>LFIK01001894.1_pt1 | contig 16761 bp, 16 predicted proteins | sample 643401 | NCBI WGS metagenome assembly LFIK01 (sample SAMN03777447, study PRJNA286221) | soda lake metagenome | biome: soda lake; feature: Kulunda steppe; material: water; isolation source: sample T5-Br brine of Lake Tanatar-5 | place: Russia: Kulunda steppe | collected 2010-07
ACATGCTGTGCGCCTTGATGAGCCGTTGATCCAGGCTTGGGTGAAACCCCCTTCGCTTTTTTCCATCCTGCAAGTAAGTTTTCCTCCATCAACTGCAGGCTTGCTGGGTTGTCCCTAGTATGACCATGCGCCTCAGTCTTACCCTTCGGTACATTTTGCACTGTCCTGCCTTTGTCATTTCCAAAGCTAACAACCTGTGCAAATGGTGTGTCCGCAAATTGCTTGTTGGCGGCTGTTTTCTTTTTCGCATGCTTGTCATCATTATTCTTCTTGTAGACTGAAGCTTGACTTTGATTTTTCGATGGCTGCTTCAAACTTTTCTTGCCGACAGAAACGTTTAGATTGCTGTTTATCTTACTCGCATGGTTTAGCATCCGGATCTGTGCTTCTTTCCCTTCCTGCCTTCCTGCCTGTGCTCCAGAATTTTTTTCAATTTGCCCAGTTGGCATATGTGCTCTTCCCTGTCCTTGGTCGGGCGGGGGACGATTCTCCGGACGACGAAAAGCCGGAGGTTGCGCAAGAGCACTGTTCATGAGTCTTTGATTGTGACTGGTACCTGAAAGGTTCAAGGATGGATGGTTTTGGTTTTGGTGAGGTCCTTGCAAACTTCCCAGCTGGTTGGTCCAAGTGGGAGGACGCTGTCCTTGGTACGGTTGAAAGTGGCTCACTCTTCCAGGTGGGTAGAACGGTTGCGGCGTCCCATCGTGCACAGGCATAGGTAAGTATCTTTGCAGAGAATCGCTCCCTCTTCGTTCTGGCTGTCCGATTCCCGCCTCCCTCGCTGCTCCCAAACCATTCCCTTGCAAGTGTCCACCCATGTAGGGATGTGGCATCGTCGCGGTTTGGCCATAACCAGGATGCATCCAGGATGTTTGGTGTCCGTGTTCCTGGCCAAACCTTCGTCCTGTTGGCCTCGCAGGTTTTTCAGCAGGCCAGCATTCGTGTCCAGTCTCTCTGGCGAGCTGGTACAACACGTTTGGTGGCACGCCGAGGCGATGGCTGGCTTCGAACACCGGCAAGTGGAACGTCGAGGCCAGCAGCTCGTACGAGATCGAGTACTCCGGCATCTTTCGCCACGCTCCAGACGCACGGAATGCCTGCGAGCGCACGAAACAGGCGCGACGACGTGTTGGCGTTCGCTTCCTTTCGTCTTCAATCAATCGACACGGTACTACGGGTGTTCCAGGACGGGTTCCCATCGCAACCTTCCCTCGTGATCTCGATAATGCGCCTGACGGATCGAGATCTCCGGGGAAGGATCTCGATGGGGATAGGACACCGAACGAGGGTGCGAGCGGGGAAGATGGAGGAGGGACGGGTGTGGGGACATGGATGCATCACAATGCTGTGCATCCGTGTCCTCTTCCCCAAGGAGGCTCCATTGCTGTTGCACGAACAAGCGCACCTCCACACGCGGGTGAAGAAGTCAAGAAGGATGGAAAGCTACATTGTGGGCATCGCAAGCAAGGGGTCGTTCATTCCTTTTTACTAGTGGAGAAATCCAAACATGAAGGTTGTTGCGATACTAGCCTTAACTCTCGAGCGAACGGGAAGCAGTGCCTCACTTTTTCTGCAATAACGTTTTCGTGCCTAATCGCAGCATGACCTTACTCTTGACGGGTAAAGGCACCGCACATTCCCTATACCATTCTTCCACTAACACACTCCCAAAAATGTGGGCTCATTTGCAAAGGGGACGAAGAAGTCTGGCGTCAGATGACGATGAAATCTTCGAGCGCACACCTTTTGACGCCTCACCACTTTCTGACCTTTTCTTTCGATGTTCATGGCTCATGGCTTTGAAATAAAAGTTGCATGCTTGCAACATGCAAGAACGAGGAATTTATCGCCCATTGTACGGGCCGTCATTTCTATGGAAACGTATCTACATAATTTATCCTCTCGTAGCCCTTTCCTTTGCAATACGGCTGTCACGCCATTCAAGGTATTTTCCAGCCTAACGAGAGAACAATCAGCGATTCGTAGTTCCAATGCCTACTTTGAACCTTCCAAACATGCAATGCGCGATGCACGTCACTAGCATCGTGGATGAGTGATCGACTTCCGATGTGTGTCACACATGTGCAGAGGGATGTTGCTTCATCTTTCGTGCGAGATGGCAAGAAACGAGATGAAATGGTACGCTTTCCTCTCGTGTCAAAATTTCCCAAGCCACGGTCCATACGCCCCCCCACATCTTCCTCCGGCCACCGTTTCGTCCCACCCGACCCCCATCCACACCTCCTAGACTCCACACAACCTTCCCATACGCCGGCACATCCATGTGGCATGGACGAGCGCGAATTCACCGCCGAGTGTGCGAGTGTGGGTCACTTCCACGTGTGGTCTTCTCACGTCCATGTTCCAGGACCACATCGACGAAGCAGAAAATCCGAGTCGACGTGAGGCTCTCCGCATCCCTCCCTTCCTCGTACGACCACGCCGTTCTTTCCCGCTCCGAAACCGACTTATCCGTCTTTTTGCCCCCGATTCGATCCGTAGACCGAAGAGCGCCGCCCCGTTCGGGTCCGGTGGACCTTCCGGTTCAACGTTTCCGATTCAACCCGGATGGATTTCCCTTTCGAAAGGAGATCTCTCTCGGTTCGAAAGGGAGTGGAGATCTTTGGGTGTCTCCATCGATTGTGCGCCACAAACGCCATCGCGATGCGCGTCATGGAACTTCCACGGACCGCGACAGGGACCATGCGCACGTGCAAGAGCGCGAAGACGCTCCGTGCGACGGCCAGCCGTGCTGGAAAGCGACTGGAGAAGTCCAGGGAGCGGCAGATGGCCTCGAGAGCGGAAGGGAAGCGCGTTCGCAACACCGCCCAGAGCGCAGCAGCGATGCAGCAGAGCTCCAGTCCCATGGAGGACGCGACGGTGGCCAAACACGGATACAAGCTCGATGCGCAAGACAGGACACCGGCCGAAGGCACCGGAAAGCAGAGGAAACTCGTCTTCGTTGCCAGCGAGGTGCGTCTTGGCGGAACGAAAACCAACTGTCGCGCAAACGTCGTTCCTGTCGCGACACTTGACTGACCATAGCTGGCCATTGTGCATGGTTCAGGTCTCGCCTTGGTCCAAGACAGGAGGTCTGGCAGACGTGATGGGATCGTTGCCAGGTGGTCTGGCGCAGAGAGGGAACCGAGTGATGGTGATTGCTCCAAGATATGGAATCTATCCCGATGCGTTCGACACCGGACACCGTTTCAAGATTTGGTTGTTTGGAGGCGAACACGAAGTTGGCGTGTTTCATTGCCGGAAAAACGGAGTGGACTGGGTCTTCGTGGATCATCCATCGTATTTGAGGGCTGGCAACCCCTACGGCGACGAAAATGGTGATTTCGGGGACAATCAATTCCGCTACGCTTTGCTCTGTAATGCTGCCGTTGAGATACCTCTGCAAGTGAAGTTTCAAGAGACCACGTACGGAGATGACAACTTGGTATTCATCTGCAACGACTGGCATGCAGCTCTTGTACCTGTCATTATACCTTCCAAGTACAGGCCTCATGGGGTCTACACGAATGCACGTTCCATACTTGCTCTACACAACTTGAGACATCAGGGCGTTTACCCTCCGTTTACTTACAACATGCTCAACTTACCCAGCGATTGGTATGGAGCGCTTGAGTTTCAGTATCCTCCTCATATGCGTCAGGGTGCCTACGAGGAAGAAGGAAGGTGCGTGAACACGCTGAAAGCAGGCATATCATGCGCAGACAGGATCGTGACCGTCAGCCCAGGTTACGCATGGGAGGTCACCACACCAGAAGGTGGATGGATGTTGGACGGTTTGCTTGCATCCAGGCAGTATGTCCTCACGGGAGTGCTGAACGGCATCGACACGGACGAATGGAATCCGGCAAAAGATCCACACATTCCATACAACTACAGCAACAAGAACTTCATCAGGGGAAAGAACGCATGCAAAGCTGCCTTGCAGAAGGAGCTTTGCCTTCCTGAGCGGCCTGAGGTTCCCTTGATTGGATTTGTTGGACGTCTTGACTACCAGAAAGGTGCAGACCTGATTATGGGTGCCCTTCCTTGGCTTGTAGACAACGACTGTCAGCTTGTGATGCTGGGTACAGGGGATAAGGGTTTGGAGAACGCCCTTCGCATTGCAGAGACCAATCACAAGGACAAGGTACGTGCATGGGTGGGCTTTAACGTGCCAATGAGCCACAAGATCACTGCTGCTTGTGACATCCTTTTGATGCCCTCCAGGTTCGAGCCTTGCGGTTTGAATCAGCTCTACGCAATGCGGTATGGGACGGTCCCCGTCGCCCATGCGACAGGTGGGTTAAGGGACACCGTGATCGATTACAATCCGTACGAGAAGACAGGCACAGGTTGGACTTTCAACGACCTGTCGGTGGACGGTCTCCTCCATGCTCTTGGCACGGCTGTTTACACTTATCGTGAGCATCCCATGTCTTTCCAGGAGGTGCAGAAGAACGGCATGTGTCGGGACTCCAGCTGGGATCAGGCAGCAGCAGAGTACGAGAAGGTTTTCGACTGGGCACTTACGGACGGCGCTTACTGCAGTTAGTTGCTGGCAGAGTCATCTGACGAATAATCGCACCTCTGGTGGATGCTGGCGCTTGATTCCATGCATCTCTCGCGTGCATATCCATACATCTTTGGTCTTTCACACTCGTCTTTCCTCCTCATTTCCCTTGGTTCCACTCCACGCCATGCTGCACATCCCCTTGGTTCCTCCACACGCCGGGTCCCTTCTCTCCGGTTTCCCACCCCCGATCGAAAGGGAACCATCTCGGGTCTATTCGGCTTCCACCCCCCGATCGAAAGGGAACCCGCTCGGGTCTGCACCGATCCCGGTCGTCTTGGTGGGCCGATCCCTGGAGAAGAAACTCCCCACTTGGGATGCCACCCGCCTCGTCGTTTCGAACGTCGCCTTTCGTCGAAGGCGATGGCGCACGTCGAAGGCGAACGTGGCGAAGCAGCACGGCATGCGCACGTCGACGTGGCGCGTGCGAGGGCCGCAGACGCGAGCTTCGCAGCCGTGGCACGCGCCAGGAGGGCCAGGACGGACGTGTGGCGTGCCAAGGCGCTGGAATACGCCGAACAGCTGCGGTGCAGAGAAGAGAAGTACAAGCGCGTGGCGCACGAAGTGGCCAAAGCCATGCAGAAAGAAGCCGACGAGTCGGTGCGAAGGAAGAGAGTAAAAGAGGTAGAAAGAAGACACGCCAAGGACGAAGCGGTGCGTGCGTATCGCCACGCATGGGAAGCGGGACAGATGAAGATCGCAGCGTTGGAAGAAGAACTTCGCCAACGTCGTGACCAAGAGGAAGAAATCGTGCGGTTGAAGCAACAAGTGGATGAATTGAACGAAGAAGTGCGCTGCTGCCACCTCGAAATGCAGGAGAACCGCACAAGCATGGCCATGTGGATGGACAAGATGATGGAGGACGGGACACAATTGCCGCACTTGGACGACGGTTCGTGGGAAGAAACGCCCGCGCAAACCGCGCGCTTGGAAGAGGACATCGTGCAGCTCAAAGCAGAGTTGGCATGGTGGAAGAACTACGGCATGCTGCTCGCATCCAACCTGCAAGCGGAAGAATGGACGAACGAAGAAGCCGACGTCGATTCCTTGGTGGAGTTCGTGGAATCGGAACCGATTCCGTGCGATGCCATCGACGAATGCGCCGTGCGCGACAGGTTGGAGCGCGCAGAAGCAGGATGGAGATGTGCCACGTCGGGTTCGATGGCGTTGGCCCAAAAGCTGGCGGAAAAGGATCGTCTCGTCGGTTTGCTCCAGCACGAAATCGACACCTACTACTCGACGGATCCTTCTCCTGTTTCGTCGTGCGGCTTGGTGGAAGAGCTGCGCACGCCCATCCACGAAACAAACGGATCCTACGAGGTCGCAGACGACGGAAACACGCCGTCGAAAGACGTGGTGGACCGGCTGGACGAAGTCCTGGCTTCCAGCCGCAAGATGCGCAAGGAAATGGAAGCAGCCAGCGCACCTTCGACACCTGAAACCACCTCGTCCAGCGGTCGCAGCACGGCTGGATTCCTGCGACGAGCATCGTTGTCTCGTCCGGACCTCGTGTCGCGCGCCAGTCCGTTGTCGGTGGAGAAGCTACGCAAGTGCGTGCAAGACGTGTTGGAACCACGCCTGGGCGCCGAGGCGGCCCAGGCGCACTCTGCGACGGTGCAAGCGGTGTCGCCTGGCGTGTTTTCCATCGGTGGACGTCGCACGACGTGCGTGTCTCTTCCACGCACCATCATGGTGCGTGTCGGAGGCGGTTGGTCCACGCTCAGCGAAGCACTGCACCACACGTCCAAGCCGACGCCTTCGTCCGACGAAGAAGGATCGGCACACACGACGTCGAAGGTTTGAGCTGCAGAGGACGGTTTGGCATCTCACGAAGCAGTCCACGGAGGTGGCGTTGCAGGTGGTGCTTTTCCTAGCACGGCTTGGAGCGCGTGGTGGTTCCGACCTACATCCCAGGAGGACGTTCGACGTCTGGCTTGGCATCGCACGTCGCACGCACCACGCACGTGTGTCTTTTCTGTTCTTTTCTCTCCTTCACGAAACATGCCTTCATTCACTTCCTATCCACCTGATGATTTCCTGCGTTTTCTCCCTCTGCGCCAACTCTCGGCTGGTCTTCCACGTTCATGTGTGGCAGGTCCATCCGTCCATCCAGCTCGTTGGGTTCCTTTCCAAGGACGACGTGCACACGTGTGGAAGGACCAGGACGCGTTGGAGCACTCCGTGTCTGGCATCCACGTCCACCACGTGCGTGGCGAGGGTGTGTTGCCTCGCACGCGACGAGATGCAACAGATGCACATGAACGTGGTTGAAAGAGACAGAAAGGAAGAATCGAAAGGAGTGGATGGAGATTAGAAGGGTATGGTTGAAAGGGACAATTGAAAGAGAGGGAATGAGGATAGAAGGGGATGGTTGAAAGGGATGGAAGGGAATGGTTGAAAGGGATGGAGGAGATGGTGGGTCGCATTGGACCGCACCAAGTGCGAAGACGGTCGACGAGTGCACGGTGGACGATGGCGCAACTGGTGGAGCTGGAGAAAGTGCACGTGCGTCCCACGACGATCATGCACTGGCAGCTGCGGGATCTGGTGTCGTGCGGGACGCGTCCAGGGACGGTGTACTGCACGTACGAAGACCAAACCTTGGCCTACGACACCGCACGTGGCACCTCGGAGCGCGTCCAACAGCTGGGCTACGAACCCACGTGCATGAACGTCGGATACGGATACGTGGCTGCTGGTGGAGCCAACAGCCAGCTGGACGTGTCGGACCTGCGAGACGGACAGCGGCTGTTCCACGCAGACATCTGCGACAACGAAAACAATTCGGTGACCTTTGGGAAGAGCCCCAACGGCGAAGTGGTGCTCCTGGTCACCAACAACGACGAGAAAGTGCGCATCTACAGCGTGCCGAGGATGAAGCGGCTCCACACCATCGTGTGTCCAGTTCCCATCAACTACGCCGCCTTGAGTCCCGACGGAACGCATCTGGTGTGTGTCGGAGACAGTCCCGACACCTACTTGTTTCGCCTGGGCGATACCTGCACGCGTGTTGGCACCTTTCGAGAATGCGAAGACGCAGGAATGAGCTGCTGCTGGAACCCGCACGGAAGCAAGTTCGCAGCAGCGAGCCAAGACGGCACGTTGTGCGTGTGGGAATTCAACGAAGGGACGGCACACCTCGTGGCGAAGTTCAAGACGGAGAAAGAAGCCTGTCGTGCCGTCAAATGGAGCAGCGCACCCATCGACCTCTTGCTGTACACCGAACACAGAGACAGGTTCCACGTCGTGGATGGAAGGACGTTCGACATCAGCCAAACCATCACCTTGCCACACAACTCGCACATCTCGGGTGCTTGCTTCGACAAAGAAGGAACCAGGATCTATGTGGGGATGGAAGATGGGATCGCAGAGTACAGAATAAATTCGGCAATCATACGGGGGTTTCCCAGTGGATCCATCATTTGAGCATGTGCATGGTTTTTGAAAGAAGTATCGAATACAAAAGCATGAGGAATTATCGATCCAGATCCAGCCTGACAGTTGCAGCAGGCCTAGGAATGCGGCTGTCTGTCGATGTTGAGGATTTGGTGGAGCTACAACTTTGAGGGGTCTGCAAGTAGGAAACTGGAGATGTCCGGGTCCTGTCCCGTGGTGTGTGCATGTCTCTACCACGTAATTTTTCATGTGCTGCCTGCTGTATCCTGTTGTAGTGCTGACCATTGGCAGGAGAAAGCGTCTTTCTAGAACTGCTTCTTGTGTGTTCATGGCGCGTGCTGCGTTTTGATGAAGAATAAACCCTCTTTTGATGCAGCCCTGGGTCCTCCTGCTGCTTCATTGCCTGGAGCTCTTTCTTCAGAGCATCCACCTCCTGCTCCACTGCCTTCTTGGCAGATTCTGCTATCTGTCGCCTCTTGCTTTCTTCTGCAATTTGGCTTTGTAGGCTCCCCAACTCTTGTGTGCGTTGGGCCAATTCGTGTTTGACCCTGATGAGCTCTACACCCCCTTGCACATTCTTAGCTGCCTGTCCAAGCGTAACGGTACTTACTCGCTGGGCAAATTGTAGTGTGCTTAGAGTCTCACCACGGGATTCTTCTTCTGGACTGACATGTGCAAACATGAGAACTTTGGCTTGTCCTGCAAGACTATCCTGCAACAGTTGGGTCAGCTTCGAATTTCTGTACGGAATATGTTGTGCCTTGGATGCCAATGATGCCATCACATCACCCAAGGCAGACAAGGATTTGTTGATGTGTTGCGCCTCCCTCAGCCTTTCTCCTTGAGCCTCGCTCTTTCCTACTCTTTCACTGCCTGCCAAGTCAATTAGGTGCAGACAAGCCTGCACAGAGATACCTGTTGCCTTGTCTGTGCCTTTGACCACCACCGTGACAATGCTGTGTGACCTACTGCTACGTTCGTTCATTTTTGTCCCACCCACGCTTCGGTTGGATTCTCCCAACTCCATGATTCGGATCACATCCTGTGAGCTCTTGACTTTGATCTGGTTGGCATCTGGGACGTTGCTGCCTCCTTTCTGGGTGTTTCTGATATCCAGCCTTCTTGCCTCCTGACACGGAACGAGCAAATCCCGCAGCTGCTCATTGTATATCTCCAGCATTTGCAAATTGAATTCGTAAGCAGTTTCGTGGGTCCTTGTTTCTGCAATAGCAAAGAGGTCCTCCAAAGCCCTGTAGTTCACACCACGGTCTTTGTGTGCAGGGTCTGATGCAGGCCCCTGCATTGTGAATGTCTTTCCACTTCCTGTTTGTCCATAGGCAAATATGCAAACACTGAAACCATCGAGAACTGATCGGATAAGAGGAGCAGTATCCTCATACACTGTAGGTTGTGAAGATGTTCCCCCAAATACTTTATCAAACGCAAACTTCTTATGCGGAACTGGATAACCAGCACCGTCTTTGCTTACACTCAACTCTCCTAGTCCTGTTTCTGGATCTACAGAGGTTGCCAATATGCCATCTGTCCCATTGAGAGGAGGGCGAACACGGCAATACACGCGTATTGCACCACGCAAGTCTTGCACTTGGTTGTAGAGAACTTTGTTCTCTTCCACAACACTCTTGTAACGGGCAGCTTTCTCAGCAAGCAAGGAGTGGCACTCTTGGATTTTTTCTACAAGAGATGCTTTCGCCTCTTCACGTGCCTGCAGGTCCTTTTGCAAAGCAAGAATCCCATCCTGAAGGTCTTGTATAGTCTTCTTCACTTCAAGAAGCTTCTTGTTGGTATCTTGGGCGTTTGTTTTGCTAACTTCTTGGTCTTCTGTTTGTATTGCTGTTTTTAGCACTACAGGCTGCTTCTCTTTTTCTTCTTTGAGTTCACGAAGCTGCTTCCTGCTTTCCTGCAATGCATCTTTCAATTCAGAAATTTCTCTTTCTTTGCTAAGCAGCCTCTTTTCGTACTCTTGTGTCAAGCTCCCAAGCACAGTTTCCAGGAGAGGGCCCATATTCTCTGTTGTGGACGGTGCGGATAGCATATTGTTTCTTTTGGAGAGGATGTCTTGGTCTATGGAGAGTGCATTGGAAGATGATTTTTCCCGCAGTATGGCTGTGCACTGTTGCATGAGTCTAGTCACACTCTCCGTCGCAGACACTCCTCTCCCTCTTCGAGCCATGTTTTCTTTCCCTCCAGGGCGCAGGGTGTCCATGTTGGCCATCAAAGTGGATGCTGCTGCACGAGTGGATTTGCAGGATCCTCCAAGCGCATTCCTCTGGTCTCCATCCGTACCGGATTCTGCACTGGTGGCAAGGATCTCTAGGAACTTCAGTGTGCGTGTAGTGGCTTCCTCTGGGTCTCCTTCTAGCATACTGCGTTGGGGTATGTACTCTTCTGGAATTCCTAGAGACCTGCAACCATCCAACAAGTTCTTGAAATTGACTTCTTTGCGCAGTTCCTCATGTTCTTGGTTCACACTTCCATCGGAGTTGTACTTCTTGCCCAGCACTTTGTGCACGGTTTCCGGTCGAGCAGCGTTCACAGCTTCGCAAAGCACCTTTCCGTCGACGAACGACTCCCGGAAGGCCGCGTCGCTGAAATAACTCACGGTGCATCCTGTCTTCTTCTCGATCCACTGTGCAGCCACTTCTCTCTCGTCGGCTCGCAACCGTTCGTGTTCGGCGTGCGCCTGGCTTGCCACGTGCTGCGTCCTACGCATGGCGCGAGACGTCTCGCACGTGCTTTGCCGAAGCTTCTAGAAGCTTCGTGGAGCGTTCCAACGGTCCGCACCTGCGCCCCAGGCGATCCCTTCGAAGAAGAACGTTGGTGCGTTCTGCACCCACGCGCCTGGGGTTGCTGTTCTGGGACCGTTTGAATTCGAATCCCACCCTGCCCCACACACTCGCACTTGCCCACCTCCCCCACCCGACCTTCGGACCGTCCGAGAAAGAAGCGGGGATCCGGAACGATCGGTGGAAGACCGGTCCGAGGTTTTTGATCGATGTCTTTCGAAAAGATCGCGATGCGTGGGAGGAAGAAGTATCGAGAAGGCGAAGGGGTCTCGACTCTCGGCGTAGCGACTTGCGAGAGCCAAGCCGTTCAACACCTTGCGCGTGCAGCATTGCGAAATGCATCAATGACAACGCCGGAAATGCCTAGAAGGATCCGTTGTGGTTCGCTTGCAGAAATTCCGCGCCCTTGTATAGAGATTCGATGGAGCGCGATCTCAAGCTCTATTTGCACGATCACCGTGTGGTGACAGAGGCAAACCAAGCCAACGAAGGAGAACGAAAACCGCTGATTTGTACTCACCATAAAATTTCTAGGAATAGCAAGGAATTTTTTATGCGAGACCTCCTGCGTTTGTCGGAAAAGAGCTTCAATCAAGAATGTTTAACTGCACCAATTCAAGGATATGATTCACAATTACTAGACCGATGGAGCATATTGCAATTGCACACGCACCACTTCTTTCTTCTCGTGGTGTTCATGTAGTTGAATGGATTATTTCTCAGAAGTCGTGTTTGTTTCCACGAGCGCACGGTTTTGGAGGCATGGATATTCGCTCTAGGTCTTGGTAGGAACATGTAATTCATGGCCCCGGCGTTCGCTAGATGGCCCTCGATGGACTCGTCCTCTCTTTGCATCGAGTAAATGACACGTCCACGACATACATCTGCACGTGTTCTTTATCGAGGTCGTCGTTCTTACTCTTTGCACCGCCGCCATAGCTGTTCCATCCCCCATGCGCGTCATCCGAGGGAACCTGCCAGGTCGACGGAACGTCGATATCTCTGTCGACAACCGTCGTTGGTTTAGATCGCATCGGTCGAAACCAATATGGATGATATCGATGCAATATTTCGAAAAATTGGGCCTGCCCGTGTCCTCGGTTTCGTTTTTGGCTCTCTGAAGGGAAATTGGGACCGAAAAAAGGAGGATTCGTGAAAATTTGGAAGAATCGTTGCGACAAGGTCGATGAATGGAGCAAGGTTGCAGCGAAACCTACAAAAATTCAATGCCAAAGCAGTGCTGGTAGTTGAAGATAAACAATGTTGTGCAGATCGACGGATAAGCCTTGAAGAAGAAAACCAGCGCCACCACATTCACCGCACGGTGATAACCTCGTAGCAATAACAGTGGCTGTCGGCTTGCACCTCTCCCGGATTCACAGCTGTTTCCTCCTTGGTAACAACCAGCTCAAATGGTATTAGTTGAGGGACCTCTCACAGGGACAAAAAGATGCGTAATACTCACAATTTCTGTGATAGGTTACAAAAACATGGTTGGTGCCTATGGCCTTGATTTTCTTTTGGGAGTTTGGAGATAGGTGACTGCCTTCCTTAGATCATCTATGGTTGGGTAGCCTGCTGATTTTTCGTACTGGTGATATTCCAGCTCAGTTTGATCCATACCTGAAACGAATTTGGCGGGGTTAGCTTCATGCACTCTTGCCGCAGGAATGGGAAAGCAAAAGCAAATCGACACGTACCTAGCCTGGATTTGACGGGAGTCGTGTAGTTCCCAGCATCCCGAAGTGTGGCCGCTTTTTCAACAACCGGCTTCAACTTCAGAGCCACAGAGGCCACGGCAGCCGCATTTTCGGCCATGAAGGTGTTTTCCTTCCCTACAGTGTAAACTTCCTTCAGCTCAGAGATGGCCCCTACCAGTGCTTCCATTTCTTTCCCTGTGGAAGTGATCTCCTTTTCCATGGCTTGGGTTGCTTCACGTGCCTGTGGATGTAGAACAACCAGGGTCAGCCAAATGGCACTGGATTTTCCAAGACCAGGACGAGGCAAACCATCGAACTTACCGCAACAATGCTTGCCCTCAGCTCCTCCAACTCGTGGTCGAGTTCTAACTCGGCATCTTCCGTGTAGATGGTTCCTGTCACTTGAGCGATGGCTTCCGTATCCAGCTTCAGTGCAGGAGGGATGAAGAATACCCGTGTTTTCGCGTACTCTTCGAACTTGGCGAGGTTTGTCTCCGCTCCATTGTTGAGCTTGAGATAGACGGCTTCGACTCCCTGAACGTGCACGTGCGGTTAGCTCGTGCGCCAAAACGCACTCCTCCGGCGTTCGAACCCATTTTTGCGAATCGTGCGGTGCAAATCGTACCCTGGAGATGGCGGACGACGTGGCTGGATCCGTCGGCAGTTCTTTCCGCAAATACCTGTTTCCATTCGCATGTCCTGTCAGCTTCGATCGTTCCTGGGTCGCGGCAAACGCCGGACAGGTGTTCCAGGTCCACCGTCTTCTCACCTTTCGAGTGCGTCGAATCCGTCGGCGACGTAGTCGTTGACCGCGTTCACGGCGTCGTCCACGAATTCCTGCACGTTTCGCAGTCCCAGGTGCGCCGCGACTGCTTCTGTTTCCGCCATGCATGCCGCAGGCGCGTCCATGGCCGTCTCGTGCGCTTCGTCCATCCACCAACGGTCCAATGAGCCACACCTCTGTGGACCCTCCCCACACTCCCCCTCTCACCCTCCCCTTTCGAATTCAAATTCGAAACTCCGCCCCCGAGAGACGAACCCGGGTCGCACGGAGGAGAGAATATTCTCTAGACTGGAGGAGGGGAGAGGACACGGACCGATGGTGGTTGGAACGGATCGCGAGGCGTGCGACGAGCGATGGCGACGGTGCAGCGCAGGACGTCAGAGGTCCGCGAAGAGAGCCGCCAGCTCGCGGTCGCTCAAGTGAGCGTACGGTGCATCCGAACTCGCGGAGTCGGAGCCGTCGACGCGTCCTGCCACCGTCCGATCCCGTCGTCGAAGGCGGACCAAGCGGGTGCGTTTCAAGAGGATGGATTGCTTCAGCTTCTCCTCCATCTGCACGTACAGCTCCTGGGTGTTTCGCAAACGAGACCAACCCTTGGCCACGGCGAACTTCTGCTGCAGGGCGAGACGGGCCCCTCGCTCGTCCCCTTCCGCCACCAATCGAGCCGCGCTCGAAGCAAGCAAGTGGAAGTTCTCCTCTGCCTTGGCAAGTCGCTTGTCGTACCGTTCCACCACCAATCGCACCGCTGACAGCTCTCGCTCGAGTTCGTGCACCTTTTGCTCCAGCTCATCGCCGTCGGCGTCTCCTCTCGCCGTCGTTTGGCCTGCCTTCACGGCCGCTTCCATTCCCATATGACGCCTTTGGCACGTCTGGAACCTTCCAGGCCATTTCCTGGACGAGAGAAAGACGTGCATCCTCACCTCGAACCCGCCATGGACGACTTCCTCCCGCCGTCGCACGACACGCGTCGACGAGGCTTGTCCACACACCGCTGGCCACCGCTACGATGGTTCCCCTTTCGGGGAACACCTCTCCGCATCTCCAGATCCCGGACTTTACACCGAAGTTAACCCACGGACGCATCCTCGGGGGTCAAGAGGGGGGTCGAAATGCCCGCCTTCGGTCCGTGCTTTGGTTGGCATCGAGCATCCCTTTTCGGCCACGCGATCCGGATCGGCATTCGCCGCGGATCACGAACGCCGCGCGCGCAGTTCCGCGTGCCAAAAAGCGCACACACACGTGCCAGAGGACGTGCAGAAAGAGGGAGTGGATCCACCATGTCCCCGTCCGTAGACGTGGTGCAGATGGAGACGGACGATCCGTCGTCCAAGAAGAAGGAACCCAGGTGCTACGACGAACTAGACGCTGCGATCCAAAAGCAACTGGAGATTGCCGGACAGGTACGAGCGATCGGAGAGCTAGGAGGATGAGAGATGTAGGGAAATTGCACCTGAGAGGTCATTGCCGTGCTTGTACTGGAAGCTGACCGGTGGAACAACTGGGATCAAACCCTGGGACCACGTCGACACGGCACTAGGGGAACCTCCGTGCAGCTCTGGAAGAGTTGCTGAATCTAGAGAAGAAGGAACGATTGGTGAGTCGCCGCGATCAAGTGTATAGAGAGGAAGCGATAAGATGATTAGACATGGTTGCTGACATGCGGTGCGCACTCCAACAGGCGGTGGACATAACTGGCACGAAGAAGACCATCTTTGCAATTCTCGAATGCTGCTTGAAAGCCAATGATTGGCCTGCCTTGAACGAGCACATTCGGACGCTGAGCAAGAAGCGTGCTCAGCTGAAACAGGCCGTGGCGGAGATGGTTCGCCTAGCAATGAAATATTTGGAACAGACCCCTGACCGGGAGACGAAGATAGAGCTTATCAAGACCCTCTGCGCAGTGACGGAAGGAAAGATCTATGTGGAGATCGAAAGAGCCCGGCTCGTCAGGATGCATGCAAAGATTCAGGAAGAGATGGGCAATATTGTAGAAGCTAGAAACATTATGCAAGCCGTTGCGGTAGAAACATACGGGCAGATGGCGAAGACGGAAAAAATTGCTTTCATCCTGGAACAGGTGAGGCTTTGCCTGGATTCAGGAGACTTCATTAGAGCAGCTATTCTTGCGAAGAAGATCAGCGTTAGAGCATTTGAGAGGGAAGATACAGATGATCTTGGAAACAAGAAGAAGAGGGAGGAAGCCATAGAGTCTGCGGCAGAGGGCACGCCAGTACTGCATGAGTTGAAAACCATGTACTACCAACTAATGATCAGGTACCACATGCACTCTAACAATTCATTGGAGGTTGCCAGGTGTTATCTGGCACTTTACCAGGACAAGCGCATTTCAACTGATCTGTCAATCTCCCTGGGATTCCTTAAGAAGATATGCTGGTTTATCATCCTGTCGCCGTTCGACAGCATGCAGTCTAGCTTATTGCACCAGACGGCCGCAGATAAAAACATGGACGAGCTTCCTGAGCACGCAAAGTTGCTGAAGCAATTTATCACACAAGAATTGATTGACTGGCCCACTCTGGAGCAGGAGTACGCTGGGGAAATGATGGCTGAAGGCGATGTGTTTGGTGGGGACCAAGCAGAAGTGCGCAGGAGCGATCTGAAGCTTCGGGTCGTTGAACATAACATTCATGTGGTTGCTAAGTACTACTCAAGAATCACTCTGAAAAAGCTTGCGCAACTCTTGGATTTACCCGGCGACGAAAGTGAGAAGCATCTGTGTAGCATGATAGTGTCAAATGCATTAGTTGCGAAGATTGACCGACCGGCAGGCATTGTGACATTTGTGCCCAAGAAAGATGCTGCAGAGGTTTTGAATAACTGGTCGCGCAACATTGCGAGCCTTTTGGAGTTGGTTGAGAAGAGCTGCCACTTGATTCAGAAGGAAGCTATGCAGTACAAAGTCACGATTTAGTGCAGTGTAATATGGAAACAAAGTGGTTGTAAGCAGTGCAGGTTGTGTCAATAGCAACTGCCACCAGAGCAAAGCCTGTGTAATCACATGCATATTCGATGGCGGAACTTGCTTCTCAGATTCCCTTTTTTGTTGCCTGTAAGAAATGGTTCCAGACGTTCCAAAAGTAACCCAGTTGTGAGAGGAAGGCTAACAAGGCAGCTACGTACAACAAAGCAACGGAAAGGGCGGATGTGCGAAAACTTCCAAGCTCAAAGAGAGCACTATCGAGCCAGCCCATGCGTAGCGTGTACAACGTGTGTGGTTCTCTGCAGAAGAGCAACAAGGACATGGCGGTCATCTGCGTAGCCGTTTTCCACTTTCCTAGAGCATTCACCTTCATTGCCCCATGTGCATGTCCACCCTCTGCGATTGCTGCCCATTCCCGTAAGCTTGAAATTGTGATTTCTCTGGCCACAATGATCATGCTAGGTACAGAAACTAGCCAGGCAGGTTCGACCAGGTGTTGAGGAGGTCTCACAGACAGTAGTATCAGAGAAGTTGTCACCATCACTTTGTCTGCAACGGGGTCA
>LFIK01001895.1_pt1 | contig 16761 bp, 13 predicted proteins | sample 643401 | NCBI WGS metagenome assembly LFIK01 (sample SAMN03777447, study PRJNA286221) | soda lake metagenome | biome: soda lake; feature: Kulunda steppe; material: water; isolation source: sample T5-Br brine of Lake Tanatar-5 | place: Russia: Kulunda steppe | collected 2010-07
CCGCGGGTGTAGTTCAATGGTAGAACACGAGCTTCCCAAGCTCGGAACGGGGGTTCGATTCCCCTCACCCGCTCCGCGGGGTCTTGGCGAAAAGATCCCCAAGTAGGTGGCGAAAAGATCGTGTGGTAAATCGCGACCTCAGCGCACGTTCCAGAGGAACGCGCGGTCGTGCTGGTCGATCAACTGAAGTTCGGCTGCCCAAGGATCTGCGGCCGCCGCGGAGCGTGCAAGTAGTCCGAGGTACGAGTAGGCCTCGATCGGTATCCGCGAAACAGTCCAGGGGTTGCCGGCCAGCGCGGCTTCGGTGATGCGGGCACAGAACTGCGGGTCGGCGAGTGCACGAGTCGAAGCGTGCCCAGCGAGGCCGCTGTCGGGCGACTTGCCGACGGCGTAAGCGCGCAGTCTGGCGGAGACGCCCTTGCGTGGATGTCCGGCTTGGCCGACGTAGACGACGCGCTCGGCGTCGCGGACCTCGTACACACCGGCCACGGTGGGTGCGAGCCGGTAGGCATGCTCCAGCGGAGCCCAGTCGGTCCAGCGCAGGTCCACGGTCACGCCGGACGATCGAGTTCGCGGTGCAGCAGGTAGCGCCCGGTCCTGGTCTGGTGGGTCCCGTCCACGACGGGGTTGTTGTCGCGGTCCACCTTCGTGGCCCATCCCAGCCGGTCGAACTCATAGGTCACGGCACGGCGGGCGTCGCCGTAGGTCTCGTTGTACTCGGGGGTCGTGGGCAGCCCGAAGAGTTTCGCGAGGAGCCACTTCATCGCGGTTGTGTCGGCACGGTTGCCGTTGTAGAGGCGGACGCTGCCGACGACGTGTGACTGGTCGTACATGGTGGTGTAGAGGCGCTCGAGATCGATCGCGTGACCGTGGACGCTGACGGTGTGCTCACTCACCGGCCGCAGCATCCGTGGCGTCGGGCTGAGCGAACCGCTCCAGTGTCTCGAAGAGACGGTCGAGGTCGTCGTCGCTGAAGAGGTCTTCGGGGCCGCGTGGGGCCAGGCCGATGTAGGGGTCCTCGTAGATCCGGCCGGGTTCGACCGTGCCGCGTTGGGTGAGTTCGTCGATGATGAGGTTGACGAAGTCGATCTGGCTGCGGCTGTAGCGCTTGTCGTCGAGGAACTCGGTGAACGCGTCCTTCGCGGTGGCCCGGTCGAGTCCGACGAGTGAGCGCACGAAGTAGCCGAGGTTGCCGGCACGTTCGCTGGCGAGCGCGAACGACGCATCGTCGCCGACGCCAGCTGCGACGAGGATGCGTTGCAGGTCGGCCAGGTCCTCGGCGGTGAGGGGTTGGCCGGAACGGACCTTAGCCACGGTGTCCTCGGCGAGGTTCTGGGTGAGGAAGTGCTGGGCCTTCTTGCGAAACTGCATGAACTCGTAGCTGTCGCCTGCGCCGGTGCCTGGGAGCGTGATCTCGCGGTCGTCGCCGATGGTGTCCTCGAAGTCGGTGTAGACCGCCTTCTTCTTGGCCCGTTCGATCAGTGGCACGAGGTCGCGCAGCCCGCGCCTGAGCTGTTCGAGCATCGGGTAGGTGACATCGATCCACCACTCGTCGGACTGCACGTCCATGATCAGCGCGAGCTGCGCCTTGATGACCGGGATGCTCTGCTGGTCCTCAAGCAGCCCGGCGATCTGCATGATCTTGCGCCGCTCACGTTCGAACGGCTCGCCCTTCAACACCGACAGCTGCGTGTTGAGCACCAGCACGTCGAAGCGCTTGGCGTCCTCGTGTTCGGGTTCGACCTCGGAGGGCAGGCCGGCGACCCGTTCGGCCAGCGCCGCGAGGTCACCGACCGACACGGCGCCCCATGCGTCCGGCTGGCGGAACCGTTCCACCAGTTCGAGGTGTGGGCGGACGAGGAAGTTCTGTTCGGGCATCGCTGCGACGTACTCACGCAACAGCGTCGCGACCGCAGCGCGCTCGTCGCCCCACGTCTGCTGCTCTTCGAAGACCCGCAGCAGCTCCAGACGCGAGGTGAAGATCCGTTCGCTGAGCGGCATCCCACCAGCCCCTTCAGGGGCGGGGAGGTCCTGGCTGAAGTACTCGAGGTTCTGGCAGTAGTCGAACACGAGGAAGTGGGTCTTGTCGTTGCCTGGGCCGAACAGCTCCGGACACAGCCGGGTGCCGCGGCCGATCATCTGCCAGAACTTGGTCTTGGACCGCACGAGCTTGAAGAACACCAGGTTGACGGCCTCGAGCACGTCGATGCCGGTGTCGAGCATGTCGACCGAGATCGCGATGTGCGGGGCCTTGTCCTTGCCGGAGAAGTCGTCGATCAGGCTCTGTGCGTAGTTGACGTTGTGGGTGATCACGCGGGCGAAGTGTCCAGCGTGATGCGGGTAGTGGTGGTCGAACCGTTCCGCGATGAAGTCGGCGTGGGCCTGGTTCTTCGCGAAGATGATGGTCTTGCCCAGCCGATCACCGCCGGCGACCTTGATCCCGTCGCGCATGAGCCGTTCGAGGACCTTGTCGACGGTGTCGGCGTTGAACAGGACCTTGTTCAGCGCGGCCGGGTCGATCTCATCAGGCGGCAGCAGCGGGTTACCGTCCTCGTCCTCGCCCCACTCCAGCTCATCCCAGGCGTCCTTCTCCTCATCTTTCAGCTGGTCGTACTTGATGCCGCCCCGCATGAACCCGAGGTCCACCGAGATCCCGCGCGGCGGGACGAGGAACCCGTCCTGCACCGCTTCATCGAGCGAGTACGCGTCGGTCGGAACACCGGTCTCGAGGTCGAACAGGTCGTAGGTGTTCTTGTCGACCTCGTCCTTCGGGGTCGCGGTCAGCCCCACCAGCAGCGAGTCGAAGTAGTCGAAGATGCCGCGGTACTTGCGATACACCGACCGGTGCGCCTCATCGATCACGACCAGATCGAAGTGCCCGACCCCGAAGCGGCGCGTGCCGTCGGGCCGTAGCTCGTCGATCTTGCCGACCATCGTCTGGTAGGTCGACACGTACACCCGGCCGTCCCCGCTGCCTTCGGTCACGAGGTTGACCGGTGCCGAATCGGGCAGATGGGCCTTGAACGCGCCCACGGCCTGGTTGACCAACGCGGTCCGGTCCGCGAGGAACAGCACCCGCTTGACCAGGCCCGCGCGCATCAACAGATCGCACAACGCGATCACGGTGCGGGTCTTGCCCGCACCGGTGGCCATCACGACTAGCGCCTTGCGCTGCTTGTCGACCTCGATGTGCTCAGCGATCGCCCGGATCGCCCGCTGCTGGTAGTAGCGCTCGACGATGCCATCGTGGATGTCCAGCGATGACATAGCCACCGCAGCCGTGCGCCGCTGGATCAGCCGACCGAGCTCGTCGTTGGTCAGGAAGCCTTGGACGGCACGGGGCGGGTGGTTGGTGTCGTCCCACAGCCAGTGCTCGTAGCCGTTGGAGGTGAAGATCACCGGCCGCTGCCCGAACTGCTCCTCGAGACAGTCCGCATACAGCTTCGCCTGCTGCTGCCCCTGCTTGGGCGACACCAGGGTGCGCTTCGCTTCGACCAGCGCGAGCGGCAACCCGTCGTCGCCCCACAGGACGTAATCGACGAACCCGGTCCCCGATGCGTTCGGCATGCCGGCGACCTCGAACTCGCGGTCACGGGCGTCGGTCAGCTTCCAGCCAGCCTCGGCCAGCAGCGCGTCGATCTTGTAGGCGCGGGTCTCGAGCTCCGACCAGTCGTGTTCCTGCTCCGCGACTGTCGACGCTGCCGTCTTCGCCTCAGCGACTTCGGCCAACAGCCGCTGCCGGTCCGCCTCGAGCTCCACGACCGTCTTGGCCAGCTGCTCTGCTTCGGTGCGGGCAGCCTCGGTCTCCTTGCGTTCCCGCTCGAGCCGGGCCTCGAGCTCCCGACGCTCCTTGAGCGACCGCTCCTCGGACTCGTCACCAAGCGGCAGCAGGTTCGGGTCGAACTTCACCTTCGGGTCCGGCTTGACCTGGCGGCCGTAGGTGAATGCCAGCCAGAAGCAGAACTGGAACAGCGCCGAGATGACCTCGACCGCCTCGAGCTCCGTCGGCGGCTTCGACTCGTGCACCGCCCGGTTGCCGGCCCGCTGGATCTTCTTGGCAATCGGAAACAGCCGCCCGCCGATCAGCCCCTTGAACGCCATCGAGTTCAGGTAGGCGTTGAGCTGATTCTCGTACGGCAACTCCAACGCCGCGTCATGCGCGAACGCCCACTTGACCCCCGACTCCAATGCCTTGCGCGCGTAGATGACCGCCGGACCAGGACTCGACAACGCGTGGCGCTCCGCCCACGACGCCATCACGAACAGGTCGACGAACTCCGCCTCCAGGAACCCGAACTGCGACCCGCTCACACGTGATCCCTGAAGTCGTTCAAGCAGGCCGCGTAAGCCTCTTGCGCGGACACATGCGCCGCAGCCGCCTCACGCGCTCTCGAGCGAGCCGCGACCAGCTGCGAGACTGCGTCGCGCTGCAGCTCCAATGTCGGAAGCGGCACCGGAAGCCTGGCCAGACGCCCGAGACTCATCGACTTGTTGGCTGCGCCGCGCATGAGAGGGACTAGGAGCTCGTCCTTGAGAGCGCGGAGGTAGTAGTAGTAGTAGAGGGTCTCGATCTCAACCCCTGGCTTGGGCTGCAAGACGGCACAGATGCTCGCAGCCGAGAACTCGCCATCGAGGTAGTGCAGTGTCTTGATGGAGGCGTGACCATGCCCCGTGGCTGAGACAAGCGGGACGATGATGGCCTCACCCTTGAGGTCCCAGTTGTCTGAGCGCTTGATCTCCATCGCCGTGGTCGCGAACGGGTACGCGCCATCCTCACTTGCTGATGACGCTGCCCCCGTTCCCTTGGAGATGTCGAACAGTTCACCCAGAGGCTCGAGCCGCACGTCCTCCGGGTAGTCGTAATCCCGCAACGCAACCGAAGGCGACAGGTCGTAGTTTCTCGCGGCGACCTCTTCGCGGCTAAGGAACCGGTGCCTGCTGGCTGATGGCTCGTAGTCAGCGTCGTTGCGTCGTGTCCAGAGCTCCAGAAGCTGAGGTAGATCCGAGCCCCCGCTTGGGGACTTAGCGGCATCGTCGAGGAACCCGTCGTCCTCGACGGCATAGAACCAGGTGCGCTCGGTCTGGCCAGACTTCCCGAACACGATGATGGCCGTCGCCACGCTGGCGTACGGCTTGAAGACCCAGTGCGGCAGTGCGATCACGGCCTCAAGTCGGTTGTTCTCGACGAGCTGCTGTCGGAGGTTGAGATGGCCCTTGGACTCACCCTCCAGCACGCCAAGCGGAACGATGACCGCCGCGCGTCCGCCGGGCTTGAGCAGCCGCAAGAACAGGGCGAGGAACAACAGTTCGGTCTTCTTGGTCTTGACGACCTGCAAGAGGTCCTTGGCAGTGGACTCATAATCGAGTGACCCGGAAAACGGCGGGTTCGCAAGAACCAACGAGTACGCCTCGATGTCACTGGCGTGGTCCTGACCGAGCGAGTCCCGGTAATCGATCGCAGGGTTCTCGACACCGTGGAGCTGCATGTTCATCGATCCGATGCGCAACATCTTGCTATCGAAATCGAACCCGTGGAACATCCGCTCGTGGAAATGCTTCGCCGTGGCCGCGTCCGTCAGCGCCGAGGGGTGGTGGTCACGGATGTGTTCACCTGCGGCGACCAAGAATCCGCACGTGCCGACAGCGGGGTCACAGATGGTGTCATCCGGAGTCGGAGCCATCATGGCAACCATCAGCTGGATGATGTGCCGTGGGGTGCGGAACTGGCCGTTCTGTCCAGCGGAAGCGATCTTGGAGAGCATGTACTCGTAGACGTCGCCCTTGGTGTCGCGGTCGTCCATCGGGACGTCATCGATCCCATCTACCGCCTTAGCGAGCAGGCCGGGAGTGGGGATCGTGAGCCGGGCTCCTCGCATGTGCTTTCCGTGGGTGGAGTCAGCGGCGCGGACCTCCATAAAAGGAAAGACGTACTTATCCACGAGCTCGAACATGTCGGCGGCGGCGAGGTTCTTGAACCGTGACCAGCGAAGGTCCTCGTACGGACGGCCCTTGGTCGCCTCGTCGGGTCGGAACTCGCCGTCCGGGAAGATCGGGTCAGCGATGGGCTGCCCGGTGCGGTTGGCCTTGCGTTCCGCGCGGGTCTGGGCCTCGTCGAGCCCCTTGATGAACAGCAGGTAGGTGAGCTGCTCCATGACCTCGAGCGGGTTGGAGATGCCGCCCGACCAGAAGTCATTCCAGATCGCGTCGATCTTGGACTTGAGCTCACCGGTGATCATGAACGACCTGCCCCACGTCATCTCATCTGCTGGTCTCAGCACAGCGAAACGGTAGTGGGAGGCGGTTGTTCACGTCGCCACGCCTCGCCAGTCAGTGAGTGAGTGCGGAGGGTGACCTGCTTGGGGCGCTGCCACAGGGACCACCAGAGCATGTCGAAGTGAGCTTCCTCGGACCGGCGAGGGCCTACGCCTCCTGACTATCTCCCTGGGAAAGGCCGAGTTCCGCGGGCACCCGGGCCGATTGGAGAAGGGCTGGTTCGCGGCTGTGGTTGGCTTCTGAGAAGAGCTCGATGAGCTTGGTCAGCAGCGTTGGGTTCGCCTCGAGCAACTGGCTCACCTGCGTCTGGACCTCGGCGCGCGGAACCTCTGTCAGGGACAAGTGAACGTCCCGGTGCTCATCGTCGACGACCCGTGCGTTGAGAACCGTGCTGATCTGCTCGTCGCTAAACGCTCTAGCAACCAGGGCGGCGGCCAAGCGGTGCTCAGCCTCGGCCGTCGTCATCACGGGTCGGTCTGCTTCGACTACTGCCATGTCGGTGCTCGGTTCATCCACCGAAGGCTCATCCCCCGATTCGAGCACGGTGACTGGAGGTGTTCGCCGGACAGCTCTCTTGACCTTCCCGCGTGTCGTGCGTGCAGCCGAGGTGATGGCGGGTCGGGCTTGGCTCTTCCACCACTGGGCAACGTGAGGCTTACCGGCCTCGACGGCCCTGTCGATGAGACCCAGGACGATCTCTGCCGCGGCCTTTGCCAGAACGTCCGAGACCAGATCAGTAGCACGCTCATCGCGGTCCTCGTCGTCGTCCTCGAGGTCACGAAACACGGGCTCGGGCACATCCCCCTCGTCATCGATCTCTGAGAGAACGGCATGCCGGAGTCGCCCATCGCGATCTCGGGTGAGTGCGCTGAAGTCTCCCGGGCTCTTGTGCGAGTTCGAGAGTTCTGCACCTTCCTCCCACGAAACCCACATCATCTTCTCAGGCATACGTGGCCTCCCGTCAGCAGCCGCTTCGAAGGTAGGTGGCGTACGGGCAGCACGTCGCGCTCCGAGCTCCTGTCGGCCGAGTCGGCAACGGATGAACTTGTCGGGGACTGGGCTGTCGATCCGACACGTCGGGTGCAGCAGCCGAACGGCCAAGCGGCGTTGCCCACGGGGCGCACGCACTGGCCGGGTGTTCGCGCGGTTGTCTGGTGGTGTACGAGTGATGCGCCGGCGGCTGCCTAGACCTCGCTTTCCGCACTTCGCGAACAGCTTTCAGCGGCATTTAGTGGTCGGGGTTGTAGACGCTGGTCGGGATGTCGAGCAGGCCGAGAACCTGGTGTTGTAGTCCGGTGAGCTCTGGTTGGAATGTGCGCAGCACGGTGCCGTCGGGGGCGGTGAGCTGGTGGCGGGCGACACTGGCGAAGATCTCGAGGATGCGCGCGGTGGTGGGTGCGGTGCAGCCGCGGTCCTCGGGGTAGAGCGACAGTTCGGTGAGGCCGGCGTGTGCCATGGCTCGACGGATGGTGCGTTCGATCAGTGACGAGATGAGCATCGCGATGAAGTGGCAGGTCAGGAGCCCTTCGATGCGGGCGGGGTCGCGGAGCCACATGGGTGCGACGAGCTGGGTGCCCTTGAGCTGGGCGTGACGCTTCTCGAGGTTGGGTTGCCACTTGTAGGCCGCGAGCAACTCCGCGGGGGTCATGTCGGGGTCGTTGGTGATCAGCGGCCACATCCCGTCGGAGGCGGCGTCGTGGGTGACCTGGTCCTCGTCGACGGCGAACCGGATCCGCAGGGTGGTGGTGAGCACCTTCTTGTAGGCGGTGTTGGGACCGGGACGGCCCCGCTTGGCCTGCCGGAACGATTCGACGGTGTTCTGCTCGACGTGGAAGCGGACCCAGCGGGTGGCGTGGACCTCCTCGATCGCTTCGCGGGCTTCCGCTTCGGCGGCCACCACGGTCTTGATCCGGCAGCGGGGGGCGGCCAGCCGGCTGTTGAGGGCGTCGATGGCAGCGATGGCCTTGGCGATGCGTGCATGCTGCCGGGTTGCGTCGCGGCGGGCCTTGGCGGTGGAGTGGATCCAGATGATGCGGTGCCCGTCCGCGGAGGGCAGATGGTCCTGATAGGTGGACAGCACGTCATCGGGGGTGTCGGGTGCTCGTGACGGGACGCTCTGCGCGAAGCTCCACTCGCGGGTGTTGGTCACGACCCAGTCCCGGAAGATGCGGTCCTCACGACGTGAGGCGGGCAGCACGGAGAGGAACCTGCCACCACGGGTGTGGATGTGGGCCACGTTGTCGAAGGTCGCCAGCTTCGAGTCCGCGACGTAGAGGAACCCGACGTTGCCGGTCAGGGCGACCAGGTGGTCCCAGGTGTCGATGTGGGTGGTGACGTCCGCGGTGTTGCCGTCCATCACGCGGAAGGCGATCGGCACGGCCCCGTCAGCGGTCACGGTCAGGATCCACACCAGTTGCTGCAGGTCAGGCCTGTGGTCCTTGCTGAAACCATGGCGGACAGCCGGCGTGGGCTTGCCGCCACGTTCCTGCCCGTCAGCGGTGTCGTAGGCGCCCGACAGTTGCAGGGACGTGGAGTCGTTGTGCAGCCGTGACAGATCGATATCGAAGCTGTCCACCGCATCCAACACCAGCCGGGTGAGCAGACTGGCCCTATCCGCGTCGAACAGCCGCGAGAGCATCCTGCCCACCCGGTCATCGTTCAACAGAGCGATGTCGTCAGCGCTCAAGCCGACCTGGCCGGCCTCGTAGCGGCCGGCCCACTCCCCGAGGGCGTAGACCGGGGCGTGACGCACCACCAGGTTGCGGATCACCACCCCCAGCGCCGCCGCAGGCGAGACCCGCAGCCGCGGATCGTCTGGCACGTGGGCCTCCAGCAGCCGGTCGATGCCGAGCCGGTCGTAGAACACGTTCACGACCGGCAGCCCCGCCAGCAGCCGGGACTCCAGATCAAGGTCGGTGACATCCACAGCCACATCCTGCCTGCAGCAGTGGACGTCGTTGCCCACCGCACTTGCAACGTATACGCTGCAAGCAGACGGACCAAGCACCCACAACCGGACCTGTGATGCCGAGCGACATCCCGCCCGAGGTCGACGCCGAACGGCGCCGGATCGTGGCCGAGCTCGGCCAGATGGGGTTCACCCTGCCCGGGACGATCACCACCCGCACCGTGACCTGCGGCCGGGCCACCTGCCGGTGCGCCACCGATCCCGACCAGCGGCACGGCCCCTACATCCAGTGGTCACGCACCGTCAAGGGGCGCACCGTCAACAAGATGCTCAGCGTCGAGCAGCTCGAGATCTACCAGCCCTGGATCGACAACGGCAGGCGACTACGCGACCTCGCCCACCAGCTCGAAACGCTGTCGTTGGAGGCCATGCGCACCGCTGAAGGCTGGAACCGCTAAATCAGGCTGAAAGCTCTCCGCGAAGTGCGGAAAGCGAGCTAGACGGATCGGGATGCCGGCGCTTGGAGCGCTGGGGTGCCCGGGGGCCAGCTTCGCTATGTAGTTGTCAATGAGCGTGCGCCATGACATCTCGAAGCGTCCGGGGCGCCGCACCGGGCGCAATCGGCAGCTTGAGCGGCACCGTTGGTTCCAGGAACGACTGCGTCAAGCGCGATTGCGCCCGAGGCCGGGTTCCGGGCGGGTCCGTCCATGGCTACGACAACCATGGCTTCCGGGCTGGGTGAGGCGGTCTCTTCCTACAAGCCGAAGGCTCTCTCCTGTGAGCAGTGGGCTCGGCTCAGCTGTGCCCGAAGCTGGCGAAGGAGCGCCGCACCTAGCTGAAATAGCCCGCACCCCTGCCCCGACCCGGAACCAGCTACCGATCGGTGGACCAGCCGTCAGGCTTGAGGCACGTAGGTGTAATCCGACTCGAACTGCCTTACTAAGAAAGCACGAATACGTTGATGTACATCTGGCGCCGGATTCTGCACTCGAACTCGGGGATCGACCGGACCACGCTCAAGTCCAGCGCGCAGAAGCGTGCGAACTTCAGCATCATCCGGGGGCATCGAGTAGCCGATGATGTCAATCCTGAATGCACGACTGAGGGCGTGATAGGCATCCACCCAAACCTGCTGCAGGGGCCCGAGTTCGTCGTCCTTACCCGTAGCCATGGTAACTATGTATGGCTCTCGATAGCTGCCTCTCAGCGATTGCCAAGTGACGCTACTTTCCCAGCGCACCCGTCGAATGGAGTCTGCTTCCGGCGGGGGGGTCATTCGGTTCGATCTCTTACCGTTGACCAGCTCTCCAAGCGGTCCGTAGTTGCTTCGGCTGTCTTGCCGCTTGGTAGCCCTCTTCTGGCACCAGTCGATGGATCCATGCAACTTCAGCACAGTAAGTTCTGCGCTAGAAAAGGCACCTGTTCCCCTGGCCGCGAAGCGGATGGGAACCTGACGCTTGATCGCCGACCACTCAACAAGCGTGTCCCAGTTCGTGGTGATAACGATGTTTCCTGGCTTCGCAATCTCATCCAAGACCGAGTGATCCATCAGCGCCCCACGCTCTTCAGCGCTCTTCATCCTCGCGACCAGCATTCGCGTAATGGCGTTGGCGAGGGTTCGATAAGTGTCGTCGGGGTCGTCGACTCCCGTCTCGGGCAGGCGGGAACCGAGCGTGCGGAACAAGCGGAAGGATGAGAAGAAGTCCACGACATCAGGCTTGAATCCCGGCGCATCCGAATCCGGATACAACACCGACTGAGCTGTACTTAGCCTCTCCTGCAGACTGTCAGCCTGCCCAGCTGGGAGCTCGGCGAGCGCCTCATCGATCAGTTGCTGCGTGTTGGGTAGCCGAAAGGCGCACGAAAAGCCTGCCCCAAGCACATAGACACGCCTCTTCCGTTCCGGTGGTCGCCCCAAGAAGATCCCCGTTCAAGTCCGATTGCTGAACTGTTAGTCGATACCCCGGACGACCATACCCATTTTCCCGCTGCGGCTGGATCAGGCGCCGCACATCGAGTTGTCATCCCCCACGGACATCGTCGTCAGCATGCCCTTGCTCCGACGGCGACCACCGCGGGACGAGTGCACCGCCGCGAGACCCGCGCTGCTAGCGGCGGTCTGGCTGTGCCGGGGGGCGCGTCGGCGTAGCCGCGATCGGCGGACGGGCACACCGATGTGCAACGAGTCGCAGGATCGCGCCCAGCTCGACGATTACGTCCACGGTCGGGTCCCGGACGGATCCGTCCATGGCTACGACAACCATGGATTCCGGGCTGGGTGAGTCGGTTTCGTCCTACCAGCCGAACGTTCTCTCTTCTGAGCAGTGGGCTCGGTTCAGCGACGACGCACAGTCGCTGGTGCTGCAGCTGCACAACTCGACTCCCCACCGCGCGGTGCAGCGGCTCTCGCACCTGTCCGCGTTCTTGGCGGATGTCGCTGACACCGAACCGAACGCGTCGCTAGCGCAGCTGCTTGCCCGTGACCGGGTCGAGGGCTACCTGCACCGGATCGCCGGTCAGGTGTCGGAACCGGTGCGTGCGAACCGGCAGGCCGCGTTGAACAACTTCCTGCAGGTCGCGGCCGGGCGGACACCGCGACAGCCGGCGCGCCGCAAGCGCGAAACCCACCTCGCCCCCTACACCGAAGGGGAGCTGATCCGGCTGATAGCCGCAGCGTGCGCTGACCCGGCGCCAGAGGCTGACGTGTTCGCCCGGTCGATCGGCTGCGTGCTCGCCGGTGCCGAGCTGCCGGCGACGGACGACGACACCATCGAGGTGCACGTCGCGGCCGGCGTCATCGAGGTCGACGAGGCGCGGTGGGTCGCCCCGCTCGGTATGGCGTTGCCGCCCGGCGGCGTGCTGAACCGTGCGGACGTGGAAGCCGGCCGAGCCTGGGCCAAGTCGAGGTTGAAGGCCAGCACCGACCCGCGGCGGTTGAGCCTCACCGCGCTGGCGGTGCTCGCCGGGAGTGCTCCGGCGTTGACGATGCTGTCGAAGCCGGGGGTCGGTCGTGACCGGTTGACCGCAGCCGCGGGAGCTGCGTGTCGGCCCGATCCAGACGCGGTGCGGGCGCTCCTACGAGGTCGTTGACCCTGCTTTCGGGGACCTTCGGCGATCTTGCGCTGTTCGTGCACGCAACGCACCGGGGCGAATGCCGTCTGCGTGAGGCCCGGGACCAGTCGAGGTGTCCACTCACCAAGGAGCTTCGATGGGAACCCGTCGACCGTCCAAAGCAGACATCCGCCGGCAGCGCGAACAGCTGCTCACCGAACAGCCACTACCCGAGCTCGATGCCAAGGTCGCGGCCTACATCGACAACTACACGCCTCGCGACATCGACCCGGCCGTGTGGGTCACGGTCCGGCCGTTCGTGATCGACACGATCTGCCGGTACGCGCCCACGCAGCTGGAGTCGTGTCGCCAGCGGCTGACCACGCTGAGCGCGTACGGCGCTTGGGCGCTGGACCGTGGCCTCGAGCTCACCAAGGAGGCGCTGCTCGACGTCGATGTGATCGAGGCGTTGACGAGCAGCGCGGACCTCGGCAAGTCGGCAGCGATGAACTACCGCTCCCGTCTGCGCAGCATCACCAAGCAGGTGCACCCGGCCGGGGTCGGCGCGCAGCTCGTCGCCCGTCAGGCCCACATCGCGGTCAAGCCGCCCTACAACCCGTTTGAGATCGTCGCGATGATCAAGATCGCGAACACCCAACCGTCGCTGATCACCGGCCGGCAGCTCTGCGCGTGTGTCGGGCTCGGGTTGGGTGCCGGGCTCGACTCGGCCGACCTCAAGCCGCTGCGGGGACGTCACGTCATCGACACCGGTGGGGACGGCATCCGCATCGAGGTCCCCGAGGGCCGGGTCCGCATCGTGTGGGTCCGACGCGAGTTCGAGCCGATGGTCCGCGCTGCGATGCAGGGCGTGGCCGCCGGGCAGCTGGTGGTGGGCCGTAAGGCTGAGCGGCGAAACGTCGCCGCGAAGGTGTTCGAGCAAGCCCACATCCTGGGCAACGCGCCGCACTTCGAACAGTCCCGCATGCGTACGACGTGGCTCGCTTCGTTGCTGGCTGACGGGGTGCCGCTGCCGGTCATCATGGATGCGGCCGGGCTGGTCTCGGCACGCACGCTGACGGATCTGATCCCACACCTGACCGTTGCTGGCGATGTGTCGGATCAGCTGCGGGGGGTGAGCCGATGAGAAAGGACATCATCGCCACCACCGACGCGCAAGTTCTACGCGCCATCTACCTCGTCGACACCTCGGGGGTCGTCGAGATGCTCGAGAACCTGGTCATCCGTGCCCCGCAGGGACGTCCTCGTCAGCTGACCCTTCGAACCTGGCTGATCGGTGCGCTGCTGGCCGTGGACAACGGTGCCGGCTTCAAGGCCGTCGCGATCCACGGGAGCCTGTGGGGCATGAGCGTCGAGATGCAGTGGCAGCTCGGCGTGCGATACGAAGACCGCCGAGGGAAGGTCCACCGCATCGCCAAGTCCCACGTCGACTACATCTCCAAGAACCTGCCCCGATGGTTGGCATGCACGAGGGCCGGCGCTGAGCGGTTCGGCCTCGAGATCAGCGATGAGGAACTCGCCCGTCGCCGCGATGGCCTGCAGGACGCGATGGACGCGCTGCTCGATGCGTCCAAGGCCGAAACCCACGATGCTGGCTGGTTCGCAGCCGATGGTTCGAGCACCTGGTCATGGGGTCGCGCTCCACGCAAGGTCGCCGATGACAAGGACGTACGCACCCACGAGGAAGTGTTCGACGACCGCGCCCGCGACGAGGATGCGGACGCGGCGCTCGAACTCGACGAGACCGACCGTGAACCCTCGGATGACGATCAGGAGGACGAAGTCGAACTCGCAGCCGAGGACCGTAAGCAAGGCTCCCATGACTACGACGCGGCGTTCGGATCCAAGACCGCTGATGGCGGTGGACGTCAGGCCTACTTCGGTTACGTGCTCGACGCGATGGTTCGTATCGCCCCGCCCGGCGAACCGACCGTGCCCATGGTCATCGAACGGCTCGTGGTCTCCCCGGCGTCAACCGATGTGGTCGCGCCCACCTTCCGGCTGCTGGACTCGTTGAGTCAGACCGGCGTGGCGATCACCGATCTCGTGATCGACCGTCACTACAGCTACAAGGCTGTCGAGCGGTGGGCAGATCCACTGCGAGCTCGCAAGATCAACCAGCACTTCGACCTGCGCGCCGACGAGCAGCGCTTCCGCGACGTCAACGGTCTCAACCTGGTTGCTGGTTGGGTGCACTGCCCCTCGACACCGAACGAACTCGGTGAGATCCCGCGCCCGGGTCTGGGCGCGACCCCGCAACAGCGTCAGGCGTTCGCGGCCAAGATCAAGGAACGCGAATCATGGGCGCTCGCTCGCGATGAACGGCCCAACGCCAAGGGTCGTGCACGGTTCATCTGCCCGGCCATCGACGGGCGGCGGGGCTGCCCGCTGCGGGAGGGCACCGTCGAGATCGCCCGGCTGAACGGGCTGCCAAGCGTCGAGAATCCACCCGACCTCGCCACCGCGCCGGGCTGCTGCACCAACGACAGCGGCAAGGTCGTGGTCAACGAGCCACAGCTCCGCAAGCACGACCAGCCCTACTACTGGGGCACCGAGGCGTGGTTGGCCGCCTACAACCGGCGTACCTACGTCGAAGGCGTCTTCGGCAGCATCAAGTCCCTCGACACTGAGGGCCTGCGACGGGGCTTCAACCGCTACGTCGGACTGCCCATGCTCACCATCGGGCTGACCGTCGCGGCCTCTGTCGACAACACCCGTCACCAACGCATGCACTGGGCCGGACGCGATGACGCACCGCAGCACCCGCTCCTCAGCGACGAGCCCGACTACCAGGCCGTCGCCTACCTCACCCCCGAGCAGGTCGAGGTACTCGACCGCGACCACCTGCAGCAGCCACCCGCTGCATGACGCCCAACGCGATGTCGCACAAGTCGGGCAGGCTGAACACCGCGACAACGGAGACCAAGCATGAACATGGTGGAGCTCGAGGCGACCGACGATCGCGGGTGGCGGGGCGGCATCACCCGCCTCGCCGCTCACCGGGCGACTGTGACCGTCACCATCGAGGGCTACGACCGCAAGATCACGGGACAACTCGTCGAGGTCTCAGCGGACGGCGACATCAGCCTCCAGCAGCCCGATGAACACAACCCCGACACCGGATCCGTCATGTGGATACCGCACGAGCACATCATCTCCGTCGCCGCCCGCTACAAGCGCAAGCAGCCAAGCGAGTGACTGAAGTTCGGGACACGTCAGGTGATGGCGACGCGCAGTTCCCGGCTGCCTCACCGCCCGGGACTACGTTCACACACGCGCCCATCCAGGGAGAACCATGACTGTTGAGTTCGGGCAACTGCAACGCCTGCCGATCCGCACGGTGTGGACCTCGGAATCGAGCGACTTCACCCCATGGCTCGCGGCGAACCTCGACCGTCTGTCAGAGCAGATCGGCCTCGACCTCGAACTGGTCGCGACCGAGGTCGCGGTCGGACCGTTCCGTGTCGATGTCGTCGCACAGATCGCCGGCACCGATGACCTGGTCGTGATCGAGAACCAGTTCGGCCCCACCGACCACGACCACCTCGGCAAGCTGCTCACCTACGCCGCCGGCCAAGAAGCGGCCTACGCGGTGTGGATCGCCGAACGGTTCCGCCCCGAACACCGCTCCGCTATCGAGTGGGTCAACCACAACAGCGTCGAGGGCGTCGGGTTCTTCGGCCTGCGCATCGAAGCGCTCCAGATCGAGACATCCCCGGTCGCTGTTCAACTCACCACCGTGGTCGAACCCGACCAGTGGGCGAAACAGATCACGCAAGCCACCAGCAACGTCAGCGCCCGTGGCCAGCTCTACGCCGGCTTCTGGGGACCACTGATCGAGCAGCTTCGAACGGCCTACCCCGGGTGGAGCAACAAGTCGGTCGCACCCAAAGACAGCTGGATGCCCATGCCCTCGGGCAAGAGCTACCCGTTCTACTCCGTGGTGTTCTCCGGCGACCGGCGCCTACGCATCGAGCTGTACGTCGACGGCCCCAACGAGCAGGCACAGCAGCACCTCTGGGATCAGCTCGTCAGCGTCCGTCAGCAGATCGACGCGACCCTGCCAGGCCTGGAGTGGGATGTCGTTCCGAACGCGCGGGCGTCACGCATCTCGCTGTACGCGCCGCTCGAGGACGTCGCAGTCGACAACGAAGACCACTGGGACACCTACCGCGACTGGATCCTCACCAACCTCGGCCCGTTCCGCGATGCCTTCCAACCCCACATCGAGGAGCTCACCGCCTACGTGCCGTCGGTCCCCGCTGGTGAACCAGCGGCAGGGTGAGTAGCGAAAAGGTCAGGGGGTAACTCGGGCCTTGGTCTGTGGTCGCCCCCGCCAACAGCATCTGAGAACACCAACAGGATCGCTGCTAGGCGGGTCTCAGGCCTTTTCGCCAACACCCCTCCGCGGGGTCTTGGCGAAAAGGCCGGGACCCGGGTAGCCAGAACATCGTGTGGCGACGGCCCGGCCCAGCACCAGGCTCTCCTCGTCGACCTGCACCGGTTCTGCG
>LFIK01001896.1_pt1 | contig 16758 bp, 14 predicted proteins | sample 643401 | NCBI WGS metagenome assembly LFIK01 (sample SAMN03777447, study PRJNA286221) | soda lake metagenome | biome: soda lake; feature: Kulunda steppe; material: water; isolation source: sample T5-Br brine of Lake Tanatar-5 | place: Russia: Kulunda steppe | collected 2010-07
CCTCATGGCCGGTCGAGTCAGCCCGCTTGACGTGGCCGGAGTGGCGCTGGGGGGCAACGTGATCTGGCCCACCATGGTGCTGCTGATGGGCGTGCTGATGGCTCTGACGCCCACCATCTCTCGCCTGCACGGATCCGGCCGCACCGCCGAAACCGGCGAAGTGGTGCGCCAGGGCCTGTGGATGACGCTGGCGGTCTCTGCCCTGCTGCTGGTTCTGCTGCCCCAGGCCGGGCACTTCTATCGCTGGATCGGCGTCGACGCCGAGATCATTCCCCTGGCCGAAACCTTCGTGCGCATTGCCGCCTTCGGCCTGCCCGGGGTTCTGCTGTTCAACGTGTTCCGTTACCTCTGCGACGGCCTGGGCGAGACCCGCCCGGCCATGGTGATCGCCTTCCTGGCACTGGGCCTGAAGATCTTCCTGAACTGGGTCTTCATCTACGGCAATCTGGGTGTGCCGGCGATGGGCGGGATCGGCTGCGCCTGGTCGATCGTCATTGTCATGTGGTTTCAGTGTGCGGCCATGCTCTGGGTCGTTTCGCGCCGCTCCATGCGTCGCCGCACCGGACTGTTTGCCCGCTTCTCGTGGCCCGACCCGGATCGGCTGGCCAGGCTCACCCGGCTGGGCGTGCCCATCGGGCTGACCGCATTCTTCGAGATCGCGGCCTTTGCTGCCATCACCCTACTGGTGGCACGACTGGGCGCCACCTCGGTGGCGGCACAGCAGATCGCGTTCAGCATCAACGGCGTGGTGTTCATGATTCCCATGGGCATCGGCATGGCCGCCAGCATCCGTGTCGGGCACGAACTGGGCGCTCATCGCTACGCGGCGGCGCGGCTGGCCGCGATGGTAGCGCTGGGGGCCTCGCTGGGCTACGCCCTCATTGCGGCACTGGTGCTGATACTGGGACGCGATCTGCTCGCCGGTCTGTTCACCAACGACGTCGAAGTCGCCGCGCTGGGTGCACAGCTGATCCTGTTCGTGGCGCTCTACCAGCTGGTGGATGATGCCCAGGTCACCGCTATCGGCGGCCTGCGCGGCTACAAGGACACCCGCATGCCCATGCTGCTGGCGCTGACCGGCTACTGGCTGCTGGCACTGCCACTGGGGGCAGCCCTGGGGCTGGGCTGGTTCGGCCCCGCGCTGGGAGTGCATGGCTTCTGGATCGGACTGGCGAGCGGCCTGACGCTGGTTGCCAGCACCGTCGTCTGGAGACTGCACCGACTGTCAGGTGCGCCCTGGCGCTATCCGCACACCCTGGCCCAGGAACCGTCGGCCTGACGATCAGGCCACGGCACCCTGCGTTGCCGAACAAGGGCCGGCACCTGACCGCGGCGGCCAGCATGTCCCGGCACGCTCCTGCCGGCATGGTCGGCACAGGGGCTGGCCGACCGGCTCAGCCCTCACCCGCAGCCCAGGCATGGGCCGCTTCTTCCTGGGGTACCGGAAATACCCGCACCCGGGCACGGCCGAAGTGCTTGCCCAGTCGTTCGCCGACCACTTCCCAGTCACCCGGTGCCACCAGTGCCACCCGCTCCAGGTGCTCATGGTGGATGCGCACGAACGACAGGTGCGACAGCAGCGTATCCAGTGCATCCCAGCTCTGCTCGGACGCTGCCCAGGCATCGCCGCGCAGGCGAATGACCAGGCCGCGCAGTCGGCCATGATAGGCCAGCAGGCTGTCCCCCGAGGCTGCGTGGCCGAAGTCACGCGTCTGGAAGGCACCCTGCACATCCAGCTCCAGATAGCCCCGCGCCGCATCCGGACGCAGATGTATGTCAGGGCCCGGTTCCGTCTCGGTATCGCCATGCACGCCATGCAGGCGCTGCCAGGCCAGCGTCAGCCCGGCCGTGGCATAGGCCACGAACAGCAGCGAGCCGGTCATGCCCAGCAGCTGCAGCGGCAGCACCCCGGAAGCCGTGAAGGGCAGCATCAGCACCGCCCCGAACATGGGAATGCCCACTACGATGAAGCCCAGACCGAAGCCGGCGCCACGGCCCGCCTGCCAGGTCTGGGGCAGGTCCAGCGCTCGATCCAGAGCAATGTTCGGCAGCACCAGCGCCACCCTGCCGATCAGCCAGCAGGCCACCATGAAGGCGACCATCAGGCCCAGCGGCTGACTGAGCATGACAATGGGCGACGCCATGAACAGTACCGCCACCGCGATCATGCCCTGGGCGAACGTCCAGCCGATGTAGCGCAGCTCGCGCAGCCCGAAGGCTCCCAGACCATAGCGGGGCACGCTGTCCGGTCCGACCAGGATCAGGCGATGAATGCTGATGGCCAGCAGCGCGTACAGGGCCACGCGCAGGACGATGGTGACCGGCAGGGCGGCCTCGGCCGACTCGGGCGCCGAGGCGGTCCAGATGTTCAGCAGCATGTGCACCACCCAGGGCAGGGTGAGCGCATGCAACACGGGAGTACGCTGGGTATTGAGCAGCTGCCAGGCATCACGCAACAGCGGCGCCAGCGGCAGCGGACGGGCCAGTTCGGCCATGTGGAGATCTCCGGACAGGTCAACCGCGCCAGGAGCCTGTCGCCGTTCGGGTCGAGTTGCCGCCGGGGCAGCAGCATGACCGGGACCGGGCCCACTCCTGGAATCGGGGCGACACCATAGCAGAATCTGCCGTTGCAGGCGGCGCATGACGACGCCAGCTGGTGCCGCTATGCTCTCTCCTCTGCCCCCGGACCGGACCGTTCCATGCGAGTGCTCAGGCGGTCGCTGACCCTGCCCGCCCTGTTTCTGACAACCCTGTTGCTGACCCTGTTGGTGCCGCTCTGGCTGCCCGCCAGCTGGTTGCTGGCACGAGTCTGGCCTGCGGCTCGGGGCGCACCGCGGGTGCTGCTGTTCCTGCTGGGCTACCTGTGGTGCGAAACCAGCGGTGTGCTGGCCAGCAGCTGGATCTGGCTGCGACACGGAGCGCGCAGCCCGGTGGCCATGGAGGCTCACTACGGACTGCAGCTGTGGTGGGCGAATGCCCTGAAGCGGCTGGCGGCGCACCTGTTCCGGTTGCGCTTCCAGGTGGAGGGGCAGGCGGAGATCCTGTCCGGACCCGGGGTGATCATGCTGCCGCGCCACTGCAGTATCGGCGACACGGTCATCCCCATCGTCTACTACTGCATGCCGGCCGGTCGTCGCCTGCGCTACGTGATGAAGCGCGAGCTGCTGCTGGACCCGTGCCTGGACCTTGTGGGCAACCGCCTGCCCAACTACTTCGTCGATCGGGCCGCCCAGAACACCGGCCGCGAGATCCAGGGTATCCAGGCTCTGGCTGGGGACCTGCCGGATTCCGAGGGGATCCTGATCTATCCGGAAGGCACCCGCTTTGCGCCCGCAAAGCGGACAGCACTGATCAAGCGCCTGACCGAGAAGGGCCAGGAGCGGCTGGCCGGGCATGCTCGGGACTGGGAGCACGTGTTGCCACCAAGGCTGTCAGGGCCCATCGGCCTGCTGCAGGCGAATCCGGGGCGCGACCTGGTGTTCTGCGCCCATACCGGTTTCGAGGGGTCGGCCAGCTTCAGCCGCCTGTTCAACGGCAGCTGGCTGGACAGCAGCGTCCGCATCCGCTTCTGGCGTGTGCCCTATGAGCAGGTGCCCTCCGATGCCGCAGCGCTGCAGACCTTCCTGCTGCAGCAGTGGGACCGGATGAACCGGGAAGTCGCGTCCCTGAAGGCCGCTGGCTGAGCCAACCGCCAGCGCCGGCGCTCAACCCTCCTGCAGCCGCAGATGTGCGATATCCGGCACCTGCGCCCGGGGCGGCCGCAACAGTTCCAGCTCCGAGCCCACAGGCGCCAGCTGCAGACCCTCAGTCGCAATTCGGGGCGCCTGCCTGCGTGGCTGTGGTGGCAGTGTGCTGCCCGCGGGCGCCAGTGCGTGTTCCGGCACCCGCACTGTGGCCGCGCGAGCCGGACGCTGGGGCAGCGGTTCCCGGGCCGCCAGCTGAAGATGCTCGGTCGTGACCCGAACCGGTTCCGGCTTCAGCTGCTCGTGGGGGGCGAGCAGGTCGCCCTGCCGGGGTGCCAGGCCAGGTGCTGACGCTGCGCGGTCCGGGACAGATGCCCGATCGGCGCTGGCAGCGGCGGCAGGCCCGGTGGCGGCTTCAGGGCCGGCGGCCCCTGGAACGGGCTCGGGCGATTGCAGCGGCACCACTCGCAGGCGCGCACCGGCACCGCGAAAGACGCCCTGATAACGTGCTGCATCGGCACGACTTACGGAACGCTTGATGACCACGGCCTGTCCGCTGAACAGTGACCGGGCCTGAGCCTCGTCCAGCCCCAGCAGTGCTGCCAGCGTCTCCATCACCTGGCGCAGTGGCCGCCCCTCCAGCGTCTCGCCCTTGAATACCAGCTGAAACCGTTCTTCCATGCAGCCTCCGCCCGCTCTCGTCTGCGCACCTGCAACTGCCGCTTGCCTGGCATTTTCTCCAACAGGCACACTCGGTGCCAGTCTATCTGGAGGATTGCCATGAGTGTCATTGCCAACGTCGCCGTACTGCCCCAGCAACCGGGACCGCTGCGGATCGAAACCATCAAGCTGCCGGACCCCGGCCCCCACCAGGTGGTGGTCAGACTGTTCGCCAGCGGCGTCTGCCACAGCCAGCTGCACCAGATGCACCGGGAGCGCGAGCATCCGGTGGTGCTCGGTCACGAGGCCACCGGGGTCGTCATGCAGACCGGCGATCAGGTCAGCCACGTGCAGGAGGGCGATCATGTACTGGTCACCTGGGTGCCGCGCGATATCGCCGCCAGCGGTCGACTGCCGATCATTGCCACCCTGGAAACCTCCGAAGGCCTGGCCATTTCCGAGAACGTGTTCACCTGGGCTGATCACACCCTGTGCGACGAGCAATACGTGGTGAAGGTGGACAAGGACGTGCGCACCGACGTCACTGCCATCATTGGCTGTGCCGTCATGACCGGCGCCGGGGCGGTCATGAACACCGCCAGCGTACGCGCCGGTGAAAGCGTGGCCGTGTTCGGGGTCGGCGGTGTCGGCCTGTCCGCCATCGTGGCCGCCCGCATGGCAGGCGCCGACCCGATCATCGCGGTGGATCTGGACGAAGAAAAGCTCGAGTTCGCGCGACGGTTCGGCGCCACCCACGGCATCAATGCCAGCCAGACCGATCCGGTGGCGGCCATTCACGCGCTGACCCGGCGCGAGAACGTCTACACGATCTTCCAGGAACCGGTTTCGGGCGCCGACTACACCTTCGACTGCATCGGCATTCGCAAGACCATGGAACAGGTCGTACCTGCCTGTCGCGGCGGCCATTTCGGTGCCCACCATGGCGGCAAGGCGGTACTGGTCGGCGTGCCCATGACGCCCATGGAACTGCAGTCACTGGACCTGCTGCTGAACGAGAAGTCCTTCATGGGCTCGATCGGTGGCTCCTGCGTGCCGGACCGGGACTTCCCCACATTCGTGGAGTGGTTCCAGAACGGCGAGCTGGACCTGGACGCGCTGGTCACCGAACGCTACACCCTGGAAGACATCAACGTGGCCACCGATGCGCTGGAGAAAGGTCGCATCTCGGGCCGTGCCATTCTCGACTTCCGCGGCTGAACCAGCGGCCACCATCGCCGCCAGGCAGATCCGTGCTGCCTGTCGGCGAATGGCCGACCAGAACTGGAATCAACCCGGTTCCGGCGGCGCCTGCCAGGGCACCTCGCAGGCGCCCGCCAGCCGCAGCAGAGCGGGCTCTCCCAGCCTGGCCCCGACCAGCTGCACCGCCGTCGGCCGACCATCGTCGTGCACTTCGGCAGGCAAGGTCACGCTCGGGTGGCCGCTGTAGTTGAACGGCGCGGTGAAGGTGACGGGGGCGGCAAGCCCACTGTGCTGAACCGCTTCCATGTCCTGCAGCCGGGGCGGCAGAAACGGCATGGCCGGCAGCAGGACACCGTCCACTTCAGCCAGCACCCGGTCCAGATCACGACGATAGCGCTCCCGCGCCCGCTCCAGTGCGGTGTAGCTGCAGCCATCGGTACGCAGCCCCAGATCCAGCAGTGCTGCCAGCACCGGACCATAGGCCTGACGCTGGTGCGGGAACCAGGGCCGATGGGCCAGCGCCGCCTCCACCGCACAGGTCACGGCCCAGCCGTCGACCAGGGCGCGGGCATCGGGCAGGCGGCATTCCCGGATCCGCACACCGGCAGCGTGAAGCCGCTCACGCGCCCGCACCAACGCCGCAGCGACGCCGTCCTCGATACCCTGCTCCAGCACCCGCGGGTCCCAGCCGACGACCATGCCTGCAGCGGGCTGGTCCAGGGCCTGTTCATGACGTGCCACCGGCGCGCGCAGGGCATTGGGGTCGGCAGCATCATGGCCGGCCAGCACATCCAGCATGCGCGCGGCGTCCACCACCGAACGGGTCATGGGACCGATGTGATCCAGCGATTCCCCCAGCGGGAAGGCGCCGTGGCGGCTGACGCGGCCGTAGCTCGGCTTGATACCCACCAGTCCGCAGGCGGCGGACGGAAACCGGATCGAGCCACCGGTATCCGTGCCCAGGCTGCCGTGACAGAGTCGCGCCGCGGTGGCCACGCCGGATCCGCTCGACGAGACGCCGGTCCACAGCTCCGCACCCCAGGGGTTGCGCGGTGCCGGCAGGTCCGGGTGGTGATCCGAGAAGGCGCCCTCGGTCAGCCGCAACTTGCCGACAATCACCGCACCCGCCTGCAGCAGCCGCCGAACCGTGGTGGCGGTCGTCCGCGCGGGCTGCTGACCGAGGACCTTGCCCCCGACGCTGGTGGGCGTGCCGGCCAGGTCCAGCAGGTCCTTGATCGCGATCGGCACACCGTGCAGCGGGCCGCTGGGCAAACCGCGATGGCGCGCCTGGTCCAGTGCCCGGGCCCGCTCCAGCGCGGTCTCTGCCAGTACCAGCGAGAACGCCTGGGTGGTCGGCTGCAGCCGTTCGATCCGTTCCAGCTGAGCCCGGGTCAGTTGCTCGGCAGTCAGTTCACCGCGACGGACGGCGTCGGCCACGTCCACCAGACGCAGGTCATGCCATGACGACATGGATTCGCTCCCCTACAGGCCGAGGACGGCCCTGGCAATGATGTTCTTCTGCACCTCGCGGGCGCCCCCGAAGATCGACGCGGCACGCCCATTCAGATAGCGGGCCGTGACCGGCTCGATCCCGTCCGGACCCACCGGTGGTTGCTGTTGCTGCTGCAGGCGGCGCTGGTGTGGCAGTGCGTAATGACCCACCGCCTCCAGGTGCAGGGTCTCGATGGCCTGCCCCAGTTCCACCGAAGCGTTCTTCAGCAGCGAGGACTCGGGGCCAGGCGAAGCGCCCTCGGTCACCCGCGCCAGCGTCTTCAGCTCGTTGAACTGCAGCGCCTGCAGCTGGATGTCCAGCAGGTCCAGGCGACGCCGGAAATCAGGCTCGTCGATCAGACTCCCGCCGTCGCCATCGGTCTGTTCAGCCAGCCTGCGCAGGGCCTGCAGGGCCATCTGCAGTCCGGGCGACGCGCCCACGGCACCCCGCTCGAATTCCAGCAGATACTTGGCCACGGTCCAGCCTTCGTTTTCCGGCCCCACCCGGTTCGCCTGCGGCACCAGCACATCGTCGAAGAAGACCTGGTTGACCTCGTGCTCGCCGGCCATGGTGATGATCGGCTCGACGCTGATGCCGGGGCTGGCCATGTCGATCAGCAGGAAGCTGATGCCCTGCTGGGGACGCGCCTCCTGATCGGTGCGCACCAGGCAGAAGATGTGATCGGCAAGATGGCCGTGGGTGGTCCACAACTTGGTGCCGTTGACCCGATAGCTGTCTCCCTCCCTTGTCGCCGTGGTGCGCAGACTTGACAGGTCAGAGCCCGAACCGGGCTCGGAATAGCCCTGGCACCAGTAGTGCTCGCCCGACAGCATCCGCGGCAGGTAATACGCCTGCTGTTCCGGCGTGCCATAACGAAACAGCACCGGCGCCAGCATGCGCGTGCCCAGCGGAATCAGTCCGGGCGCGCCGGCCCGGGCGCACTCCTCGGTGAAAATGTAGCGCTGGCTGGCACTGAAGCCCGGCCCCCCGAAGGCTTCCGGCCAGCTGGGTGCCGCCCAGCCACGCTGCTCGTGCAGGATCCGCTGCCAGCGCATGGAGGGCTCCTTCTCCGGCAGTGCAGTGGTCTGCAGGCGTGCGGCCTCGCGCAGATCATCATCCAGGTGGGTCGCCAGAAACGCCCGCACCTCGGCGCGGAATGCCTCGTCTTCGGGACTGAACTCCAGATTCATCACATGCCCTCCCCAGGGTCAGTAGTCGGGATCCTGCAGCCGTGGTCCGTCGAATGTCTCCAGGCTGGCGATCTCCGCAACCCGCTTGCGCTTCAGCTTCGTCAGCTGACGCACCGGATATCCCAGTGGCAGCGCACAGGCCACCGCATGGTCGTCAGGAATGCCCAGCAAGTCACGGGCCTGCGGCTCCACACCAGCCAGAAAGGTGGTCAGGGTGCCACCCAGGCCGGCATTGCGTGCCGCCAGCAGGATATTCCAGGCGAACGGATAGATCGAGGCGCCAGCGATCACGCCGACCCGGTCGGCCTCTGCATCCATGGCCGCCACCACCTTCAGGTCGACGCAGACCACCAGCATCACCGGCGCCTGCTCGACCCAGTCGATCAGCGCCGGAGGCACCTCCTGGCTGCGGATATCCGCCTCGGTCACCCGCGATGGCTCAACCGTGTTGAACGGGTTTTCACCCGCCCGCAGCTGGGCCACGTAGCGCTGCATCATGGGCCTTACCATGCTGCGGATGCGGCTGCGTACCGCAGGGTCGCGCACCACGATCACGTGCCAACCCTGGCGATTGCCGCCACTGGGCGCGAACCGTGCCTGCTCCAGCAGCGTGGCAATGGTCGCATCGGTGACCGGCTGGTCGGTGAACTCCCGTGCGGCAAAGGTGGTCCTGACTACCGTATCGAAATCCAAGCGCGCCTCCACATGAATGCTGACTGCAGATAACGGCCCCCCGGGCCCTCCATGCACCCCTGGCCCATGCCTGATCAAGGGATTCGGCAAGTCGGGCGCGGGGCGCCGGACGATGGAAGGTTCCCCGGGCCGCTCCGGCCTTCTATCATGCCTGCCAGTTTATCGACAGGCGATGCAACTTGCGCTTAAGGAGCAACTCATGAGCGAACCCAGACTGGCCGGCTGGCGGGTCCTGATCACCGGCGGTGGCAGCGGTATCGGGCTGGCATGCGCAGCGCGCTTTCTTGCCGATGGCGCTACCGTCACCCTGATGGGGCGAGATGCGCAGCGACTGGCCAATGCAGCCGCTTCGCTGGATGCGCCGGCCGACCGCGTGCTGACGGTGGCCGGCGACGTGGCAGTGGAAGATGACGTCCGCCGTGCCGTTGCCGCGGCCTCGGGTGATGGCCAGCGCCTGGACGTGGCCGTTGCCAATGCCGGCATGGGCGGCATGGCACCGATCATTCGCCAGGACCTGGACGAATTCGAGCGGCTGATGCGCACCAACCTGACCGGCACCATGCTGACCTACAAGCACGCGGGTGCAGCCATTGCCCGCTCGGGCGGCGGCGCCATATGCGCTGTCTCGTCCATTGCCGGCGTGCGTACCCATCGCTTCATGGGCGCCTACTGTGCCAGCAAGGCGGCCATCGACATGCTGACCCGGAACAGCGCCGACGAGCTGGGTGTGGCCAACGTGCGCTGCAATTCGGTCTGCCCGGGGCTGGTGGAGACGGATCTGAGTCAGGGCCTGCAGGACGACCCGGACGTGTTCAACGACTACATGAACTGCATGCCGATCCGGCGCACGGGCAAGGTCGGCGACATCGCCGAGGCAGTGCGCTTCCTCTGCGGCCCGGAGGCCAGCTGGATCACCGGCGTGATCCTGTCCGTGGATGGTGGCCACCACCTGCGGCGCGGGCCGGACATCGAGAAGTTCGCCCGGGCCCTGTACGGCGAGGACGCTACCCTGGGCCAGGTCTGATCAGTCAGCCGCAGCCCTTCCTGCGCCGGCCCGGAGGGGGCCGGCGCCTACATCCCGGACAACAGGGACCACCGCGCTCACCATGCACCTGACACTCTCTCCCGCCGATCGGGACTTTCGTGATGAAGTCCACCGCTTTCTGGACACGGAGCTGACCGAAGACCTGCGCCAGGGCGCGGCCCGCTGCGGCAGCTTCTTCCAGGACTATCCCACCAATATCCGCTGGCACCGGATCCTGTACCGCAAGGGCTGGGTGGCACCCGCCTGGCCGCAGCAGTTCGGCGGCCCGGGCTGGACGCTGATGCAGCGCTATCTGTTCAACGCCGAATGCGCAGCCGCGGGGGCTCCTGCCCTGGCGCCCATGGGGCTGGGCATGTGTGGTCCCATGCTGATGGGCTACGGCACGGCCGAGCAGCAGGCGTACTACCTGCCGCGCATCCTGTCCGGCGAGGACTACTGGTGCCAGGGCTACTCCGAACCGGGTGCCGGCTCGGACCTGGCGGCGCTCAACCTGAAGGCGGAGCGCGACGGCGTTCACTACGTGCTGAACGGCACCAAGATCTGGACCACCCATGCCCACCATGCCAATCGCATGTTCGCCCTGGTGCGGACCGATGCCAGCGGCAAGCCCCAGCAGGGCATCACCTTCCTGCTGCTGGACATGGACACGCCCGGCATCAGCGTCGAGCCGATCATCTTCTCCTCTGGTGACCACGAGGTGAACACGGTCTTCTTCGAGAACGTGCGGGTGCCGGTGCGCAACCGGGTGGGCGAAGAGAACGACGGCTGGACCGTGGCCAAGTACCTGCTCGAGTTCGAACGTGGAGGTGGCGGCAGCGCACGGCTGGAGGGCATGCTGGCACGCATTCGCCAGATCGCCGACCGCACGCCGGACGGTACCGGCGGCACGCTGGCCGAGGATGCGGACTTCCGCCGCAAGCTGGCCTGCGCAGGGGTGGAACTGGATGGCGTGAAGTTCTCCGAGTTTCGTACCCTGGCGGCGCTGTCGTCAGGCCAGAACCCGGGCCCGGCTTCCTCCATGCTGAAGACCTCCAGCGGCACCCTGTCCCAGCGCCTGACCGAACTGGCGCTGGAAGCTGCCGGCATCTGGGCCCTGCCCCAGCAACCCGAGTGTCGTGACTGCTGGGGCGAGATCGATCCGGTGGGACCGGAGCACGCCCTCACTGCCACTGCCCGTTACCTCAACACCCGCGCCACGTCGATTGCCGGCGGCTCGGACGAGGTCCAGCGCAACATCGTTGCCAGGCTGGTACTGGGGCTGTGACCTGCCTGGCAGCCCCCGCACGCCGCGCAGGGGCTGCCACGCCATTCACTTCTTCGAGAACGCCGCCAGTCGCGCTTCCATGTCGGGACCACGCCCGGGGCTGTTGTGGCGCTCGAACTCCAGCCCCTTCCGACCGGCAAAATCGAGCCCCTGGGTCACCAGCATCTTGTCGGCCCGCAGGGTGAACCAGGAGTTCTCCAGGAACCCGCGTGCCATGGCTTCGGCCCGCTGCAGCAGCTCGGCTTCGGGCACGCACTCCAGGGCCAGCCCGATGGCCGCCGCTTCCTCGCCACCGACCACCCGGCCAGAGAACATCATTTCCTTGGCGCGCTGCACTCCCACCCGACGCGGCAGCCGCTGACTCATGCCCCAGGTGGGTGACATGCCCCAGCGGCCGTGGGTGTCGGCAAAGCGGGCACTGTCCGCTGCCAGCAGCAGGTCACAGCCCAGCGCCAGCTCCAGCGAGCCGGTATAGCAGTGGCCGTGAATGGCGCCGATCACCGGCTGGGGCAGATGCTCGAGCCGGTCGATGGTCTCGGCCTGGTAGTGGCGACTGGGGGCCACCTCGCCGGCCTGAATGGCCTTCAGGTCGTTGCCGGCACTGAAAGATCGCCCTGCACCATGCAGGATCACCGCACCCACCTGCTCGGTCTGGCTGGCAATGGCGTCCAGATGGGTGCGCAGCTCCACGAACAGACTCGGGCTGAGCGCGTTGAGCGCCTCCGGGCGGTTCAGCGTCAACCAGCAGAGGCCGTCCTGGTCCTTGCGGATCACCTGTTCGGTCATGCTCCCTTGCTCCCGTCATGTCCTGATTGAATTGCCGCCACGGCACCTGCCCGGCGACCCTCTGCCAGTCATCCTAACCTGTTCAGGCGTGGCTGCCTGCCATGCGGGCATACCATTCAGCCGCTGCCGTCGCCAGCGCTGCAAGCGGATCCGGCCCCGAGTGGCGTCGGGGCACCTGCCAGCCATGATCGGCGCCGGCAATGCGCCGCAGCGTGAAGGCTGGACCGGCCGCCTCTACCGCGGGCTCCAGCACCGAGGGGTGGGCCATGACGTCCCGCGCGCCGCTCAGCAACAGGACCGGCACCGGCACCCGCGACCAGTGGTCGGCACGATCGGCGGCCGGCCGACGCGCCGCGTGCAGGGGAAAGCTGCAGAGAATGAGGCCGTTCACCGCCAGGCCGGTGGACTCGGCGGCCGCCAGCGAAGTCATGCGACCACCATAGGAATGACCGCCGGCCAGCAATGGCGTCTGCGGCCAGCGTGTGCGGGCCAGCTCGACCGCGGCCGCCACGGTGGCCAGCGCCACCGGCAGCGGATCGCGGCCGAAGCCGCGCCCGCCCTGCCTTTCCATGAACGGAAACTGATAGCGCAGGGTGGCCAGGCCGGCCTGTTCGAATGCGCCAGCAAGGCGCTGCTGGAGGGGATGGTCGACTCCGGCACCGGCACCATGGCCGAAGACCAGCAGCGGCTGCCGGGCCGGATCGCCCCGCAGCCGGACGGACAGGGCCGTCTCGACTCCGGGGACCTCCAGCTGCATCAGTTGACCATGCGCTCGCGGCCTTCCCAGAACGGCTTGCGCAGTTCGCGCTTGAGGATCTTGCCGGAAGGGTTGCGCGGCAGTTCGTCAATGAACTCCACCGACTTCGGGCACTTGTAGCCGGCGATGCGCTCACGGGCAAAGCCGATGATGTCATCGGCACTGGCCTCGGCACCGGGCTTCAGCACCACCATGGCCTTCACCGCCTCGCCCCATTTCTCGTCGGGCACCCCGATCACGGCCACGTCGGCCACCGCCGGATGACCGAAGATGGCGCTTTCCACCTCGGCCGGATAGACGTTCTCGGCACCCGAAACGATCATGTCCTTGACCCGATCGTGGACATAGACGTAGCCGTCGTCATCCAGGTAGCCGGCGTCGCCCGTGTGGATCCAGTCATCCACCAGCGTCTTCTCGGTGGCTTCCGGCAGGTGCCAGTAGCTGGTCATGTTGCCCGGCGAGCGGATGCAGATCTCGCCGACCTCGAACGGCGGCAGTGCCTTGCCGTCATCATCCACCACCTTCACGGCACAGCCCGGCATGGGCTTGCCCGCCGACTTCATCTTGGGATTCTGGCCACTGGGATCATGGTCCGCGGGCGGCAGATAGGTGGCGGTGCCGGTGGTTTCGGTCATGCCGTAGCACTGGACGAAGCCGCACTGGAACACCTCGATGGCTTCCCGAAGCAGGTCCAGCGGGATCGGCGAGGCCCCGTAGAGCATGTACTTGATGCTGGAGAAATCGGTCTCCGGGCATTTCGGATGCTGCAGGCACAGGCGCATGGCCGCCGGCACCATGAACAGCTTGCTGACGCCCCACTGCTGGATGGTCTCCAGCGCCAGGCCGGGCTCGAACTCGCCCAGCACCACGTTGGTGGCACCGGCAATGATGCCCTGGGCGCCCCAGCCGACACCGCCGATGTGGAAACTGGGCATGGCCACCAGGCTCACGTCCGCATCGCCCCACTCGTTCCACTCCATGTCGTCGTTCGGCGTCTGCCGCTTCATGTCGAAGAACACCCGGTGCGCCAGCTGAACGCCCTTGGGGTTGCCGGTGGTGCCGGAGGTGTACATCTGGATGGCGATGTCATCCTGATCCACGGCCACTTCCGGATCGGCATCGGACTGGCTGTCGCGCCAGCTGACATAGTCGGTCCATTCGCTGTGGCCCGGTGCCATGGCGATGATGCGCTTGACGGTCTTCAGCTCGCCGGCAATCTTCTCGACCAGCGGGAAGAAGTCCGGACCCACGAACATCACTTCCGCTTCCGAATCATTGACGATATAGGCCACTTCCGGCGGCGCCAGCCGCCAGTTGATACCCACCGAGACCGCGTTGGCCTTGGCACAGCCGAACACGATCTCGTAGAACTGATCCGAGTTCTTGTCCAGAAAGGCCACTCGTGCCTGCGGGCCCACGCCTTCGGCAATCAGGCCATTGGCCACCTGGTTGGTGCGGGCATCGAACTCTGCGTAGCTGGTGCGGCGTTCCTCGAACGCGAGTGCCAGCTTGTCGCCCCGCTCCCGAGCCTGGAAACGGACGATATCTGCAAGATTGCTCACTTCTTCCACGGTGGCGGGTACGGCTGCCATGGCCTGTCTACTCCCTGTCTGGAAAGCGGTCGAACGATCTCGCCGGATGCCGGAACCGGATCCGCCCGGGACGTTCCCTGAACCTGAAACAGCGCGGATGCTACGAAGGGCAGCGAGCCGGCGCAACTCCCCATCACCCCGACACCCGGCCAGGATACCGCGCCAGTGCGTACCGCGCTGGCGGCAAACACTCGCCCGCCTCGCTGCTCAGGACAGCAGCAGGATGTGCAGCGCGATGGGACCGTGGGCGCCGTTGACCATGGTCATCTCGATATCCGCACTGCGACTGGGGCCGGTGATCCAGTTGACGGTCCGCGGTAGCGTGCCATCCTGCTCCCGCAGCAGGGCCCACAGGTCCTCGGCGGCACCAACGATGTCCTGCTGACGCAGCACCACCACCTGGCGGTCTGGCAGGAAGTTGCTGGTGACCGGATTGGCCGGCCCGGAGCAGAGCACCAGGGTGCCCGTCTCGGCAATCCCGGCCCGCGCCGAGGCCAGCGCCAGCCCATCGCCGGACCGGGCCGGTCGCCGAGCGACTTCAAGGCCGGCCTCGGCCCACGCAAGCTCCGCCAGTGCCGAGTCCGGACCCAGCACGCAGGCAGGCGCAACGCCCTGTTGCCGGCACAGGGCCGCCACTGCAGCCGGGACCTGGGCAGGGGCCTGCAGGCGCTCCACCGTGGCCTGGGCCTGCTCGGCCATGGCCACGAACAGTTCTGCAAGCTGGGGCTGTTGCAGGCGACTGCGGGCAGGAATGGTGTTGGGCCGCGGTGCAGTCAGCCGCTCGCGCACATCCGGCGGCTCGGCCGTCTCCGCGTCCGAACGGCCGAGCGCGCGTCGCACCCTGGCCAGGATGGCTGCCTTGCCTCCATCAATGGTCATGGCGCTGCTCCCGTTGCCGACGCCGCCAGGCGGTCTGGAAGGTTTCGCCGGCAGGTGCCGGCAGATCGCGCCAGGCGGTCCAGCCGCCGGCCAGGGGCAACCTGCGCAGCCTGCCCTGCCGGCCGCCGAACCGGGCCAGCAGCCGCGCCAGCGGTCCGGTGACCGCCCGATACCAGCGTGGTCGACGTGCCAGCCAGCCCCACAGCCTCATGCCCAGCCGCCAGCGGGGCGCCACCAGCTGGCGGTCGAACTCGCGCTCGCGCCAGGCTCGCATGAGCTTCGGCAGCGGAATACGGACCGGACAGGCCTCGGCACAGGCGCCGCAGAAGGTGGAGGCATTGGGCAGGTGGCCAGCGGCATCGACACTGGCAAGCGATGGGGTCAGCACGGCGCCCATGGGGCCCGAATAGACCGAGCCGTAGGCGTGGCCACCGACCTGGCCATAGACCGGACAATGGTTCAGGCAGGCCCCGCAGCGAATGCAGCGCAGCATGTCCTCGAACTCGCTGCCGAGCATGTCACTGCGGCCGTTGTCCACCAGTACCACATGGAACTGCTCGGGGCCATCCGGATCCTCGGGCCGGCGCGGACCGGTGGAGAAGGTGTTGTAGACTGCGGCCTCCTGCCCGGTAGCCGAGCGCGACAGCAGCCGCAGCAGGGTGCTGGCATCCTCCAGCGTGGGCACGATCTTCTCGATACCGGTGACCGCAATATGCACCGGCGGCAGTGACTGGGTCAGATCGCCATTGCCCTCGTTGGTGACGATCACGGTGGTGCCAGTCTCGGCGATGGCGAAGTTGGCGCCGGTAATGCCCACGTCCGCCTCCAGAAAATGGCGCCGGATCACGGCCCGGGCCTCGGCCATGAGACCCGCGACCGCATCGCGGTCACGGGCCGCTTCGGGACCATGGTGTTCGGCAAAGGCTTCGGCCACCTGCCCCTTCACCAGATGCAGCGCCGGCGCGACGATGTGACTGGGACGCTCGTGCCGCAGCTGGATGATGTACTCGCCCAGATCCGTCTCCAGACACTGGATGCCGTGCTGCTCCAGATGGGCATTCAGGTCCACCTCTTCGGTGACCATGGACTTGCCCTTGGTGGCCTTGCGCGCACCGGCCTGCTGGCAGATCCCCAGAATGATGGCCCGCGCCTGCTCGGCGTCGGCAGCCCAGTGCACCTGCCCCCCCGCCGCTACCACCGACTGCTCGAAGCGTTGCAGGTAATGGTCCAGGTGCTTCAGGGTGTGGGCGCGGATGGCAGCGCCCTCGTCGCGCAACTGCTCGAACTCGGGCAGCTGCTCCATGGCCAGCCGGCGCATGGTGGACAGACCCAGCTTGAGCCGGCCGAGCGCGGTCTGCAGCTGGGCATCGTCGCGGGCCGCACGGGCCCGCTCGGGGAACTCGCGACTGCTGACGATCAGGCTCATGGCTGATCTCCTGCTGCCGGGCCTGCCGGCGCTCGGGTGGCATCGTCGGCGAGCCCGTCGGCGAGCCCGTCGGCAAGCCCGTCGGCGAGCC
>LFIK01001899.1_pt1 | contig 16734 bp, 12 predicted proteins | sample 643401 | NCBI WGS metagenome assembly LFIK01 (sample SAMN03777447, study PRJNA286221) | soda lake metagenome | biome: soda lake; feature: Kulunda steppe; material: water; isolation source: sample T5-Br brine of Lake Tanatar-5 | place: Russia: Kulunda steppe | collected 2010-07
GACGAAGCGCGAGCCCTCGTCCAGCAGGCGCAACACCACCGGCTGGGCTCGCTGTTCACCGTGGCGCTGTCGCTCGGCCTGCGCCAGGGCGAGTGCGTCGGCCTGCACCGGGAGGACGCCGCCGACGCGATCGACCGCAGCGTTCCTGTCAATCTTGCTATCAACGACGAAGCCCCCGACCGAAATCAGGGGCTACGAGGGTGGGGCGTGCAGGAATCGAACCTGCGACCTCTTGCGTGTCGAGCACGGCGAGAGGGATGCAGCAGGGTCACGGCGCGTGGGTCGGAAACGCCACAGAACGGGCGCTAGAAGCCTGAGAGCGTCGATGCAGTGGCATCCGGCACCTCGGTCGTACGGGCCCCGTTCCGGCACCCACCGGCGCCCTCCGGCACGCGTTTGGGGCAGATTGGGGCAGCTGTTCTTCGTGGCCGCCGCGACCTGCACACCGCCGCCAGTGTAGGTGCGACCGCCGGCGACCTGCGTCCTGAGCGAGGGCCGCCTGCCCTCACCAGCCGATCGGACGTCGGCACCAGCCGATGCTGCTCGGGCGGATCAGGCCCGGCATCTGGGACAGTCAGGTACGAGGTTGAAGGCGATCTCGGCGGCGTCCAGCGCGACGGCGACGTGGGGCTACAGGGTTTCGTCGATCAGGCGGTGCTGCGCGACGATGGAGGTGAGCCGGGCAGGTTCCCACCGCCCGTCGTTCACGCCGTACCGCCCGCTGCGCCCCGGCCGACCAGGCGTGAGCGGGGCCGCCGCTCCAGCGGGCCCGGTCCGCAGCAAAGGACGCCACCGACCTTCGATGCTGTGCACGCCTCCTGGGGATGCGGTCAGGTGGACCCCGGCACGCGCTCGTGGCGGCGGCGGGTCACAACCGCCATCTATCGTTGGAGCATGGACGTCGTAATAGGGTTGCTGTTCTGGGGAGGGCTGTTCGCCGTCACCCTGTGGTGGATCGCCCGCACCGGGCTGACCGGCACTAGCAGACACCACCCGCCGCGGCCGACCGCAACACCGCAGCCGCCAGCCGCGACGCGGGCGGATCTGCCGGCTGCCGTAACGGGTCCGCAGCAAGCGGCGTCGGGCGTGGCACTCCGGGCGCAGCTCATCCTGGCAGTCGGGTGACGCGAGCTCGCCAGCGGTGAGCAGGCGTTCGGTGCGGTCGAGGCCGTCGGCGACGATCAGCATGTCGGCTCCTGGGGTGTCGCAGCCGTGGGCCTTGCTCAACGCCGTTCCCGGCGGCCACACTTCACAAGGCGTCGTCCTCACCCACGCTGTCGTACCTTCCTCTCGCCGTACTCATCTCACAGGGCGCCTGACACCCCCGCCCGCACGCCCACAGATCAAGGGGACTGCCCCCGGTTGGGTTCACATCAACGATCCGGCAATCGCAGACCGGGAGCAGGTACCACCACCGATGGCTGTGGGGCTGAGGTGACGGCCCGCTCGGCGGAGCTGCTGGCGTTGCCGCCGACCCCCGACCGCCGCTTCAGGGCCAGCACGTGTCCGACTCAACCTTCACCACGTTCGCCGTGCTGCCGACGCCAACCCCAGTCACGAACCGCGACAACGAGACCCACACGCTTGTCCGATGGTTGAAGGGCAAGTTCGACGGCCGACCCCCCGACCCTTGACCTGGAACCGATGTCACAAGCGTGTCGTAGCCTGCCTTGAAGGAACGACGCCACGGTCGGAGTGACACCCGGCCTATGGGACGACCGTCTCCTAGGCTAGATGGTCGGATCCTGCGGCATCCAGAAGTCGCGGGCTGTGCGAAGTCAGACGGGGTTGGGGCATCATGCCAACTGGAAGAGGCAATAGGCCGTGGCGTCGGATCATTCCTCCGAAGCCGAAGCAGCCGTCGAACCGCGCTCCCGCACGTTTCATCCCGCCGCCACCTTCCGGTTCCGAGCCTTCGGCCCCAGCGGATCGCGAAGAGGCAGACAAGCCAGTGGCGCCACCGCCACCGCCAACCCCGTCTGAGCCGGACATCTCCTGGATGCCACCACTGCCGGTCGCTGGGCCGGTCGTGCCCCCAACTTCTCCTCCGCCGCCGTCGTCTGTCGAACCACCCGAGACGAACACGCCAACGTCAGAGGGTGACACACCTGTCGAGCAGGTGCCTTCATCATCCCCTACTGGATCAGTCCCTTCCAGCAGGAGCGCAGAGAGGCGCCTCACAGCCTCCACACCGCTTGGCGAGCTCAGGGTCGCTGCTGGATTCTCCCAAGCGACGGCAGCCAAGCGGCTCGGCCTCGCCGCACAAGCGATCGTGTCGATGATCGAGCGAGGCAAGAAGCCTCTCACACTCGATCTGGCGGAGGACATGGCGTCGCTGTACGGCGTCTCCACGGAGACGGTCATCGGAGCGACTCCAGTGGTCGCCCGGGCGGTCGAGGGGGTCACCCCTCGTCAGTCCGACGACCTTGACGCCGTCTCACCTGTGGCTGTTGAGGCCCTAGACCGGCGGCCGGCGGGGGCCTCCGCATCGACGGTGGGGGCTGCGCCGCGCGAGGACAGCGGATCGGGTGAACGAGCACAAGTCGCTCTGTCCCCCGACCAATACCGAGCCTGCAGCGTCGACTGGTTCGAGGGGGCGGACGCCCACTCGGCCAGGCGCCGCGATCTGCGGACCGCTGCTCTTGCGAGAGGGCTCACGCAGCTCCAAGCCGAGCAGGTAGCCATCGCCAGCCATCCTCCCCTAGATGACGCACTCGCCACGTTCGACTTCTACCGCGAGTTACAGAAGCTCACGGACGACTTCAAGCGGCAATCAGAGTTGGGTACCGACGCCGGCGCTCCCTCGGTTGCGGGTCTTGCCCTCCGCTTGATGCACGCGGCTGCCGAACGACACGGAGCCCGGCGATATGCAGAGGCCCTAGCATCAGTTCGTTCCGCGCAGGAAGCGGAGCCAGCTCGCCGTAGCTGGGACCGATTCGACTCGTCCTCACTTGAGCGAAGACGTCCGTTGGAGGAGTTCCAAGATGTAGTGAAGCATCGCCGTAGGCTCACCTTTGACGAGCGAGGTACCGGCTCCGCGCGGCGGTTCGACGCATACGTGACAGCGACATGTGGTGAGGACGTTCTCGCAGCCGGCTTCGACCATCAGCGAGGCGTGGTTCGCGCGATCAACCTCTCTTCTCTACCTACCCCCCCTCACCCGGCTAAGGGCACAGATGCCTCGTTCGAAGTGCCAAGCGACGCGGCCATAGAGGAGGCGAAACGCTCCCTAGGGAACCTTCGCCCCGACGAGGGCTCTGTCCGCATCACCTTGGGCACCAACGCAGAAGCTACCGTGACGAGCATTGATCCTGAGCAGGTGCCGCACCCCACCGAGAACGCGAAGGCAGACGCCGACAGCACTCATCAGTCGCTACCTGTCTCGATCGCACTCACTATTGGCGACCACCACCTGTTCTTGGACCGCCAGATCAGGAGCGCAGGGGCGATCGGCTTCCTACTCACCGACCCCGAAACGGGAGAGCCTGCACGAGCCGGTGTACGGATCGCAGAGACTAACGGCCTTCCGGATACCGTCCTGCTCGGCGAAGAGCAGCTACCTCTTGCTGCCGCTCATCGTTGGTTGCCAGAGGAACGGCGGTTCTCGCACGAGTCAGAGCCGTTCGACCGTGCACGAGCTAGCAACGCCCGCCTCGCCATCGGAGGCCGCAGCTATGACCTCGATCTTCGTGTCGCCAGAAGGTCCACCGAGCAGTGGACGGTGCGAGCGAAACTGACACCCACCGAAGACGCTCGCGCAACCAGCAGGGAGGTCGACATGCCGCCGAAGCCGAGCATCAAGGGTGCCCCAGTGCTGCCGACGCCGCTCTTCAAGCTGGACGGCCGGTGGAACTGGCGATGGACGATTCGCACCGGTGACACTCAGGTGATGTTGCCTCGTGAACTCTTCGAGATGAACGGCGTCGACACAGAGACGCTCACGTCAGTGACCCTTCCGGACGGACTGCGCCTCGACCTCGCTCGCACGAAGCACGGCACGGGCTTCAGTCTGCAACGGGTCGGAGCGCTCCGCAAGGCGTCTCGAGGACGCCCAGGCGACTACGTGTTCATCGGTGCAGATGTCGACGCCATGCTCACCTTCCACCGCGTCACGAAACAACTGATGGGCCGGGTGCAGTCCCACCTCAAGATGGCCTCACTCCTCTGCGGGCTGACAGACACTCACCCAACCCTGCCAGCCGTCCTCTGGGCTCTCGGCGTAGTGGACGAGTCCGGGACGATCAACGACGCGATAGCCATCTGCGAGCAACGCTCCGACGGCCCGTTAGCTCGAGAGCTCCGAGCGCATGCGAGCGAGGCCGGCTTGCCACCCGACCTCGACGAGATATTCAAGGCTCTGTAGCTGAGGGCCGTGGCTTCACGAGCTTCTGGAAGTGCCGCGTGACCGCTGGGCCGGGCGCCGTTGACTGCCGCTCCAGCACTTCGAGAAGTCGAGTCGCGCCGACGTACGCGTACCGGTTGGCGGTCTGAACCTGCGCAGAAGGTTCATCAAGGATCTGAATGGCTTCCTCGAATGGCATGCCCTCGTAGCGGTAACGGTGACGCACTGCGATCGTCGCGATCAAGGCCATCAGCGGGATATCGCCGCTGATGAGTACACCAACATTGTCGTGGAAGCGCCGTGCTTCTAGCTCGTGATCTCCCGGGGGTTCGAGCTCCTCGGCAACCGCTAGCTTGAGAGCAGTCGACCACAGATCGAAGACTCTCGGGAAGGGCCTAGCTGCGGTCACCTTCTCGCTCCCAGCCACATACTCCTGCTTGGCCGACTCAATGCGAGGATTCTTCGGCAGCGTGAGAGGCCCGGTATAGGGATTGAATCCTTGGGCGTAGCGGCTCATGCCGACCTCCTCACGAGCGAGTTCGTTCCATCACCAGCACGTTCGCACACTCTGCAGTACTCGCGGTGGCTGCATGCGCACACCACGGACCGCGTGTCCTCGAACTGGCGGTAGACAACGTCTCCGGAGCCCTGGTTCGTGACGGTCATGGTCAAGCTCGATGCATCGAGCATCTCCTCGATGCCACCGATCTCGGATCGGGTCAACAGCAGCACGAGCTGGACGCACTCCTTGCTCATGACCTCGAATACATTGCGACGGACCGAGGGGTCCATCATGCCGAGCGGCGTATCGATAACGTGCGGAGCTCGAACGCCCGCGGTCTCTCCGAGGGCGAGCACGAAAGCGTTGGTCAGCGCTCGCTTGGAAGCCCCGTTGAACTGGTGGGCGACATCCATGCGCCGACCATCGATCCCGATACCTGCGACCTCGAACATCTCGGTTTCGGACTTCGTTATCCGAACTTCGGAGAGAATCTCGTGGTCACCGATCATGCGCTGGAACAGCTCGTTCATCCGCACGGACAAGGTCTCGACGTCATCGGTCGTACGCCGCGTCTTCGCTCGTCTCAGAACCTCGAGAGCGTCCTGGTAGAGCGCCGACTTGATGCTGATATCGCCGGCGCTGTGAGCCCTTCGACGAGCAGCGTCAAGCTTCCGGTCCGCCGTGACCACCTCGTCGTAAGCGGCCTTGACCTCACGCACGGCGCCCGTGATCAGCTTGTCAAGCTCCTTGTCACGCTGCCGTAGGGTTACCAGCTGCCTACGCAGGCCTTCGACCGGTGAATCCTTCGCGACCGCGAGTTTTGGTTCGAGGTCTTCGATGCTGCGCTCCGCGTCAATGATCGCGTCGCGAGCCTCCTTCTGCGCGAGGGCTGCGGCTGCGAGCTGCTCGAACCAGCTGTTGTGCTGGAGGCTCTCGAGCTGACCGTGGAGGTGGTAGTAGAGGTCTCCGGCGTGGTTCGCGGAACGCGTCTCCTCCTCTGATCGGTTGACCAGATTCGTGACGTTCTCATGGCGCTCGCGGTCAGCCGGCTCCCCATCGGGATCAAGGCCGCACCCGCACATGCAGGTGCCCTCCTCTAGGCGCCTCCGAACCCACCATAGGTAGGTAGCGGGCACGACTCCCGATTCAACGAGCGGCTCAGCTCGCTCGACGAAGTCCATTAGCGCGGAAGCGGCCGCCGTGTACGTGAAGGGTGCCGACGTGAGGGTGCGCGCCTCTGCGCGTTCAGCCAGCGCGAGTCGCTCACGGTTCTTCTTCGCCTGCTTCTCTGCAGCAGCAACCTGTCGCTGAAGTTCGTCCGGGTCGCCAGAGCTCAGGAGTTCATCTCGGCGTGCCTCGAGGTCGTCGATCTCTGCGGTGAGGTCCCGGCGTTGCTCCTCGCGATCCGCCAGGTCGGCCTTGATCCTGTCGTAGTGCTCCTGTGCCTCACTCTGCTGCTGGCTAGCTTCGGCAAGGGCTTCGCTTCCAGCAGACTTCGCAAGCTCCTTATCCAATTCCTTCGATCTCTGCGCGGCCTTGGTCCGGACCGCATCGATGAGGTCGAGCCCAAGCAGGGATTGGATCGCCTCCGTCACGTTGCCGCGCAGGCTCGACGCGGCAACCTTCGCGCCCGAGGAGACGAGTTCCTTCTCGTCGAGCCCACCGACGTAGTCCGTCGCTTTGTCACCATCAGTGAAGAAGAACTCTCGCAACCGCCACGGGAGCAGCGCTTCGAGGGTGTCCTCGTCGCCTGCGGTTCCGTCAGCGAAGGTGAACTCCGCCTCCGAGAGGCTGCGTTCCCACCCGTCCCCGGACGGCCGAACCTCGGTGTAACGCCGGATGGTGGCTGCCTTAACGCCATCCGAGCCCTCTACGTCCACGTCGAGTTCGACGCTTATGGTGATCGGGCCATCCTCAGGCATACGGTGATCCGGCGGATGGAGGCGGTACTTCCGAGCTCCTGGGACTGCTTCATCGCCGTAGATGACCCATTCCATCGCTCGCAGGAACGTGGTCTTGCCACTCCCGTTCTCCGCCCGAAGCACCGTGACACGGCCGTCGGTCGCGAAATCGATGACCGTCTCGCGGAAGACCAGGAAGTTCGAGAATCGGATCTGCTTGAACTTGATCACGTCTCCCCCTGCCGCACTTGCTGGACCGCCTGTGTCAGGGCGTTGGCATTCAGGTCATGAATCGCAACGCCCCGCTCGGTAGCGTTCTTGCGCTCGTTGTTGATCAGGTTCATGATGAACGCGCCGAGGACGCGGGCGTACTCATCGGAGCTGAGCGACTCCGCCCAGGGCTCATCAGCAGCGCTGATCCGGGCCTCAGCCACTGCCGCCGTCTCTCGGCGCAGTACCCGCCCAAGCGCTTCCGTGTTGCCGATGGCTGCGGCGCGCTCTCGGTCGCGCGATGCAATGTTCACCTCTGACCCCCTGTGCTCTCGCGGAGCAGCTGCGTGATGACGCGAGCCGCGCCGTCATCTGCGTGCTGGTTCGCTGCGAAGCGGGCGAATGCCTCGATACGCACAAGCTCCCCGTCGATGTAGCGTTGCGCGGCTGGTGTCAATGCGGCATCCGCCGGCGGAAGAACAACGAAGTCGACGATAGTCGCTCGGTCCTTTCCGGATGCCATGCGCAGGACTCGACCACGCCGCTGGGTCCACTCGCGCTCCGTACCTGTGGAAGAGAACAGGAACGCAGTCGTGATCTCCGGGATGTTGAAACCTTCGTCCAAGACCTTCATCGCGTTCAGTACCGCGATATCGCCCGCTCGGAAACGCTCGATGGTCTCCTGCACAAGGCCGAGATTCGGCGTCTCCTGGTACGTGATACGGGCGTTCGAGACACCACGGTCGTCGAGTAAGGCCTGCACCTCACCGAGCTGGCTGCTCTCACGAGCACTCGAGTAGATCAAGGTGTGCGAGAGAGGTATCGGTCCGTAGCGTTCTAGAGCTCGCGCGAGCGCCGGCAGCTTCCCGGCGGCGGTGTCGAGGAACGCACGGCGTCGTCGCACAGCAGCGGCCAAAGCCGGGTTCTCGCTGAAGGACGCGTTTGGGCGGTAGGCAGCCCCGATCTTCCTCGTGAGTTCGTTGAACTCCTCGACCTCATCCCAGTTCAGTCGGACGACCTCGACGTAGTAGTCATACTCGACGAGGCAGGACCCGATCGCCTGGTCGAGGCCGTACTCGAACACAGTGTCACCGAAGTAGCCGTACATCTGAGTGGTTCCCTCAGGATCGTACTGCCGCGAGGGGGTGGCTGAGAGCCCGAGACGCTGGGCGAAGCTCTCTGGAGGGTCGGTGATGAAGCGTGTCGCACCGAGCCGGTGCACCTCGTCACCGACGAGCATGGTCGCCACTCCAAGGTCCGCGGCGTCCTGGACCAAGGCATCGAACTCCGGATCTCCGAGGAGATGGTGGGTCACGATGACACAGCCGAAGTTTCGGGCCCCGAGGGTCAGCTCGCTGATGAGCTCGTTCAGTTGTGAGAACTTCCCGAGGCGACTTCCTGAGGTCGCGGTCGGAAGGACGGCATCGATGCCGAAAAAGCGGCAGTCTTCGGCCCACTGGTGAAGCAAGGGCGTGAAGGGGACAGCGATCGCTAGGAGAGTGGGTGCCTCGGATTCGTAGTGGGCCCTGGCAGCGGACACCAGCGCGGTCCACGTCTTGCCAGCTCCCGTCGCCATCTCCATGACGCCACGACGCCCCGCGGCTTCCCAGGCCAGGACCGCCTCACGTTGGTGCTCGTACGGGGGGCGGGTCCAGTTCAGCCACTCAGGAATGCACGGCTCTCCGCCTCTCCCTGGCACCTGGGGCACCTCGAGCTTGGCCACCGGGTCGGCGATGAGCCAGAGGTCTCCCATCTTCCTGGCTGCACGCTCGAGGTCCTCTTCGGTCGGCTCGTGATCTGACTTCCAGGTCTCTATCCACTCGTTGAGCAGTGCATCGCTCATGGGGTAGAGCGGTACCGATCGTCCTTCGAACACATCCGAAAAGCTCTCCTTCAACGGGACGACGTGCCCCTCGGTGCCAGTGACCCACGAGGGGAAGACGGACATCGATTCGCTATTGACCCGCAGCGCCTGTCGCGTCGCGTTCGCCGATCCCGTGACGAAAACTACATCGCCATCGTGTCCCTCGGCGTGCGTGCGATCGGAGAACTCCCAGGTCTTCTCGTGGAACCGTCCACCGGGGACAACTGCGATATCCAGACGTAGACGGTCAGAGGCAAGGAGCCAAGCGAAGCATCGGAGGGTGTGCGCCTCGACTGCGTCGACGGTGAGTCTGCGTGGCGCCCGGAGCAGACCCTCTCGGAGTACGTCTTCGAGCACCTTGCGCGGATCCTTGGCTGCCTCAAGCACCGCGGCGGCGTCTTGGTCGGACAGCCACGGCGAGAGAACGAACTCGATGGGTGGAGGCTCATCGTCGCGAGCGAGGAACGCAGTCAGCCCAGCCGACACCTGACCCAACACATGTGACGTGAAGTAGGCGAACTGGCCTCTAACCCGATGCGCGTCGGCGAAGCACGGGTTGAGGACATCGCTCACGAGCGGATCACGGGGTAGCCGGTAGGTCCTGCTGCCGAGATTGAGATCGCGCAGACCCACCCTCACTCCTCAAATGCCGTTAGCACGTGCGGCTCACAGGGCGCAGACGGTGCAGGCCATGGTGTCGTCTTCTTCGTCGAGTGCTTCGCTGAGCGCGTCAACAAGGGGGAGGTCCTTCTTGCGTTCCTTGGCACGCTTGATGGCGTCGCGGTGCCGTTCCAGTATCTCGTCGCGGCGCGCAAGCAACTCATCGAGGGTCTCTCCACCGGACCAGGTGTACTGCCGCCCCTGCATCGCGTAATCGTCATAGGACGCGTCACCAGCAAGCCCAGCGTCAGCGAGGACCTTCTTCTCGATGGCCATGGCCCGCTCGAACAGCTCCGGGTGACGGTCGGCGAGCCCGACCCACTCGGACTTGCGCTGGTAGAAGCAGAAGTAGCAGCCAGACCGGGTACGCCACTCGTAGTACGACGGAAGACCGACACCCGCGTCATCAAGTATGCGCATCACGTCGTCGTGGTCGATGCCTTCTTCCACGAATGGGAACGCCGCCTGGATGTTGGGTTTGGTCGAGACATAGCCTTTGCGGTTGGACTCGTCCGCACGGATGGCGACGTAGGAGATGACCTCGTCGTCGCCGACCCAGTCTTCCAGCGGCTTGATCTTCATGTTCTTGGTGCACCAGCGCATCTGCGGAGATGGGAGCGCACCGCGGAACACCTCGAACCAGTGGTCGAAGCCGCGTTCGTTGTTCAGCCGGGCGATGGGCTTGCCGAGAGCCCCTTCGAGCTTGGTCAGGTACTCGTAAGTCTCAGGCAGCTCCGCGCCGGTATCGCAGAAGAAATATTCGAGGTCGAGTTCCGGGCGGGTGCGCGCAAGATGGAGCGCGAGAGCGGACGAGTCCTTCCCGCCAGAGATGCCGCAGATGTGTCGGACGTGCCCGTCACTCATGCTGATGGTCCTTCCCCGTGGCGTGTGGGACGGTAGTAGTGGCCTGTGACACATGCTCCCCACGGTCGCCCAGATGGCGTGTGCGGGGGCAGACTTCAGCTGGATTTGCGGTCTGGTGCCTGGGTGGCGGCTGGTGCGGTGGCGCCATCGTCGATGAGCTGCTCAGCGAGCATGGCAAGCAGCGCGCGTACGGCCGCGTCGCGGTTGCCGACGCGAGTGGCGGCCTCGTCGATCAGCGGGGTGAGGGTGCCGGTGAGGTGTTCGCGGTCAGAGGCTTTGAGCGCGAGCACTTCAGTGAAGGGCTGCCCGTCGGTGCCAGTGATGTCGACAGCGTAAGCGTCGAAGGGTTCAGCGGTGTCCTGGACGACTCTGCGCGCCTGGGCAAGGGCGGCTACGCGTCGGAACGACGCGGCGGTCTCACGGATGCGCTGCAGATGACCGGGGATGTCACGGTCGCCCCACTCGGTGGGTGGGCTGCCCGTCACGGCGGTGGCGACCTGTTGTGCGAACGCTTGCCCGTCGAGGCTGTCGGCCATGCGGGCCAGCTGTGCGAAGGTGCGCACGTTGGAAGCGAGGACGTCGAGGTTGTCGAGGTGTGCGGCGTCGCCGGTGAGCATCGCGGTGCTGTTGCACTGTGTCGCGTCGAGGACGGTCGCGAGGATGTGGCGGCACAGGGCGGGGAACGCATCGTTGATAGTGGTGACGGCGGCTGCGACGGCGTCAGAGAACCGGTCGATGTCGTCGCTGGGCATCGCGCCGCTGCCCTTCCCGGACGGGGTCAGCGGACCGAAGCCGGTAGCGGCAGGGAGTGCGTCGAACAGCAGCACGTCGGGTTCCTGCACGGTGACCAGGGCGTCCCGAACAGCAGCGACCTGACGGATGGCAGCAGCGTCTACATCCGGTTGCCATGCGCCGTGGAACAACTTGGTGCGCTTCATGTAGTTGTTCCCGGCGGTGTGGAACGGCCGGAGCAGCGTCATGACGGCAGACAGGACGGTGGTGCGCTGCGGGGCGGGAAAGTTGAGCGCGTCGGCAGTTGCACTGGTGAGGGCCGTGACGGCGATGGACCGTTTCGAGGTCGGAGCTGTCGCCGCGAGGTGCTTTACCGCGAAGTTCTGCGGGTTGCGGACGAGCCGTTCGGACATGGCCGCGTCGAACCGCGGCTTGAACGTGCCGTGTTCGTAGATGGCGATGTCCGCCGCGTTGTAGATGAGTGCAGCGTTCAGCAGCACGGTGGCAACGCCCTGACGGAGCCCATACGGCGGCCGCATGACCTCATCGAGGACGTGCGCGATGCTGACCGGTGCGTCGGTCGCGTGACGCAACGTCCGAGCAAGATGATCCCACACCGGCCGCCAGGCAGAGTCGGCGTCAGGCGCGTCAAGGGCGCCGCGGTCCGGGTCGTGGATGCCGGAGTCCTCGAACATCGCCCTATACATACCGACCTCAGCACCGTCCCCGTCGAACCCGAACCTCGGTCTCGACAGGTTGGCAGGGGTCAGAGCAGCTTCGAGGAGCAGCCGTCGCGCCTTGGCACCCTGTGAGGTCAGCTCGGCACGGTTGATGGCCTCGTAGGCGACGGCTGGGGCGTCGCGATACACCTCGTCGAGGACGTCGGAGAGCGCGTCCGAGCCACGGGCGGGTGCAAGCAGCCGGACCTGGCCTTCTGGCGGATTCAGCCACGCCCAGCTCGCGTTGAGGCTGTACGCGTTGTTGACCTGCTGCTCCAGCGTCTGCCGTGCCAGCCCGAGACGCTCAGTCAACTCTCGGCGTGCCGCCCGGTCGTTGTCCGGTAGGGCCGCGTCAGCCAGCAGTGACTGCAGTGCGGCGACCTCCACCGTGGCGTTCACCATGCCGGCCAGTCGATCCGTGGTCGGCGTCACTTGTACAACGGGGATGGCGTCATCCTCGGGTACCAGCGCCACGTCCGAGTCCAAGGCGTAGACCAGGACACCATCCGCGACATCGCCAGGAGACGGTGCGCGCACTGAGCCCGTGCTCCTGTCCGCAAAGGTCCGATTGAACGCCCTAAGCGTGTTCTTCTTGATGGAGTGGCGTGACGCGACGGTGGCGCGCAGGGGCATGACGTCGTGCAGGACATCTGCAAGGGCTTGCTGGCGCACCTGGTGGCGGGCAGAGTCCAGCGCACGCTTGATGTCGAAGTCAGAGCCCTGCCAGATGCGGTATTCGGACGCGAAGTCCCGGTAGGTGACTAGCCCAAGGTCCTGGAGCTCGGTGATGGCCGCGGCGACGTCGTCGTCAGTGGCGAGGGTGTCGCTGGCACCGCGCAGAGCGAACTGCAGCAGCTGCTGGGAGGCGCGGACGGTCCCGGCCGCCGCAACGAGGTTGAGCACACCGATCGCCTTCAGCACAACAAGTTGGGTGTCGGTCAGCCCGTGCGCGTCACGGATGGTGGTCTCGATCTCCACCCACCGGTTCGCATCACGTGATGCACCCACGAACGTGGACGCGGACTCCACGAAGTAGTCATACACACGGTCAAGGCGGATCCACGGCAGACCAGCTCTCAGATCCGCCTGCTTCGCGAACGTGGTGACAGAACGGGGCTCATCCGATGCCAGGAAGGAGAACAGCGTGCGTTCGTTCTGGCCGTACCGGGCGCACAGCGCTGGAAGGACCAGCAGGGTGGAGGGGTGCAGCGGGTAACACGCGGCGGCAAGAGTCGCGTCGGACACCTCCGCTACTCCGGCGTCAGCGGCACGGGTGCTCTCCCGCCAGGCCGCTTCGGAACGCAGCCACCGGTAGGTGTCGTCGTCCGACTGGTGCAGCGCCTCGGCGATGAGATCGCGGGACGCCGCGGCGGAGTCCACATAGGAGATGTCTTCGAAACGTCCCTGGACCTTCGCCCACTCACGCCGCTGCGTGGCAGTGGTGTCCGCGGCGTACGACTCGAACGCAAGATGCTGGATGGTGATGAGGACCAGCGGCAGCGGGTCCTGCCCGGAGGCCCACTCGGCGAGTTCCTGCAGCAGATAGAGGTCACCGTCCGCGCCCGACTCGGCGTACGCCTCGAGGTTCTTTCCAAACTCGTCGATGACGAGCAGCACCGGACGACGCTTGGCGAGCCGTTCGATGAGGTCTCGGACCTCCTGGTACGACGGGCTGGCGTAGCGGTCGGACATGGCCCGGTCGAGTGCGCTGCCGATGTCGTCGCGGAGATCTTTGGCGATGCGGGCGCGGCGTGCACCACGCGACAGCGCACGTAGCACGGTGGTGGTGATGGGCTCGCGTTGCGGTGCGGTGATCACCGCACGGATGAACCCGCCCCGATGGCCGTTCATCTGCTGGCGGGCGTCCACGAGCAGTTCAACGGTGTCCGGGTCGTGGTCACGGAGCAGGTCGACAGCGGCGTCGTAGGCCGCGTCGCTGGTGCGGCCAAGCAGCGCATCGAGGAACACCGCCAGGGAAGACTTCCCGGAGCCATACGGGCCGGTGATGGAGAACGCCCGTGCCCCGTCGGACCGTGCCATCGCAGCGATGACTCGTCGGGTCACCTCCAGCGCCCGGGCGGTGGGTAGATACCCGTCGAGTTGTGCCTTCTGGTCGGCGTCCGCATCGGAGCGCACAGACCGGGCAAACCGTCCGCGGACGGAGACCAGCTCGTGCAGGTTGGGCTGGGTCACGTCCACTCTCCAAGGGTGTAACGATCGCTTGGCAGGAAAGGCGCCTGCGGTTCGGGGTGTGCAGCGCCGGGACGTTGGTACCCGGCCCACAACATCCGTGCAGCCACCATCCCCAGGCTCTCGTTCGACTTGACCGACAAGATGTCGCCCCTACCCCCTGACGACGACATCGTCAGCAGGTCGGGGACCTCGTCTGCGGCACCTTCGAGGAGCTGCGCAAGATCGCGTTCGGTCAGCTTCAACGCCCGACCCGGTCCGCCCTGCTCGTTCGCCAGGGTCGCCACCAGCGCGGTACGCGCCGTTTGCCCGGTGCGCGAGAGGTAGTCCAGACACGCGAACGCCGCGACCGTGGGCGGCAGCCCCGGTTTCGGACCGACCCCGAACCTGAACCGTCCGAGCTCACTGGTCTCACGCAGCAGCGTCAACGGCACCAGCGGGGAGTCCAGGTCGTCATCGAGGGTGTCCTTGCGCCGCGACCCCGACGTCCCCGCGTACGCCCGCAACAGCGCCAACAGATCCTTCTTCACGGTGCCAGGGTGCGGCGTCTTCGGCTGGTGCCAAGCCGAAGTGGCATCAACCTGCCCCTGCACGTGCTCGACGAGCTGCTCAACGGTGAACTCCACCGGCTGGAACGTGTGAAACGCAGCCCACCAGGCAGGCAGATAGCTGCCAGGCGACAGCGCCATCCAGTGCAACGCCCACCAGGTGCCCTGGTCCTCCAGATACGGGTCCAGACCGCACGTGTCGTCAAGCAGTGCCTCCCCGAACATCGTCGGTTCGCCGTACTGCGACCGGGCCCCCGGCACCTTGTGTTCCTCCACAAGCCGGAACGCCTGCAACCAGAACCGCATAGAACGCGCCTGGTTCTTGCCCACGCCCAGCCGATGGTGCGCATCCTCATCGTTGAAGATGTACCCGCCAGAAAGCGCACCTTTGTCGCTCACAAAGTTGGGGTCTGCCACAGCGTCGTAGCCACGCTTCAGCCACGCGTACCGCGGTGTGAACGTCTCGTGACGGCCGAACGTGGGCCGCAACCCCTGCTTGATGGCAACACTCATGCGGACACCTCGTTCAACCCTCGGAGCCGGAGCGCGGACGCCGCCAGGAACTCCACCGCAGCCTCCACCTCCTCCATGGTCGTGAAGCGACCCACCGACAGCCGCACCGACTCCTCAGCATCTGCCACCGGAACACCCATCGCCGTCAACACGTGCGACGGGGTGGGCACCGCAGCGGTACACGCCGACCCGGACGAGAACGCCACCTGCGGGGTGGCCACGATCAGCGCATCCGCGTCCGCCCCCTCGATGTGCACGTTCGTCGTGTTCGGTAGGCGGTCGGCACCTAGACCGTTGACCGATACGTCACCGAGCTTCATCAGCCCGCGTTCGAGCTCGTCCCGCAGGCCAGCGAGCCGAGGCTGCTCCTCGAACACTGCGCTTGCTGCAAGCGATGCCGCGGTTCCGAAACCCGCGATGGCCGGCAGGTTGAGTGTTCCCGACCGATAGCCGCGCTCGTGACTGCCTCCGTGCAACAGCGCGGGGAAACCCGCTGGCATCTGACGAGGTGTGACCAACGCCCCGACCCCTTGGGGCCCGTACAGCTTGTGCGCGGACAACGTCGCGAAATCAACCGCAGACAGGTCTAGCGGGAGCTTGCCCCCCTGCTGAGTTGCATCACAGACGAAAGCAGCACCTGCCGCGTGCGCTAGCTCAGCCAACTCCTCGACCGGATTGAGTACGCCAGTCTCGTTGTTCGCAGCCATCACCGCCACGGCGAAGGTCTCGCTATCGATCAAGTTACGCGCTACTTCTAGATCGACCGTGCCTGTCCGCGTCACGGGGGCGACGCAAACCTCCACGCCCTGCGATGACTCGAGGAACGCCGCAACGTCGAGGACCGCCTTGTGCTCGACCGCGCTGACCACGAGTCGCGGCCGTCCACCGCGGATCGCAGCCAAACCCTTCAAGGCCGTGTTGATGGCTTCGGTAGCCCCGGACGTCCACACAACCCGCTTCGGCTCGACCGAGATCAAAGCAGCAACCTGCTCACGCGCGTCAGCAACTGCAGCTGCTGCTGCCCTGCCACGTACGTGCGAGGATGCGGCATTACCGAACCGCCCTCTGAGATGACGCATCACGGTGTCAGCCACGGTCGGATCGACCGGGGTTGTGGCGTTGTTGTCGAGGTAGATGTCCACGGCGTGCAACGTACTCGTGAGGTACGACACGGCGGTGGACCTTCCACAGCGGCCTCACCTGGTGCCGTGAGCAGTTCGAGTCGGGGGTAGCGGGCCTCACGGTTTCGGACGAAGTGGTACAGACCACCACGGGTGCGGGTCGTGAACCCTGCCCCCCCTGAACGGCGGCTGCTCGGGCTTCAGAGAGCGTCGACGGAATGAGTGATGGAGAGTGCGGAAGCCGAACTCGCCACCACTTGCGCATCAACCGGAGGTGAGGGTGTGCCGCCAGTCGCCCTCAGTCGACGGAGGAGGTTGCTGATCGAGCAGGTGCGGCGCGATGGCACCTCTGGCTCGGCACCTGGTACCGGAACGCTCACGGGCCGATCGGTGGTCAGTACGCGCACCCACCTACCGATCGCGCTACCGCGATTGTGCGATCCGGTAGCTCAGCACCCAACCGTCGGGCTCCTGCTGCAACCGCTCGTTGGCGACCAGCCCGACCGGGTCCGGCAGCAGGTCCATGCGGGTCGGTGGCCCTCCGTCGGGATCGCGGTGCACGACGAGC
>LFIK01001900.1_pt1 | contig 16732 bp, 16 predicted proteins | sample 643401 | NCBI WGS metagenome assembly LFIK01 (sample SAMN03777447, study PRJNA286221) | soda lake metagenome | biome: soda lake; feature: Kulunda steppe; material: water; isolation source: sample T5-Br brine of Lake Tanatar-5 | place: Russia: Kulunda steppe | collected 2010-07
AGATAGATGACCTGCGCCACGAGGATACCGGCATTCCCGGCGATCAGGCGCCCCGGCTCGATCTCGACCTCGACATCGAGATCACCCCGCCGCTGCCGCTTGAATACGGCGCGATGATCCGCCGCGTGCTGGGTGATCTCGATGTCGAGGTCGAGATCGAGCCGGGGCGCCTGATCGCCGGGAATGCCGGTATCCTCGTGGCGCAGGTCATCTATCTCAAGGCCGGCGAGGGGCGCGATTTCCTGATCCTCGACGCGGCCATGAACGATCTGATTCGCCCTGCGATGTATGGTGCGCATCACGATATTGTCCCGGTCCGCCAGCCCATCCCCGGCGTGGCGCAGCGGCCCGTCGATATCGTCGGCCCGGTTTGCGAATCGGGCGATACCTTCGCCAGGCAGCGCGCCATGCCGCCGCTCGCGCCCGGCGATCTGGTCGCCTTCCGCTCGGCCGGGGCCTATGGCGCTGTGATGGCGTCGGAATACAACACACGGCCCCTGACCCCGGAAATCCTTGTCCGTGGGGATCACCATGCCGTCATCCGTCCGCGCCCGAGCTTTGACGAGATCATAAACCGCGATAGGTTGCCCGCGTGGCTGCTCGACAGCCGCGAACCATGACAGCCGCCGCGGAGACCTGATGATCCTGCGCAGGACGCCCGACCCGAACCCCGCCCTGACCCGCGCCTTGCGCGCGACGCTGGCAGGGCTCTGGGCCGAACGGCTGGCGCGCTGCCTCTGGCCGGCGATGACACTGGCGCTGTTGGGCATGGCGGCGCTGGGCTTCGGCGTTCAGGACATTGTGCCGCCGCTCGTGGCGATGTGGGGGGCGGGCGCGCTGCTGCTTGCGATTGCCGTGGCGCTCGGGCTGGGAGTGTGGCGGCTGCAGATCCCGACTCGTGCCGATGCCGCGGCACGGCTCGACCGCGCGATGCCGGGCCGCCCGCTTTCGACCATGGCGGATGTGCAAGCCATCGGTGCGCGTGACGAGGCGTCGCGCCAGGTCTGGTCGGTGCATCTGGCACGGATGCAGGCGCGGCTGATGCAGGCGCGCCCCGTCCCGGGGGATCTGCGCCTCGCGCGGTACGACCGTTACGGGCTGCGCTACATCGCATTGACGGGCTTCGCCGTGGCGGTGATCTTCGGCTCGCCCTCGCGCGTGACCGAGTTTACCGAGATCGCGCAGATCCCCTCGCGCGCCGAGGCCGTCGCCCTCGGCCCCTCGTGGGAGGCCTGGGTCCAGCCTCCGCCCTATACCGGGCGACCGAGCCTCTATCTCAACGAGGTCGATCGCTCCAGCCTGCAATTGCCGCAGGGCAGCCGCGTCACTGTGCGCTTCTACGGCCAGCAGGGTGTGATGTCAGTGCAGGAGAGCCTGTCGGACCGGGGCGAATTCGACCCGGAAGCGATGGCGCAGGATTTCGAGGTCGAGAGTTCCGGCCGATTGAGCATCCGCGGCCCTGCCGGGCGCGACTGGGAAGTGGTGGCGCTGATCGACCAGCCGCCCGAGGTTGAACTGCGCGGCGTGGCCCAACGCGAGCGCGGCGGGCTGATGCGACAGGACTTCACGGCGACCGATGATTACGGCGTCACGGGTGGCGAGGTGCGGGTGGAGTTGAACCTTGATGAGGTGGATCGCCGCTATGGCCTTGCGCTCGACCCCGAGGAGCGGGACGCGCTGACCGTGTCGCTGCCGATGCCATCCTCTGGCTCGCGCACCGAGATCGAGGACGCCTTCATCGAGGATTTCTCCGAACACCCCTGGGCCAATCTGCCGGTCAAGGTGGCCTTCACGGTCGAGGATGCGCGTGGCCAGACCGGCGAGACCGACGCCGAGGCGATGACCCTGCCCGGGCGGCGCTTCTTCGACCCGATGGCCGCGGCGGTGATCGAGCTACGGCGTGATCTGCTGTGGTCGCGCGAGAACGCGCCGCGCGTGGGCGAGTTGATGCGCGCCATCGGCCATCGCCCGACCGAGGCCTTCCGCTCGCCCGAGGCACGCATCCGCTATACCGAAAGCCGCGATCTTCTGCTGGCGAGCCTTGATGTGGGCGAGATTGACAGTGAAACGCGTGATGATCTGGCGCAGCGGCTCTGGAACCTCGCGGTGCTGCTGGAAGAGGGCGAGCTGGCCGACGCGCGCGAACGCCTGCGCCGCGCGCAGGAGATGCTGGACGAGGCCGTGCGCAGCGGTGCCGACCCGTCCGAGATCGAGGAGCTGATGCAGGAGTTGCGCGAGGCGATGCGCGACTACACGCGCCAGTTGGCCGAACAGCCACGCGAGCGGGGCGAGGCGCCCCCCGATGGCGAGCGTATGGAGATCACGCAGGACCAGATCCAGGAACTTCTCGACCGCATCCAGGAGTTGATGGAAGAAGGTCGCATGGACGAGGCGGCGGAGCTTCTGGCGCAGCTCAATGAATTGCTGGAGAACCTGCAGGTCGCCGAAGGGCAGGGCGGCGAAGGCGGCATGCCCGGCGATGAGGCAATGGAGGGTCTGGGCGAATCGCTACGCGAACAGCAGGAATTGTCGGACGACACGTTCAGCGACCTGCAGGATCAGTTCCGTGATGGTGAGCCCCAGCAGGACGGCGCCGAGGGCGATGACGAGGGCGAAGGTGAGGGCGGACGTGGCAACGATCTGGCCGACCGCCAGCGCGGGCTTGCTGATCAACTGCGCGACCAGCAGTTGCAGCCGCTGCCCGGCGAGGGAACGGCAGAAGGCGACGCAGCACTCGAGGCGCTGGAGCGTGCGCAGCGCGCCATGGAAGAGGCCGCCGAGGCGCTGGAAGAGGGCGAGACCGGCGAGGCGCTGAGCCGTCAGGCCGATGCGATGGAAGCCATGCGCGAGGGCTTGCGCGCCATGGGCGAGGCCCGCGCGCAGGACCAGCGCGAGCGCGGCGAAGGGGACGATCAGGCAGCGACCGAGACCGGCGATGGCGAAGGGCGCGACCCGTTGGGCCGGGCGCGCAACGAGGGTGGCGAGGTCGGCACCGAGGACAGCCTGCTGCCCGGAGACGAGGTCTATCGCCGCGCGGAAGACCTACTTCAGGAGTTGCGCCGCCGGTCGGCTGAGCTCGACCGGCCCGAGGCAGAACTCGACTATCTGCGGCGTCTGCTCGACCGTTTCTGACCCCTGCCCGCACCGCAGGGACGGCGCGCCCCACCCGCCCACCCGCGCGCCGTCCCTGCGGTGCGGGCAGGGCGCGGTTGCCATAGGCTCACCGCATCCCGGAGGTTGGTTCGGGTGCCTGGCCCGGAAAAATTGCTTTTCAGCCAGCCGAACACGCTGCCGTAGAATGGGCGAGCCGCCCTTTCCCCGCCGACACGCCGACAAGCCGAGCTTCGACTGTCTGCCCCCTGCCTGGAGCCCACCGATCAGCGCGAGGGTGGGCGGGTGTGGCGCGCTGTTCGTCGGGCGCGGGCAGGGGGTGGGAACGCAAAAGCCCCGCCGTGTCGGGCGGGGCTTGATTGCGGAGGGTCGCGGCGAAGATCAGTTCTTCGCGTAGAATTCCACCACCAGGTTCGGTTCCATCTGCACAGCGAAGGGCACATCGCCCAAGGACGGCGTGCGCACGAAGGTCGCGGTCATCTTGGAGTGGTCGACCTCGAGATAGTCGGGCACGTCCCGCTCGGCGAGGCTGACGGCCTCGAGCACGATGGCGAGTTGCTTGGACTTGTCGCGCACGGCGATCACGTCGCCCTCGCGCACACGGTAGCTGGGAATGTTGACCCGCGCTCCATTCACCGTGACATGGCCGTGATTGACGAATTGACGAGCCGCGAACACCGTGGGCACGAATTTCGCGCGATAGACCACGGCATCGAGGCGACGCTCCAGCAGGCCGATCAGGTTTTCGCCAGTGTCGCCCTTGATGCGCTCGGCCTCGGCATAGATGCGGCGGAACTGCTTTTCGGTCAGGTCGCCGTAATGGCCCTTGAGCTTCTGCTTGGCCTTCAGCTGGGTGCCGAAATCCGACAGCTTGCTCTTGCGGCGCTGGCCGTGCTGGCCGGGGCCGTATTCGCGGCGGTTGACGGGGCTTTTCGGGCGGCCCCAGATATTCTCGCCCATGCGGCGGTCGATCTTGTACTTGGCAGACGTGCGTTTGGTCACGGCTGATCTCCTTCATATGCGCCTGCGGCGCGTTGCGAAGGGCGTTGTCCTCTCCCGGGTCGTTCCGGGCGACAGGCGACCTCTTGCGAGGGCCTCCAACACCAATGAAAGAACCCGTGGCCGCAGCCTCGGGCTTGGCGCGCTTATACGGGCGGGCGCACTGGTGTCAATGCCGATCAGGCAGCCAGCAGCGCGGCCTCGCCGGAACTGAGGCAGCGCCGCGCGGTCGGGCCGTAGCTGCCCGGGGCACTGACCAGAGCATCCGAGATCTGGCGCAGCGCATGGCGGTGCTGGCGCAGGGTCGCGCCTGGTGCCAGCGCTGGATGAAAGCTCTCGCTGGGCAGGCCATTGGCGAAGAGGATCTGATGCGCCTCGAGCAGCAGATGCACATAGGTCACGCCATGAAGTGCAGGGTCGGGAATGACGCGGGTGTAGTCCACCAGATCGCGGGCGCGGGCCAGCACCTCGTCGGCGCCGAAAAGCTCCCGCGCGCGCGCGCCCTGCAGGAGCACCCGGTGGTCGGGCGAGACGCAGAGATCGGCCTCGGGCTGCCCGGCCTCGGGGCGTCCCTGCCGCAGCCGGATCGGGCGCAGATGCGTGTGGCGGCGCAGCGCCAGCCCCGAAAGCGTCGTCTGCCCGACCCAGAGCACTGGCTGCGGGCCGTTGTCGCGGGTCAGAACTGCTGTGCCTGGCGTGATTTGTCCGATGGGCACGGGCCCCGATGGGGTGGCGATCAGCGTGTCGCTGGCGTAGCAGATCACCCCGTCGCGCGGGCGACCGGCAATTGCGGGGTGGCTGTTATTGACAGCGGTCACCCAGCAGGCCTGACCGTAAGGTGGCAACTGCCCCTCGAAGACAACGCAAATGCCACATGCTGTCCTGACGATCCGGCCGAGATAGGCGTGATAGCCATCGGTCAGGCTGAAGCCGTCAGGCGGCACGGACCAGAGCGGCTCGGGGCCGGGCGGAGGCGACACCGTCCCGCACAGGCGGTCCGCTACGGCGCGGGCGCGGGTCTGCACCTCTGCAGTCGTGCGCGCGGGCCCGAGCGGCAGCACTTCCGGCGGGCCGTCCAGCCGCACCGGCTGCCCTGTCCAGCGCCAGACCGCGCCAACCCGCAGCCAGTCGGGCGGCAGCCCTGGCAGGTTGTCGGTCTCGGTCATGTCCCAGTCGAGCGCGAAGACGCCGCGCAGCGGTGCGATACCGGTCATGCCACTGCCGCCCGGCGCTGGATCGCGACGAATTCGTGTGACCGTGTAGAACGTCCTGCGTCCGTAGACGCGGCGATCCGGCTGCGCGCCATGACCGACCGGTGTGCCGGAAGTCGTTTCATGCCTGCCTCTGCTCTCGTTATTCTGCTTTTCGCGCAGATTTTCCGACAAGTTAGCAGAAGCAGGGCAACAAAACCAGCAGGATGACGTCAGACGAAGCGCACGGGGCGGTCGCGCAATTGCGCGCGTTCTCAGCACAGGTCGCGATTGCGTGCGATCATGGCCGCCTGGGTGCGGTTGCTTGCCCCAAGCCGACGGTAGAGCGTCTTGACATGCAGCTTGACCGTGGCGTCGCTGAGGCCGAGCTGTCGCGCGATGGCCTTGTTGGTCTGGCCGTCACAAAGCGCCTTGAGCACCTGCAATTCGCGCCGGGAAAGATCCGTGGCGCTGTCATCCGGCGAGGAGGCGGTGGACAGGTCGGCGCTGCCGTCGCCGAAAACCACACCGACCGGCACGAAGCGTTCGCCCAGCATCATGAAACGGATCGCGTTCAACAAAGAGGCAGCGGGCATCGTCTTGTGCAGGAAGCCCCGGGCACCCATGCGGAAGGCGCGCTCGATCACCGGGCGTGGTGCCTGCCCCGAGATCAGCGCGACTGGCGGTGCATCGGGTTCGGCGAGGATCATGCGCAGCCCCTCCAGCGCCTCCATGCCCGGCATTCCATAATCGAGCAGCACAAGATCGAAGTGCGGCGCCTGACGCAGCACCTCGCGCGCCTCGTCGATATCGCCGACGGTGACGATCTCGATATCCTCCTGCTGGGCGAGATAGCTGTCGAGCGTATCGCGCAGGAGTTTATGGTCATCAGCGATCAGAAGGCGCATGGGTGTCATCCGGCTCCGTCCCGGGGGATGGGCGGCGCAACTTCACTTCAAGCAGAGCAGAGACCAGAGCACGGTCTGAAACAGCATTACAAACCATCGAACTCCAAGTATTTTGCCCACTTTCGACGGGTGTTGGCAATGGGTTGCGCGCCGACATCACGATCACTTGCAGGTCGCTGCACAGATCGCGAACCCGCTGGGCGAAGGCGTCACCGGTCATACTGTCCAACCGGTCTCCACGGACAACCACATCCCAGTCCTGCGGTGCGGCGCGCAGAGCGTCCAGCGCGTCCTGCGGGTCGATACAGCTTGCCGTCTCGGCCCCCGCGCGTTCGAGTGCGGCCTCGGCCAGCCGCAGGGCAGTATCGTCATTGTCGACCAGCAGCACCCGCAATCCTGCCAGAGAGGCCCCCGCCTCCGATGGAATCCCCGCAGCGCGGTCGGTCCGGTCCGTGTCGAGCGGCCAGTAGACCTGCATGACCGTTGCCGCGCCGGGCCGTGACAGGATGCGCAGCGCGGCCCCGTTGCGTTTCAGGATGTCGGCGACGATGGCGAGGCCAAGCCCCGAGCCCGCCTCCCCGCGCGTGGTGAAATAGGGTTTGAGGATTTGCGCGCGCAGCGCCTGGGATATGCCCGGCCCTGTATCCGCGATCTCGACCAGCGCATGGCGCTGCCCCGACAGGATGATGCCGGAATCGGCCACGACAGGCCGATCAGAGGGTGGCGCGTGTGACAATCTGACGGTGATCCGACCGCGCATGTCCTGCGCCTCGTCTGCGCCCAGCGCGTCCCGCGCATTGAGCATCAGGTTGAGCATGACCTGCATCGCCTCGGTCCGGTCGGCATGAATGGCGATGCCGCGCTCGGGCAGATCGAGTTCGATCTCGGCCCCGCCGGTCAGGCTGGGGCGCAGCAGTGCGGCAGTCTCGCGCAGGATCGTCGCCAGATCGAGCTTCGCGTTGTGGGTGCTACGCCGGTTCAGCCTTGCCATGTTGCGCATCAGTGCTTGGGCCTGTGAGGTCGCGGCCTCGATTTGCGCAAGGCCCTCGCGCGCGGGCGGTTTGCGCGCTGCGGGTTTCAGGGTCTCGACCGAATGCGTGACCACGGCAAGCAGATTGGCGAGATCATGCGCAAGCCCGCCTGCCAGTTGTGCGATCAACTGGCGGCTCTGGGCGATCTGCAACTGTTCGCGCAGCAGGGTCTGTTCCTTTTCGGCGCGTTTTCGGGCTGTCACCTCGCGCGAGATGGTCAGGAAACTGCCGTCGTCCTGCACATTGATCGAAAACTCGAAGAACCGCTCTTCTCCAGCGGGGTCGGAAAGGATGATCTGGCCCTGCCAGTGTCCGGTCGCACGGAGTTGCGGCAGAATATGCGGCATCTGCCGGCGCAGGCCCTCGGGCGCGATATCGTGCCAGCAAAGCGTCTCGGCAGGGGTGTCGTCGTTGACCCCGAGAAGGCCGCGCAGAACCGGGTTGAGATAAGTCATCCCCCCGTCGGGCAGGCTGATCGCAATTCCGTCCGGCGATGCATCGAAGACAGTGCTCCGGTCTCGCAAGGCGCGGGTTTCGGCGAGTTTCTGCATCGTCACGTCATTCGCCACCGCCATGTAGGCCTGCCGATTGCCTTCGGTATCGGTCAGCGGCTGGATGTTCAGCACCACCCAATAGGGCAGGCCGCGTCGGTCGAGCGCCTCCACCTCCTCGCGGAGTTCATGCCCGGCGGCGAGCGTGGCGCAGAAGGCGTCGATCATGTCGGGGTGAGTCCGGGGCAGGTTCAGCAAATCGGTCGGCCACCTGCCCAGCGCGTCGGCCAGCCCGACCCCGGTACGGCGCTCGGCGGCGGGGTTCATCCAGGTGATCCCGCCATCGGCGTCGGTGAGCATGATCAGATTGGTCGAGAGTTCCGCCACGCGGCCCAACTGCCGCACCAGCGTATCCTGCGCGAAACTCTCGGTGATGTCGCGCACGACATGCATGAAACCGCGGACCGAGCCGTCCTGCGAAGGGCTGCGCCGTGCCGCCACATGCAGGGTGAAGCGTTTGGGCTGCCCGTCGATCTCCAGCGTGTAGGCGTGCGTCGCAGACCATCCGTCGCGGCGGGCCTCATCCATGGCGGTGCGCACGATACTCGCCGCGGCTGACGGCAATACGGTCTCGGGCGGATGCCCGATCACTTCGTCAGGGCGCAAGGCAAAGATCAGCGGCGCCGCCTGGTGAAAGCCGGTGATGATCCCGTCGGCATCGGTCTCGACCAGCAATTCGGGCAAATCCGCTGTCATGGCAGCAAGACGCCCCTGCGCGGTATGCAGATCTGCCTGCAATGTCTGGCGCTGCGCGCTCTCTGCGCGGCCGTGCAGCGCCAGATCCAGCGTGGCGGCAAAGCCGCGCAGCAAGGCGGCCTCGGTGTCTGTAACCTCGCGCGGGGAAGTGCAGAAATCCAGCCCGACAAAGCCGCGCACGGCCCGGCCTTGCCACAGCGGGACGGCGATCGCGCCGCGCACGCCCCGGCTCAGCAAGACGTCGCGCAACTCGGCCCCCGCCGGCATCGCGGCGACATCGCTGATACGGAACATCCCCTCGGTGCGGAAGGTGACCCAGAGCTGGTCTGCGACGGCAATTGGAACCTGCTGCATCGCATCCCGCATCGATGTCACACCAGGGGCGCACCATTCATGCGTCTTCTCGATGATGACATCGTCGCGGACCATGAACAGAAAAGCGCGGTCGGCCCGGCTCGCGGCGCCGATCATCGCCAAGGCCCTGTCGACTGCCACGCCCGCGCCTGCGCTGTCGCGCAAGACTTCCTGTGCCGCAGCGTACAAGCGCGTGCGCCGTGCGTCTTCGTCCTCCGCGATCCCGGCTGCGTCCTCCATGCCTGCCGACAACCTCCTCCCTGACGCGCGCTCCTGACGACAAGTGACCGCCCCCGCGCGGCGCTTTCACGCGGATGCGAGCGTTTCCCGTGGCAAAACCACCGTGCTCGGGCTGGTTTTCCGCGTCACGCCATTCTATGTTGCGCCGTGTTGCAAGAATAGCGGAGTTTTGCGGTGGACGACAAGCATGACGGCCGGGTCACGCGCGAGGGTATCCGCCTTCACGAGCGCGGCGATTTCGCCGGGATGCATGCAGCCGGTCGGCTTGCCGCCAGCATCCTCGACGAGGTGGCGGAGTTTGTCTTTCCCGGCCAACCGACCGGCGAGATCGACCGCATCATCACCGAAAAGGTCGAGGCCGCGGGCGCCGGTTCGGCGACGATCGGCTATCGCGGTTACCAGCATGCAAGCTGCATTTCGGTCAATCACGTGGTTTGCCACGGCATTCCCGGTGCGGGTATCCCGATGGGCAAGGATGAGACCATCTCGCGCAATCTGGAAAAGCGCCGCCCGGACGACCGGCTGCTTGATGGCGATATTCTCAATATCGATGTGACGGTTATCGTCGATGGCTGGTTCGGCGACAGTTCGCGCATGTTCGTGGCGGGCAAGCCCCGTCCGCAGGCCGAGAGGCTGATCCAGGTCACGCATGACGCGCTGATGCGCGGTATCGAGGCTGTCCGCCCCGGCAATACCTTTGGCGATATCGGTCATGCGATCCAGACTTATGCCGAAGGCCAGCGCATGTCGGTGGTGCGCGACTTCTGCGGGCACGGGCTGGGGCGGGTGTTCCACGCGCCGCCGAACGTGTTGCATTACGGTCGGGCGGGGCACGGTCCGCGGCTGGAAGAGGGGATGTTCTTTACCATCGAGCCGATGCTGAATCTGGGCCGCCCCGAGACCAAAGTGCTCTCCGATGACTGGACCGCAGTGACCCGCGACAAGTCGCTGTCGGCACAATTCGAGCATTCGGTCGGCGTGACTTCAGACGGTTGCGACATATTCACTCTGTCGCCTGCGGGTCGGTTTCATCCGACTTGGGGCTGAGCGGTGGCGGCGATTCCGTGACCTCGTTCAAGGTGGCGTTCAGCACGCCACCGATCAGCACCGCATAGGCCGAGATGTAGAACCACATCAACAGCGCCACCACAGCACCAAGCGAGCCATAGACCTCGTTGTAACTGCCGAAGTTCTGCAGGTAGTATGAGAACCCGGCCGAGGCGCTGATCCACAGGACCATAGCCAGAACCAGCCCCGGGCGCATTGGCGGGTTGGCACCCCGCGGATGGTTCGGGCCGATCCGGTAGAACAGCCAGACCCATAGCGCCACCAGCCCCAAAGACAGCGCCCAGCGGCCCAGATCGACCAGCAGCCCGCGCGCGCCGGGCAACGGGAAGAAGGCCAGCACCACCGGCAGCACCAGAATGGACAGCAGCGCGAAGACGCCTGCGACAAGCATCCCCAGCGTCATCCCCAGCACGCGCAGCGCATGTGCCCAGCCGGGCCGGTGCGGCGTGCCGTGAATGGCGTTGATGCCCACCAGCATCGCATCCACGCCACGACGCGCCAGAAACAGCGCCACCAGCAGCGACAGGATACTTGCCCAGCCCAACGCGCCCTCATTGGCCCAGACCAGTCGCGTGATCTGGTTGCTCAGTAGCGTGTAGGCCGCGGGCGGCAACAAATCTTCGAAAAACGAAAGCTGGTCCTGAATCACCAGCGGATCGGCGAAGACACCAAAAACCGAGATAAGCGCCGCGATGCCCGGAAATACCGCCAGCAATGCGAAAAACGCAACCCCGGCCGAAAGCAGGCCGATATTGCGTTTCTGCATCGCCCAGTGGAAGTTGCGCGCAAAGTTGAAGGCCTTGCGCGCGAAGCTCTTTACAGCCTTCAAATCGCCAGGTCGTCGAGCGATTTGCCCGAATTCAACGCTGCGACGACCCATTTCGGCTTGCGGCCACGCCCCGTCCAGGTCTGCGACTTGTCGGCTGGGTTGGCATATTTCGGCGCGATGGTCTTGCGCGCTTTTGCCGGGGCCGCGTCGAGAAGCTGGTCAATGGTAAATCCATGCTGACGCGCAACGGCATCGACCTCTGCCAAGGCAGCTTTGCGCTTGCGCTCTTCGAAACCGTTGATCGCTTTTTTCACATCCTTCTCGAGTTTCTTCAACTCCGGCAACTCCATCGAATTCAGATCGAGGCTCATTTCTTGTTCCCTCCAGTAAATGGCGGTGCCATAAATCGCCAATTCGTTGGTGGTTGCAAGTGAATTTTCACTATTTCGTCCATGCATCGTAGATATATCGAGCGGTCATGAGATCAAGATGCGCCCCGCCGCCATTCTTGGCGATCGTGATCGCAGCGGGGCCCGGGCGCGCATATTCGCCCGAGGCAATATCGTAGAAATCGCCGCGCACATCGTCAGCAGTTATCACCCCGCGCGCAATCGGGTCCTTCAACTCGCCGATATGTTCTATCGTCGTTTCACGACTGTCCACGAACAGCGCGGCCCGGCGCAGGGCGTCGTCATCGGCTTCGCGCATGTCGGGGCGAAAGGCGCCGATCAGGTCCAGATGCTGCCCCGGGCGCAGCCACGCGCCGCGGATCACGGGCGCGCGGCTCATGGTCGCCGTGCAGATGATGTCAGCGTCGCGCACTGCGCCCTCCAGGTCTTCGGTCGCAACGGTCTGTGCGCTTGACGCGGCGAAGCCCCGCGCCGCTTCGGGCGAGCGGTTCCAGACCGTGAACCGCGCCTCGGGGAAGCAGGCGCGATAGGCCTCATGCATGCTGCGCGCGACGGTTCCCGCCCCCACCAGCAGGATCGACCGGCTTTCGGGGCGGGCCAGGATGCTTGCCGCCAGCAGACTGTCGCCAGCGGTTTTCCATTTCGTCACCAGATGGAAGTCCAGCATCGCCTCCAACGCGCCATGCACATCCGAATAAAGCGCGACCCCGCCATTGATCGTCGGGCGATCCATTGCGGCATTATCGGGAAAGATTGTCGCGGTCTTGACCAGCGCCCCCATCCCGTCGATCCAGGCCGCCCGCGACAGCAGGGTATCGGCGCGGCGATAAAGAAAACTGTCGGCAATTTCGGCACGCGCCGCACGGTGCCCCTTTTCCAGCGCCGCAATCAATTTCAGCCAGTCGAGGCGCGATTCCACGGCGCCCGATATGAACGGCACGCTCATGTCGGCACCTTCAGGCCCAGCGACGTCACGGCTGCGTGCAATTCCGCCGGGTCGCGGAAATGATGTGTCTGCCAGCCGCGTGCGGCTGCTGCGGCAACATTCGCAGCATTGTCATCGATGAAGAATAGCGCCTGCGGCGCAAGCCCGCAGTCGCGTTCGACAATCGCGTATATCTCGGCTTCGGGTTTCATCACGCCAAGCTGGCCGGAAATGAAATGCCGGTCGAATTCGTCCAGAAAGCTGTGATGGCGGCGCGCGATCTCGAATGTTTCGGCCCCGAAATTCGACAGTGCGAAAACCGGTATGCGGTGCGCCCGAAGCTGCCGCAGCAGCGCGACATTCTCCGCGATCACCGGGGTCAGCATTTCGATCCAGCGGTCATGCCATAGCATTATTTCGGAGGCGCGGTCGGGGTGGGCCGCAGCCAGCGCCATGACGCTTTGCCGGAATGGCGCGCCCCGGTCGATGCGCTGGTTCATGCCCTCGAGATCGACTTCGGCAAACAGTGCCGCGCTGCGTTCCGGTCCGATGGCGCGGTCATAGAAGGCGCGGGGCTGCCAGCCCAGCAGCACATTGCCGATATCGAAGACGATTGCGCCGGGCAAGCTCACAGCGCCATGGCCCGGGCGTGAAAGGCGACATGCTCGGCCATGAAACTCGCGATGAAGAAATAGCTGTGATCGTAGCCCGCCTGCACCCGGAAGCTACCCGGCTGACGGCGCGCGGCCATCGCATCGGCCAGCGCCTCGGGCCGCAGCAGGTCAAGGAACTGGTCCTTGCTGCCCTGATCGACCAGCACCTCGCCAGAAAACCCCTGCTCGCGCATCAGGATGCTTGCGTCATGCGCGGCCCACTGGCCTTCATCCGCACCGAGATAGGCGCTGAATTGCTTGCGGCCCCAATCACTGGCTGTGGGGTTGGCAATCGGCGCGAAGGCCGAAACCGAGGCGAAACGCCCCGGCAACCGCATTGCCATGGTCAGCGCACCATGCCCGCCCATCGAGTGGCCGGTGATCGCCTGCCGGTCGTCCCCGAGCGGGAAATTCGCGGACAGCACACGGGGCAATTCATCGGTGATATAGTCCCACATGCGGTAATGCGGTGCCCAAGGGTCCTGCGTTGCGTTGACATAGAAGCCGGCACCCTTGCCAAGGTCAAAGGCATCGTCGTCGGCAACGCCCTCGCCGCGCGGCGAGGTGTCGGGGAAGACCACCGCCAGCCCGTGCGCGGCAGCAGCGGCCTGCGCGTGGGATTTGGTCATCGCATTCTCGTGCGTGCAGGTCAGCCCCGAGAGGAACCACAGCAGCGGCACCGGGTGAAGGCGCGCTTCGGCAGGCAGGAACAGCCCGAAGGTCATGTCGCAGCCGGTTGTTGCCGAGGTATGGCGATAGACCCCTTGCACCCCACCAAAACAGGCGTTCTCCGAAAGCGTTTCCATGTCCCCTCCTGTCACTCCTGGGTCAGCTTGTCAGAAGCCAGTGACCCACGCAATCACCACCGGAACCGTGGCGATGCTGACAAGCGTCGAGACCAGGATCGCCGCCGAGACGCGCGCGGGCCCGGTATTGTAGTGCTGCGCGAGGATGAAGACATTCCCCGCAACCGGCAGCGCGGCGGCAGCAATCAGCACCCCCGCGACTTGCGGGTCCACCCCGAACAGCAACAGCGCCGAGGCCGCCACGATGGCCGGGTGCAGCACCAGCTTCGCAAAGCTCAGCCACGACACGATGCCCAGCCGCTCGACCCGCTTGTCAGCGAGCGAGGCACCGATTGCGAACAGCGCGCAGGGTGTGGCCGCCGCGCCAAGGAGTGTCAGGAATTCGTTCGCCAGCTCTGGCACCTGCCAGCCCGTCGCCGACCAGCCCAGCCCCAGCACCATCGCCATCACCATCGGGTTCTTGAGGACCGCCAGCGCCAGCTTTCCGGGCAGGGTGGCATCCACACGCCCGTCGCGCGCAAGTGTGATCAGCATCACGAAGAGCGTCGAGAACACGATCAGGTCTATGGCCAGCACCAGCAGCACCGTCGGCACCGAATAGGCCCCCAGCAGCACCACCAGCATCGGCACGCCCAGAAAGCCGGTATTGCCGATGATGCTGCAATGCGCCTCGATCAAGCCTTCGGTCAGTCGCGCCCCGCGCAGGAAGGCGATGCCCATCACCACGATGTACAGCGCCGCGCAGGCCCAGAGATAGGCAGCCGCGGCGCGCAGGTCGAACACCTCGCCCAGGCTGAGATTGGCGGCAAAGCCGAACAGCATTGCTGAAAGCGCGAAGTAGAAGACGAACTTGGTCAGATAGGCCGTCGCCTCTGGCGGGAAGAAGCCCGCGCGCCCGGCGCCGAAGCCCAGCCCGATCAGACCGAAGAAGGGCAGCGTTTTCAGGAAAATCTCGAGCATGTCGTGAATGTGTTAACAGGTGAGTCGCCGCCCCGCCAGTCAGGCGCGCTTTCCTTCGTCATGGCAAGGGACTATCTTCAGACGCTCAAGGGGGTGCAGCATGACCGCGACAGCCAGCGCGATCCGTCAGGGCCGCAAATTCGACCAGGTTCTGACCGGCGCGCGCGAGGTGTTCATGCGCATGGGGTATGAGCGCGCCAGCATGGATGAGATCGCGCGCGCGGCCGGTGTGTCCAAGGCCACTCTGTACAGCTACTTTCCCGACAAGCGGCATCTGTTCATGGAGATGTATCGCACCGAGATCCTGCGCCTCGCTGACGGGGCGGTGGAACTCAGCGCCAGCGAGCTGCCGCCCGAGGCAGTGTTGCGCGAGGCCGCGCGGCGGATGATCGACTTCCTGACCTCGGATTTCGCCATTGCGATGTATCGAATCTGCGTCACCGAATCGCCGCGCTTCCCCGAAATCGGGCGCGCCTTTTACGAGATCGGCCCCGAACTTGGTCGCGCGCGGCTGGGGACATATTTTCGCGCCGCACAGGCGCGCGGCGAGCTGTCCATCGACGATTTCGACCTTGCGGCCGACCAGTTCTTCCAGCTGTGCCAGACGACGATCTGCGACCGCATGCTCTGCGCCGTCCAGACCCGCTTTTCCGAAGCCGAGATTGCCCGCGTCGTCAATGGCGCCGCAGCGATGTTTCTGGCGCGTTACGGGACTGGGCACGGGCGCTCAGGCGATCTCGAAGATCCCCTCTATCTCGACCGCGACACCCAGCGGCAGTGACGGCGCGCCCACAGCGGCGCGGGCGTGACGGCCCGCCTCGCCAAAGACCGCGACCATCAGGTCCGAGCAGCCATTGACGACCTTGGGCTGGTCAGTGAAATCGGGCGTGCAATTGACAAAGCCGGTGAGCTTCACCACCCGTTGCACACGCGACAGATCGCCTGCGCAAGCCGCGCGCAGCTGCGCGATCAGCGCCAGGCCGCAGGCGCGCGCAGCGGCCACACCCTCTTCTGGGCCCAGGTTCTCGCCTAGCTTGCCGGTGATCAGACCATCGGACCCGGCGCTGATCTGGCCCGAGATGAAGACCAGCGCGCCGCTTTGCACATAGGGCACGTAATTTGCTGCAGGCGCAGGCGCGTCGGGCAGGGTCAGGCCAAGCTCGGTCAGGCGGGCCTCGATTTCGTTCGACATGGGGCAGGTTCCTTTCGGTTGCGTCTGCGCGCCTAGCGCCTTTTTGCGCGAAAGGCCAGTCAGTTGCGGGCAGCGCGTGGTTTGCGGGTAAAGACCATCTTCTGCGAGACCAGCTTCTCGGACGGCCCCAGCCAGGCATAGGCCAGCAACGAGGGCTCATGGTCGGCAACGGTGATCCGATGCATCCGCCCCGGCGGGTTGAAGATCATCGAGCCCGGCACATAGACGCCCTGATCGTTCTGCGACATCGCGCCTGACAGGCAGATGTAGGATTCGGTGATGCCGTCATGCGCATGCGTGGGGTAGACGCAGTCCGGCGCGAACAGCACCAGCCCGAGGATGATCTGGTCGCTGGGCACCGGCCCGGTCGGCCCGACCAGTTCGGCATAGGCGTATTTGCGGTCCAGCCCGCGCGGCACCTTGTCATAGCCATGCTGCCACGAAAGCGCGTCCTGCAACCCGTGGATGCTGCGGATCACATCGGCCATTGCTGTCTTGCGCCCCTGATCGAGCGCACGGCGCAGATGGGCAGTGACGGGCTTGCGCGCCGCATCTGTCTCGCGCAGTCCGGGATTGGTGCGCAGCACACCGCCGATGCGCTCGCGCACCTGCCGCTGATGCGTGCGGATGGTGGCGCTGCCGCCCGCCGGTATGGCCCGATACATGGCCAGGAAGTCGCGCAGCAGATACACCCAGGCCGGGCGATCCGAGAGCAGCGGGGGCGGTGCAGCGGGTTCCATGTGCGGCAGGTGCCACAGGCGCGCGCCCCGTGCATGCCTACGCGCGACACCGCACCGTCCGCGCGCGACCGCCTTTGGATGATCGTATGGGGAAGAGCCGTCGCGTATTGCGCAAAAGCGCCCTCGGGC
>LFIK01001901.1_pt1 | contig 16728 bp, 16 predicted proteins | sample 643401 | NCBI WGS metagenome assembly LFIK01 (sample SAMN03777447, study PRJNA286221) | soda lake metagenome | biome: soda lake; feature: Kulunda steppe; material: water; isolation source: sample T5-Br brine of Lake Tanatar-5 | place: Russia: Kulunda steppe | collected 2010-07
CGGTGCCACAGCAACTGCGGAGGCCGCGCTCGAGGAAGCCTTGATCAGCCGCCTGGGGCACCTGCAACGCGTTGAGCAACCGTTGATGCTGCGATCGGACAACGGGTTGGTGTTCTCCTCTAAGCACTACACCAACACCGTCAGAGCGTATGGGCTGACCCAGGAGTTCATCACGCCCTACACACCAGAGCAGAATGGGCTGATGGAGCGCTTCTTCCGATCCCTGAAGGAGGAATGCATATGGCAGCATCGGTTCGAGTCCCTGGCACATGCACGGCATGTCGTCGGGCAATGGATACGGTTTTACAACAAAGAGCGGCCGCATCAGTCTTTGGGCTATGCGGCACCCAGTGCACACCCGGCATTAGCGTCATAAGGTGTGCAGAAACCCGGGGGTCATTACAGATCGAAGCGATCATCAAACCCTTCAAGCTCGATGATGTGCGTGAGGCCATCGCCGAGGTGGGCATCACCGGAATGACCGTCACCGAGGTCAAGGGATTTGGCCGCCAGAAGGGCCACACCGAGCTCTATCGTGGTGCCGAGTACGTCGTCGACTTCCTGCCGAAGATGCGTGTGGAGGTGGTGGTGGGCGATGAGCTCGTCGACCGCGTGGTCGAGGCCATCGTCAAGGCTGCCAACACCGGCAAGATCGGCGATGGCAAAGTCTTTGTCAGCCCCGTGGATCAGGCCATCCGTATCCGCACGGGGGATGAGGGCGAGTAGGCGCTTTGAGCCTGGGATCACATGAGTCGGGATCTTTTTTCCTGTCTATGCTGGCAACGAGATCGTGTTGCCTCATTCATTTCAAGTCTACTTAGAAAGGATTGACATGCGCTAAAAATTAGTCTCTGATAGTTCGGTAATGGGCTAAACCTCAGACCATAAGAGTCATTAACAAAAGTAAGCCCTTAGCATAACGTCAGGCGGGGAGAGAGATATGGCCATTGAGCAAGCGGCGAGAGCCGGGCATTGCGCAGAGCAGCAGCTAGTGATTGAGACCCGTGCATTGTCTAAGCACTTTGGCGGTCTTTACGCGGTCAAAAATGTCTCCATCGCGGTGAAACATGGCGAAACCATTGGCCTCATCGGCCCTAATGGTGCTGGGAAAACCTCATTAATGAACCTGATCTCAGGTGTCCTGCCTGTCGAGGAGGGAGACGTCTGCGTTTCGGGCGAGAGAATTACCGGCTTTGATGCGATTCAAAGCGCTCGTGCTGGTGTCTCGAGAACTTTTCAAAACATTCGTATTTTTGATCACTTGACCGTCGAGCAGAATGTGGCGGTAGCGCTCACCACCGCAAGGCGTCATCGCAGCCATCGATTTAGCGGCCGAAGCGCTATCGATTTTCTCAAGCTCATGGGCATTGAGGAGAATGCCGAAACGCGAGCAGATGCTTTGCCTTATGGCACAAAGCGCCGTCTTGAGATTGCCAGAGCGCTCGCGTTGCATCCTGAGATCCTGTTGCTCGATGAACCGGCGGCCGGCATGAACGAGAGCGAATCCAGCGCACTGATGCAGGATATCCGTGAACTTCATCAGCACTTCAGCTTTGGCATCCTGGTCATTGATCACGATCTGCACTTCATCATGTCTTTGTGCGAACGGCTCTATGTCATGGACATGGGAGAGATCATCTCTCATGGGACACCCGCGGAATTGCGCAATGACCCTCGCGTCCAGGAAGTTTACTTGGGCACCCATCAAGAATGATCCAGTCGGATCAAGATATTAGTTCTGAAGGAGCACCCTGTTATGAACGTACGAACTACTAGAACGTTAGCCGCAACGGGATTAACCGCATTGATGGCTTCGGCTGCACCATTGGGTGTTGCCTTGGCTGAAGATCCGATCATCATCGGCTACGGTGCCGCCGTTACTGGTGGCTTGGCCCCCTATGACAGCCCGGATGGCGTTCGCTGCCAGGTTGAGCGTGTCAATGAGGCCGGCGGTGTTCTGGGCCGACCCATCGAGTTGGTGGTTCGCGACATGCGCTCCGACAGCGCCCTGTCTGGAACGGTTGCCCAGGAGCTTTTGGGGCTAGGAGCAGTCGCCCTGTTGGGCCCGCCAACTGACGATACGATCACCCCAATGGCGATGATGGCGGCCGCCGATAACGTCCCGACGCTCTCGGTGGGTGGTACTCAGCCGGCGTTCCCCGCGGCCGCGCCTGAAAATGGCTATCTTGTGCCTTATGGCGACAACGCCTCGGCCGCTGCTGCTGCTGAGTATGCCTATGAGAATGGCGCCCGCTCAGCTGCGCTGCTGGTCTCTCATGATGTGGGCAGCTATTCGTTGATGACACCGGAGTATTTCGCCGATGCGTTCGAGCGTCTGGGCGGTACGATTCTAAAGCGCATCAACTACAACTCCGGACTTTCGGACTATAATGCCCAAATTGCCGAGATCCGATCGATGGATCCGCAGCCTGACATTATCTTCGGCGGCATGATTGTGCCGGAGGCCGCGGTATTCCCGCGTCAGCTTGGTTCTGCTGGCCTTGATATCCCAGTCTATGGCACCGATGGCCACGACGATCCGGGTGTGCTTGATATTGCTGGCGACTCGGCAGATCTCGTGCGCTTTATCACGCACGGTTTCCCCTCCGAAGGGGCTCCGCTTGCTGAGTTTTACTCCGACTGCCAGGCACGAGGCTATGAGGTCCAGAACATCTTCTTTGGACTTGGCGGAGATTCCATCCTCATTCTAAAAGCAGCTATTGAAGCAGCGGGTAGTACCGATCCTGCAGCGATCAATGCAGCGATAAAAGAGATTGACAATCTCCCCGGCGTGACCACTGACTCCATCACTTATAAGGGGATGGGGGGCATCCCACTTAAGCGTATGACGGCCATGCAGATTGTCGATGGGGAGTTTACGCCGGCCAAGCTGGTGCTTCCTGAGTATGTGCCGAACCCATGAGCAGCGTCCTTGAAGTCGACTCGGCCGTCGTTTGCTATGGCCCGGTTACGGCCGTTGATAACGTCAGCATTAAAGTGGACCGTGGCGAAATCGCCACGGTCCTTGGGGCCAACGGGGCAGGGAAGACAACGCTGATCTCGGCGATCGCCGGAATCCTGCCGCTTGACTCAGGGGTGGTGCGTTTTCAGGGCCGTGATGTGACAGCCACGCAGGTGGAAGATCTTGTCCGCGCAGGAATTAGCCTGTCGCCTGAGGGCAGGCGCGTGTTCGCGGACCTAACAGTTAGAGAGAATCTTGTGCTTGGCGGTGTGACGCAAAAAGACCGCGCCGCCTTTGCTCGCGACCTTGAACGGATAAACGATCTTTTTCCTGCCCTGCGCGAGCGGGCGGATCAGCCGGCCAAGACGCTCTCCGGTGGACAGCAGCAGATGCTGGCAATTGGCCGCTCGATTATGAGCGCCCCGAAGTTGCTTTTGCTGGATGAGCCTTCACTGGGGCTGGCCCCGCAGATCGTCGCCGAGATCTTCAAACTGATCGACGAGCTGCGAAAAGATGGATTGACTGTGCTGCTGGTAGAGCAAAACGCGGCTGAGGCACTTGCTCTGGCCGATCGTGCCTATGTGCTTAATTGTGGCGAATGTGTGTTTGCCGGCACGGCCGATGAATTGTCACGATCCGAGAATTTGGCCGAACATTATCTTGGCGCTGAAGCGGCTGAGTCTTAGCCAGCCTAAGAACCTAAGGGGATTGAATCGATATGGATTATGCTTTGCAGCAAATCCTCAATGCGTTAAGTATTGGCGGTGAATACGCGCTGCTGGCGCTGGGGCTAGCGATTATATTCAGCATCATGGGTCTGGTGAATTTCGCCCACGGCGAGCTGATCACCATCGGCGGTTACGCAATGTATTTCATGATGTTGTTAGCCGCTCCGCCGGCGTTCGTCCTCATTCCGGTGTGCATCATGGCGGCTATGCTTGCAGCCATTTCCTTTGACAAGGTTGCCTTCAGGCCCGTGCGCAATGCCCCACCTACCACCGGGCTGCTGATGGCCTTTGGCGTGAGCATCGTCATACAGAACATATTTGTGCTGTTCGTGGCCACTCGGGCAAGACCTGTTGCCACTCCGGAGTGGATGCGAGGCAACCTTGCGCTTGGCGATATTAATGTACCAGTTCTGCAACTGCTTGAATTTGGTGTGACGTGCTTTGCACTCGGTGGCTTACTCTTCCTGCTCAATCGCACGCACATTGGCCTTGCCATGCGGGCTGCGGCCAAAGACTTCACCGCGGTCAGGATGGTAGGGATCCGTGCTAATCGTGTAATCATGGCCGCTTTCGCTGTCTCGGGAGCCCTTGCCGGGATTGCCGCTGTGTTTATCATCAGCCGACGCGGCGCAGTGGACCCTTTTATGGGTTTTATCCCCCTTCTCAAGGCGTTTGTGGCTTGCGTTCTGGGCGGCTTCGGCAGCCTTGCCGGGGCGCTTGTTGGCGGACTTGTGCTCGGCGCGAGCGAGGTATTCCTCCAAGCGGTTCTGCCCAGCAATATCGCTGGTTACCGGGACGCGATTATTTTTCTGCTGGTAGGTGCCATTCTTGTTTTCAGGCCTGAGGGATTGATGGGTAAGCAGGTAGAGCTAGGGGATAAAGACGAATGAATCTTTTTGCAACGACAATGCTGCGGACCATTCCTACCGCGTTTATTTTGGTGATTGTCGCACTGCTGATCGTCGCATTTGGTGAGCCGTTTCATGCACGCGTGACCTTTTTCTTCTTCTCGAATTTAGTGATCGTGCTCGGGCTGCAGATTTTTATGGGTAACTCCAATGTTGCCAATCTTGGACATTTCGCCTTTAGTGGTATCGCCGGCTACGCCGTGGCATTGCTGGTCACTCCGGTGGCTTTAAAGCAGACGCTGGTTCCTGGAGCGCCATGGGGTATCGCTCAGATAGAATTTGCCGTCGTGCCAGCCATTGTCATTGCCGTTGGAATTGCGGTGTTCGCAGCCTGGATTTCTGGGCTGGCAATCACTCGCATCAGTGGCGTTGCTGCGACAATCAGTACGCTTGCGCTGCTGGTGATTGTGCATGTCGTATTGGTTAACTGGGTGGATCTCACTCGCGGGCCTCGTGCATTTTATGGGATCCCGGTGAGCTTCACTCTTCCATTCGCTGTCGCCGCCGGGATCGTCGCGGTGTTTATTGCAAAGTACTTCCGGGAATCGCCTGACGGCATTCAGCTGCGCGCCACGGGGGATAACCTGCTAGCAGCGAAGGCCATGGGTGCCGACGTGCGCCAGCTGCGTCTAAAAGCTTGGGTTCTGGGCTCGGCGCTATGTGCATTTGGCGGGGTGATGTTCACGCTTTTTAACGGCACAATTTCTCCCAATAGTTTTTATTTCAACCAAACCTTTCTTACGATATCGATGCTCATCCTTGGCGGGATGCGCAGCGTCTCCGGGGCAATAACTGGGGCGCTGGTGGTATCGGTAGGGTTCGAGGTTTTTCGAGCGCTTGAAAATGGCCCCACCATTCTGGGAGTGGAGCTGCCGGAAGCGTTCGGGCTTACGGGGTTTTTCCTCGGTGCGGTCATCGTTCTCTCTTTGACGTTGCGGCCAAAAGGATTGATGGGCGATGCTGAGTGGGAAGATCTTTGGCGGCAGCTGAAAACTGCTCGGAGGTCTGGTTAATGGCAATATCGAAGGAACTGGCGGGAAAACGTATTTTGGTCACAGGTGCGGCAAGGGGAATTGGTTTTGCTGCTGCAGAATGTTTTGTTTCCCGCGGAGCGCATGTCGCGATCGCCGACATTGATGCATCGGCCGCGCACGAGGCAAGCCTCGTGCTGGGTGCCGACCAAGCCATGGGGCTTGGTGTGGATATCTCCAGCGAGCAGTCAGTTATTGAGATGTTCGCCGACATCACTCAAACACTCGGTGGGCTTGATGGAATTTTCAACAACGCCGGGATAATTCACCCGGGTGACGGGGATATCTCGGCCACGGCAATAGACGCTTGGCAGGCAACTCTGGCGGTAAATCTTACCGGCGTTTATCTGGCCTGCAAACACGGCATTGAGGTGCTGCGAGGCGGTGGTGGTGGCGCCATTGTCAATAATGCATCAATTGTTGCGATGCTCGGATCTAGCCCCAGCCAGATCGCTTATACAGCGGCCAAAGGGGGGGTGGTTGCACTATCGCGGGAGCTTGGTGTTGCCTTTGCCCGGGAAAGAATCCGGATCAATGCAATCTCTCCGGGCGTTACCGCCACCGGCATGGCCGGACAACTTAGCGCCGACGCGACCGAGAATCGCCGTAAACGGTTGCAGCATATTCCACTCGGGCGCTACGCTGAAGCTTGTGAGATCGGGGAGGTAGCTGCGTTCCTGCTCTCGGATAGGGCCAGCTACATCACCGCACATAATTGGCCAGTCGACGGCGGTATGACCGCCGCCTATCTCTGCCCGGAGTAGGGCTAACCTCGCCCTAGTAGCCTGTTGATTTCACCGGCACAGGCGGCAAGTGCCTCATCGGCTTCCTCAAGCAATCCTCGCAAGAGGGTAAAGCCATGGATCATCTCCGGGTAGTGCAGTCGCTTAACCATCACACCCGAGCCCTCCAGCAGATCGGCATAGGCTTGGTCTTCATCGCAGAGCGGATCGAAGCCAGCCGATAGCACAACCGCTGGAGGGAGTTCGGCATGAGACTCAGCATGTAAGGGCGAGGCGTAGGGCTGACTGCGGTGTTCGGTATTGGGCAAGTAGCTCTGTGTATAAAAGTCCATCGAATCGAGCATATAGCCTTTTGAATATTGCGCCCGGGACCGGGTCTTTGCTAGATGGTCGATCACCGGGTAAATCAGTAATTGCGCCGAGGCCGGCCGCTTGCCCTCGTCGCGCATCCGCAGTGCTGCTGCTGCGGCAATGTTGCCCCCGGCGCTGTCACCGGCAATCACTAGGGTGTTGGGGTCGGCACCAAAACGCTCGGCAAGCGCATCGCGTTGCTCCAGCACCGCCATCGCATCATCGATAGCGGCAGGATAGGGGTTCTCCGGGGCCAACCGATACGAGCATGAGATCACGATGTAAGGCCCAGCGTTGCAAAGCACGCGGGTTGTCGAGTCATGCGTTCTGATGCTGCCGCGAATGTTGCCGCCGCCGTGGAAGTAAATCATCAGTGCCGGTGCTTCGGAATCCCGCCGGCTGTCAGGGACATAGACCCGTGCCGCGAGCGGGCCGGCGGCGCCATCGATGGAAAACTCCTCGCTGTGGGCGACATTAGGTTTCTCCCCGTCGACTGCAGCGATATCCTGCTCAAATTCTTCCCGGGCTTCGGCGGTGCTTTGCCGCTCAACCGGGGTGGCGTCTGGATTGCCTGGCTGACTTAATATCTCGCGAAGCACGGGATGCAGTTCGATGTCAGTGCTCATGTTGATTTAGATCCTCTCGAAATAGCGCATCCGCTCCCAATCGGTAACGGTTGCAAAAATGAAATCGTCACACTCGGTACGGTAGAAATTGAGCAGGTGAGATTTTGCCGCCTCCCCCAATCTTTGGCTCACAATCGGGCTCTTGACGAAATGCTCGATAGCTTGCTGCAGTGAGCGCGGAAAGACCTCAAGCCCCTCGGTGGCATACGCATTGGCCGCCAAGGGCTGGGGCAGCGCCATGTCCGATTCGATGCCGTGTAACCCACCAGCAATCAGGCCGGCAAGGCCAGTATAGGGATGCAGATCTGCCCCCGGGATCCGATTTTCAAAGCGAAAGCTTGCGCCATGGCCAATCACCCGATGACTGCATGTGCGGTTGTCAAGCCCCCAGGCAAGCCGGGTGGGGGCAAAACTCTCGGGCTGAATTCGCTTGTAGGCATTGATCGTTGGCGCCAGGGTGGGAGCGAAATCCTTTGCGGTGGCAATTGATCCGGCAAGAAACGCCGCCATCGTCTGCGAGACACCGTTTTCAGCTTGCTCGTCATATCCCATAGCCGTCTCGCCGGCCTGATCCCAGAGCGAGAGATGGACATGGCACGATGAGCCAACTTCCTCAAAGAACGGCTTTGCCATGAACGTCGCAATCAGACCATGTTTGACCGCTAGCTCCTTGATGCCGGTTTTGAAAATGATATGACGATCAGCCATCCGCATGGCATCTGTATACCGGGTGTTGATCTCCTGCTGACCAAGTCCCCACTCGGGTTTTGAGAACTCCACCTCTACACCCGCGGCGTTCATCCCCTCGCGCACATCGCGGGCGAAATCCTCAGTCAACGTCCCTTGGAAGACATGATAATCGGAGCGATAGCGCGAGGTGGGACGCAGTGAGCGATAACCATCGGCCCATGCCTGATCAAGCCCGGCGTGGTAGAGGTAAAACTCCAGTTCGGTGGCGCACTGGATGCTCAGACCCAGACGGCCCGCCTGCTCAATCTGGCGACGGAGGATCGTGCGGGGAGCGACCTCAACTAGGGTATCGCTGTCCTCCTCGCAGACATCACAGATGACCATGGCCGTTTTCTCCTGCCATGGGATTCGGCAGAGCGTTGAGAGATCGGGGGCAAAGCGGAAATCAGGAAAGCCGGTTTCCCAGCTAGTGAGTGCATAGCCATCGCGCGGCTCCATTTCCATATCAACGCACAACAAAAATAAAGAGCCATGCAGGCCTTCATCGCCGAGCGCCACTTTTAGGAAAGTCTGCAACGGCAGCCGTTTACCCACCAAACGCCCCCAATGATCGGGGATGGCGCAGATGACTGTCTCAATTTCACCCTGCTCACCCAGGGCCTTCAGGGCTTCAAGCTCTAGTGGCGCCGGCATCTTGTTCTCCTCAAATTTTTTCTGGATTCAATGGGTATCAAAGTAGCGTGCCAGCTCCCAGGATGTAACCTGTTCACGCTGCCAGGCGTTCCAGCGATCCCATTCATGGCGCTTGAGCACTAAATATTGCTCGAGCATTGCATCGCCAAGGATTCGGCGGGCGCTCTCAGAACCGGCCAGCAGATCGATAGCAGCGCCCAGTGAGCACGGTAGCGGCTGCAGGCTTGCATCATTGGCGGCATTGCCCTTTACGGGCGCCGGCGGCTCGAGTGCATTCTCAACACCATCCAACCCGGTTCCCAACATGATCGCCATGGCGAGATAGGGGTTGATATCGGCGCCGGGGCAGCGATGCTCAAAACGATAGGCTTTTGGGCCGGGTTGGAGGATCGCGCGCAGGGCGCAGGTGCGATTGTCCAGGCCCCAGCTAACATTCTCGGGGGCCCACGCTCCGGCATCCATTCTGCGATAGGCGTTAATCGTGGGATAGAAAATGGCGGCATTCTCGGCAAGCGCCTTAAGCTGTCCGGCGATATAAGATTTCGCCAGCGTCGAGAGTCCGCCATCCGGCGCACAAAAAGCCGGTTCTCCATCGCGCCAGAGGCTCTGGTGGATATGTCCGCCGCATCCGGATTCGTGGTATTTCCACTTTGGCATAAACGACACGCACAAGCCGCGCTGTGCGCAGTAATCTTTGAGATAGAGTTTAACGCGGGCGCAGGCATCGGCTGCCTCCATCGCCGGAAGGTGGGAGATGGCGAGTTCCATCATCCCCCGGCCAAGCTCAGCGTGCATGGCCTCGATCGGAATGCCGATGGCGTCCATTGCCTCGATGAAGGTTCGACTCAGTTCGCGAGCCTCCGCGGCTCTGGCCAGACTGTAGGCATTGTGAATGCGGCCATACTCATCCAGCCGATGATGTTCGCCATTAATGATGCGCGCATCGTCAACCTGCAGGATGCAGAATTCCAGCTCGGCGGCAAATCGTGGTTGTAGCCCGAGTGCATCGGCGCGTTGTATCTGTCGGCGTAGAGCGCCGCGCGGGGAGAGTGCATAGTCCTTACCCGAATCGGCATCCACCATGTCGCAGATGACTGCGGCGACTCGCTGCTCCTTATCGATCAGCCGCAGCGTTTGCGCATCTGGAATTGCCAAGGCATCCGGGAAGCCGTTGTCAAAGGAGCTCAGAGGCCCCTCACAAATCTCATCGTTGGGGGTGAGGCCATAGAGTATGGTGCAAAAGGCGCTGCCCGAGCTGTCGAGGATTTTCTCGAGCCGGGTGAGTTTGCCGCGCAGGCGACCATCAAGATCAGGAGTTTCCACTTGCACCATCGTCACTCCGGCTTCAAGCCATTCCTGCGTCGTGCGCATGTCATCTCGTTTGATCGTAGCCATGGCTTACTCCTCCTTTGGCCGAGTGGCGAGCTTCTTCGCCGCGGCGGTAAAACAGGCCATAGGCGCACGCACAGTACCCGCTCCAATCTGCCCGCCACCGCTGCCAGCGATGCCGATGTCCATCTGTGGCAGAACGCCGGTTTCAACGACTTTATGGACATCAATGCCGGTAGGCGTGCCGCGGAATTTGAGAAAAGGAATTCGAAAGACCGAGTTTTCGCCGTGGACGATGTCATAGAGCGCAAGATTGCGCGAAACCATCTCCATGGGTTCCCCGCCCTGATAATCCTGTAATGGAAAGGCGGCGGCCTGTGCAAACCCTCCTAGGCCGACAGTCTCGGTGATTGGGCTCTCGCCACCCATCCAAGTGATTTCACTTGGGCTATGTCCCTCGAAGAGTTTGGCCTCAACTGCGGCATGAGGTCCGGTGATCCACTCATCCGCCAAGCCGCTGACCCGTATGGCAAATCCTTGGCAGTTGAAGCACATCGCGGTAACGATTGAAGAGCCGGGGATGTCGTGGGCGGCATCAGCGATGCATTTAGCAGCGGCCATCGACAAACGCAGAAAAAAGTAATTGTCCTCGGCTAAAATCTCGACTAGGGCTTCCAATGCATCCCGTGGGGCATCATTAAGCTTTAAAAGCCCTGGAAAGAGAGCGCGTGAGAAAAGCAAGGAAGCGGCTGTGTTACGGCTGTGAAGCTCATCGCCCATGTTCAGGGCCCGCTTCATAATGGGTAGCAGCTCTATACCACCAAGGGCATCGACTGCCTGTCCTATCAATGGAGCGATTTGTTGATCAATATAGGCCAGACGTTCGTGAACCTCCGCATTGTAGACACCATAATTTAGCCGCTGCGGTGCCTTTCCCTCGTAGAGATTGCAGTACGCGATGTTGCCGGTTGTCATGTTCTTGACCACAAAAACGGCCATCGAAGCGGTGTAGATACCAGCCAATGAGCCGACTGCCGAGAGCTCCTGACAACCCCTGATTCGTATGGTGCCGGTTCGTAAACGCTCAATGGCCTGTTCGCGATCGTTGGCGAGGCCCTCATAAAGCGCCCCGCCAATTAGCGCCTCTCGCTGGCCACCAGTGTAGGCCTCCCAGTCCATGGTCGGGCCAGATGTGAGGAGGGTCTCCTTCGTCATGCCAGGAATCGCCTCTAGAGCCGGGCGTACTCCAGTCAGCACCGGCTGCGCCGTGGTAAGACGTTCAAAGGCAAGATCATTGGGGGTCTTGTTGAAAGACATCGACTCACTCCTTTGCTTAATTGCCGACGACGCCGCCGTCTGCGATGAGTACCTGGCCAGTGATATACGAGGCGTCCTCGGAGAGCAGAAAGGCAACGGGGCCCGCCATTTCCTCCGGCAGCCCAAGTCGTTGCATGGGGATCTGTTTGTTCAACCACGCTATGGCCTGTTCGTCGGTGTCGCCAAAGGCGATGAACCGCATCGAGGGACTCATAGGCAGCACTTTGATAAACCCGGGGGCGAGCGCATTAACGCGGATGCCTTGGGGGGCTAACTCGCTGGCCAGATAACGAGTGTATGTCTCCATGCCGGCTTTTGATGCACCATAAATACCACCGCCTCGTAGTCGGCCGATCGAGGCGGTAATACTGGATATGTTCACGATTGCGCTGCCGGATTCCATATATGGGACCGCCGCCTGGCAAATCCGCACCATCCCGCTGACATTGACATCCCAGACCGTCTCCAGGCCCTCCTCGGTGACGGCCTCAAGGTGGCCATGACGGAGAAGCCCTGCGCAATTCACCAGTCCGTGGAGCTTTTTTCCAGCGCAGGCTGACTGAATTGCCTGTGTAACGCTTTCGGGGTCACGGATGTTGATATGCAACGCAATGATGTTCTTCCCAAGCGTTGCGATCTCCATGCCATTATCATCCGGATCAATATTGATGTCAGCGGCGATCACCTGATGCCTATCCTTGGCAAGACGCTTGCAGATCTGCCCTCCGATGCCGCCGGTTGCACCGGTGACGAGAGTGATTTTTGTGTTACTCATTGCTTCTTCTCCATCCTCTCTCACCGCTGCCTATTGCAGTCGGAAGCCTTCACAACCGGCGCTGATGACTTCCTCGCAGCGCCGCCGGTAGAGTGGATAATCGAGGTGTGGCATGAAAATGCGCGGTTTGCCGGGCACATTGGCGCCGACATACCAGCTGTTTGCCAGCGGGTAGATCGTCTCGCTCGCTAGTTCATTGACATGTTTCACCCAATTCGTCTCGGCATCGGCAAGCGCTTCGATAGCCGATGCCCCGGAGGTGAGAGTGCTATGGATCAGTCCACTGATCACATCAACATTCTGCTCGGCGAGGGTTACCATATTGGCTAGACCAGCCGGGCTGCCTGGGCCAGAGACCATGAATAGGTTGGGGAAACCCTCAACGGCAAGGCCCAGATAGTTTTTCGGTCCCTCCTGCCATTTGTCTTTCAACTGCAGTCCATTGCGGCCTGCTATATCCATTTTCAGTTGGGCGCCAGTGATCGCGTCAAAGCCAGTGGCCAAGACAAGCACATCAATGGGGAGCTGATCATTACCCACGCACACACTGTTTTCGGTCAAATGCTGAATCGGCCGCTCCCGCAGGTCCACAAGCTCAACATTGTCGCGATTGAACATTGGTAAATAGCCGTTATCAACGCACAGGCGCTTGCAGCCGATCAGTGTCTCGGGCATCAGGTGATCAGCAATCGACTGATCCTCGACCATTTCGCGGATTTTTTTGCGTACGAAATCGCCAGCTGTCTTGTTGGCCTCGGTGTCGGTGAAAATGTCATGAAAGGCACCGGTGAAAGCCAACCCGCCGCCCTGCCAGCGTTCCTCGTAAATCTGCTCGCGGGTCTGGTCATCCACCTCCAAAGCGCTCTGCTCGCCAGTTTTAAAGCCGAGCGCCGAGCGATTAGCCTGTGCGCGAGCTCGAATGGCCGGATAGTTTGACTTTGCCTCAAGGATATCGGTTGCGGTCAAAGGGCGGTTGCGCGAAGGCACGCTATAAGCGGGGCTTCTCTGCAGCATAAAAACACGATCTGCGGTTTTGGCCAGTTCGGGTGAAACCTGAATGGCAGAGGAGCCGCTGCCAATCACAGCAACCCGTTTGCCATTGACATCGATTCCGGCTTTTGGCCAGCGTCCGGTGTGCACGATTGTTCCCTTGAACGAATCAAGCCCAGGGAAATCGGGGATTACCGGTACAGACAGCGGGCCGACCGCGAGAACGGCGAAGCGTGCTGTTTTCTCTTGACCATTATCAGCGACAAAGCGCCATAGGTGCTGCGACTCGTCATAGGCTAAAGTGGTGATGCGGGTATTAAAAACAATGTCCCGATAGAGATCGTGCCGCTGGGCGACATGCTCGATGTAGGCCAGTATTTCCGGCTGCGATGGATACAGCTCACTCCAATCCCACTCCTGCTCAAGCCTCGGGTCGAAACTGTAGGAGTACTCAAAACTGGGCACATCGCAGCGAGCGCCCGGATAGCGATTCCAGTACCAGGTCCCGCCAACGCCGTCCCCCGATTCATAAACCCGGGCATCAAGACCCATCTCCCGCAGCTTGTATAGCATATAGAGTCCGGCAAACCCTGCGCCCACAACCACGGCATCCATATCCGCTCCGCTGTTCGAAGCGATGGTGGTTTTCTTGGAATCGTTCATTTCTAACCTCCTGATGAATTCGGGGCGGATGGCATCCGCGCCTCTGCTGATTGGATAATGAGTGTTGCCCAAGCCGCTCCGAGCCCTTGGCCCAGTCGAGTGGAGGGTTCGATTTCACTGTCGATGGATTGTGTCAGCTCTTGTAGCATCGACTGACTATTGGGCCCGCATTGCTCAACAAGCCGAGGGCCCGCGCCCGCGATCATCCCTCGTACGATTTCGGAGGTGACTTCTATATGGCATTGAAAGGCGTAAGTATGGTCTGCAATGCGAAAACCATAGGTTGGATGGTCGGCCTCGGTAAGCAGCAGTTCACCTTGTGGCGGCAATGTAAATCCGTCCTCATGCCAAAGGAATGCGCGCTGTTGCGGGGCGATGCAAGCGCCCAGAGCATCCTTCTTGGCAGACTCTGTTGGCTGCAGGTTATGAAAGCCAACTCTGCGCGTTGTAAGCCTGTAGACTTCGCCCCCAAATGCCGTGGCGATCAGTTGTGCTCCCAGGCAGATCCCGAGTACCGGACGGGCATGATAGTGAAATCCGTGGATGAGCTGTTGACACTGTTTGGTGAATTCAGCGTGGTTGGTATCAAGCACACTTTGGGAACCGCCGAGCACCAGTAGGCCATCAAAGCCAAGCGCATCTTCTAAGCCGGGTAGCGCCTCACCACGATTCGAGGCGCAGATGCTGGTCTCAATCCCTTCATCAAGCAGTGCTTGGGCAATCAGTCCGGGCGGACACAAAGCATCCGGTTGAATGATCAAAACGCGCGGCATTACGCGGCTCTCCTTTGAATTTTTTGAATTATTTTCAGTTCTTATGTCTAAAGATTAGACCATTAGACCAATTGAAAGCAAGTTACCCGGACACTGTGCTACAACACTTTTTTTCGGGCGTTACCCGAGTTTGGCCATCAGGCCGCCATCAACCACCAGATCGGTACCGGTGATGAATCGGGATTCACCAGATAAGAGGTAAGCGGTCGCAGCTGCGATGTCCTCGGGTTGGCCAAGTCTTTTTAGAGGTGTTCTCGCCTCCATCGCTTGGATACGCTCTTGTTCAGCGTAGATATGCGCGGTCATCGGTGTGTGAATCGCTCCGGGGCAAATTGTGTTGGAGCGAAGGCCGCGAGGTCCAAACTCAAGGGCTATTCCACGCGATAGAGAGACAAGGGCCGCTTTGGAAGTCTGGTATGCATCAAGCACGCCATTGTCGAGAGCATTCTCCATGCTGCGCAGCCCAACGATGCTGGCGATATGAACCATCGCCGGACTCGGCGTGCCGAGCATAAGTGGAATGCCCATGCGCGCTGTGTGGACTGCACCCATGAGATTGATATCAAAACTGTCTTGCCAGACCTGAAGATCCAGATCCACCACAGACCTATCGGTTTGCATGAAACAAACGCCTGCGGCATTGACCAGATAATCCAAACCTCCTGCATGGAGTGTGTTGAACGCAGCGCCCAGCGCGTCCGTGTTGCGGATATCTCCTTTGCAATAACGCAGATCCCCGCGAATTGATTTAAGCGCTTCTGAGCAGGGTTTTCTATCAAATGCAATCACCCGGCAGCCAGCACTTAGCAGATGGGCGGTAATCGCCTCTCCAATACCTCCGCCTGCGCCTGTGACAAAGGCCTGCCGACCGTTAAAGTCATGGCTTCTATTTGCCATTGTCGATGCCCTTTCCGCCGTTGCCCGCAGCACCCAGTTGCGCGGGTTTCTGTTGTCCGGTTTGGTGATAGACCGTCTCGGGAATGAGTGATGGATCGCGATAAACCCACCAGGTGCAATAGTTTCGTTTGCGCTCATCGGAGTTGATGGGCGGCTCCACTACTCGAGCGGGATAGCCGAGGCGTCGGATTGGATTGATGTGGCTGATCGCGCAGCAATGGGCGCAATAAAGGCAGGTCCCTTTTTGATTCCAGGCCCAGTCATAGGGCTGCTGCGTCAGTGCAAAGAGCGAGTACGTATCGTTGCTGAAATTACGCCCCCCCGATCCACAGGGAGCAAAACGGAAGCCGATCCGATCGGTCTCCTCTATCACCTCTAGATCACCGCGCCGACCGGGTCCACTGAGATGTCCGCGCAACGCCTCGGCAGTGATTAGCAGCAGTTTCTCGGCCGACTCCGCCCACGGGGTGTGATTGATGTCATAGCGTTCATATTCAGCGAACATCTCACCGAGTAAATCTTCCCAGAGTCTGCCGATCACAGCCTCACCTGCCATCTCGGCGCTCAGCTCAATAACCTTCTGCACCCAGTCGCACAGGCGATCATGTGTGACAAGCCAGCTTAGGCGAGAGGCCTCGAGCGCAGCGCGTGCCCCCGGCCCGTCGCTCCGCTCACAGGCTCTGGCTGCACCCTCCGCCAAGCGCTGAGTTCGCACCCAGCCATGTTCGGCTTTCGCCATGTCATAGCGCGGCCTGCTAATACCATCAAGCCAGCGCTGCTCCTGTAGCGCAAATTGCTCGGGGTCAGCGCCATGCCGGATTGCAAAGGCTCGTATTTTCGGGATCCATTCGCTATAGAGTACAAAACCCTCACGGGCCTCTTCAATCGTGAACCGTGCAAGGGCCGCCGCTGCCTCGAATTCCTCTCGCTCAAGGCAACGTTCAAAGCGACCATGAGTTGATTGGGCCTGCTCGCGCCAGCTCCCTTTCCGAGCAAGTCGCCCAAGCCCTGAGTGAAACGCCACTTCCCTTCCGTCTGCCGACATACTGATCACCGCCGCTAAAAACCTAAAGGTCTAAGGTATAGACCTTTAGGACGGAGAATCAAGTCTATTTTTAAATTATTTGTTACGTCCCGGATGATTCTATTTCCCCGAGGAGCTATCCTTTGTGGTGTGCACGCGAACTGCTGAACACTGTGCTCGAGGAGGCCCGACATTGAACATCCGGTTGCACGCCAACGCGACGACGAC
>LFIK01001902.1_pt1 | contig 16725 bp, 18 predicted proteins | sample 643401 | NCBI WGS metagenome assembly LFIK01 (sample SAMN03777447, study PRJNA286221) | soda lake metagenome | biome: soda lake; feature: Kulunda steppe; material: water; isolation source: sample T5-Br brine of Lake Tanatar-5 | place: Russia: Kulunda steppe | collected 2010-07
CTGACAGTCCGCTACCCCTAAAAGGTCTGTTGGGTCGCAGGGACATGCGCCTACCGGTGGAGATAGCCCAGCCGCCATCTCCGCGAAGGACCTACCGATGCGCCCCACCCGCCCCCGCCCCGCTGTTGCCGCCCCCGCAGCCGTTGTCGTCGCACTGGCGCTCACCGCCCCAGCTGCCGCAGCTGACGGCCCTGTCACCTTGACAGACTCGGATGCTGCTAGCCAGTTCGAACCGATCTCCGCCTCCCTCCCCAACGGATGGGAACGTATCGTCGGTGCCGACACCCCCCTCGAGGACAGGTCGGTCACGTTCATCATCCCCGACGTTTCCGACGGGCTGTCGTCGGTGCACTGGCAGTCGGACGGCGAGGTCACTGTCGTGGTCGAACAGCACACCGATGGCAACGACGAGGCATCTACCCGCAGCCGCTCCGGACTCGCTGGCAGCATCACCGACATCGATTTCGCCCCCGAGGTGGCTAAGACGATCACGGTCACGACCGGCGAGGTTCCCGAACTCGAACAGGTCGCCCCGACCGGCCAGGGCGGCGAACAGCCCAACGACGCATCCTTCACCGAACCGCAACAGATCCGCCAGCGCATCACCGACATCTATAACGCCCGCGGGCTGCGCACCCCCGACAACTTCGAACAGCAGGTTGAGCGTGTCCTCAGCGAAGGGGCGTCCTACCTCGGCGAGATCCGTGACCACGCCGAACGTGACGCAGAGGAAGGAAACGGCAGCCCATTGGACGGCTGGTCCCACACGGCACAGGCCGACATGGACGCCGCGGCGGCAGCACAAGCCTCCACCGTCCGTGTCGCGTTCGACCAGCCCACGGACCCGACCGAAGAGGTGCGTGACGAAGCAGACGGCCAGGAGACACCCTCCGACCAGCAGCCTGACGACCCGTCCGACAGCCCGGCCGAAGACGAGGCCGAACCGGAAGAGCCAGCCGCCGACGACGCCCCGTCGAACACGGAGGAGCCAGCCGCAGCGGGCGGAGAGGAAGACTTCGGTGACGCTGTCGTAGACGAGCTGCCCCACACCGGCGGAATCCTCGCCGCCCCCGCCCTCCTGCTCGGGCTCGGCCTGCTGGTCGGCGGACGCAAGCTGTATACCGCAACACGCGACTGACCGCCCCCAGCTGTCTACGCCAGATGCCGCCCTCCGGGGCGGCATCTGGCGTGTGCGGCGGGTGCAGCACCGTAGAGCTCCCCGCCTTGGAGATGTTCGTGGCTACGTTCGCTGTCACTGCCGAGAAGCTCACCGTTGAACCCCATCCCAATGCCGACCGGCTCGAACTCGCCCAGGTGGGTGGCTACCGGGCGGTCGTACCCGCAGGCCAGTTCCGCACCGGCGACCTTGCGGTCTACATTCCGGAGGCAGCAGTGCTGCCTTCCGGACTGCTCGACGAGCTGGGCCTGACTGGCAAGCTCGCTGGAGCCGGCCGCAACCGTGTCAAAGCGGTACGTCTCCGAGGTGAACTGTCCCAAGGGATCGTCTGCCGCCCCGCCTCCCTGAACCCGGCTGCGCTTGCCGACGCCTATAGGGAAGGAACCGACCTGGCTGAGACACTGGGGATCACCAAATGGGTCCCACCGGTGCCGACCCAGATGGCCGGAGATGCCCGGCCGGCGCCGGCACTGCTTCCCTGGCCGGATATCGAGAACATCAAACGTCACCCGGACCTGTTCGTCCCGGGCGAACCTGTTGTCGCCACAGAGAAGATACATGGCACCGCGTGTATGGCGACCTGGGACGTGTCAGCTGCCGAACTGCTCGTCAGCTCCAAAGGGCTGGGAGCCCGCCGGCTGTCGCTCCAACCGGCAGAGGCGAACCTGTATTGGCAGGTCGCCGGCCAGTTCCGGTTCGCCGAGCTGCTCGCGGAACTCGCTGATCAGCTGGCGGCAGTCCGGGTCGGGCTGTTCGGTGAAGCGTTTGGAGCAGGCATCCAGGATCTCGCCTACGGTCAGGGGCGGGGGGAGCGGGCATTCGCTGCGTTCGACCTTGCCTGGGACAGCGGAGATGGTGTGCAGCGATGGGCGGACCCGGACCAGTGCGCCGAACTGCTCTCCGGACGCGTCCCGATAGTTCCGGAACTGTGGCGCGGCGGATATGACCCGACGGTTTTGACCGACCTTGCCGAAGGAGTAGAGCAGGTGTCGGGCGGTGAAGAGCATCTTCGTGAAGGGATCGTCGTCCGCGCTCAGCGAGGCCGCTACGCCGCACAGGTTGGGGGGCGGGCGATCGCAAAGTTCGTCTCCGACGTGTATCTGACCCGCAAAGGCGGCACCGAATACGAGTAGCGCCCGTGTGGGACGGTGGGTTGTGACCGTCGGGCGTGCGGAGGTTGGAAGCGGGCGGTGGGCAGCGACGGTGGTGGTGGCACCGAATGAAAGGACGAGGATGCCACCCCCCAGCACGCTGCTGGAACGACACCCCACCGACCAGGTCCGTATACACCCCCTTCAGGGTGGAGGGACCGCCGCAACGCTCGACACCGACCTGGTTCTCCTCCTCGGTCAACAGACCGATATGGATGCCAGCCTGGCTCGCCGACCGGCCCAGTTCACCGAACTGCTCCAGCACCCGTTCGCCGACGCGTACCGCAACACCCCAGACGTCCACCGTCAGGTGGCCGCCTCCCTGGACGTGTTGGCGTGTGAGGTTGAAACCGGCTGGATGCTGCCGGGACGCACGTTCGTGGAAGACCTCGGACGTGCCCTCGCGCTGCACGGGGCCGCCACCCTTGTCGGTGGCACCGAGCCGCTGGCCGGCGCGATCGATGTGCTGTGGGAGCAGTGTGTCACCGATATCGCGGCCGCGGTTGCCGTCGGCGCTGCCCACGATACGGCAGACATCCTAGTGACCTGGCACGTGGATGGGCGCCTGTGGCAGCGGCCGTATCCAGACGGCGCCTTCCCACCTCGATGAACACCGGCTGCGGGACCTACGGGTCCCGCAGCTGCCGCTTGCTCAACAAGTCCCACCCCCGCGCGTCACTATGCCCCCAGGAGGCCGTGTTCAACAGCAGGAGCCTACCTCGCAGCTCTCGCCAGTTTCAGGGTATCCCAGCGGCTCTGAGCACCCGGGCTGGCACCCCCGCTTCCCGCCATGCTTGACGGCTGATACCGTGTTCTGCGCTGTAGGCGGGAAGTAGCGCGACGAACTCCCGTTCAAGCTGCTCGTATGCCTCTTCGTCAGGAAGGTCGGCAAGTTCGTCTTGGAAGGCGATCCGCCGCTGGAACAGCTCAAGCCGTCGAAGCGGGTCGTGTTCACGCTCCAGCTTCTGGCCGGTGTCTGCGATCCTCCGTTCCAACGCCGCCCGTCGGCGGCGTGCACTCCCGTCTGCGTTCTGTGCTGTCAGGAAAGTGCGGACAACGTCACGATCGTTGCGGGACAGCGGGACGCTCCTGTTCGGTTTCCTCGCTGAGACTAGCGGCCGAGAGCTTCCAGAGAAGCGAGCAACTCTTGGAGCTCCTCCACCGGCTCCATCCCGATCGGGAGGAGCTCCTCCTCTGCGGCGGCGAACTTGAGACGCCACAGCGGCCCGTCCTCCTCCGCCATCTCGAGCAGGACCGCTTCAGCCCGGTCGAACATCTTCCCTGCCTGTTCCGGGTCGGGTTCGCCAGCATGTGGGTCGTGCCACTGGTCTGCGCTGACCGCGTCAGATCTGTGGAGCCGCTCTCGCGTGTCTGGTCCGAGCACCCCGTCGGTAGTCAGCCCGTTTGCGGCCTGGAAGTCGCGGACGGCCTGCCGTGTTGCGGGCCCCGCCAACCCGTCGATGGCAGCGGTGTAGAAGCCGAGATCGGCCAGCCGTTGCTGGTCTTCGCGAAGCTGTTGCGCCTCCTCTGCTGCCGCCTGCCGTTCCTCTGCAGAGGGCCCGGGGCTACTGCCGCCAGAGCTGCCACCTGACGACGAACCACCGGAGCTACTACCTGACGACGAGTCGCTGGAGCTGTCGCCGCCTGACGGCGAGCCACCGATGTTCGGGTTCGTGCGGAACACCTGTGTGACCCATACGTGCCCGACCTCGTTGACGGCTACCCCCACCCCTATCTCGTTGAAGTCCGGGTCGAGGATGTTGCGTCGGTGACCGTCGGAGTTCATCAACGCCTCGTGCACGTCGGCAATAGTGGGGCCGCGGCTGATGTTCTCCGCGATCCGGGTCCAGCAGCATGTTTGGGATCGGAACTCCGGGTTGTGGACCAGCAGCCCTGATTCGGCCATCTCCTCCGACCAGTTGCGTGCTACCGATCGCGCATCGCTTGCGGCCTGTAACGGCTGCAGCCCCACTGCTGATCGTTCCGCATTGACCCACGACACGATCGTTGCCTCCTTGTCGGAGGTTGCTGCCGCCGAAGGGGCCACCGGCGGCAGCGCCACCACCAGCATCAAGGCGGTAAGGACAGCGATCAGGAGGGGGGTGGCAGACAGATGCCTGGTGGACGTGGTAGTCACGGAACTTCCATCTTCGGTCGGCGTGAGGACGGTACCTACCGTCAAACAGTGGGGCAGTGCTGCAAGCCGGCACTGCCCCACCTTTCGGGCCAGCTACGGTGCGCTGCACCCGAATGGGAGGAAAATTCATGTTCCCGGCACGTCAGGCATTCCTCGCCGTTGCGACCCTGGCTATTGCATGTAGCCCGAGTGACGGCAGCGGGCTAGCCGACGAGCCGCCACCGGTGGAGGACACTGCTGCGGAACTGTCGCTGTTTACCGACGAAATGGGGTCCGACCTGCCGCTTTCGGTCCGCATCTCCAGCGGTGACGCCGCTGGGGACGTGGAGGTGGTCGGTATACCGGACCAGCTCCACGTTCGTGTCGCGACACGCGAAGGCCTCGCCTACCAGATCGCCGGGGACGGCAAGCGCCGTGCGGTCGACCTTGCACCGGATACCGGTGCCCAGTTCGACATCCTGCTCGAGGCACTGGGTGAGGAAACCCAGCTCAGTCAGCTCGGCAGCGACGTCTGGATAGAGCCGACCGGGACCCGGCCTGGCCCCTCAGTAGTCGGGGCGGCCGCCACACTCCTCACCAACGTGCAGACGCTCGGCGAGGAGGGACAGTTCGGAGAGGAGGGGCTCACACCGGCGGACGCGGCCGGCACCGCCGGCGCGGTCACCACCGTGCTCGACACCCTCCGACCGACGGTGTCCACCTCGGTGCCAGCTGCCATCTCCCAGCCCCGGCCAGAGGTGACTGTCACCAGCAATACAGTCACGATCACCTTCCCGGGAGCCTCCGGGTCCCCCACACATCTTACTGTTGCTGCGGGGGAGATACCGGACTTCCCGGAGACGACACCGCTACCTGTAGACGCGCTGGCCGACCAGCTTGCCGACGCTGTCGAGGGGCAGGCGGCGGTCTCTGCCGATGATCTTGCCGCCCTTGTTGAACAGTGCAAGCGCGGAGATGGCGGCATGTGCAACATACTGTTCCTGCTCGCTCCGATCGGTAGCGACGAGGAACGTCTCGCTGCCGCCTGCGGCCAGGAAGGGGAGGAGCCGACCGAAGTCTGGTGCGACGTGTGAGCCACATGTTGCGGGTAGGAACCTGGTTCCCCGCAACACCCGTCTCGACAGCATCGCATACCTGGGAACCAGGAACGTGTGGCGTGCACCCCATCCGACTCACGGGTCGGCTCTTCCTTCTGCAGGTCAGGCGAGTTCCCCCGAGGCTCTGGTGCGCTCCGCAGGCCGGCCGGTGTGGCAACAGCAGTGGCGCCACCGAAAAGTGGCGCCACAAACGCTTCGTCGTCAGCCGTTCAGCAGCTGGGTGGCGACGTATGCCGCCAGACTGTCGGGGCTGTCCGCTGTGAGGTCACAAACCGCGTCGAACAGTTCCCGGCCCGGAGCGGTCGCGGTGATATAGGCGGGGTCGCCCCAGGGCTCGTCGCACCCCTCCCAGCGGGTCACCTCCACGTCGGTGCCGACGGGCAGATACGGGTGGTTGGCGAGCAGCTCGGCGAACCGGTCGTGGCTGACGGCACTGTCTGTGTTCGCTACAGTCATCTCGTCCTCGTAGTCGGTAGCGGGGCGCACCGTGTCGGCTGCGACCGCACCGCCAACGACTGAACGCTGGCAGATTGTGTGTTGGTGCGTGCCGGCGGCGGCTGCTTCCTACCAAGGACATAGCCCGGTCGGGCGCGGCAGGAGGGTCAGCGCACCGTCTCGCAGTAGCCGGTCAGATCTCCGTGGAACACCGTGGCCCGGGCGGTCGTCAGCGTGCACAGCTCGCTGTAGGCCCCTTCGCGGCCCGGAGCGGTGTGTTCCGCTAGGGAGGCGAGCAGCCCGGCGGGACGCTGCAACGCCACCACCGAAACCCGGTCCGCACCGGCCAGTTCGGCCGCCAGCTGCCACGCGTCGTCGAACCTGCCCACCTGGTCGTAGAACCCTGCGGCTTCAGCGTCCCCGGCGGCGAGCAGATCAGCTCCCAGTTCGTCTACCAGCTGGTTTGCAGTCACCCGCCGGTTGTCTGCGACTACTGCGACGAAGTCGTCGTAGGCGACATCGACGATCCGCTGGATCCGCTCCCTCTCGCTCTCATCCAGCCCGCGGAACGGGTCGCCGGCATCCTTCCGGTCACCGGCCGTGAGGAAGAACGAGTCGATCGCTTCGGCTGTCACACCCCCATCGAGCAGCCCCCCGTCGAGAGAAGTGACCCCGTCGTAGACGGTGAAGGGCCCATAGAGCACCCCCACGGACCCGGTGAGAGATCCGGGATGCCCCACAACCCGGTCCGCGGTAGCCGTTGCCCACACCCCGCCGGACGCAGAGATGTCCGAGACGTAGGCGACAACAGGTTTCCCCGTGTCCCGGAACCCGCCGACGGCCGCGGCGATGTCCATCGAGCCGGGGATCGTGCCGCCGGGGGTGGACACCTCGAGGACGACGGCGACGGTGTCGTCGTCATCTGCGGCACGTTCGAGCTGTTCGATGACATCGTCTGCTCCGGTGAGTGGCGCGCCGAACCAGCCTGGCACCGACGCGCCACCGACGATCGGCCCGTCGATGGAGATCACCGCGACCTTGTCAGAAGCGCGCTCATCCCCAGCCACATGCGTAAGTGGGAGTGGCATACCTGCTGCAGCAACCAGACCGACAACCCCGGCAACCACCACGAAGACAGCCACCGTCAGTGTGGCGAGCGCAGCAACCGAGGCGAGGGCGGTGACGGTGACCGCACGTCCGAAGAACTGCCCGAAGCCGCCAGGCGAGGTTGTCTGCTCAGCGGTCGGTGGAAGTGGAGGCGTTGGTGGTGTGGAGGTGGTCATCGCTACTCGCAGGTCGAGAACCGCAACCGTGCAGATGGACGGGTAGGCAGCAACGGTTCCGCACACGCCGACGGCGCCACCGAAGTGGCGCCGCCCATCTGTTGTCTCACATGTCAGACCCGGCACCTCCGGGACCGCCAACTGGGAGCGTGGCAGGCCCTGTGTGTTCCTGCCAGGTTCAGGGTCGCGGGTCGCCGCCGGCTTCGCTGTGGTAGGGCGCCGCCCACTCCAAGGGGTGATAGTGGGCGGTGGGGGAGTGGAGGAGCAGGTCCGCCTCCTCATGTGCACCGACGAGCAGCCAGTGGCAGTCCTCGTCGCCGATCAGGTCGAAGAGTCGCAGGGTTACGTCGCCCACCACCCTGCTGGCATCTGTTGGGGCGACCCCATAACTGTCGCGCACATCGGCGTCACCGGTCAGTGAGGCAGTGATCGTGTCACGAACGAGCAGCCGGGCGACATCCTCCACCGGGGAGGAGCCGGGGGCGATCACACCCGCACGTGCCTGAGCTGCCAGCAGCGTCAACGCCGCGGCAAGTACCTGCTGGGCGGGCGGCGAACCGTCAAGGATTTCGCTGACGGTAGGGGTGAACCAGGTGGGCGCCAGCCCCTCGCGCGCCATCGCGGCGAGGAGTTCGGCTTCCGTCGCAACCAACGCGCAGAACAGCACGTCGGTTACGGGGGTTGGCTCAGTCAGTGTTGCAGACACACGTGCTCCTTGTGAGCTGTCGAAGTGCGTCTCACACCGTGTGCGCGGACGGTTGAGAGCAACAGTGACCACACAGCACACCCCGCCCCGGGAACAGCGGCCCTGCGATCTCCTGGTCGTGGCCGTATTCCAGTACCGCGGCGTTTGTGGAGGCCAGCCGGAATCCCGGCAGGCCAGGTGCCCCACCGCCCGCCAACAAGCACCGCACCTGCATGACATCACCAAAGACCGCCGAACGCTCCCGCAACAGAGGAGCTGCCCGTCCTGGCACCGCGTCCGCTCCAACAGGAGCCCAGGTCGCGACAAGGAGCGGTGGGGTCCTGGAAGGCAGTAACCCACCCGGAGGCCGGCGTTCGGGTGCCCTCCCGCACCCCGTCCCCGCCAAGGCAAACCTCCCTGCGCTACGAGGGCAGGACCGCAACATCCAGACACACCCCCGGTGCTATCTTGTAGAAGAGTCGATCGTGGAGAACACAACAGAACTGTCGGACGTGGCTGGAGGCCGCTGGCGTGCTGCAACACTGGCCCTAGCGCTCGTGATGGCAACAGTGGTGCCGTCCGCCCCGTTGCCAGCTGCAGCGGACACGGCCACCACCGGCGAGTTCCGCGTCTCCAACTATGCGGACGGGTTCCGAGAGAACAACTACCTCTGGCGCGGCTACGCGTTCACCGTGGCGCGCAACACCACCGTCACCCACCTCATCGGCGGCGGCGGCTCGAACTGTGCCGCCGGTTTCGAAGGCGGGCTGTATCAAGCCAGTTTGAACACCAGCGACCAGCCTGTGCTCGACGAGCTGCTGGCAGGGGTGGAGTTCAACCCGGCACGTGACGTCGGCGACCCGCCACAGGAGGAAACGGTCCAGCTCGACGACCCGGTCGAACTGGCCGCCGACCAGCTGTACTTCATCGCCCAAGGCCGCGTAAGTGGTGGTAGCGGATGCCATTACGCTGCCGACACCATCGACGTGGAAGACCTCAAGTTCGGCTCCCCCATCATCGACCAGTGGCTGCCGGACGCCGACCTGGCGTTCCAGCCCAGCGGTTCGGGTACCGCCGAGGACGCTGTGGGCCGGACCGCGTCAAGCACCACCGATGTCCGGGTGCTGATGGGTTTCCAGTATGACACCGACGTGACCGCAGCGGTGATCGACGACCCGGCCGAGGCAGACTTCGGGCCCCCGTCACCGGTAAGCGCCTCGAGCGTCACCCTCCGCGGACATCTGGCCGACTCGGGAGCCACCGAAGACGGCAACGAGCAGACCGCCCTGTATTTCGAGTGGGGCACCAGCCCGTCACTCGCCGGCTCCACCCTCGCTCAGGTCGAACAGCTGGAAGGTGCGACACCTGACGGACACGAGTTCGACACCGAACTGTCGGGACTGACACCGGGGGAGACCTACTACTACCGGTCTGTGGCGGTCAACGAGTTCGGCCGGACAGACGGAGAGATCCGGCAGTTCACCTTCTACCCCGACACCCTGACAGTGACCCAACAGCCCACCAGCCACACCGCAGGCACCAGCTCCGACCCGGCCCCGTCCGTGGAGGTGACCGGCCCGGACAACACGCCGGTGGCAGGACAGACAGTCACGGTCACCGTGGAGGGCGCCGAACTCGCCTCCGGCGAAACCGAAGCCGTCACCGACAGCGGCGGGGCAGCCGTCTTCGACGACCTCGTCATCGAACAGGCAGCCACCGACATCCAGCTGACCTTCGACGGGGACGGCTCCGAGCCGGTGACCACGGCCCTGTTCACCGTCACCGCTGACGACCCGGCCCCTGCAGCAGGTGGCACCACCATCACCGCCGACCCGGACGTCACCGACACCAACGACAGCGTGACCGTCACCGTCACCATCAAAGACCAGTTCGGCAACCCCACCGCAGACCCCGCCACATCGCTGACGCTCCAAACCGACCTTGGCACGTTCCCCGGCGGGAACGACAGCATCACCCAAGAAGACGACGCGCTCGTCGAAGAGCCAGACGGGGTCTTCACCACCACGTTGACAGCCAGCCGGGCAGGTGTGGCAACGATCACCGGTCTGCTGGACGGGACAGCGATCGCAGACACCGCAACGGTGGAGGTCAACGCCAGACCTGCAGCAGCACCCGAAACTCCCACCGGTGTCGCCGGCAACGGGCAGGTCAGCCTGTCGTGGCAGACCCCCGAAGACGACGGTGGTGCCGACATCACGGGCTACCGCATCGAGTATCGGGAAGCAGACGCCGACAGTTGGGAGGTCGCAGCAACGGACACCGCCACCACAGCTACCTCCAAGGTGGTCCACGAGCTGACCAACGGGGTCTCCTACGTCTTCCGCGTAGCTGCCATCACCACCATCGGGACGGGAGCAGTCAGCCCACCGAGCGCGCCACTGACACCACAAACACCGCCACCGCCGCCACCGCCAACCCAAGACCCCGAACCTGATCCCACACCGGTGGAACCGCGAGAACCTGGTGCGGGTGGAGGAACTATCGACGGGCAGGAGACCACCCTGGAGGTCCGGGCGGTAGTAGTCGATGACCAGGACACCACCCCGGTAGAAGACGGAGAACAGCCCTCCGCAGTAGAGCTGGCAGGAGAGGTGGACGGCAACCCCTTCTCCATCGTCCTCGAACCCGCCGACGAAGCTGGTGAACGTGGCAGCGGTACGGTGACCGGTACCCAGCTGCGCCTCACCCAGGGCGAAGGGGTCCAGACCCGCCTGTCCGGGTTCGCCCCCAACTCCGAAGCGCGCCTGTCCATCTTCTCCGAACCTCGGGAGCTCGGAACCTTCAGCACTGACGGTGCCGGTAACCTCGCCGCCGCAGTCGAGCTGCTACCTGAGGGCATCACCGCCTGCCAGCACACCCTGCAGGTCACCGGCACCCTGACTGGTGGACAGCAGGCCACCGCCGAACTTGGCGTGTGGGTCCTGGCCAACCCCTTCCCCTACCCCGACGTTACCACCGTGTCCACCCACGCCCCCGCGATCGGATGCCTGAACGACCTCGGCGGGATCATCGGATTCAACGACGGCGACTACGACCAGCAGCAGCCCACCACCCGCGGGCAGGCCGCCACCATCCTCACCCGACTCCTCGGCCTCGATCCGGCCGACCCCAGCTTCGGCGACGCGGGCGCTACCCATGCGGGCAGTATCGGGGCGCTGGAAGCCGCCGGGATCCTCAATGGCCACGCCGATGGCACCGTCCGCCCCCACTCACCGCTGACCCGCGGACAGGCCGCCAGCCTGCTCGCCGCAGCTGCCGGGTTGGACGACGACCCGGACGCAGCCGCCCCCTTCCCCGACGCGGGCACCACCCACGCCGGATCGCTCGGTGCGCTGATCGCTGTCGGCGGGCTTACAGGGTTCACAGACGGAACTCTCCGCCCCGACGAGCCGGTCACCCGCGGACAGTTCGCCACCATGGTCGTCCGCCTCCGCGACCTTCTCCAGCCCGATACCGGCAGCTGACCCGCCTCCCACGAAGAAGCCTCACCGCCGGTGAGGCTTCTTTGTGTCATGCGACCATCTGCCCGCTCCGCGAAACGGTGCATCAGCAGCTCCACCAACCTCTCCACGAACCGGTTGCCCTGCACCGGCACACGGTCACGGTCCAAACCACAAACGATAAGGAGGCCCCGTGGGTATCGCGGTGACCATGAAATGGGAAGGCGACCACCTGCATGTGGTGGTCGCCACCGAAAAACCGGGCAGCGACGCCCGGTACGTGCTCCCCATCGGGGAAGCACGGATGCGCGGGTTGACACCGTTCCGAGCGACCCTTCGGAACACCTACGACCCCGCCGACCCCGACGACCGGGAGCGGCTGGCTGCAGTGCAAACGCTGGTTGCCGGCTTCCGGAAGTGAGGGGAAGATGCGGTGCGGCACCCTGTCCGCACCGCATCTGCTGTAGGAGCGTTGATGGACCCGATCGCTACCGCCCGCCGCTGTCTCGCCCGCCAGCCCGAAGGCCCCTGGCGGCTCGAACCGCAAGATGATGGAACGTTCGAACTGTGGGGTGGTAACCCTGAACAGCTGCTCGGGCGCGATATCGAAGCGGGTCTCGCCCACTTCGTGTTCGATCTGCTGATCGCCCTGAAACCGCTGGTGCTGGCTACGGAACGCGCCCAACAGCAGCGGGATGCGGCCCTCACCCACCTTGCTCCCGACGTCCGCACGCAGATCACTGCACTGCTGGCGCCGCCGGAACCGAGCCCGGAAGCGGCCGCCGCTCTCGACGCATTCTACGAGAGCCTTGAACCGTTCCGCGTCGAGGACGACGGTGACGACAGTGACCGGTAGACGGCACCAGGTTCTCTGTGACCTGCTCGCAAACGCTGATGTCGTCTCTGACTGTGAACGGTCGGCAGTGCGGCTGCGTGCCGCGGTTGTGGGAGACGAGCCGATCTCCTGGTTCTGGGCTGCGTTCCACGTCACGGTCGCTGCAGGACAGCTTGCGTTACGGCACGCGCCAGGGGCGGCAGCGCGATGGGAGAGGGCAGATAACGGGTTCAGCCGGCAAGCGGTCGCAGCGTGGCCCGCACACAGCCCCTCAACCTCTGTTCTCCCAAACCGGCTCGATCTCGACCGGGCTGGCGCACTCGTCCAAGCGTGGTTCTCCGTTGGCGAGGACGCGTGGCGGCAGGCGGTGGCGTTCACGCCGGTGTCGGTGTGGGACCTGTGGCAGACGGCGGTGCAGTTCGGTCACGTCGTCGCCTTCGAGCGGGGATCGGTTACCGCCCATCCGAACCCGACCCCGGAACACACCTGGTGGCCCCGCTGGTCTGCACACCTGACCCACCACCTGGAGATGGTGCAGCGTTGAGCAGCACAGGCTGAAAATACCCAGATGCACGTCCCCAGCTCAAACTGGCGGGACGCGGGAGGGACAGTCAGGTCGGGAAGCGGCCAACGGCAACGCCTCACCGATACCGCCACGCCCGGTCACAGTTCCGCGCCGGGAACGTGCTCGACCACCAGCCCGTCGGCCCCGATCCAGTAGGCCACCCAACGGGCGATCGCTGCGGTCACCAACGCACCGCTCCACACGCCGAAAACTTCGAGGCCAGCCTGGCCAGGCTCCAGCTGGTCAGCCAGGTCCGCAAGCAGCCGCAGATCTGTGGCGGCAGGCATCTGCCCAGACCGGTGGGAGAGGGTAATGAGCCGATCTTCCTGGTAGACGGCGCCGTTAGGCGCCCTCCGAACCTGTTCGACGACAGCTGTTTCCCACGGACGATCGTCGTGACGGCCGCACGCGAGAACCTGATGGTCCGGGTCGGCCCACACCTGCCACGGGTCCTCGCGGTCGAGGAGGACCGCCGGGCCGGTGTCGTCTGCGGGTAGCAGCTGAATATGTGTGGCCTGATTGAAGCCCGTGTCGACGGTGCCGTCCAGCGTGACCGCCCAGTTCCACCCCATCTTCTCGTCGACCCCGTCGAGGAAGCGGTAGTCGACCCATCCGGCGAACCCGGAACCACCGCCGGGAAGTGGGTAGGGGCGGTGCATCTGCCCGAACCGCAGCGGGGCACCGTTAGAGGCGCGGTCCGTGAGGATGGCGGACAGCCGTGACAGGTCTCGGCGGTCCTGCTCGCCGCAGTGCCCCCAGCGGGCTTCGACCTCGCTTGCAGTCATGTGGTGCTCCCATGTCGGCTTCCGGCAGGGTGGTGCAGCGGGCTGGCCGCGCAGCTGTCGGTCGCGTCCACGTTGCCGTGGTCGTGCAACGCCGGGATGTGGCCGAGCTTGCCTGCCTGGAAGTCCTCGACCGCCTGGCGCACCTCCGCCTTGGCGTGCATCACGAAGGGCACGGGCCACACCACCTGCTCGCGTACCGGCTCACCGCCGAGAGCAGCAGCACACCCATCTTCAGCGCGCGCTACTCCTGCCGTTCCGCGGCCGTGACCACCACATCGTCGCCCCGGCCGAAGACCGACAGCTGACCCATCTCGATGGCGCGGCGCTCGGTGCCGACCGTGCCGCGCCCCGCGAGGACGCAGGCCAGAGCGTTGAAGTCGCGACGCCAGGGCAGGCGCAGCTGCGCGCCCGGCACCAGGGTCGCGTGGATCAGGGTGACGGGGGTGGCGGTCGAACACGGTCCGGTGACGCCCGCGACCCCGCCGGCGATGACCCGTAGCAGCGCACCGCCGTCGTCCGAGGTGGTCAACGCGACGTCCGTGCCGCGCAGGCCCTGGTAGCGGGGTGCGTTCCACTGCATGGCCTTCGGCAGGTCACCCACAGCTGGAAGCCGTGGAACAGCCCGCCCTTGACCACACCTCCTCCGGTGGCGGCCCGATGTGGAGCATCCCGCTGCCTGAGGTCATCCACTGGGTGTCGCCGTCAGTGATCAGTCCGCCGCCGCTGTGGGAGTCGGAGTGCTGCAGCGTCCCGTCGGGCATGTAGGTCACGGTCTCGAAACCACGGTGCGGGTGCCACGGTGTGCCCTTGGGCTCACCCGGTGCGTACTCCACCTCACCCAGCTGATCGAGATGGATGAAGTGGTCGAGGTCGGCGAGGCCCACGCCTGCGAAGGCGCGACGGGCCGGGAACCCCCGCCCCCGAACCCGCGAGGGGCGGTGGCAGCCGGCCGCAACTTGGGCCGTTGCTGGTCGCCGCCAGAGAGCTTCCCATCCCGAAGGACCGGTGACCGACCTCCTGTCAGCCGGCACGGCTGGCGGGCAGGAACCCCTCGAGTGCACCGACACCGAACCGCAGCGGCCACGGGCCGGGCCGGGCACGAGACCGCGGCAGCAACCTCGTGACCTCGACCGGCGGTTTGCGCAGCGCCGGCACGCAACCGTACGGGTCGCGGTGAAGGAACCACCCGCTTTTGACGGGGGCAGGTTCGACCTGCCGCAGTCGGCGGGCCTCACAATGCACGACACGGTCCGGTGCACAGACGACGAGGAGGTGTGCCCGCGTGGATGAGCGCCAACAGACGCCGTGTCCGCTGCTCGGGCACCCCGCAGCGGTCAACACCCACCCCTGTCCTCCCAGCAGCTGCGTGCCGCTGTAGCCGGTGACGAACCGATCGGCTGGTTCACCGCCGCCTTCCACCTCGCAGCCGCGGCAGGTCAGGTCGCGTTGCGTGACGCGCCACGGTCTGCGGAACGGTGGAAGGCCGCCGACAACGGTTACAGCCGACCGACCGCCGACGCGTGGGTCGAACAGGCGCCGGTGTCACCGATCCTGCCTGGCCGTCTCGACCTTGACCGTGCCGGCGGGCTTTTGCAGCTGTGGTTTTCCGTCGGGGAGGACGACTGGCGTCAGACGATCGCGTTCGCGCCCGTCTCCGTCTGGGACCTGTGGCAGACCGCCGTCCAGTTCGGCTGGCTGGCCGCGTTCGAACAGGGAGCGGTCACAGGTGGGTGCGACCCGGTGCCGGAGGACATCTGGTGGCCGCACTAGTCCGCACAGGTCGCCCGCCAGCTGCTGGCCATCCCGCACTGACGGAACAGAAAACGGCAACCACCCACCGGCGTCCCACTGCCGGCCCGGCACCGTCTCCTGTACGCACCGTTTGAAAGGTGCGCAAAAGCGGCGAAAGCCGCACCCCGCCGGAAACACGGCGACCGCCTTCGGGCGAAACTGCGGAGCTGACAGCCGCGGAGAAAGGGCCGAACGGAGCCTGGCCAATCGATGCCGAATCCGGGCGCCAACCCTGTCATTGGCAGCCTCAGGGCCCGCCCACGTGGCGGGCCCTTCCCATGCCCCTGTGGCGGGCAGACCGGGTGCGCCACGCTGTCCTTCCCAGAGAAAGAGCGTCCATGCCCGGTGTTGCCGCCCCTGTCTGTGACCAGGATGTGTACGCGGTCACCTCCAAGCTCGCCTACGACCGAGGCGAGTTCCACCCCGACCCTGCTGCAGCCATCCTGCTGCGCCAACTGGCAGAGGAAGCCGGCAGCGTTGAACCGCTCGCCCGGCAGGCGGGCGCCTGGGGTGTCTGCGACTGGTGCGGGACCGGCGAGGGGCCGTTGGCGATCGTCAGCACCGCCGGCGCCCGCTGTCCCGACTGTGTCGACCTGCCGCTGTGCGGCTGGTGTGGTGAGGCGCCTGACGATACAGGTGAGGGCCGCTGCGAGGGCTGTGCCGCCGACTCCTGACAGGGCGGCGTCTTCCGCCACAGTCCCCGTCATGCCCGCCTCCGCCAAGGACGATCCGCTCGCACGGCTGTGGCCGTATCTGTTCGTCGGTGACCGGCCCGGCAACCGCACCCTCACCCAGCACACCGACGGGCAGTTCCGTGTCGAGGACCGGATCCCCGACGGCGGCACCGTCGACCGGTCGTTCACCGTCGCGGGGACGACCAGCACCGTGACGGTGCCGACGTTCACCTCCCGGCCGTGCGCCCAGGCGGCGACGATAGAGCAGGTGGTCGCACAGCTCGCCGCCCGCGGTGAGGCGCCGATGGGGCCGATGTGGGAACCTCCGCGACCTGCCGCCGCCGTCGCGGCCCGGCCCCTTGGCCGTCTCGACCAGTGGCTGGCCGCCCAGGACGGCCCGGACGGGATGTTCGCTGCCGCAGCGGCCGGACAGCCGCACCGCTGTGGCCGCTGTGGAGGTTCCGGTGCGGGCGTGTGGCTCGCCTGCAGATGTGTGCCGCGGGACCCGGCCACCCTGACCCACACCGGCGACCCGGACCCTGCCTGTGACGACTGTGGCGGGGATGGTCGGATCACGTTCCCCTGCGTGCGCTGTGCCGGCAGCGGGATGCGCTGCTCGTCGGTCACCGCCCGGATCGTCGAACAGGGC
>LFIK01001903.1_pt1 | contig 16719 bp, 25 predicted proteins | sample 643401 | NCBI WGS metagenome assembly LFIK01 (sample SAMN03777447, study PRJNA286221) | soda lake metagenome | biome: soda lake; feature: Kulunda steppe; material: water; isolation source: sample T5-Br brine of Lake Tanatar-5 | place: Russia: Kulunda steppe | collected 2010-07
CGGCACAATAGACTCTGCCATTTCATTTCGGACATTATGGACTATTTTTTGGCTGGCGAAGACCAGCAACAAACCAATCAGCCTAACGGTCTGGCTGGCGGTTAACCCTTTTAAACTTTAAACTTTACCATGGTCTGTGGTGTTGAATGCTGATGTAAAATCAATTATCAGGGCATAACTACTGTGGACTATTTTGTGGCTGGCAAAGACCATAAACAAGCCAATCAGCATAACGACCAGGCTGGCGGTCAATCCTACCTTCACTGCCTACATAGTTATCTTTTCTTTGCAGCTCAGCCCTGTCCTCGCTTGGCAGTTTCAGCTATGTAACATAACCAAAGATAATCATGATTGAAGCACTGTTACACAAACAAGTGATAAAGCAGTGGAGAGATATTTACCAAGTTATCCACATGACCCGCATGTTTCCAACAGAGCGATGAGGACGTAATATGTATCACCAGCCATGCACACACTTCAACACGAGTCCAAAGACAGAACAGTACTGCCCTGGCATGGAGCTTTGCAGAGCAAGTAAAAGAGGCTGATGATGAGAAGAGGGGTTAATGAATGTTGGTGCTGCTCAGTCGGAGTACTTCAAGGTGGAAAAAACTATGATACAGTCTGAAGCTGTGCTCGAGTGCTGCGCTATCTCGGCTGGTCGGTGCAGGAGCGACCAGCTTAGGGCACCCTACAGGCCCCGCAACAGCCATTCAATTGAGTTAGGTGCACAATCCGATCAGCCTAACGGCCAGGCAGGTGGTTAAGCTTAACTTAGCTTTGGTACACAGATTGGACTACAGCTACATGGCCGCACCCCCGGCGGCAGTGCCTGCCAGTACATGAGGCGGCAGGTTTGCGTAGTGCGCCTGCTGTGCCGCATTATTGATCTTGGCAAATAACAGCTTCAGCACCCTCTCACGGTCTGCCCAAGGGAGCGTGCTGATGTCCATGCCTCCTCCCGTTTTCTTGCCTGCTGGCTGTTGTGTTGGGTGCTGTTTAGCACCTGCACGTGATTGACGTGAGGTAACGGCATGAATGTGGGCCAGGAAATTGGGTTGCGCTGATGGGTCGCGTGCAAGGGCGCAGATACGAGCAGCAGCCACATGCAGCAAAAGAGCAGGAGAGGGAGGGGGTGCCTATCGGCAGTGGCGCTTTTGCTTCAACTTCTGTGCCACACCTGCCTCTGCCTGCCTAGCCCTGAACCATTGTGACCCAAAACCAAGCATCTCTGCGCACACCTGTGCCGCCAGGCCCTCCACCACCGTCTGTAAGGAACACTGAAGAGCCCTGTGGCTGCAAGGGCATGGCCGAGGGCTTTGTGCCAGCCCCTTGGGAGGCCCCCTCCCTCTCTGTACCTGAGAGAGCACACACATGAGTGCATAAGTGTGCGTGCATGTGTGTGCGTATGCATGCAGGCATGCATGCTTGTGTGCATGCGCGTGGGGGTGTGTGAGCATGGGTGCATGTTGAGCATGTGTGTGTGAGCATGCACGCGCGTGTGTGCAAGCATGTGTACTCAATCTGGAAGCTCCTTGGAAGGTCCCTCCTTCTTTGCGGCTGAGACTGCAAAAGGGTGCAGCTTGTTCAGCTTTGTCTGACAAGTTGCTTGGGGAGCCCTCCCTTCTTTTGAGCGCCTGAGCAAAAGCGGGGGCCGGGCGCACAAAAGGGGTGCAACCGCAGAGCTATGCATCCAACTCTCTTTCCCCTTCTGCAAAAGGGGTGCAACTGCAGAGCTACGCATCCAACTCCCTTTCCCCTTCTGCAAAAGGTGTGGTGGACAAAAAATTGCATAGCTGCGCACCTAGACCAGCCTGCCTTCCTGCGCATGCAATGCCTGGGACCAGCCAAAAGGGCATGCAGTAGAGCCAACTGGGCATATGCAGGAGAGCCAACTGGGCATATGGAGAAGAGCCAACAGGACATGCAGTAGAGCCTATGACTGGCTGTGTGTGTTGATGGATCTGGCAACTGTTGCGAGCAGCTGGAGGCTGGAGTGTCTGCTAAATCGCTTGCAACAACAAGACCAAATTCTCCTGTGTGGCAATCCTGTGTGGCTGACTGCTGCAAGATGGGAATGGTGCAACCTGTGCCATGCAGCTTTTGTGCCTTGCAGCCTGCGCCTTGCAGCCTGTGCCTTGCAGCTTGTTGCTACAACAGAAGGATATGTCTCCACAATGAATGGTGCAGCCTGTGCCTTGCAGCCTGTTGCTACAACAGCCCGTATCTTGCAGCTTGTTGCTACAACAGAAGGATATGTCTCCACAATGACAACTTGTTGGAACCGGAAGCGCACAAATTGGCGCCACACAGAAAGGCACCAGGTGCTGGACTGTTGGATTCATTGGCCCAACACATTGTTCCAGGCCAGCACACTGCCCACAGCATGGCTATGATACATTAAAGCACATTGTCCTCTTTTCCCTATCCTAACCTCCTGGTGTATGTCTGTGCAGAGCGGTACCTCCAGGTAGGAGCGGTGATTTCAGATAGAGAGGGGGCAACCTCAGGCAGGAGCAGCACCTTGAGGTGAAAGCACTTCACCTCCCACCCCAGGGGAGTGGCTAAGCAGTACCTTCGTATCAAAGCAACCCCCGCCTGCCAGCCCAATCTGCACATACAGGTGTAGCCCAATTCCATCCGCCATGACACGGCAGCATGGCATGCGTCCATGAATGCGCACCCTGCCCGCTCTCCAGCCTTTTGCAGCAGCGCACTGCCACACAAGCACGCGCCCGCCTGATCATAGTCCTGGCCTGGCACCTGAAGCCTCTGCTTCAGTCAGGGCAATGCAGAGGCCTCAGGCAAGAGCGCGCCACCGATGCGCACACACGCGCAAGGGCGCACGCCACGGGCACGCTCCACCAATGCAGGCACAAGCGTCTTACCTCTTCGCCTCGCACTTGCTTCTCCACTACTGTCAACTCATCAGTCACTTACACCCTCTCCCTGTGAGCGTGCACCGTCTGTGAGCACATGCTCTCTGCGCTCCCTGTGAGCATTGTCTCTGGGAGCACGCTCCTCATCCCCTACCTGCCACACACTCTTCTTTGTCCATGGCTCATCTCTTCCCATACTCAAAAGCTCCTTCCTCACGCGCGCACCCTCTGCCTCATCACCTCCTGTACTCCAGTTCGCTCCTCATGCTCACACACACACACACCTCGCTCATGCTCCTCCCCCTCACCAGCACCCTCTCTTCCTCCGCACGCCCCCTGCTTGCCCGCGCACCTTGCCCGATCACCTCCCGCACGCTGTCCCGCTCCAGCTCCTTCCTCACTTGGTGCAAAGACGACAGCAGGAAGGTTTCCACGTCAGACCTTTGGAGCAGCACCTGCACCCACAGGAGAGGATGGTGCAGCAGCAAAACCCTATTGCCGGACCTGCCAATGGTCCCTTTATAGCTCCCTGGATAAAGGTGCATGCGTGCGCATGGGCTGATCATAAAGAAGAACACATTGGCAGAGGCTTGGGGCCCTGCAAGGGTCTCGCATGCGCGAGTGGGTCTCACAAAGGGACATTCACGCGCGGTGGCAGCGCAGATCTGCATCAGTAAACCGCGCACCTCTTGCGCCAACCGCCTCGTGTTTTTGAGCTCCCGGGTTTTCAGCTTCACCAAACGCCGCAGGGCATCCATTTCAGCGTGCGCTTCTGAGACCTGGGAGTGAGGCGGGCTGGCATGCATACTGCTAAGGCCAAGCCAGGTGCAACGGCTGCCGTGATGACAGACGGATACAGACACTGCACAACACCTTACTCACAGGGACCTCCTGCTCCAAGTCACCTCATGAGGTCCCACTACCAGCGGTATCATTGTTGGTGGTGCAGGCAGGCTGCGGGGCAGCACGGAGCCGCTCCTAAGTATGCTGGCCTCAAAGCACGCCGGAGTTTGGCATCAATGCACAAAAGCGCAGTGCTCGGCAGCTCTTCTAAGCAAATACCTGCGCATGCGTTGCCTGCAGAAGTGCCAGCCGCTCCCTCTCTGCGTCTTCCATGATCTGCATCCACCAGACAGACTTGGTAGGTTGGGACTGCAGGCAGGGTCACGTACCCTGTGGCTTTAGGGTGGGTCACGTACCCTGTGGCTTTAGGGTGTGACTTTAGGGGGGGTCACGTACCCTGTGTCACGCACCCTGTGGCTTTAGGGTGGGTCACGTACCCTGTGGCTTTAGGGTGTTTTCTATACATGCATGGATGCACCTGGGGAGAGGGCTTCAGGGTGTTTTCTATACATGCATGGATGCACCTGGGAAGAGGGCTTTAGGGTGTTTTCTATACATGCATGGATGCACCTGGAAAGAGGGCTTCTGGGTGTTTTCTTGCATGCATGGATGCATCTGGAAAGAGGGGCGTCAACCTTGCAGTGGAACAAGAGTAACCTAGCATAGATTTATGAGCACCAACTTTGCCTACCGAGGCTGAGACTGAAAGCCAGTACAAACAACCCGAGCCAGAGCAAGCTTAGGCAGCTGCCAGAGGTCGCACAGCCAAGTCAGCACAGGCAGCCGGCTGCGATAGCACAGCCAGCCAGCACAGATGACTGGGGCTTGTCAAAGCAGCCCAAGTGTTTGTCCAGGCAGCCAACACAGATAGACAGGCAAGGTGTGGACAGCATAGATGGCTGGACCATGAAGACTGAGGATACACCCCCACACTGCACCTGCTCCTCTACAATTGCAGCTGGTTTTTGCAGGCATGCCTGGCACTTGGTCGGCTCCTCAGCTGGCTCAAGAGTATGCTCCTTGGGTATGTACCTTTTCCGCATTCTGGCAGGAAAACCGGGCAGGTACCCTGGCCGCATTCTGGCAGGACAGCCCTCGCCGCACTCTGGCAGCGCAATCTCAACCCTAGCGCAACCTGTTGCTCCAGTACTCCAAAACCAGAGCATGCCTGCAACATACAAAATGCTTGCCTGTCTGCCTGATTATTAGCACAAATGCGCCGTCAAGTCCAAAAGGCAAGCAACGCTGCAGCCTGGATCACCTGCGCTAAACTACCCTCTAGCGTGGCTATCTTCATGTTGCTCTCCTTTATGGCAGCAGCCTGCTTGGCTCCTCTCTTAGCATAGCCTTCCTGCATACGTCACAAGTTGCAAGTTAAGGATATACTGCCAGCCTGGTCGTTGGACGGATTGGTGTGACCATTGTCTAGAACCCTAGACATAATTCTTGTACCTTCAAACATAAATAAGTGTTCTTAAGTGAAATAGCCGAAAAGGTGAGTAATATGCAAGACAAACAAATAAACAATTAGCCTGCTGGTACGCATGCTAGCGCAAACACAACGGATCGCGAGCCAAAAAGTGACGATATAGCCCTTCTGCACATGTTACAGGTGGTGGGCGTCAGAGGACACCATGCACGCAGGTGCATCAAAGGAAAAAAGACGGCATGTAGATCTTATCCAGTCAAGGTGGCATCTTTAGACTGGCAGTGGGGCTTGTGCATGTGCATACATGGTGCCTCTCTTAGTGCTTCGAGGCATCGTTCTTTTGCCTTAAACATGCACAGCGGTTCATGGAGTTGCACACACTTGTTGCAACGCAAGCTCTGAAGTGCAGAAGTCTTGCACAGGCCCGTCAGCAGCATGCATCCTTTTTCATTGCAGAAGCACACTATCTTGGGCAGATACCAGCTCGACTGATGTCTTGGGCAGATCCCGACATGCGTCTGATCTAATGTGAAAGAAATGTAGGTAGCCTCTGTGGGAGCTCAGTTGAGCAGGCGGTTGGCGCTTACTACGAGAAAAAAACCTCATCCCTTGCATTGAACCTGCAAGCAACAATGCTGGCAGCAGCAAGCAAGGCAGAAGGCGTGCACCTTGCGCGTCTCCAAATGCGCCCCTGACACGCCATCCCAACGGCAGGAGCGCGCATTTTGTTTGAAGGCGCACATGCCCAGTCCAAGCCTCATACAGACAACACACCCTGCGCCAAAGCATTCCACACACATGCACACACACACACCTCAAGCTCCGTTTTCAGCTTGACCTCGCGCGTAAGCCGCACCCGCTCCTGCTCCAGCAGCCGCACCTCTCCTTGGAGCATATCTGTCTCCTGAGCGGGTCACGGTGAGTGCATGGTGGTAACCGCAGCGTGACAAGCGCATCACTTGAGTGAGCGCAACATGAGCGTGGCTTGGTGGGTGCATCGCGGAAAGTGCGCTATAACGAGTGCATCCCAAGGAGTGCGTCATATTGAGTGCATCGTAACGAGAGCATCAATATGAGTGCATCATCATCACGAGAAGTGCGTCATAACAAGTGCATCCCAAGGAGTGCGTCATAGCGAGTGCATCCCAAGGAGTGCGTCATAGCGAGCGCATCGCGACGAGTGCATCATAACGAGTGCACCTGTTGACGAACGGGTCGCCACAAAGTGAATACTGGTGAGTGCATTGCGCCTGATCCTGGAGTTGGAGCACATCGCTCCCCTGAGCACATCATTCCCCTGAGCACATTGTTCCCCTGAGCATGGCAGCCCTGAGTCGCTCGCCATGGCCCACGAGGCGCAACACACACATGATGGCACCATGGAGCATGTGAGTCTCCTAAGCATGGCGGCTGTGCTGCGCTCGCAACGACACACTGAGCACACAGTGGATGAACCTTGGTACAGTTACTATGGTCCGTGCCTAGTGCGAGGACAGGGATGCTCTGGCCACACATGATACATCTGCAATTGTGCATCCTTGCGTGTTCCAGCAGGGCACCCAGCCAATGCGACTGTTGCCGGCAGTGCCGCCAGGCATAGACGCAAGGCTGTGAACAAGATGAGCACACAACACGGATGACACGTCTGCAATTGTGCATCCTTGCGTGTTTCAGCAGGGCACCTAGCCAATGGGACTGTTGCCGGCAGTGCCGCCAGGCACAGACGTAGGGCTGTGAACAAGACGAGCACACAACACGGATGCTGGTTGTTGCACAGGCCATACACAGTACAAGGAAACCCAACCCTGTGCAGCCCTTTCATGCCACTCAAAGCATGGTCTAACTTGGCAACACTTGTAACCAACACTCTGCCATGCCCTGACAGGGCTGCAGCGGCCTTGCAGCTGCAGTGGCCCTTGCGCCTCCAAGCTGGCACAGGTGCTTAGCCACCAAGGCCCCAGGTGGTTGTGCAGGCCACAGGCAGGAGGCTATTAAAACAACACAGGGGCAGCAATGGAACTTGCGCTGCTAACAAATTGAGGAGCCCTTGCACTCCCTTCTTTCATGCCACCTTCTCTGACAACTTGCACCCACCTGCACATGGATTTTGAGCTCCTCGGCCATCCGCCTGTTCTGCTGCAGGATGCGCTTGACGGCAGCATCCAGCCTCTCATCGACCTGCGTCGAAACAAGGTGCACATCAAAATCACACTGGCATGGACCCGTTAAAATCCACGAGCATGCACAGGTGCCCATATAACTACAGGTTATGCTTTGGTGCGCATTGCCATGCCTAAGCCCCGGAGAGTTAAAAGGCTGATCAATCAAGCCAGCCCTCCGTCTGGCTAGCATGTGTTACTCATGCTGCATGTCTTTTCATGCCGCGGGTCTTCCATCAGGCAGAGCTCCCTCAAGCAGGGCCCTGACTGGCACCTCAGACAGAGTAGCTCCCTTTAGCAGAGCTCCCTTGGGCAGAGCTCCTGCTCCCTTCAAGAAGAGCTCCGATTTCCCTCAAGCAGAACAGCTCCCTCAGGCGGAGCTCCTTAAGCAGAGCTCCCTCAAGCAGAGCTCTGACTTCCTTCAAGCAGAGCTCTGACTACCCTGAAACAGAGCAATTCCCTCAGGCGGAGCTCCCTCAAGCAGAGCTCTAACTTCCCTCAAGCAGAGCTCTGACTTTCCCAAAACAGAGCAGCTCCCTCAGGCAGAGCTTCAACAACCCTCACAGGCCATTTCTATCATTTAAGCCCATGGAGCAGTCCTCTATCTACCACCTGAGGTGGTCCACCTCCCATCAGGCACAGTATGTCAACTCATCAGAGCCATTGCTCACACACAGCCTGTGAGCCTCAGCTAACCCCTACACCAGGCCCCCCTCCTTCAACAGGCAGTGGCTCACACAAGGCTTCAGTAACTGCAGTGCTGCATGGCTCCTGCGCCTGTATGGTAAATGCAGAGCTGGCAATACAGCGCAGTGCATGCTGCATGCTCCTGTTGCACTGCAGGGACTCACCTCCTCCTCTGCAGCTTTCTTCAACTCCTCTAACCGTTGCTCCCACTCTTTTCTCTGCTTGGTGTTGAGCTCAAGGTAGTATCTGCGTGCAAGGACTTAAACGTGTTCATCAAACACTTCAAGAGATTATGCTCATTGTGACCCAGTAGGAGTTCCTTGTGAGCACGGGCCTTACAAATGCCAGGTACCCTTGCCACTCCTTGGTGCTGCGCGATGCTGCCCTGTGTGAGCACTTCACAGAGCGCACCGTGCCCTTCATCTGCCAGTTACTCAGGCCACGAGGTGGACAAAGACGGAACCATTTGATCCAGCAGCTCCAATGAGCGCATCCGGGAATGAGCTCTGTCTGCACCTCCCCCACAGCCAAGCAAGACAGCCATAAGCCTGCCGCGCTAGTAGGCTTGCTGAGCACTATGCATGTGCCCTGCACACTTTTGTTTTGCATGTTCCCAGTAAGTACCCATCAAAATTTTATTTGCGCACAAGTTAGTAAATACTCAGCAAACTGAATACCTCACACATATTGTACTGTTTCCAGCGAAACCCCTTGCCAGCCTGCTGAATTATCATTGCTACCCACACCAACACCGCTAGCACACACTGATCACCTCATCCCCCTGCTGGCCAACCTGCTCGTGCAGTAGCCCCCAGCCCCCCCCCCTCCCACGTCCTGGCCCTATACAGCTAACCAGCAGACCAAGCATACAACCCCTTGTACTGCATTTTCAACAAGCCTCCCTTTGAAGCCTGCATGCTGTCTTGCTGTCGGCTATTCAAACCAGGCCCCATGAGCCGTTAACTTGTTGGCTTATCATGCTGTCAGCTTATATCAGCTTAGCATGCTGTCAGACCCTGCATGCCGTCAGCTTGTGAACCCACGCCCTGCGTGCTGTCCTCCTGTCAGCTTGACCAACAAGGTCCCATCAGGCCCTAGCTTTTATCACGAGTGGACAACCAGTGCCTCGAGCAGCACCCCTGGCGCTCTCCCGCCTTTTCATGTCCATACACAGTCAGCGCAACCAATCAGGCCCTAGCTTCCTCCACGAGTGGACAACCAGTGCCTCCAGCAGCGCTCCCTGCTGCCCCCTCACATCTCTGGGTCCACACGCTGGCCCTCTCCAGCTTCTCGCTTGCGGACAGCGCCCCTCAGCACACCCTGCCGCTCAACCCTCAGCCCCCTTACCTCTCCAGGTCCACGCGCTGGCTCTCCAGCTTCTCCCGCAGCCCCTGGTTCTCCTCCTTCAGCCGCATCACTTCGGCCTCTACCTCCGCTTGGTGCTGCTGGAAGTCGGCCACGCGCATCAGCTGCGCCGTCAGGGACTCGATCTGGGCCGCGGCTTCGGCGGCGGCCGCACTGCACGGGCATGCAGCATGGCGTTACGCCACCGGCATGTCATTGTGATGCCACTGACTTTACGGCTACAGGGTCAGGGGAAGGGTTTGGGGTGCACACTAGAATTTGAGGTGTAGACTAGGGTTCTGGGAGAAGTCTAGGGGAGAGAGAGAGAGAGAGAGAAAGAGAGAGAGTCTCTGGGGCAATCTCAGGACACAGGGGGGCTGATCTTGTGCAGTCAGGACACCTTGCCCAGCAGAGCCAGGTCATCAAACATACCTGTGCCAAATGCTCACAATCAACATCCCCAGCGGCATGTGATTGCGCCAGATCTCGCCAGTCAGCGTGCAAGGGGTCAAAAGCCAGTGGCTCACAAGGCCAACCATTCCCCCCCGCTGTGTTGGGACCATTCTTGCACCCTACCCATTCTGGCCGCAGGCTTAGCAACCCTGGGCCAGCCTCTGCCTTTGTATGGCAAGGCATGCCCCTTCCCTGACCTCAGCTTGCCTTGAACAACCGCTGCTCTGCTGACTCCCAGGGCCACACCACCCACTGCACCCTATTTGATCAAAGCAGAGCCTGGCGGCAGCACACTTCCCACACTGACATGCAACAGGACGCATGACCCACCAAACACAGCATCGTGCCAAGGTGGGGCTACTCACTTGGCTTCGTCGATCAGGGCGGCTTGGCGGGCGGCTGCATCCTCCTCTTGGCGGGCAAGCTCTGCAGCATGCTGCTCTGCCTCCTGCGAATACACGCGCAAAGTAAGGAGGATCTGAGGCACAGATGCACTATTCTGTCTGCCAAGCTTGCACGTGCACTGGAAATGCTTGAGCTTATTGGCATTCAAGGTGATTTGGCAGTTGGCACCTGCACTGCCCCACAGGGCATCAGTACTTTTTTGAGGTTTGGCGTGGGAAGTAGTCAGTACTTGGCTTCGGTGCTGTCCCACAGGGCATCGGCACTAAATGTTCGGTAGGTATGGCCCAGGCCTCATTCAGGCCTGGCGCACACAACGCAGCTTCCTCAGCGTTGATGGTGAGCACACAAACACCTACAGCCCTGTCCGCCAATCTACAGTTGCTTGTGAAAGACATGGGTAGCATAGTGCAGACAAGAGACATGTGAGTCAAATGTCTCTTGCATGCACTTTGCTGATGTGACCCACTTGAATTGACAGGTTGGGACCATATGCACTCGTGGCTTGGCTCCCATTACCCCCGGCCCCGCACCCATCGCTACGCGGTCTTCATGAGGAGCCACCACCACCACACCACACCCAAGCGTCCTGGTCAGGCGAGCACGCACACCTTTGGCTCTGCCGCAGCAGCTCAGGCAACCAGCCCGAACAACCCTATGGCCCTATGTCCACATGATCCTTGCACGCTCGCCCCTCAGTCCATTGCAAGCTCAGCATACCTGCACACTGCCCCTTGTTTTACGCTTGCACCTCAGGCGAACAGCTTGGCCCTCACAAACCTGTGGTTCTGTCTCCATACATCCATACGTCACATATGTCTCTTTTGCCCTTGGCCATTCCTACAGCCCTGCAGACCTACATCCCCTGCGGCCTTGCAGACCTACGTCCCCATGGCCCTTGCACCCTCGCCCCTCAGTCCTTTGCAAGCACAGCACACCCTGCATACTGTTCCTTTGAGGCAAACAACTTGGCTCTCACGAGCCTGTGATCCTGTATCCATGTGTCCATACGCCGTATATGTCCCTTTTGCCCTCCCCATGGCCCTTGAACCCTCGTTCACAGGCACACCTTTGCCAGCTGGGCCTGCAGATCAGCTACTGTTTGGCTCTTGACCAGGAGCTCCTCCCGCAGGTGCTCCGTGACCTCATAGTTTTCCCGCTGCGTGAACTCCAGCTGCTCCAGGAGCGCCTTGTTCTCGTCTGCCACCCGGCCATACTGGCTTTTGGTGTCTGCAAGGGCCTTCTTTTTGCGCTGGTTCCTGTGAGACCATATGCCAAGCATGCAGCAGGCAAGCGCCTTTAGTGCCTGCAAGGCCTTCTGGGGGGCTATGACAGGAACTCAGCAAGACTTGTGTGCCTGCACCTGATAACCTAAAATGAAGGACAGTACTGTGTGGCATACTGCAGTTTGATGGAGACAGTGAATAAGTTCTACCCTGCGCGTTTGCACCCCTCTAGCGTACTCAAGCATGCATCTATGAAGACTGAAGGTCACGAGGCCCCATCATAAATGCGTGTCTATTTGTGCCATAGTATCATTCATGCGTAAGCACGTGAACAGGAACGCGCGCTTGCGCAGTTCTTGCATGTGAGTGCAAAAGTGTGCGTGCGTGTGTGTGAGCGTGTGTGTGTGTGTGTGTGTGTGTGCACGTCTGTGCAGGCGTAGAGATCGGCGCACGTATATGTGTGTTTGTTTTGATGTGCATTTTGTGTGTGTGCGCGTGCGTTGTGGCGGTGCGTGGCGTGTGTGTAGTGCTGTCTTGTGTGCAAATGTGTGTATGGATGTATTGTGTGTTGTGTGTAGGGCGTGTGTCTGTCATGTGTGCGAGCATGTGTATGTGTGTGTGCGCGTGTGTGTGTGTGTCTGTGAGCATGTGTGTGTATGTGTGTCTTTGTGTGAGCATGTGCGTGTAAGTGTGTGTGTGTGAGTGTGTGTGTGTGTTTGTGTGAGCATGTGTGTGTAAGTGTGTGTGTGTGTGCGCGTATGTGCGTGTGCGTGTGTGTGTGTGTGTGTGTGTGTGCGCGCGTGTGTGCGCTTGTGTGAGCGTGTGTGTGTTGTGTGTACGTGTGTGCGCATGCGTGCATGCGTGCACGCAACGATGTATGTGCGCCCAGTGGGATGCCTCCTTGCAAGCATGCACATCAGCCAGGTAAAAGATGATCCCAAAGCTAAAGTTTGTTCACGGCAGTCCCGCTGCTCGAAGTCTTGCAGCTGCCTTTCACCAGCCCCACCTACAAACAGGAGCAATATCTTACTCACTCTGCAAGGATGACATATTGCGTTGCAGTAAGCTCGGTTGCGCTGCTTGGCTCCGCCTCTGCCATCTCCGAGCTTAACTTCTTGTTTTTCACATGAAAATTAAAAACTATTTAAAATGGCTGCGTGAGTGCTGAGTCGTAGTGCAGTGTTTTGACTTGTGCAGACTCTTGATACCCTTTAATTTAGGTCGTTATATTTAACCTTTTCTTAAGCAACCTCGGCAATGGCTGTCACGAGCATGACCTCGGCTCATCTTGCCAAGGGCGCTGCCCTCCAAGCCATCGCGCCCGTGGCCCGCTCATGCAAGCACGCAGGTCTGGAATAAGTCACTTCGCTGGGAAATCTGATGACCCGCTTTTCTGCTGTTCCCCGGGAACTTCCCTTTTCACACAGCCTCTTGATGATTTCGTTGAGAGCAACTCAGCCCCTTCCCCTCACGCTCCGCACCCCTTACGCGCTCTGTTGCACTTGCTTCTGCTCGTCTAATCTCCTTCAGCTCGTCGCTCCGTGCTGGTGAGGGCCGAGGCCAAGAAGGAGGAGGCCAAGAAGGAATCCGCTCCTGCTACCCCACCCCCTGCCCAGCCAAAGGCAGCTGTCCAGTCGCCTCCCACGCCCAGCCCTAGCACCAGCAGCTCGGACAAGGGTGATGAGATCACCAAGAAGTTCGAGGAGCTCCTGGCTCAGGCCCAGGTGCGTCGTGACCGTGGATACGCCCCTCTGAAGGAAGACAGACAGAGGGCCAGATGCTCACTGGGGAGGACGGGGCTCAAAGGTTGGGAAGGGAAAAGCTGGCTGTATGTGTCCCTTCTTAATCGTTTGCTTGTATATTCGAGGGATTCAAGCATAAGCGAGCATTTCCGTGTTGATGGTGAGCCTGCACCACAACTGACCTGTTTATCGCTCCCCCAGATGGATGCCACCAGATGGTCATGCGACAAGGATGTGCCACTCCAGCTCATAAATCTACCAGGCTGTTGAAGCGGCTGTGATGCAAGCCTTGCTGCAAGCTTGCTATCAGGGAGAGTGTTGACCCACGGTCAACACTCTCTGAGGTCAGGCAACCTCCTTTAGTTCAGTGGGTGTTAGGTGTGCAAGGTGTCTTGGGCTTGCCTGTTGTGGCCACTGCTGTAGTCAGCCGGGATAAACATTCCAAACAGATGAGTTATGTTTGCTGCGCCAGATTTGCTGTTGATGCTTGTATGAAATGGGAAGAGGACAATTTCCTGCATGATCTCACACGCCCACCCGCTTTGTCAGCATGCTGCGAAGAGCAATAGCTCAAGAAGCAGTTGATATGGATTGGGTGGACGCAGGAAAGGCATCTGCCTTACACCTGCAGCGCTCCTGTTGTGCACGGCAAGCATCAATGCATCCTGCTTGCCATGGCCCCCCGGTTTCCTATCGCTCAACCCACCATTTGCTCCCGCCCGTCCTGTCCTGTGCGCAGCAAAAGTGGGACCAAACGTCGGACAGCGAGAAGCCTGCCGCCGTCGCCATCGTGATTGCTGCCATCGTTGCCCAGGTTGCAATTGGGGCATCCGTTGATGCCGTGGAGCGTATCCCGCTGCTCAGCCCATTCTTGGAATTCGTGGGCCTGGCAGTGACCTCTGTTTATGCCTACCGCTACGCCACTGACCCCGCTGAGAGGTAGGGACGTGTGTGAAACATGGCTTGTGCGAACGGGTGCTTCATGTGGTCATGCCTGGCACTTCAGGCTGGCTATGTGATACCTAGCCTAGATGACTGAGTTTATGGGTGAGACAAGACAGTCTACAAGCTCTGTGTGTACATGTGCTTGTGCATGCATGCATCCAGGTTTGTCATGTGCCAAGGGAGTAGGAGCCCAGGAGGTGCATTCACAGCCATACCTACGTGTATATGTGAGCTCATGCATTTTTAATGTGTGCGTGTCCCGTGTCCAGCAGCTCTGACTTGGACGGGGGGGTGGATTTGTGCATTCTGGGTGCCGGACATTTATTTGCTTTGCCACAAGCCATATCAGTGCAGGATATCAGATGTAGAAGAGCAAATCTAGCATGGTGCTTCAAGCCCCCTGGCAAGAGCAGCCTTCTCATTCTCTCATACAAGCTTACCGCAGCCATGGAATCCACCCAGGTTTCAAACAGAGAAAGTGTATATCCAACCGCTTGGGAATGCTGGCACACAGCTGCTTTAGAACATGCGGTGGCTCTGCCCAGCCATGCAAACTCAGTCTGTAATGGCTGAAACCCAATCCTAGTAGAGCACAACATAACCCGCCGTGATCCTCCACTTCCGTGCTCTCTGCAGGGAGGGCGTCCAGGCCAGCATCGATTCCTTCACCAAGGCTGTGACTGGAAAGAAGAACTGAGAAAGTGAGAAGTTCGGAGGGATGCTGAGTTTTGACAGCGCTTTTTGAGGAAGAATCGGGACTCAGCAAGCTAGTGCTGCCTTACTGTTCATCAGACCTTGGTTCAGATATCGAAGTGACCAATGGTGAAATCTTGCTGCATATCCTTTGGCCCGAACATGAACATCAAGATTTTCCGTAACGATGACCTGGGTTCACGCTATACACCAGGTCGGACCTGAGCAGTCCTGCTCAGTGTACTTTTGCCTTTGTACCAAAAACTTAACATCCTGTGGAGCACAAAGCTTCAAATCTCCTCTGGTGTTCTGTACAAAATGTAACGCACCATTTTTGTGCAACGGCCTGGTATCCTACAAGCTGAGTCATTTTACATCCCGTAACATTACAATACACAATACATATTGCCTGACATATTACCATGACATTACGTACCAATGAGCCCCAGCCCCTAGCCTGGTAGTTAGGTTAATTGGTTTGTGGCTGGTCATCGCCAGCCAAAAAGTAGTCCACGGTGTCTGGAACAAATTTTGTTGTGCCATTGAGAATAGAAGCTTGGGTTGAACACCAGCCTGGCCAATTGTTTTAGCTGAGTGTGTGTTGTGGCTAGTCTTTGCCGGCCTAAGAGTAATCCATTACCGTAAGTGACTTCTCCCAGTGGGATGAAATAGCATAGTTTGTTGTGCTGTTGAGTTAAAATGGGTTTTGACCTTCTGCAGTTAGAAAGCGCCTGGTCTCAAGATGTTTATAGATAGGGTCAACCGCCAGCCAGGTCGTCAGGCTGATTGGTCTCAAGAAATTTGAGAAACTTCACTCAGACATACTGAGAAACTTCACTCAGACATACTGAAAAATTGCCTCCGAGGAAGGGGGTGGCGCACTCACACTTCAAATTCCTGACTGGAAATCTTTGACTTACACGGACGGTAGCTGTCGTTTCCATAAAGGTAAAACAGTTATTCGGGCAGGGGTCTACCACCCCAGCTCGGGCAACTCTAAATTGTTTGAACCAAATGGTGCTGGTATCGTCAGACATTTCCTGGCTCAGTTGAGGAGCGGCTGAGACACTTTCAGCCGCATTCCAGATGCACGTGGCTGATATCAGCCGCATTCAGCCTCAGATCTCCTGAAGTACGTTCTTGCACTTAGTATATTAGACACACTGGCAGGCCTCCCTTCATGAACGACAAATCCCTATCGGCCCTTTCCATTTAACCTAAGGCTTGCTTGAACACGTAACTTTGATTGTATTCCAAGACACAAGCTCTGGGGCCATTTACGCAGTTGCCGGATGCCCGACCATATCCTATCCATCTTGAAAGACTTGTACCATGCTGATGAGTATACATTACTGGATGGGGATACTATTAGTAAGACAGCTCCTGTACAGCCATCTTTCGGTGTTAAACAAGGATGTCCCCTCAGGCTCTCCCCTCTGCTGTTCGCCATCTACTTGATGATATTGATAGCATTGCAGACGGGGTGAAAGGTGCGCTCACTGGTACTCCAAAATTTTGGTGACCCACATGCTGTTCGCAGATGACCTCTGCCTCATGTCCAACGGCCCTAACCACATGCAGACCATGCTGAACAAACTACGAGCGTATGCACGAAGAAAGTCTCTCACTGTCAATACACAAAAGTCTGAGGTGATGTGCTCCAACTCTTACACCAGCAATCTGCCCCCTCTTTTATGATGGCGCGCAGCTCCCCTACACAGACTCCTTCAAATATCTGGGCATGGTTTGTGACAGACATATCAACTTGAATACTGCAGCTGATGCAGCGCTACGTCCTGTCACGCCATATTGTGTCTTTGCCGAATTGGTGTCTTAGACTGTGTGTTTGAGATCAGACAGTTGTTGGTTGGAGATACTTTACTGAGCCCTGAGTATTGGAGGGCCAGTTATTGAGAA
>LFIK01001904.1_pt1 | contig 16708 bp, 19 predicted proteins | sample 643401 | NCBI WGS metagenome assembly LFIK01 (sample SAMN03777447, study PRJNA286221) | soda lake metagenome | biome: soda lake; feature: Kulunda steppe; material: water; isolation source: sample T5-Br brine of Lake Tanatar-5 | place: Russia: Kulunda steppe | collected 2010-07
CGCTCACGAAGCTCAATAGGATGTGGTTTGCCCATCGCTGCCCCCATATCTGCCATGCAAACACGGAATCACAGATCAGAGGCCACCGGAATCCTGAATCGGATCAGCCGCAACGCGCTCTAACCCTCTGGATTAGCGTGTTCGAGGAGCGCAAAACCGGTTCCCACTCTTGCGCAACATGCTCTAGGGGCTCTCGCCGCTCAGGAGCGCCGCGTGCGAATCGTCGCCGAGCTGCGCGCGCCGCGTCTGCAGGTAGTTCAGGCGCGCGCGTGTATAGCTGTCGGCGTCCGCAGGGATCGCGAGATCGGGATCGGGCTCGCGTCCGAGCACCCCGCCTGAGATACGCACCGCCCTGGCCAGATTGCGCTCGCGGGGGGTCAGAACCTCGCCGAGCGGATCGAGAAAGAGATCGACCACGCGCCCCGCCGTGCGCCGTTCGGTCGAGGGCCCGAGGATCGGCAGCTCCTGATAGGCGCCTTCGGGCACTCCCCATACATACAGCGTTTCTCCGAAATCGGTCGCGCGCCCCGGCGCGCCAATTCGCGCCGCCGGATCGAACACGCCCCCGACCCCGATGGTGCTGTTGACGACGAAACGGTATCCGTTCTCCACCGCGCTGGCGAAGCGCAACTGCAACAGGTCATTCACCACCCGGCGCGGATGACCGAGATTCTCCGCCATGTTGCCGACCCTCCGCGAAAGTGTGCCGGGCGCGCGCCCCGAATCCGGGTCGCCCGGCAAGCGGGCGAAAAGGGCCGTGTTCGCGTCATGCCGGGCCCGGTTGCTCTCCTCGTAGGGGTCGTGGAGCGCCGCACCATCGGGTGCGGCGCTGCACCCGGCGATCGCAAGGGCAGCGACACAGGGCATCCAAAGCCTGCATGCACGCGCACCGGATGATCGATTTCGAGACACGTGATCTTAACCCCATCCATGGAAGCTCGCGGATGACTGCCCCTGAAGCGGCATTCAAAGGTCCAACCAAGCGCGTGTGACTTTAGCGCAATATGTCGGGTTTTCCATCCTATGCGAGAGCGTTATCCACAGCCGCGAAGACATGCAGATGATCTGCTGCGTCACGCCCGCTCGCAATTCAGGGGCATGTTTCTGCCCGTGCTCGTGTTCAGCACCGTTTTCAACCTGCTGATGCTTACGGGACCGATCTTCCTTTTGCTTGTCTATGAGCGCGTGATCGCGAGCCGGGCGGAGGAGACGCTGGTCGTGCTCGTCGCGCTCGTGGTGTTTCTCTACGCCGTGATGGCCGTTCTCGATGACGCGCGGCTGCGCATCGCCGCGCGCGCCGGCGCGCGATTCCAGGCCCGGCTCGACCGTGCGGTTCTCGATGCCACCCTTCGCCGCGGTGCCGTGTCGCGCGCGAACATCCCGCCCTGGCGCGACCTCGACGCGATGCGCCGGCTGGCGGCCAGCCCGGCCTTCCTGACGCTGTTCGATGCGCCATGGACCCCGATCTTCATCGGCGTCATCTTCCTGTTCCACCCGGCGCTCGGCTTGGTCGCGCTCGCCGGTGCATTGATGCTCGCCGCGATTGCGCTTCTCACCCAGTCGACCACAGCCGGGTTGCAGTCGGACGCGGCGGGCCGGGCGCACATGGCCGACCAGTTCGGGCTGCGTTTGACGGCGCTCGCGGACACGGTGCGCGCGCTGGGAATGCGTGCGAACGTCGCCGCGCACTGGACCGCCGCACGTGGCGATGCGCTACGGCTCGAGACGACCGCATCTGAACGCGCCGGAACCTTCGGTGCCGTTGCACGCGCGCTTCGCTTGTTCCTGCAATCGGCCATCCTGGCCTGCGGTGCCTGGCTCGTCCTGCGTGACGCGCTCACTCCCGGCGCGATGCTCGCCGCCTCCATCCTGCTCGGGCGCGCGCTCGCTCCGGTGGATACGGCGATCCTGCAATGGGGCCTGCTGCAACGTGCGCGCGCTGGCTGGACGCGCTTGTCCGCGTTGCTCGAAGCCGATCCGGAGGACCAGCCCCGGATCGCTCTGCCATGCCCGCGCGGCGGGCTTGAAGCCCGCGAGATCAGTGTACGCCCCGCGGGGGTGGCGCGGCCCGTCCTGCGGATGGTCTCGTTCCGCCTCGAACCCGGCGGCGCGCTCGGCGTGATCGGTGCCGGGGGCTCGGGCAAATCGACGCTGGCACGCGCTCTGAGCGGCATTGCGCCGGTCGCGGGTGGCCGCGTGTCCCTCGATGGCGTTGCCCTCGCGCGCTATGACCCCGAGGCACTCGGCAACGCGATCGGCTATCTGCCGCAACGCGTGGAATTTTTCGACGCGACCGTGGCCGAGAATATCGCCCGCCTGCATCCGGGGCACGACGATGCGGAAGTCCTGCGCGCCGCAGAACGGGCCGGAGTGCATGACATGATCACGCAACTCCCCGACGGATACGAAACCCGCATGACCGTCGATGGAGGTGGCCTGTCAGGCAGCCAACTGCAACGGATCGCTCTTGCCCGGGCGCTTTACGGGGCACCTGCGCTGCTGATCCTCGATGATCCGACTGCCGGCCTCGACAACGACGATTGCGCGACGGTCAACGCGGCAATCCGCGCGCACAAGGCCGCTGGTGGCTCGGCCCTGGTGACGACCCATCGCCCGGCCGTGCTGCAGGAATGCGAGACGTTGATGGTGCTCGACGCCGGCATCCGCAGAGCCTACGGCCCGCGCGAGCAGGTCTTGCGCGAGCAAGTGCACAATCAACCCGAGATCGCCGCCGTCGCGGCCAGCGCGTCATGATGGAGCCCTGGGGCGCACGCGGCCCGATCCTCGCCGGCCTCGCAGCCTGCGTCATCCTCGTCGGCGGGTTCGGTGCGTGGGCCGCGACGACCACTCTCGCAGGGGCGTTGGTCGCGGCGGGCACGGTTGCGGTTCCGCGAGACCACCATCTGCTGCAGCATCCCGAGGGTGGGGTGATCGCGACGCATCATGTCGAGGAGGGCGAGCGTGTCCGCGCCGGCGACGCGCTCGTGCAGCTGGATGACGAGCCCTTGCGCGCGCGGGAGGCGCTACTGGTTTCCGAGCTGCACGAGGCCGCCGCCCGGATCGCGCGCCACGAGGCGGAGCGCGATGGAACGGCAACGCTCGCGCTCGATATGGCGCTTGTCGATGCGGCCGACAGCGCAGCCGCCGCGGAGGCGCAAATGGGCCAGCAACGGCTCTTCGAAACGCGGCGCGCAGCGTATGAACAGCAGGAGCAGGGCATCGTCATTCGCCAGCAACAGCTCGAGAGGCAACTCGACGGGATCGATGCCGAGAGCACCGCGCTGCAGGAGCAGCGGCGTCTGCTCGAAACCGAACTGTCCGCGCAGCGCGCTCTGCGTGACAAGGGTCTGACGAATCAGGCGCGTGTGCTCGGGCTCGAACGTGAGGACGCACGGATTGCCGGCCAACTCGGCAAACTCGCGGCCGAGAGAGCACGCGTGTCCGCCAGCGTCGGGGCGCTCGACCTCGAGCGGGTTCTGCTGGGCAGCGAACGTGTCGAAGAATCGCAGAGCAGACTTCGCGAGTTGCGCCCGCGCGCGGGCGAGTTGCGTGCACAGATCGACGAGCTGCGCGCGCGAATCGCGACGATGACGCTGCGCGCTCCAGGCGATGGCATCGTCCACGAACTGCACGCCAAATCCGCGCGGGCGGTCGTCAAGCCCGGCGATCCGGTGATCAGCATCGTGCCGGTTGATCGCCCGCTTGTCGTGCGCGCGCGCATCCGGCCCGACGATATCGATCAGGTGTATCCCGACCAGGTCGCACGGATAAACTTCCCCGCCTTCGGGATGCGCGACGCGCCGGAACTCGACGGCCGCGTGACGAACATCTCGCCCGACGTGCATACCGACTCCGACACCGGCGAGCGCTATTTCGGCGCCGAGATCGCGATCGATCCCGGCGATCTCGAGACGCTCGACGGACGCGAGCTCACACCGGGCATGCGCGCGGAGACGCGCTTGCGAACGCAGTCGCGAACGCCGCTCGACTACCTGGTCGGCCCCTTCGTGTCCTACATCTCGCGCGCGCTGCGGGACGGATGAAACGCTGGTTTCGCTCGCTGTGTATGCCCATTAAGGTGCCGCGTCACACAAACGAGGAGATGACCGATGAGTGGAGTTATCGAAGCGCGCCTGGCCGAGCTCGGCGTGTCGCTGCCCGAGGCCCCCGCCCCGGCGGCGAACTACGTGCCCTATGTTGTGACGGGAGACCTGCTCTTCGTCTCCGGTCAGATCAGCCAGGGGCCGGACGGTCTCATCAAGGGACGGCTCGGTGACGAGGTCGGCCTCGAGGGCGGTACCGAGGCCGCGCGCGCCTGTGCCATCAGCCTGCTGGCGCAGGTTCGCGCAGCCTGTGATGGCGATCTCGACAGGCTCGAGCGCGTCATCAAGCTGACCGGGTTCGTCAACTCGACGCCGGACTTCGTCGATCAACCCAAGGTGATCAATGGCGCCTCCGACTTTCTCGCCGAGGCGCTCGGCGAAGCGGGACGGCATTCGCGCTCGGCCGTCGGGGTCGCGTCGCTGCCGATGGGCGTTGCCGTGGAGATCGAGGGGATCTTCCGGATCCGATGATGCGCGCGCTCCTGCCGGACCCGTTTCTGCGCCGGCCGATCGCCCATCGTGCGCTGCACGACAGCGAAGCCGGTCGGCCTGAAAACGGCCCTTCGGCCATCGAGGCGGCAGCGGTTGCGGGCTACGGCATCGAAATCGACCTGCAGCTTTCGGGTGATGGCGTGCCGATGGTCTTTCACGACTATCGGCTCGACAGGCTGACCGAGGCGACCGGAGCCATCGCGTCGGTCAGGGCCCGCGAGCTCGAGACGCTTCGGTTGCTCGGAAGCGACGACAGGATTGCGCGGCTCGAGCGGGTGCTGGAGCTCATCGACGGGCGCGTTCCGCTGCTCGTCGAAATCAAGGATCAGGCCGCAGTCGCGGGGCCCGGCCCGCTCGAGCGGGCGGCGGCGTCCGTTTTGTCGCGCTACAGCGGCCCTGTGGCGGTGATGTCCTTTGCGCCGGACTCGATCGCCGAGATGGCGGTGGCGGCGCCGACACTGGCCCGCGGACTCGTTACCTGCCCGTTCAGCCCGGAGCAGACGCCCGATCTGGCCCCGGAACGCCGCGCGGCCCTGCGCGACATCGTCGATTTCGAGCGCGTCGGTGCGAGCTTCATTTCCCATCAGGCGGATGATCTGCAGCGTCCGCGCGTGGGTGAGCTTCGCGCCTCGGGCTGGCCCGTGCTGTGCTGGACGGTCCGGTCGGAAGCCGAGGCGCGCGCGGCGCGGGCCTTCGCCGACAATATCACCTTCGAGGGCTTTCGACCCGCCCTTGATCCTTCGTCGGCGCGCACCAACTGACCCCGCAGGCAGCGCGAGAACGCCACCGGATGGCCGACACCACGATCGAGATCAGCACGATCGACAGCTTGCGGCGCATCGATGCGCCGCAATGGGATGCCTGTGCCTGTCCCGAAGCGGCCGACGATGCGCGTGCGCTGGATCCCTTCACGACGCATCGGTTTCTCGCGGCGCTGGAGGAGTCGGGTTCGGTGGGGCCCGGATCCGGCTGGCAGCCGTATCATCTCGTCGCGCGCCGCGACGGCCGGCTTATCGGCGTGGCGCCGACCTATGCGAAGGGGCACAGCCAAGGCGAATACATCTTCGATTTCGCGTTTGCGAGCGCCTATGAGCGCGCCGGCGGCAGATATTATCCGAAGCTGCAGACCGCGGTGCCCTTTACGCCGGCGACGGGACGGCGGCTCCTGACGCGACCGCAGGACACGGAGACAGCGCGGCCGGCGCTCCTCGAGGGGCTCGCACAACTGGCGGCGCAGCATCGTCTGTCGTCGGCGCATATCACTTTCTGCACCGCCGAGGAGGCCGATGCAGGCGCAGGCGCCGGGTTCCTGCACCGCGTCACCCAGCAATACCACTGGACGAACGCCGGATACGCGGATTTCGATGATTTCCTGGCCAGCCTGTCATCACGCAAGCGCAAGGCGATCCGCAAGGAACGCAACACAGCAAGGGCTTTCGGAGGGCGCATCCATCGCCTGACGGGCGACGACATCCGTCCGGAGCACTGGGATGCGATATGGCACTTCTATCGCGACACCGGCGCGCGCAAATGGGGCACGCCGTATCTGACGCGCGCATTTTTCGAGGCGGCGCATGCGACGCTGCGCGACGATGTGCTGCTCGTCCTGGCCGAGCGCGACGGGCGCTGGGTTGCGGGCGCGCTGAACATGATCGGCCGGGAGACGCTTTTCGGGCGCTACTGGGGCTGTGTCGAAGACCACCCCTGCCTGCATTTCGAGCTGTGCTACTATCAGGCGCTGGACCATGCCATCGCCTCCGGCATGACCAGCGTCGAAGCCGGGGCACAGGGCGAGCACAAGATCGCGCGGGGCTACCTTCCAAAGCAGACCCATTCGCTTCACTGGTTCAGGGAGCCCGGTTTACGTGATGCTGTCGCTCGCTATCTCGATGAAGAGCGCAGCGCCATCGACGCGGAAATCGAGGTGCTCACGGCCTATGGACCGTTTCGGCAAAGGGAGAAGTGACCTTATGACAGAGAAGCTCACGGATCAGGAGCGCGAGGACGCACTCGGCGAGCTAGGCAAGACCGGCTGGCGCGAGGTTGACGGCCGGGATGCCATCGAGAAACGATTCGAGTTCAAGAACTTCGTCGAGGCGTTCGGATGGATGAGCCGCGCCGCGATATGGGCGGAAAAGCTCGATCATCATCCGGAATGGTTCAATGTTTACAAGACCGTCGAGGTCACGCTGTCGACCCATGATGTCGGCGGATTGTCGAGCCGCGACGTGGAGCTTGCGCGCCGCATGGACGCTCTTGCCGGCTGAAACGGGACGAGGCGCCGCGATTGCGGCGCCCCCCCCTCACACACGCGCGAGCATGGCCTCGCCGGACGAGACTTCGGCCAGGCCGGGATTTTCCTCCACCTGAAGCGCGCCCACGATGCCGTCATCGACGACCATCGCGTAGCGCTGCGAGCGTCCAAAGAAGCCGACCGGCGGCGCATCGAAGTCCTGCCCCATCGCCTTCGTGAAGGCGCCATCGGCGTCGGCGAGCAGCGTCAGACCCGCCGCCTCGGCGCCACTGGCCTCGGCCCAGGCCTTCATGACGAACGGGTCGTTGACCGAGACGCATATCACGTCGTCGACACCCTTCGCCGAAAGCTCCTCCAGCGTCCGGATGTAGCTGGGCAGGTGCTGGGAGCTGCAGGTGCCGCTGAACGCGGCGGGCACGGCAAAGATGACGACCTTGCGCCCGCGCGTCAGTGACGCGAGGGACACCTGTTCCGGCCCTTCGTCGCCGATGCGCAACAGATCCGCGTCGGGTAGGCGATCGCCCGTTGAGACTGGCATGGTTTTCAGACACTCCTTGCGTTTCAACCACGCCCGGAGATATTGCCCCCGGAAGGGCTGACCAGTGCGGGGATGCAAAAATGCCGTCAATCGCGGTGATCGGGGCCGGACAGGCCGGCGCTGCGCTGGTCGCGCGCCTGCGCGCGCTCGGCCATGACGGGCCGTTGACGCTTATCGGCGAGGAGCCGGTGCCGCCCTATCAGCGCCCCCCGCTGTCGAAGGGATACCTGACCGGCGACGTGCCGGCGGAGCGGCTCTATCTGCGCCCGGCCAGTTTCTACCGAGATAACGATGTCAGGGTTCTGACAGGTACGCGGGTGAACGCGATAGATCCGCGCGAGCGCCGCCTGGACCTCGATGACGAAACGCTCCACTACGATATGCTCGCGCTGACGACGGGTGCGCGACCGCGGCTTCTCCCCGCGCGGATCGGTGGCGCATTGAATGGCGTTTTTGCCATGCGCAGCCTCGCCGATGCGCAAGCGCTGCGTCCGGAAATGGCGCCGGGCCGCCGCGTCCTGATCGTCGGGGGGGGGTATATCGGGCTCGAGGCCGCCGCCGTCTGCGCGAAGCTGGGACTCGAGGTCACGATCGTCGAAGCGGCGGATCGGATCCTGCAGCGCGTTGCCTGTCGCGAGACCGCCGATCTGTTCCGGGATCTGCATGGCGCCCACGGCGTGACCGTGCGCGAGGGTGTCAGCGTTACCGCGCTGGTCGGCGAGGGGCGCATCAGCGCCGCGCAGCTGTCCGACGAAACGCGGATCGAAACCGATTTCGCGATCGTGGGTATCGGTGTCATCCCGGAAACCGGGCTTGCGGATGCGGCGGGCCTCTCGGTCATCGACGGGATTGCCGTGGATGCGCGCGGGCGCAGTTCCGCACCGGGGATCTGGGCGGCGGGCGACTGCGCGTCCTTTCCGCGGCACGGGGACCGGATCCGGCTCGAGAGCGTCCAAAACGCGATCGACCACGCCGAGTGCGTCGCGGCCGACATGCTTGGAGACGGGTATGATTACGCGCCGGTGCCGTGGTTCTGGTCGGACCAGTACGATGTGAAGCTCCAGATCGCCGGACTCGGTGCCGGACACGACCGGATTGTGCGCCGCACCGAAAGCGATGGCGCGGTGTCGCACTGGTATTTTCGCGACGACAGATTTCTCGCCGTCGATGCGGTCAACGCGCCGCGCGCCTACATGGTCGGCAAGCGCCTGCTCGAGGCCGGGCGCAATCCCGACGAGGCGCGGCTCGCAGACCCGGCGAGCGACCTCAAGCAGCTGCTCGCCTAGCTCCTGCGGATGCGGATCATCTCGGGAGTCTGGCGCGGCCACCCGCTCGCCGATCCGGGACGCGGCGACGCGCATGCGCGGCTGCGGCCAACATCGGACCGCGTGCGCGAAAGCATCTTCAATCTCCTCATGAGCGGACACCACGGCGATCCGATCAGCGGCGCCCGGGTGCTCGATCTTTTCGCCGGCACCGCTGCGCTCGGACTCGAGGCCCTCTCGCGAGGCGCGGCGCATGCGGTGTTCGTGGACAGCGGACGCGCCGCACGCGCGCTGATCCTGCGCAACCTGGAGCGCCTGCGCGCGGGCGCGCAGGCCAGTGTCATCTCGCGCGATGCAACACGCCTCGGGCGCTGCGCCACAGAGCCGAGCACGCTGGTTTTCCTGGACCCGCCATATGGGCGCGATCTCGGGGCGCGCGCCCTCGCGGCGGCGGTGCATGGCGGCTGGATCGCGGACAACGCCCTCGTGGTCTGGGAGGACGATGCCCCGCAGGATGCCCCGCAGGGATTTCGCGAGATAACGCGACGCAGGCATGGCGGGACCTGGGTCACGATACTGCGCGTCACAGCAACCGGTGCGGAGGCGCCCGGGCCGACGGGCTGAGCGCGCCCCGCCGGAAAGGCGGTGTCGCGCAACGCCCGGATTTCAGCCGTCACCCCGGTCTCGGCCGCGCGCCGCGACCGCGCAGGCAGCCGAATCGGGCTTGGCAGAACGTCCCGGAGTGCTGTAACCCGGCGACGCGCTTGCGGGAGCACTTCACGATGACGGCCAGTATGAGCGACGACAGGCTGCGGCTCGGCGTCAATATCGATCACGTCGCCACGGTGCGCAACGCGCGCGGGACGGACTATCCCGATCCGGTGCGTGCCGCCCTTCTGGCCGAGCAGGCCGGCGCCGACGGGATCACGGCGCATCTGCGCGAGGACCGCCGTCATATCGCCGATGCCGACATTGCGCGCCTCGCGGCGCAGATATCCGTTCCGCTCAACCTGGAGATGGCGGCGATCCCCGAGATGCAGGCGATCGCGTTGCGCCACAGCCCCAATGCCGTCTGCCTCGTGCCCGAGCGGCGCGCGGAGCGCACCACCGAGGGCGGGCTCGATGTGGCGGGCGATGCCGCGCGGTTGCGGGAGTTCATCGCGCCGCTCAAGGCGGCGGGGTGCCGGATCTCGCTCTTCGTCGCCCCCGAGCCCGCGCAGATCGACGCCGCCGCCGCCATCGGTGCCGACATCGTCGAGCTTCACACCGGCGCCTATTGCGATCTGCACATCGAGGGGCGCATCGACGCGCGCGACGCCGAGCTCGAGCGGATCCGGGCGATGGCCGGCCACGGCGCCGATGCCGGGCTCGAGGTCCATGCCGGGCACGGGCTGACCTATGAGACGGTCGCCCCGGTCGCCGCGATGGCGCAGCTCGCGGAGCTCAATATCGGGCATTTCCTGATCGCGGAGGCGCTCTTTCGCGGCCTGGGCGGCGCGATCGCCGAGATGCGCCAGCGCATGGACGCCGCGCGCGCGCCGTCATGATCCTCGGCATCGGCACCGATCTGGCCAATATCGACCGCATCGCGGGCACGCTGGAGCGTTTCGGCGACCGGTTCCGCAATCGCGTCTTCACCGAGACCGAGCAGCGCAGATCCGACCGCCGCGCCGATGTCGCGGGGACCTATGCCAAGCGCTGGGCGGCCAAGGAGGCGTGTTCGAAGGCGCTCGGCACCGGGCTGCGCATGGGGATCGCGTGGCGCGACATGTCGGTGTCGAATCTGCGCACCGGCCAGCCCGTGATGCACGTCACCGGCTGGGCCGCCGACCGGCTCGCCGCGATGACGCCCATTGGTCACGAGGCGCGCATCCATCTCACCCTGACCGACGATCATCCCTGGGCGCAGGCCGTGGTCGTGATCGAGGCGCGCCCCCTGCTGACAACTTGACTTCGCACCGCCCGGCCCGCATGTAGCGCGAGGTTTCAGGCGGGGGCACGGCGCAGGCATGGCAAAACAGACCGATACGGGCGGCGGCATCGTCGAGTCGATCAAGACCATCGTCTATGCGCTGCTGATCGCCGCGGTGTTTCGCACGTTGTTCTTTCAGCCGTTCTGGATCCCGTCGGGCTCGATGAAGGAGACGCTCCTCGTCGGGGACTTCCTGTTCGTCAACAAGATGGCCTATGGCTATTCGCAGTATTCCTGCCCCTTCGCCCTGTGCCCGATCGAGGGCCGGCTCTTTGGCTCCGAACCCGAATATGGCGACATCGTGGTGTTTCGCCATCCCGTCACCGGGGCCGATTACATCAAGCGGCTGATCGCGTTGCCCGGCGACGAGGTGCGGATGCGCGACGGGCAGGTCATCCTCAACGGCGAGGCGCTGCCGCAGGACGATGCCGGCACCCACACCGAACCCTATGCCGCGCAGGGCTCCATGGGGGGCTACCCGCGCTGCGCCAACGCCCCGGTCGGCGAGGGCGGCACCTGCGAGAAGACGCGCCTGCGCGAAACCCTGCCCAACGGGGTCAGCTACAACATCCTGCAGATCAGCGAAGGGTCGCCGGGCGACAACACCGATGTCTTCACCGTGCCCGAAGCGCATTACTTCTTCGTCGGCGACAACCGCGACAACAGCCAGGACAGCCGCTTTCCGCAGGCCGTGGGCGGCGTCGGCTTCGTTTCCGAGGACAGGCTGATCGGGCGTGCGCGCCATGTCGTCTTCTCGTCGGCGGGCAGTTCAATGCTGTATTTCTGGACCTGGCGCAGCGACCGGTTCTTCGAGAGGCTGGAGTGAGACTGTCGGGCGAGCAGGCCGTTTTCGCGCGCCGCATCGGGCACGACTTCGCCCGGCCCGATCTGCTGCAGCGCGCGCTCACGCATCCCTCGATCTCCACGCCGTCGCGGCCCGACAATCAGCGGCTCGAATTCCTCGGCGACCGGGTGCTCGGGCTGGTGATCGCCGAGGCGCTGATGCAGGCGGATGCGGGCGCGCGCGAGGGCCAGCTCGCGCCGCGCTACAACGCGCTGGTGCGCAAGGAAACCTGCGCGGCGGTGGCGCGCGAGATCGGGCTGGGCGAGGTGCTGCGGCTCGGGCGCTCGGAGATGCTCTCGGGCGGGCGGCGCAAGGAGGCGCTCCTTGGCGACGCGATGGAGGCGGTGATCGCGGCGGTGCATCTCGATGGCGGCTTTGATGCCGCGCGCGCGCTGGTGCTGCGGCTATGGGGTGCGCGTGTCGCCACCGCCGAGGAGGGCGCGCGCGACGCCAAGACCGCGCTTCAGGAATGGGCGCAGGCGCGCGGCCAGCCGCCGCCCGCCTATGTCGAACGCGAGCGCTCCGGCCCCGATCACGCGCCGCGCTTCGTCGTCGAGGTCCGCCTCGACAGCGGCGAGAGCGCCTCCGCCGAGGCCGGCAGCAAACGGCAGGCCGAACAGGGCGCAGCGCGCGCATTGCTCGAACGCATGGAGGCCGGGCATGTCTGACGCGCCGACGCGCGCGGGCTTCGTCGCCCTCATCGGCGAGCCGAACGCGGGCAAGTCCACGCTGCTCAACCGCATGGTCGGGGCCAAAGTCTCGATCGTGACCCACAAGGTGCAGACAACCCGCGCGCGCATCCGCGGCATCGCCATGGCCGGGGCGAGCCAGATCGTCTTCGTGGACACGCCGGGCCTGTTTCGTCCGCGCCGCCGGCTCGACCGGGCGATGGTGGCCGCCGCCTGGGGCGGTGCGGCGGATGCCGATATCGTGGTGCTGCTGGTGGAGGCGCATCGCGGCGTCACGCCCGGCGTCGAGAGCATCATTGCCGCGCTGCAGGAACGCGCGCGCCCGGGCCAGCGCGTCGCGCTCGCGATCAACAAGATCGACCGCGTGAAGGCCGAGACGCTGCTGGCGCTGACCGAGCGGCTCAACGCCGCCTACCCCTTCGAGGCCACCTTCATGATCTCGGCCGAGCGCGGCCACGGCGTCGAGGATCTGCGCGACTGGCTGGCGCAGGCGTTGCCCGAGGGGCCCTGGCTCTACCCGGAGGACCAGATCGCGGACGCGCCGATGCGCCACATCGCCGCCGAGATCACCCGCGAAAAGCTCACCCTTCGCCTGCACGAGGAGCTTCCCTATCAGCTCACCGTCGAGACCGAGGCATGGCAGGACCGCAAGGATGGCTCGACCCGGATCGACCAGCTCATCTATGTCGCGCGCGACGGCCACAAGGGCATCGTGCTCGGCCATCGCGGCGAGACGATCAAGGCGATCAACCAGGCCGCCCGCGCCGAGATCGCCGAATTCCTCGGCCGCCCGGTGCATCTGTTCCTGCAGGTCAAGGTCCGGCCCGACTGGCTCGAGGATGCCGCGCGCTACGGCGAGATGGGGCTCGATTTCGGCGACGGGGACTGAACGATGCCGGAGCCGCGGCTGACCTCGGATTTCTGGGTCCATGCCTATCTCGCGCGGCTGCGCCTTGCCGACATCCCCGCCTTCGTGACCGCGCATGGCGACGCGACGGCGGGCGCGGTGATGGTCAAGGTCAACACGCTGGACGGCAACGCCGAACTGTGGGAGCGCGCGCTCGATCCGATGACCGGCACGCGGCGCTGGATGGCGATCCGGTCGGGGCCGGATGGCGAGGTCGAGGCCGCGATCGCGCGCCAGCGCGGCTTCGATCCGGACCTTTGGGTGATCGAGATCGAGGACCGCGCCGGGCGTCACCTGCTCGACGAGCCGGGGCTTTCCGACTGAGCCGAGAGGCGCCCGAGCGCCCAGAGCCCGTATCCCGCCAGCAGGAACACCCCCGCGAGAAGCGCCATGTTGCCCGCGACCGCCGCCGCGCCCAATGCCGCGACATCGAGGAACGGATAGGGATACCAGCCGCGCAGCGCCCCGCCCCCGATCGCCAGCACCGCGTAGAACCCCGGCCAGACGAGCCAGCCGATCGGCGCATGCCCCGGCAGCGGCCGCGATGGCACCCACAACCACCACGCGCAGACCATCGCCGGCAGCACCGTGTGCAACATCCGATCCGCCCACAGCGCGATGCCCCGCGGCTCCCAGAGCTGCGCCAGCGCCGCGTGATAGACCAGCGCGACAACGATCATCGAGGCGGCGATCATCCCGGTGACCCAGGCCGCGCGCCGCCCGGTCAGCGCGAGCGCGGCGAAGACGAGAACGCTCAAAAGCGCCGTCAGGTTGGTGAAAAAGGCCGACATGATCGCGAAGGACGCCGCGCCGAGCGGCGGCACGCCGGTCATCTGCGCCGTCACCCAGGGCTGCGCGGCGAGCGATGCGGCCCCCACCAGCGCGACCGCCGCCGCCCCGAGCCGCGCCCCGATGTCCAGCCGCCCCCTCATGCGGTGGAGCATGACCCGGCGACACCACCCCCGCAAGGGCTTGCCGCGCCGCGCGCGCGGTGGATATTGCCGGGCATGGAATGGCGCGACGAGGGCGCGCTTCTTTCCGTGCGCCGGCACGGCGAGAGCGCCGCGATCATCGAGGTCTTCACCGCCCGTCACGGCCGCCATGCGGGCGTGGTGCGCGGCGGTGCGGGGCGGCGCATGACCCCGGTCCTGCAGCCGGGCGCGCAACTCGATGTCACCTGGCGCGCGCGGCTCGAGGGGCATCTGGGCCACTACACCGTCGAGCCGATGCGCCAACGCGCCGCCGCGCTGATGCAGGAGCGCGCCGCGCTTCTGGCGCTCTCTTCGGTCTGCGGCCTGCTTGCCTTCACCCTGCCCGAACGCGAGCCTCAGCCCGCGCTCTATGCCGCCTCGACGGCGCTGCTCGACGAGCTCGGCGCGCCCGGCTGGCCGCTGGCCTATCTGCGCTGGGAGATTCTGCTTCTGGAGCAGTCGGGCTTCGGGCTCGATCTCGGGCGCTGTGCGGTCACCGGGGCGCGCGAGGATCTCGCCTATGTCTCGCCGCGCACCGGCCGCGCTGTGAGCCGCGCCGGGGCCGGCGACTGGGCCGGGCGGCTCCTGCCCCTGCCTGCCTGCCTGCTGGGCCAGGGGCCCGCGGATCGTGTCGAGCTGCGCGACGGGCTCGCCGTGACCGGCCATTTTCTCACCCATCGGCTCGCCCCCGCGCTCGGCGATCGGCCCCTGCCGGCGGCCCGCGCGCGGCTCGTCGCGGTTCTTGCCCCCTAGATCGCGTCGCGGTAATCCCAATCCGCGCGACGTGCTCTATCGCTTTGGAGCCGCATGTTCGAAGAGCGCAAAACCGGTCCCCACGCGTGCCCAACATGCTGCAGGCTCAGATGATCCGTGCGCAGCGTGCCTCGCCGTGTGTGAAGAACGATTTCCCCGCCTTGCGCGCGCGCTCGGCCCTGCCGCCGGAGGGGAAACGGACATTGCGATGGCGCTAGACGCGCGGCGCGCTCATGCCGTCGCCCCTGCGACGGCGTTGACACGAAAGCGCGCCGTCGCGGCGTCGGCCGTGTATTGGCCGGCGAGATCGGGCGCGCGGCGCGACAGCTCAGTGACGGCGTCGATGATGCGCGCGACCTGCGCGTCGCTGTGCAGCCAGCTCAGATTGAGCCGCGTCCAGCCGGGCTTGTCGAGCTCGTGACCGTCATGGATCCGCGCGCGCAGCCGGTCGGATTGTGGCCGGTCCAGCCCCAGCAGCGCATGGGCGTAGGGCCCCGCGCAGGCGCAGCCGCCGCGCGCCTGGATGCCGTAGTGATCGCTGAGCATGCGGGTGACGAGCTGGTGATGCACGAAGCCGCCCGCGCCGTCACGGATCCGAAAGGAGAAGATCGGCAGCGCCGGGACGCGCGCATCGCCGCCCAGCAGCGCGAGCCCGTCGCACTCCGCCCACGCCTCGAGCGCGCGCGTGCGCAGCGCGCCGTCGCGCGCCGCGATGGTGTCGATTCCGACCGCCTGCTTGACGGTCACGGCGAGCGCGGCGCGGATATCGCCCACGACATTGGGGGTGCCGCCCTCCTCGCGCACGCGCACGCGGGGGCTGTAGTCATGCCCCCAGGGCGACACGAAGCTGACCGTGCCGCCGCCCGGCTGCGTCGGGGTCGCGCGCGTGACCACGCTGTCGCGCAGCACGAGCACCCCGGATGCCCCCGGCCCGCCCGGAAATTTGTGCGGCGAGAATACGATCGCATCCTTGGCCGCATCGGCCGCCGGGGTCATCGTCATGGGAAGATAGGGGGCGCCACCCGCATAATCCCAGATCGCGAGCGCGCCGTGGCGCTTGAGCAGCCGGGTTACGGGGTCGGGGTCGGTGATGATCCCGGTGACGTTCGACGCCGCCGAGAAGCTGCCCACGATGCAGTCCGCGCCCCGCGCTGCCAGGAGTTCCGTCTCGAGCGCGGCGAGATCGACGCCGCCGCCCGGCGCCTCGGGGATCATGCGCAACTCGGCGCCCGCCTCGCGCCAGGGCAGGATGTTGGAATGATGCTCATACGGCCCGATCAGCACCACGACGCGCGCGCCCGCGGCGACCCGCTCGCGCAGGCGCAGCAGCGCCGCAAGCCGGTTGAGCCCCGCCGTCGCGCCGCCGCCGCCGAAGATGACGTGACAATCCGGCCCCGCGCCGACCGCCTCGGCAATCACCGCGCGGGCGTCGGCACGCATCCGCGTCATCGCCTCACCGCAGTGGGAAGCCTCGGTATGGCTGTTGGCGTAGTAGGGCAGCACGGCGCGGGTGACGAACTCCTCGACCTGACACAGCGCGCGCCCCGAGGCGACGTAATCGGCATAGAGCAACCGCTGTGTGCCGAAGGGTGTGTCGATCGCGATCCCGTCGCCGATCAGCCCGCCGCGCAACGCCGTGAGCGCCTCGGGCGTGCCAAGGCTCTTGCGAAACTCGTCGAGCGTGGTCATTCGCACCTCATTTCATGGACTGTCGGAACGATACTTGCCCCGGGATGCGAAAAGCGCCGAAATCGTGGCAGCAAACAGGCAGAAAACGTGATAGTGATAGACGGATGAGCGATTTCATCGATCAGATCGACCAACACATCCTGCTCGAGCTTCAGCGCGACGCCGGGCGATCGCAGCGTGACCTCGCCGAAAAGGTCGGGCTGTCGCAGAACGCCTGCTGGCGGCGGATGC
>LFIK01001905.1_pt1 | contig 16702 bp, 16 predicted proteins | sample 643401 | NCBI WGS metagenome assembly LFIK01 (sample SAMN03777447, study PRJNA286221) | soda lake metagenome | biome: soda lake; feature: Kulunda steppe; material: water; isolation source: sample T5-Br brine of Lake Tanatar-5 | place: Russia: Kulunda steppe | collected 2010-07
ACCTCGGCCATCTTCTCGGCCGAGAGCGCCCCGTCAACATAGGCGATCAGGTCCGGATCGAGCGCCGGATCGGTGTGATCGGTCTTGCTCATTCTCCTCCCTCCTTGCGTCTAAGCAGTGACAGCTTGCCCTTCTGGACCCCGGTCACGATCCGCCGCAGCGCCTCGCGCCCGCGTCCCAGCCGCGACATGAAGGTGCCAAGCGGCACATCCAGCGTGCGCGCGGCTTCGGCATAGCTCATCTCGCGCAGGGCAACGAGGATGATCGGCATCCGCTGCGCCTCGGGCAATTGGTCGAGGGCACCCATCACCTGTTGCAGCTCCACATGGGTGTCCTGACATTCCCGCGCCACCGGGTCGGGCAGATCGGGGGCGGCCTCGGCCCGGGTGCGGGCGCGACGCAGATCACTGACATAAGTGTTGTGCAGGATGCGGAACAACCAGGGCCGCAGATCGGTGCCGGGCTGGAACGTGTCGGCCTTGGCAATCGCCTTGACCAGCGTTTCCTGCACCAGGTCGTCGGCGGTCACCGGGTCCCGGCAGAGCACCAGCGCATAGCGGCGCAGGCTCGCGACATGGGTATGCAGTTCCGATTTCAAACTCATCACGGCATCCTTGAAGAATTTGCAGGACATACGCATCAGCAGCGGGTTTCATCCAAAACTTTTCCGGGAATATGCGATTGCGTTGTGACGCCGCGTTATCGACGCCGTTTTCCGACGCCATGAGGGATGAAACCCGCCCCCCGCGCGTTGTCGAGGCATATGCAGGAGGTTGAGATGGCGAACGATCTGATCATCCGGCCGCAGGTGCCCGCCAAGCGGCCTCAAACCACGCTCCCCGGTTTTGTGTTCGGCACCAAGCCGCGCGTGATCATCAAGCGCAGCGCGCTGTATCTGGTGACGCTTCTGGTGCTCTATTTCGGGGTGATCGGCAATCTGATGCACCGGGTCGATGCCGATCTGGATTTCACCCCGCCAACCCCGATCGAGGGCGGCAGCCATGCGGTCAACATGGCCGAGGCGCTGATCCTGCGCGAGACGGTCGAGAACCGATGGACAGCGAATGACCCGTTCTTCTTTCCGACCGGGTTTCTGGACAACATGCCCAACTATCAGCGCGGGATGATGCGCGCGATCAGCCGCTTCACCATGGAGCTCGAGAACCAGATCGGGCGGCTGCGCGGCTCGGGCGCCATTGACCGCGACCTGGAGCGCGCAGTCGGTCTGCTGCAGTTCCCGACCGATGTCTGGCTGTTCGACTTCGACCAGTCCTTCCTGCCCATCCAGCCCGCCGACACGCAGTACGAGGCCGCGGCCCGCGCGCTTCGGGCATTCAATACCCGCGTTGCGCTGGACATGGCGGTTTTCGAGACGCGCCCCGATGCGCTGGCGATGACCGTCGAGCGGATGGCAGGCGAGTTGGGCTCGCGCGCGGCGATCGTGGATGATCATGTCAGCGGTGACAGTTTCATCATCGACTTCGTGTCGGATGACATCTTCTACTTCAACAAGGGGATGGCCTATGCCTCTTACCTGCTGCTGCGCGAGTTGGGCCGCGACTTCGAGGACGTGATCCGCGCGCAGGGCCTGACCCGCGTCTGGACGCAGGGGCTGGAAAGCCTGCGGCTGGCCTCGCAGCAGCAGCCCTGGATCGTGCTGAACAGCTCGGGCGCGAGCAGCTTTCTGGCCAATCATCTGCATCTGCAGGGGTTCTATCTGAAGCGCGCAATCCTGCAGCTTGACGAAGTCGCCCGCGTGATCCGCGCGAACTAAACGATCCGACCGGTCTCTTACGCCCCGGCCCGTGTGGCCGGGGTTTTGCTTTGGTTGGAGCTCTGCCGGTCAGGGGTTATGTCGGCCCTGCTTTTCCCGGCGTCTTGCGCCGGGGGCAGGGCTGGCTTGACGGAATGGTGTTCGTGGTCGTTGGTCGCCCGTCGGGGCGTTCATAGGGGCGCTCGGATCTTGTCTGCCGGCCGGCGTATCCGGGTTGCGGGCGGGACAATGTGCTCTCATCCCCCGCCCCGCCCGGCAACGCGGCACTTATCAGGATTGCTTCGGTGGTGCTGGCACGCAGGCAAGGGTCTCTCGCCGCATACGCTGCATGCCTGCGCGCGGGGCGCGGTGATGCTCGGGGAACGACACCTTTCGGAAGGTTGTACACTCTTCCGCCGCGCACACGAAAAGGCCGGGTCGTTGTGACCCGGCCTTTCTGTCGTGGTCTTTTCTGTGTCACTCGGCGGCGATAGCGTGGGGCTTGTAGCGCTCCGCGACCGCGGGGCGGGTTGCGTCTTCTGTATCATCATCCGACACGAGGCGCAGGATTTCCATGCCGATCTGCGCCTCTCGCTTCGCGCGCAGCGCCATATCCTCAACATCCATCGCCAGCGTCGCGCGCGATAGGCCCAGCCGGTTCAGCTGGCGCTCATTCAGGCGCAGCAGATTCGCCGTGACCGCAGTCAGGTCGCGGTCTTCCAGCCAGCTCTCATAGGCTTCGCGGTCGCGATGGATCATGCGGCCCCAGAGGCCGACCAGACCATCCCTGCGGCGACCGTGGATTGCGTTCTGCGGCACACTCTCTGTCATCGTCATGGTGTCCTCCATCGGTTTGACACCTTGAAAACGCAGCAACGTGCACTTTCATCCAAGGGTAACGGGAGCGTGAACCGTGCGCCGGTTTTCGACATGGCGCGGGATGAAATCCGGGCCTGGAACGTTTACACCCCGAACCGGCGCGCAGACTCGCAAGGTCGGCTCGCTCTTTCCGTAACCGACGGCCACAGAGGCACCGATGCGTCAGACTGAACGCCAGACAGACAGCACGCCCCCGCAGCCCGAGAATCGCGGCAGCGTGGTCAAGCTGGAGGCCGCGCCCGCATCCCCGTGGCGGCGCTTTTTCCTCGTGGCGCTGACACTGGGGCTGATCTGGGCCGTGCTGACCGATTTCCGGCTGGATGCGCTGGCCTTCGGTGTGCCTGCGGTGCTGGCCGGGGCGGCGCTGGTCTTCGTGCTGCCCGCAAGTTCGGCCTGGCGGCTAAGCCCGCGCGGCGCCCTGGCATTCGCCCTGTGGTTCGCGGTGCAGTCGGTGCGCGGCGCGATCGATGTGGCGCTGCGCGCGTTCGACCCGAAACTGCCCCTGCGCCCCGGCTTTCGCCGCTATACGCCAGCCCTGCCCGCTGGCGCGCCGCGAGTACTGTTCCTCAACACCATCACCCTGTTGCCCGGCACACTGACCTCCGAGGTTTCGGGCGACACGGTGGTGGTCCACATGCTCGACACCCGCGCCAACCTCGAGGCCGATCTGAACGCGCTTGAGACACGTGTCGCGGCGATGTTCGCACTGTCCTGAGTTCCTGGAGATTTCCGAATGACCGTTTTTCTTTCCCTCATCCTCATCGTGCTGCTGACCAGCATCCTTGCCGGGCTGATACGTGTGCTGCGCGGACCGGGCGCCGCCGAGCGCATGATGGCGGCGCAGCTTTTCGGGACGGCCGCCGTGGCGATCCTGCTGATCCTGTCGCGGCTGATGGAGTTGCCCGCGCTGCTGGACGTGGCGATGGTCTTCGGGTTGCTGACGGCAGTGGCGCTGGTGGCCTTCGTGGTGCTGGCCTCGCGGAGGGTCGGGTGATGCTGGAGTTTCTCGCCGCTGCCCTGATCGGTCTGGGCACCGTGTTCTTTGTCGCCGGGACAGTCGGACTGTTGCGGTTTCCCGACATCTTCTGCCGCCTGCACGCGCTGACCAAGGCCGACGGGCTGGGTCTGGCGCTGATCGCGCTCGGCGTGGCGCTGCTGGCCGACGGCGCGGGCGAGGTGTTCCGCATCGCGCTGATCTGGTTCTTCGTCGCCGTAGCGGGCGCCACCTGCGGCCATCTTATCGCGAGCTACGCCCGGCGCGTGAAAGCAGAGGCCGACGATGACTGACCCGGTGCTCGTCTTCGACCTGCTGCTGGCCGCGGCAGTGGTGGCGCTTGCCGTTGCGTCGCTCAGCGTGCGCGATCTGTTCATGGCAATCGTGCTGTTCATCACTTTCGGGCTCTTGTCGGCGCTGGCCTGGGTGCGGCTCTCCGCCCCCGATGTGGCGCTGGCCGAGGCCGCCATCGGTACCGGCGTCACCGGTGCGCTGCTGCTCAAGACGCTGCATCACCTGCGCTATGTCACTGGCACGCTGGATCGGGACCCGCCGCCGAGCGTCACCCCCGCCACGCCGGTCCCCGCGCCCGTGATCTGGGCCAATGCCGCGTTCTGTGGCCTCATCACGCTGGGCTTGGCAGCGGCCTTTCTGGGCGCGCCGCAGGCCGGGCCGGGCTTCGACCCGCTGGTCGCCGAGGCGCTGCCAGCAAGCGGGGTCGAGCATCCGGTGACTGCCGTTCTGCTGAATTTCCGTGCCTATGACACGCTGATGGAGGTGGTGGTGCTGCTCGCTGCCGTGATCGCCGTCTGGCAGATCGAGCGGGGCCTTTCCGATGCGCCTGCCCCGGCGCTGGGCGAGATCTTCGACGGCTTTGCCCGGCTGACCCTGCCCGCGATCGTGGTGGTAGGCACCTATCTGCTGTGGAAGGGGGCCGAGGCCCCGGGCGGTGCATTCCAGGGGGGTGCAGTGCTGGCCGCCGTGGGGCTGCTGCTGCTGCTCTCGCGGCTTTATGTGCCGCAGCCCGCGCATCGCGGCGTGGCGCGCTGGGCCTTCGTGCTGGGCACGGGCGTCTTCGCCGGAGTGGCGCTGCTGGTCGCTGGCGGCGGTCGCGTGGCGTTCGAGTACCCGGCCGAGCACGCCAAGACCCTGATCCTGCTGATCGAGGCGCTGGTGACGATTTCCATCGCCGTCACGCTGGCGGCGCTGTTCCACGGCCGCGAGCCCGTGGCGCTGCCGAGTAGCGGAGGGAAGAAGGATGCCTGAACTGACGCCTGCCCTGATCTACGGGGTGACCGGGATCGCCGTTTTCGCCATCGGGCTGGTGGGCGCACTTTGCGCGCAGGACCGGCTGCGGCGGGTGCTGGCGCTGAAACTCTGTTCGGTTGGGGCCGGGTTCATCCTGGTGGTCGCCGCCTGGCGAGACCCGCCCGATGCCCCCGACCCTGTGCCCCACGCGCTGGTCATCACCGGGATCGTGGTGATGGTCAGTGCCACTGCGGTCGCCCTTGCCCTGATCCGCCGCCTGCAATCGCTGGAAGCCGAAGATGATGCTTGATCCTCTGACCCTTGTGCTGTTCGCACCCCTGTTCGGGGCGGTCGCGGCCTTTGTCTTTCCGCGCGCCGCCGCTGCGGTGGGGCTGGGCGCGGTCCTCGTGACCTGCGGGGCGGTGCTGTGGCTGGCGCAGCAGGTGCTGGCGGCGGGCGCGGTCACCGTCGCGCTGGGCGGCTGGGAGCCGCCGCTCGGGATCGCGCTGCGCGCCGACGGGCTGGCCGTCGCGATGCTGGCGATGACGGCGGTCGTCGGGCTGTTGGTGAGCGCCAGTGCGCTCGATGCGCTGCGCGAGGCGCGCCAGCAGCAGTATTTCTGGCCGCTCTGGTTGCTGCTGCTGACTGGCATGAACGGGGTCTATCTCGGCACCGATGTCTTCAACCTCTACGTGATGATCGAGGTGATCGCGCTGGCCGCTGTCGGGCTGACAGTGCTGTCGGGCACGCGCGAGGCGGTCCGCGCCGGGCTGGAATACATGTATGCCTCGATCCTGGGTGCGCTGTTGTTCCTGCTGGGGGTGGGCTTCGTCTATCTGCAACTGGGCCGGCTCGATTTCGAAGGTCTGAACTCTGCCGAACCCTCGGGGGCGCTGAGCGCCGCGCTGGCGCTGATGGTGATCGGGCTGCTGCTGAAAACCGCACTCTTTCCGCTGCATTTCTGGCTGCCCGCCGCCCATGCCAATGCCACGGCCCCGGCCTCAGCGCTCTTGTCCGGGCTGGTGGTCAAGGCGGCGCTCTACATATTCCTGCGACTGAGCACCTACATGCCGCTGCCCGATGAAATCCTGATTACCCTGATCGGGACACTGGGCGCGGGGGCGGTGCTGTGGGGGGGCGTGCAGGCCCTGCGGGCCGAGCGGCTGAAACTGCTGGTCGCCTGGTCCACCGTGGTGCAGATCGGGCTGATCTTCATCGCGTTTGCGCGCGCCGGGCAGATCGGTCTGACGGAAAGCTGGAAGGCGGCGGCACTGTTGATCCTCGCGCATGGGGTCGCCAAGGCGGCGATGTTCCTCGCGGCGGGGCGCATCAAGGACGAGGTCGGCCATGACGTGATCCGCGATCTGGATCGCTCGAGCATCCGGCCGACACTGGCGCAATTCACTTTCGCGCTGGCCGCGATCAGCATCATCGGCCTGCCGCCGAGCCTTGGCTTCATCGGCAAGTGGTCGCTGATGGAAGGCGCGATGGCGGCGGGCTACTGGCACTGGGTCGCAGTCACCATGATCGGCACGCTGCTGTCAGTGGCCTATTTCAGCCGGGTCTTCGCGGGCTTCCTGCGGTTCGACCGGATGCGGGGCGAACTGGCCGAGCACAAGGGCTGGGCCGTCGCCGATATCGCGCCGCTGACACTGGCGCTCGCAGCCATCTCGCTGGGGCTGATGGCCACGCCCATCCTGTCCTTCCTCGAACTCGGCTATCCCTTCGGAGCGACGCCATGACGGACACGCTGACCGAGATGCTCACCACCCTGAACGGCAGCCTTCTGAGCGATGCACCGCTCTTGCCGCTGTTCATCCTGCTGACCTCGCTTCTTGCCTCGCCCGTGCTGTTTGCGCTGCCCGAAAGCGCGGCCCGTCTGCGCGCCGGCATCAACCTGACGGTCGCCGCGCTGAAGGTGGCGCTTGTGGGCTGGCTGGGGATCAAGGTCGGTCAGGGAGTGGTCTACGACATCAGCTTCAACATGCTGCCGGGGCTGGAGTTCAAGCTGCAGGCCGATCCGCTGGCGATCCTGTTCGTCTCGCTCTCGGCGATCCTGTGGCTGGTTACGACAGTCTATTCCGTGGGCTATCTGGAGCGCGGCCCCCACCGGGCGCGGTTCTTCGGCTTCTTCAGCCTGTGCGTGGCGGCAACCGTGGGCATCGCCATGGCGGGGAACCTGTTCACCTTCCTGATCTTCTACGAGCTGCTGACGCTGGCCACCTATCCGCTGGTGATCCACAAGGGCAGCGCCGAGGCATTGCGCGCAGGCCGGATCTACCTGATCTACACGCTGGCGGGTGGGCTGGTGCTGCTGTTGGGCACGCTGGGGCTGTGGGTGCTGGCGGGCACGACCGATTTCACCCCGGGCGGCGTGCTCGAAGATGTCGTCGCCGAGAACCGGCTCGCCGCGCAGGCGCTGTTCGTGGTGCTGGTCGGCGCGCTTGGCGTCAAGGCCGCGCTGGTTCCGTTCCACGCCTGGCTGCCCACCGCAATGGTTGCCCCCGCCCCGGTCTCGGCGCTGCTGCACGCCGTCGCGGTCGTGAAGGCGGGCGCTTTCGGGATCATGCGCGTTGTCTATGAGGTGTTCGGGATCGAGACCGCACAGGCGCTGGGCATGACCGCACCCCTGGCCGCGCTGGCGGGCGTCACGATCATCTACGGCTCGCTACGCGCGATCACGCAGGACGACATCAAGAAACGGCTGGCCTATTCGACCGTATCCCAGGTCAGCTACATCACTCTCGGCGTGGCGCTGGCCAGCCCCATCGCCGCAGTGGGCGCACTGGCGCATCTGATCCATCAGGGGCTGATGAAGATCACCATGTTCATGGCGGCGGGCAATCTGGCCGAGGGGCTGGGCGTCAAGAAGGTGAGCGAGATGAACGGGGTCGGCCGCGCCATGCCGGGCACGATGCTGGCCTTCTCGGCCGCGGCGCTGGCGATGATCGGGCTGCCGCCGCTCGCGGGGTTCGTCAGCAAATGGTATCTGGCGCAGGGCGGGCTTGATGCTGGCGCGGGCTGGGTGATCGCGCTCCTGCTCGGATCGAGCCTGCTCAACGCCTTCTATTTCCTGCCGATGCTCTACCGCGCCTGGTTCCGCGACGGCACGATCGAGGCCCCGGCCCGCCCGCGCATCGGCTGGATGCTCGCCGCACCGCCTGTCGCCACTGCGCTGATGGTGCTGTTTGTCGGCGGGTTCGCCAATGCCCCCTTCAGCCCGCTGGAGTGGACGCGCTTTGTCGTCGCCATCGAGTATCAGGAGTAGCATCAGATGACGCTCTCGGTGATCCTGTTCGCAATCGGCTGGCCGCTTGTCATGGCGCTGTTGCTCATGTTCGAGGCCGCGCGCCCGATCCTGTGGCGGATGATGCCGCTGGCCGCGCTGCCCGCACTGATGCTGGGGCTGCTGCTCGCCGACCCGGTTTCGGTGCGCGGCGACTGGTTCGTGCTGGGGCTGAGCGTGGGGCTGGACGCGACTTCGCGGCTGTTCCTGATCTTCACCTCGGTGCTGTGGGTCGCTGCGGGCAGCGCGGCGCGGCACTGGATGCGCGAGGACCCGCGCGCGACCACCTTCGGCGTGGTGTTCCTGATGGCCATGAGTGGCAATCTGGGGCTGATCCTGTCGCAGGATGCGGTGGCCTTCTACGGGGCCTTTGCGCTGATGAGTTTCGCCTCCTTCGGGCTGGTGATCCACAGCCGGGATGCGGGGGCGCAATGGGCCGCGCGGCTCTATATCGGCTTCGTGGTGATTGGCGAGTTGATCCTGTTCTCGGGGCTGGTGCTGGCGGCGACGCAGGCGGGTTCGGTGCTGCTGGCCGACCTGCGCGCCACGGAGCTGTCGGGTCTGACGGTGGCACTGCTGCTGACCGGCTTCGGCATCAAGCTGGGCGTGATGCCGCTGCATTTCTGGCTGCCCCCCGCGCATGGCGCTGCCCCCGTCCCCGCCAGCGCCGTGCTGTCGGGGGCGATGATCAAGGCCGGGCTCTTCGGCATTCTGGCGACCGTGCCGCTTGGGGATTTCATCTATGCCGATCACGGCACGGTCGTTATGTCGGCGGGGATGCTGACGATCTTTGCCGCCTTGCTGCTGGGCGTGCAGGAGGGCAGCCCCAAGACCGTGCTGGGCTTCTCCAGCGTCAGCCAGATGGGGATCATCGCCGTGGGGCTGGGCGCGGGGCTTATGACGCCCGCAGCCTGGCCGGGAATTGCACCGGTGCTGGTGTTTCTGGCCGCGCATCACGCGCTGGCCAAGGGGGCGCTGTTTCTGGGGGTCGGGGCCTGGGCGGTTCAGGCCGGGCAAGCGGGGCGCGGGCTGGTGACGCTGGCGATGCTGGTCCCGGCGCTGGTGCTCGCCGGGCTGCCCGCCAGCTCTGGCGGGCTGGGCAAGGAGGCGCTGAAAGCCGCGCTCGCGGACGGCTCGCCCGTGTGGCTGCCCTGGCTGACCCTGGCGCTGACTCTTTCGGGAGTGGCGACTGCGCTCCTGATGGCGCGCGCGCTGGCGCTGGTCTGGCTGGTCCCGCCAAAGGCACCGCCCGCACGCGCCGACGCCTTGGCGCTGCCCTTCCTGTCACTGGCCGGGCTGTCACTGGCCCTGCCCCTGCTGTGGCCGGTGCTCGAACCGGAAGTGGCGGCGCCAGTTCTGGCGGCGCCCGCAGGCGCGCTGTGGCCGCTGGCGCTGGGCACGGGCATCGCCGTGGCGGTGGCCATCACCGCCCATGCGCGGATGATCGGCCCTGAGAACTTCGTCGCCGGATTGATGGCCCCGTTCCATGCGTTTTCCGAACGCTTGCGCAGCCTGTCGGCTGCCAAGCGGCGCGCGGCACGGCGGGTCGGGTATGCGGCGCCCCGCATCCTGGAGGCCACTGCCGCGCAATGGCGGCTTGGGCAGACAGCAGTCGCGGCCCTGATCGCGGCGTTCATGGTGATCGAGGGCACCGCAGGCCTGCGGGAGGATCGGATCAGCATCCCTGCGGTGCAACTTGGCCCGCCCGCCTCGGATGACGCGGAGCAAGAGACCCTCGAAGCGCAGCCGGACGCCGAGACAGAGCAGAGGGCTACGCCATCCGGGCAAGGTCTGGATTGGCGAGACTGACAGTTGCGATACCGTCGGCATCCGGGAGAATGGACAGGCGCGCGCCGTCATCGCGGCGCGACCTGCCAGTGACCGCCACGGGCGATGCGAGGACGCAGTGGCAGCGGATTGCGCCATGTGAGACCACTCTCGGCCTATCGCCGCACAACAAGACCGTTTTTCCCGGCCCGCGCGACTGGCCCCAAAGCGCCCTCGGGGCGCGCGTGCAAGGACGGGTGGGTGGGCGCGCCCCGGGGGCGCTGTCGAGCGTTCCGCGCGAAAGAACTGCACCAAACTGATCAGCCGGAAACTGCATGAGGTGTGGAACAGTCGAACGCCATCCCCCTTCTGCATGGCTCAGATCTGCAACTCTCTTTGGTCGCGCGAACGCCGACCAACCGCGCCAGCAGAGAGGGCCGCTCATTCGGCCGGCCATCTGCCGCGCTCAGGAGTGTCCGGTAATCACGGCGATATCGGCCCAGACACCCGGGGCGGCAGCAAGAACTATCCCGCCTTGGGACAACATCGTTTCCACGCTCTGGGGCAGTGTCCTTCCTCCGGCCTCGCGGACGAGCAGCAGCCCCGCCAGGCAATCCCAAGGGTGCATGTGCGGCTCATAATATGCGCCAAGACGGCCTGCCGCCACAGCCGCCAGCATCAATGCGCCAGAGCCATTGCGGTAATACATCCCCCCCCGGGCCATCAACTCGGAGATGACGGACGCAATATGCCCGGGTGTCGTCCGGTGGCTGGCGCCGATCCCGGTCAGGCTGTTGGTCAGGCGCGTGTCCGGTGACAGCGACAGACTTGTATCATCAAGCCATGCGCCGCAGTCGTGCACGCCTGTGAACATCTCGCCGGTCAGGGGTTGGAAGATGATCCCGGCCTCGGTGCGATCTGCGCTCTGCAGCGCGATGGCCACGCACCAATGCGGCAGACCCGAGACAAAGGGCACGGTTCCGTCAATCGGGTCAATGACCCATGTCAGACCGCTTCGACCGTCCTGTGCGCCGCCTTCTTCACCCAGAAAGCCATCCTCCGGAAAGGCGCGGGCCAGGGCTTCACGGATGATATCCTCGGCCTCGCGGTCGGCGCGGCTGACCATATCCAGCGCATCGTGCTTGGTTTCGATCGTCAGGCTGTCACGGTCGCGAAACAGCGCCAGCGCATGCGCCCCCGCCGCCCGCGCAGCAGCCTTGGCCACGTCCAGCCGCGCGGCGATCCTGTCTTCTGTCATCTGTCGACTCTCCCTGCCTCACGACACCCGAATAGGCGCAGTGTCGGGGATACTCAAGGTGACCTCGGTGCCGGGCGCGATGGGCGCCTCGAGCATCGGGCGCGAGGCGAGAAGCTCGGCAAAGCCGGTCTCGATCTCGTATTCCCAGCGGCTGCCCAGATAGGTGCAAGCCCGCACCCGCCCGGCAGGCGCCCCGGTGCCGGGGGTAAGCGCGATCCGCTCTGGGCGCAGCGAGATCTTGGCCTCGCCATCGGGACCCTTCATCGGCAGGTCGAGATCCGCCGCCTGAAACCGTCCCCCCGCCACGCGCCCCGAAATGAGGTTCGCATCGCCGATGAAGTCGGCCACGAAGGCCGAGGCAGGACGCTCGTAAAGGTCGCGCGGCGTGCCGATCTGCGCGATCCGGCCCGCCTGCATCACAACGATCCGGTCCGACACGGCCAGCGCCTCTTCCTGGTCATGGGTCACATATACTGCGGTCAGGCCGAAGCGCTTCTGCAACTCGCGGATCTCGCCGCGCACCTTGCGGCGCAGCTTCGCATCGACATTCGACAAGGGCTCGTCGAACAGCAGCACATCTGGCTGCTGGACAATCGCGCGCGCCACCGCGACGCGCTGCTGCTGACCGCCCGAGAGCTCCGAGGGCAGCCGCTCGGACAGGCCAGCAAGGCCGATCTGGTCGAGGATTTCATGCGCGCGGGCGCGCGCCTTGCCCTTCGCCTCGCCCCGGATGGTGGGGCCATAGGCGACATTCTCCAGAACGCTCATATGGGGAAACAGCGCATAGGACTGGAACACCATGCCGACATTGCGCTCGGCGGCGGCACGTTGGCTGACATCGCGCCCGGCGATCTGCACAAGCCCCGCGCTGGGCAACTCCAACCCCGCGATCAGCCGCAGCGAGGTGGTCTTGCCGCAGCCCGAGGGGCCGAGGAAGGTCACCATCTCGCCCTTGGCGATGGACAGGCTGATCGCGTCGACGGCAACGGCGCTGCCGTAACGCTTGGTGACATCGGTGAACTGGATGGCGATTTCGTCAGACATGCATTCTCATTCCGCAGGGGTGACCTGTCCCTGAAACTCGCGTCGCCGCCCCAGCTTGCGTGCGCCCACAAGGAACTGGATCAGCAGGATACAGACGATCATCACGATCATCAGAACAGTCGAATAGGTGATGGCGAGCGCGTATTCCCCGGCCTCGACCCGGCCCATGATGTAGGCGGTTGCCATGTTGTGCCGCGCCGAGACGAGGAAGATCACCGCCGAGACCGCCGTCATGGCCGTCACGAAACTGTAGACCAGCGCGGTGAACACCGCGGGCTTGACCAGCGGCACCACCACCCGCCGCAGGGTCGTGGCGCCGCTCGCGCCCATGGTCTGGCTGGCTTCCTCCATGCTGCGGTCGATCTGGGCGAAGGCGGCCAGACCCGCGCGCATGCCCACCGGCATGTTGCGGAAGACGAAACAGATCACAAGGATCGCCGCGGTGCCGGTAATGTCCACCGGGGGCACGTTGAAGGCCGCGACATAGCTGACCCCGACCACCGTGCCGGGGATGGCGAAACTCAGCATCGTGCCGAACTCGAACGCGTTGCGCCCCTTGAAATCCTGCCGCGACACGAGCCACGCGGTCAGGATGCCGATCAGGGTGGTCAGCGGTGCCGCGATGGCCGATACCAGAAGCGTCGTCTGCATCGAGTTCCAGGCCGAGCCGTAGAATTCGAGCCCTGTCAGCCCCATCTCGAACGCAAACGCCGTGCGCAGATGGGCGAAGGTGGGCGTCAGGTCCCAGCGCCCGATATCCTGCACGAAGCCCCCCAGCAAGACGATCAGATAGACGCCCAGGGTGAAGGTCACGAAGGGGATCACCACGGCCCAGGCCACACCCTTCAGCCCGAATGGCAAGGTCGAGGCGAGCCCGGCATCCGACTTGCCGGTGACGGTGACGTAGCTCTTGCGGCCCAGCCAGCGGTTCTGCAGCCAGAAGGCGACCAGCGTCAGCGTCAGCAGGATCATCGCCAGCGTCGCTGCATTGCCCAGATCATAGCGCGCGCCGACCACGGCAAAGAATATGCGCGTGGAAAGGACCTCATACCCGCCCCCCAACACGATGGGGTTGCCGAAATCCGCAAGGCTTTCGATGAAGGCCAGCAGGAAGGCCGCCGCGATTCCGGGGCGCAAAAGCGGCCATGTGATCTTGAAGAATGTCTTGACCGGGCCCGCGCCCAGGGTCTGGCTGGCCTCTTCCAGGGTCGGGTTGATCGCCTCGACCGTGCCCAGCATCACAAGGAAAGTGATCGGCGTGAAGGCCAGCACCTGCGCCATCAGGATGCCGGTCAGACCATAGACCCAGCGCGTCGGGCGCACATCGAAAACCTCGGCCCCGAACTGCGTCACCAGGCCGGTGCGCCCGAACAGCACGATGATCGCGACACCAACCACGAAGGGCGGCGTGATGATCGGCAGGATCGACAGCGCCCGCAGCGTCTGCTTGAACCGGAACGACGTGCGCGCCACGATCAGCGCCAGCGCCAGCCCCAGCGCGGTGCAGATCGTTGCGGCCAGCAGGCCCAGCACCAGCGAGTTGATGACCACGCCGCAGCGCCGCCCGCCGGTGAAGCAGTCGAGCCGCCAGATATCGGGCGCGAACAGGCGGTTCAGGAACGGGCCGAGCGCGATCTCGCCATCAGGGCCGACAAAGGCCGCGAGCGCGAGCTTCAGGATCGGAAAGAAAACGAACAGGCTTAGCAACGCCACGATGAAAACGACCGACCCACCCGCGAACCGGTCGCCCCGGCAGAAGCCGCGCAGCGCAAGACAATGCGCTGTCAGGCCCAGAAAGGCGATGCCTGCGGTGAAAGCGCCCCAGCCGAAGCCCGTTTGCCCCGAGCCTGCGGCCGGAAAGAGAGTGCCGATCCAGCCGACCTGCGGCCCGCGCAGCCCCACAGCGAAACCCTGCGCAACCAGCAGGCCGAACCCGGCCAGCGCCAGGCCAAGGAACAGACGCCCCGCAGCATCGCGCATCCCCGCCCAGATCAGGACCGGCAGCGCCAGCACCACCGGCCACAGCCAGCCGCGCCCCTCGAGCGCAAGCCCCAGCGCCGAGGGCAGAAGCGGGGTGGCACCCTGAGGCAGGCTCTGGTGCCAGGGCAGCGCGAGCACCGCCAGCGCCAGCAGGGCGAGCCAGGCCAGTCTCTCGCGCGCGGCGCGCGAGGCACGCAATTCGTCTGGGGTCATTAATTCGCCTGAATGGGCCGGGCCGCAGATCAGGTCCGCGGCCCGGCAATGCTGGATGACTTAGCGTTGCGAACCGATCTCGGCATCCCAGCGGGCGAGCAGGTGCTGGCGCACCTCGCTCGACCCGTAGGTGGCAAAATCGTAGTCGATCAGCGTGATCTCGTCGAGCGAGGGCGATTCCGGCGGCACCGGCGCGTTGACATTTGACGGCACCTGGAAGCTGTTGGCCTCGGCCCCCAATGCCTGCGCCTCGGGGCTCAGCGCCCAGTCGTAGAACAGCCGTGCATTGTCAGGGTTCGGGCCGCCTTCGACAAGGCTCATGGAACCGATCTCGTAGCCCGTGCCCTCGCACGGGGCGACCGAGCCGATGGGCGCGCCCTGCACAGCCTGAGCGACCGCGTCATGCAGGAACACGATGCCGATCGCGGTCTCACCCGTTGCGGCGTTGCGGATGGGCGCTGCACCCGATTGCGTATACTGGCTGATATTCTGGTCAAGCTGGCCGAGGAATTCGAACGCCTCGTCTTCGCCCATGATCTGAACTAGCGTCGCGAGCAACGTGTAAGCCGTGCCCGACGAGTTGGGGTTGGCGACCTGGACATCATCGGCAAAGCGCTCTTCCAGCAAGTCCGCCCAGCAGGCCGGGGCCGGATCGTCCACCAGATCCCGATTGTAGCCGTAACCCAGCGCGCCGGCATAAATTCCGATGGTGCGGTTGCCCGAGGCCTCGGCCTGCGACAGCGCCCAGTCCTGCAGTTCCGACATCATGGGCGATTCATAGGCTGCGGTCAGCCCTTCCTCGGCGGCCTGCAGATGCGGATCGCCCGTGCCGCCCCACCACACGTCGCCGCGCGGCTGGTCACGCTCGGCCATAAGCTGGGCGAAGGTCTCGCCCGACGACCGGCGGGTCATCAGCACGTTGATGCCGGTCTCGCGCTGGAAACTCTCGCCCATCAGGCGGCACCATTCTTCCTGAACCGAGCAATACAGGACAAGTTCATCGGCGCTGGCGACGGCGGGAACCGAAATGAAACCCGCGATGGTCGCAGATATGATCGTTGATTTACGCACTGTTTTCCCTCCCTTTTTTGGTGTGGCATCTGCGTCCAGGAACCCCCTTTTCGCGCTGATACCGCTATCGAGACTATATGACAGATTCGTGACTTTGCGACAGAAATCCGCGCGGGCACCGCACTTTTTGTCTCTACCCGGAGGGGCCGGATGAGGGGGTGTCGGCACCCCTCCCCGCCAAGCCGTTCTCGGCCCATGCCGATGATTGCACCGCCAAGGGGCATTTCGACACCTGCGCCGAACCCGCAGCCACTGTCGCGGTGCAGTGCGCGGCCCGGCAACAGATCGCGGCAGACCGGAATATGAGAAACGCCAGTACCGGTCCTGTGAAACCCCTCGGGAATTGAAGCAGCACGTGGAGGACCTAGCGGTCAGGGGATTGACGCCGCACGCGCGCAGTGGCTTGCTGACAATCTGCCGTGCGCGCGGCGCTGAACGAGGTCTGCCGATGCCCCTGCCACATTTCCACATGGTCGATGCCGCCCCGCAACCCGTGGCGCCCTTCTCGCATGCGACCGAGGTCGATGGCTGGGTCTTCCTGACAGGCCAGATGCCCACCTGGCCGGGTGAACCGGATCGCCCTCTGCCCGAAGGCATCGCGGCGCAGACGCGCCGCGTCATGGACAACCTGATCGTGGTTCTGGACGGGCTCGGGCTGGGGCTTGCGAACGTGGTGCAGGCGCGCGTCTACATCACCGCGTTCGAGCGTGACTATGCCGCGATGAACACAGCCTACATGAGCTACTTCGCAGACGGGAAGCTGCCAGCGCGCACCTGCATCGGGGTGAGCGGCCTCGCCCTCGGGGCGCTGGTCGAGATCGATATGGTCGCCCGACGGCCCTGACCCGACGACGCCCCGGCCCGTCACGGCCACACGGGACGCGTCCAGTCCGCTCTCAAGGCGAGGGCCGCGGCCAGAGCCGCCCTGTTTCAGCAACCAGCGCGACACCGGGCGACGCCCGGGACGGAAAACACTTGTTTTCTAAGCCGATTCAGGCGATTTGATGAAAATTGACGAAAAGTAGTTCGTCACTCGGGGAGTGCCGGTTCATACGCAAGGAGAATGAAATGAGGGGCGCTCTTGGCCTCGCGGTCGCGTTCGTGCTTTATGCAGGGTCGGTTCTGCCAGCTGCGGCAGCACCATTCTGGGATTTTTCATTTTCCGGGACCTTCGGCCTTGGGAGTGGCAGCCCCGCCTCTGTGGGCGGC
>LFIK01001906.1_pt1 | contig 16702 bp, 13 predicted proteins | sample 643401 | NCBI WGS metagenome assembly LFIK01 (sample SAMN03777447, study PRJNA286221) | soda lake metagenome | biome: soda lake; feature: Kulunda steppe; material: water; isolation source: sample T5-Br brine of Lake Tanatar-5 | place: Russia: Kulunda steppe | collected 2010-07
CCGCGCACCCTTGAGCGGCTTGCTCTCGCCAAACTCCGCACGCAGGGCCATCAGACCCGGCATCTCCGTCTCCGCAATCGCAAGCTCCCGACGACCGTAAGCCGCAAGCGAAATGTCCTTGATGGCGCTGTCGTCGGGATTGAATTTCTGTGCCTTGTTCATGGCGTCCTCATATCTGACGGGCCGCCCGCAGGCGGCCATGTGGTTCGGTGTGGTTCGATGGGCGCCGGCCGCCAGCGGCGGCCGGCGCCACAATGGATCATTCCGCCGCGCGGCTCACCCCGAAGGTGCTCGCAAGCTCGGCGGCCAGATCGGTGCGCTCCCAGGAGAAGCCGCCGTCATCGGCCGGGGCGCGCCCGAAATGGCCATAGGCCGCGGTGCGCGTATAGATCGGCTTGAGCAGATCCAGGTGGTCGCGAATGCCGCGCGGGGTCAGCCGGACCATCTCGCGCAGGGTTTTCGCAAGCTTTTCCTCGTCGACACGCCCGGTGCCGAGCGTGTCGACATAAAGCGCGACCGGCTCGGGCACACCGATGGCATAGGCGAGCTGGATCTGGCACTTGGAGGCGAGCCCGGCGGCAACCACGTTCTTGGCGAGATAGCGCGCCGCATAGGCAGCCGAGCGGTCGACCTTGGTCGGATCCTTGCCCGAGAACGCGCCGCCGCCATGCGGTGCGGCGCCGCCATAGGTGTCCACGATGATCTTGCGCCCGGTCAGGCCGGCATCCCCGTCGGGACCGCCGACAATGAAACGGCCGGTCGGGTTGACCAGCAGCCGATCCGATGGCAGCGACCAGTCGGCAGGAAAGGCCCGCTTGATGTAAGGCTCGACCAGCGCGCGCACCTCGTCGCTGCTCATCTCCTCGGTGTGCTGCGTCGAGACCACGACGGTGTCCACACCGACCGGCTTGCCGTCCTCGTAGCGCAGCGTGACCTGGCTCTTCGAGTCGGGGCCGAAGGCGGGCTGCGCGCCGGATTTGCGGTCTTCCGCCATGTAGCGCAGAATCCGGTGGGCGAACTGGATCGGCGCGGGCATCAGCTCGTCGGTTTCGTCGCAGGCATAGCCGAACATGATGCCCTGGTCACCGGCACCTTCCTCGCCCTTGTCGCCCTCATCGACACCCTGCGCGATGTCGCTCGACTGCGCGTGCAGACGGCACACCACTTCGGCGTCCTTCCAGGAAAAGCCGAGTTGTTCATAGCCGATGTCGCGGATCGCGTCGCGCGTGATCTGCTCGACACGCTTGAGCACCGATTCCGGGCCGCGCACCTCGCCCGCGATCGTGACATGATGCGTCGTGGCCAGTGCCTCGCAGGCCACACGCGCCTGCGGGTCCTCCGCCAGATAGGCGTCCAGAACCGCGTCCGAAATCCGGTCACAGACCTTGTCGGGATGTCCCTCGGACACCGATTCGCTGGTGAACAGCCAGGATCTCTTGCTCATGTTTCTCGTCTCCTTCTTTATTGCACGTCGCCGCTATGATCAGGCGATCTTGCGTTCCGGCGCAGGCGCGGCCCGCTCCGGGGTGTAGCTCAGGCTGGGGGACAGCCAGCTTTCGACCTCGTCGATGCGCATGCCCTTGCGAGCCGCATAGTCTTCGACCTGGTCGCGGCCGACCCGGCCGATGCCGAAATAGCGCGCTTCGGGATGGGCGAAGTAAAGCCCGGACACAGCCGCGGCCGGCCACATCGCAAAGGACTCCGTCAGCGTGAGCCCGGTATGCTCGGTCGCGTCGAGCATCTCGAACAGCTTGCCCTTTTCGGTATGGTCCGGGCAGGCCGGGTATCCTGGGGCGGGGCGGATTCCGCGATACTTCTCGGCGATAAGCTCCTCATTCGAGAGCCGCTCATCCGGTGCATACCCCCAAAGCGACTTGCGCACCCGCGCATGCAGCGCTTCGGCATAGGCCTCGGCCAACCGGTCGCCCAGCGCCTGCACCAGGATCGAATCGTAGTCGTTCCCTTCGGCCTTGAGGCGGTCCGAGATGTCGTGCACCTCCGGCCCCGCCGTCACCGCGAAACCGCCGATCCAGTCGGGCGTGCCCCTCGGGGCCACGAAATCCGCGAGGCACATCGCGGCGCGATCGCCGGACTTCGCGCCCTGCTGACGCAGCATGGGCAGGCGACGCCATTCCTCACGACGTTCTTCATCGGCCCAGACCACGATATCGTCGCCATCGCTGTTGGCGGGCCACAGCCCGGCTACGCCGCGCAGGGTGAACCATTGCTCGTCGATGATACGCTGCAGCATGGCCTGCGCGGCGGCGTAGAGTTCGCGCGCGGTCGGACCCTTGTTCGGATCATCGAGGATCTGCGGGAACTTGCCCTTCATCTCCCAGGTGTTGAAGAAGGGCGTCCAGTCGATGAAGTCGACAAGATCGGCCGGTCCGATATCGTCGATCACGGTCAGGCCCGGCGTTTGCGGCGGCACCGGGGTATAGCTGTCCCAGCCGCCATCGAAGGCATTCGCGCGCGCCTCTTGCAGCGGGGTCGTTGGACGTTCGCCCGACTTGTCATTGCCCGCGCGCATGCGGTCATATTCCGAGGCGATATCGCTGAGATATCCGTCACGCGCGGTTTTCGACAGGAGTTTCGACACCACGCCGACCGCCTTGGAGGCGTCCTCGACATATATGGCGCCGTGATCGTATTCCGGCTGAATCTTGAGGGCGGTGTGCTTCTTGGAGGTTGTCGCGCCGCCGATCAGCAGCGGAATGTCGAACCCCTGGCGCTTCATCTCGCTGGCGACATCGACCATGCGGTCGAGCGAGGGCGTGATCAGCCCCGACAACCCGATGATGTCGGCTTTCTCTTCCTTCGCCTTGGCCAGAATGTCCTCGGTGGGCACCATCACGCCCAGATCGACGACATCGTAGTTGTTGCACTGCAGCACGACGCCGACGATGTTCTTGCCGATGTCGTGCACATCGCCCTTAACGGTGGCCATGAGCACCTTGCCCTTGGCCGAGGTATCGCCCGCGAGGCGCTTCTCCTCCTCCATATAGGGCAGAAGATGCGCCACCGCCGTCTTCATCACGCGCGCCGATTTCACCACCTGCGGCAGGAACATCTTGCCCGCGCCGAACAGATCGCCCACCACATTCATGCCGTCCATCAGCGGCCCCTCGATCACATCGAGCGGTTTTTCGGCGCGCTGGCGGCATTCCTCGGTATCCTCGACCACGAAATCGGTGATGCCGTGGACAAGCGCGTGTTCCAGCCGCTTCTCGACCGGCTGTTCGCGCCATTTCGGGTCTTCCTTCTTCGCGGCCTCGCCCGATCCCCGGTACTTGTCGGCAATGGCGAGAAGGCGGTCCGTCGCATCGTCACGCCGGTTGAACAGCACATCCTCGACATGCTCGCGCAGCTCGTCGGGAATGTCGTCATAGACGGTGATCTGCCCGGCATTGACGATCGCCATGTCCATCCCCAGCGGGATCGCATGGTAGAGGAAACACGAATGCATCGCCTCGCGCACCGGGTTGTTGCCCCGAAAGCTGAAGGAAACGTTCGACAGCCCGCCCGAGATGTGGGTATCGGGCATGTCCGCCTTGATCAGCTTGATCGCTTCAAAGAAGGCATTGGCGTAGTCGTTGTGTTCCTCGATGCCGGTGGCGACGGCAAAGATGTTGGGATCGAAGATGATGTCCCATGGATCGAAGCCGGCCTTCTCGGTGAGCAGGTCGTAAGAACGGCGGCAGATCTCGTGTTTGTGCTGCGCGGTCTCGGCCTGCCCCTCTTCATCGAAGGCCATGACCACCACGGCGGCGCCATAGCGACGCACGGTCCGGGCCTGTTCGAGGAACGCGTCCTCGCCTTCCTTGAGCGAGATCGAGTTGACAACCGAACGGCCCTGGACGCATTGCAGCCCCGCCTCGATCACCTCGAACTTCGAGCTGTCGATCATCACCGGCACGCGGCTGATGTCGGGCTCGGACGCCATAAGGTTGAGGAAGGTGCGCATCGCCTCCTCGGCGTCCAGCAGCCCCTCATCCATGTTGACATCGATGATCTGGGCGCCGTTCTCGACCTGCTGGCGCGCAACCTCGAGCGCCGTCGGATAGTCGCCCTCCATGATCAGCTTCTTGAAGCGCGCCGAGCCGGTGACGTTGGTGCGCTCACCGATATTGATGAAATTGCTCACATTACTCATGCGGCCCCCTTCGCTTCGAACAGCTCCAGCCCTGACAGGCGCATCCAGCGCGCGCGTTCGGGCACTGTCCGCGGTGCCTTGCCCTTCACGGCATCGGCGATGGCGGCGATATGCGCGGGCGTGGTCCCGCAGCAGCCGCCCACGATATTGACCAGACCCGAATCGGCCCACTCGGCCAGATGGGCCGCTGTTTCCTCGGGCGTTTCGTCATAGCCGCCCATCTCGTTGGGCAGGCCGGCATTGGGATAGGCGCTGACAAGGGTGTCGGCGATCCCCGCAAGGGTGCGCACATGCGCGCGCATCTCCGCTGCGCCCAGCGCGCAGTTCAGCCCCACCGAAAACGGCCGCGCGTGGCTGACCGAGGCCCAGAACGCCTCGGGCGTCTGGCCGGTCAGAGTGCGCCCCGAGCGGTCGGTAATGGTGCCCGAGATCATCAGCGGCGGCACCTCCATCTCGTCGCGCAGCGTCTCGATGGCGTAGATCGCGGCCTTGGCGTTGAGCGTGTCGAAAATCGTCTCCAGCAGGATCAGATCGGCACCGCCCTTGATCAGCCCGCGCGCGGCCTCGCCATATGCCTTCGCCAGATCGTTGAAGCTTACCTTGCGAAAACCCGGGTCGTTGACATCGGGCGAAATGCTGGCGGTCTGGTTCGTCGGGCCGATCGCGCCGGCCACGAAACCGTTCCGCCCGCCCATATCGGCCGCATCGATCGCCTCGCGTGCAAGACGGACGGACTCCACGTTCAGCTCCTCGACCAGATCCTCCATCTCGTAATCGGCCTGGCTGATGGCATTCGCGCCGAAGGTGTTGGAGGTCAGGATATCGGCGCCCGCCTCCAGGAACTGGCGATGGATCTCGCGGATCATGTCCGGGGCGGTCAGGCTGAGCAACTCGTTGTTGCCCGCCACGTCGCCGGGATGATCCTTGAACCGCTGGGCGCGGTAGGTCGCCTCGTCGGGCTTCGTGTTCTGGATCATCGTGCCCATTGCGCCGTCGAGCACGAGGATGCGCTCGCGCGCCAGTGCATGCAGGCTGTCGCTTGCTGACATTTCGGGGTCCTCCTGACCGCTCAGGCTGCGGCTTGCGCCGGGATATCCACCGGCAGGCCAAGTGCGCGGCAGATGGCGAGTGTCACATCCGCCTTGTTGAGGGTGTAGATGTGAAAGTCATGTATCCCGGCTGCCATCAGTTGTCGACATTGCTCGGTCGCCACGCTGGTCGCGACCATGGCACGCAGCTCGGGGTTGTCGTCGAGCCCGTCGAACATCTGCTCGAGCCATGCCGGAATCGTGGCCCCGCACCCCGCCGCGAAGCGCTTGAGCGATGCCAGATTATGGACCGGCATGATTCCGGGAACGATCGGCATCGTGATGCCTGCGGCACGTACCCGGTCGATGAAGCGCAGGATCGTGTCGGTGTCGAACACGAACTGGGTGATCGCGCGGCTGGCACCGGCGTCCATCTTGCGCTTGAGATAGTCGAGATCCGCCTGCGCACCGCGCGAGTCCGGGTGCGGCTCGGGATAGGCGGCCACGGAGATGTCGAAATCCGCGACGTCGCGCAACGCGGTGACCAGCTGGGCGGCATCGGAATAGCCGTCCTCGGGCAGACTCTGACCTTCGGGAAGGTCGCCGCGCAGCGCCACGATCTTGCGGATGCCGTCATCCCAGAGCGCACGCGCCTGACGCGCGATTTCATCGCGACTCGCCCCGACGCAGGTCAGATGCTGCGCGACCGGCCGCTGCGTGCGCCCACGCACCATGTCCACGACTCGGTGGGTGCTGTCGCGGGTTCCGCCGCCAGCCCCGTAGGTTACAGAAAAATACGACGGTTGCGCCCATTCCAGACGATCCACCGTCTTGCCGAGTGTCTCGATGCCCCGGTCGGTCTTCGGCGGGAATAGCTCGAAGGAGACATTGACACGTCGGTCCGGATCAAAGCCGGTTGCATCCATTGGCCTGTCCTCTTGATTGATAGCATGCGCCGGGACGGGCTGACACACGACCCGTCCCCAAGTGCAAATGGCCGCTTCAGGCCGGCTTGCGGAACAGCTGGATGCCCCAGGCCAGATGCCCGGCATCAGCGGCCTTGACCCAGTTCTCGAGACCGACCGCCATCTTGTCGAGATACTCCTTCGAGGAGCCCGCCTCGACCAGCCGGTCGTAGTTCTTGAGCATTTCCTCACGAACCCGCGCGTAGTGGGCGCGCAGCTCATGGGTCAGGTCTTCCTGCTCGACGGTTTCAAAGCCGAGCGCCTCGGCCGCCTCGCGGTAGAAGCGCATCGACCCCAGCGAGTTGAGCTGCAGTCGATCATAGACCGGCTGCAGAACACCCGGCGGCACATTGTCCGCCTGCATCGGGTCGGTGAAAACGAGCTCGCCACCCGGCTTGAGCACGCGCCAGGCCTCGGCCAGCACCTTCTCGCGCTGATCGGAGTGCAGGAAGCTGTCCTGGCTCCAGGCCACGTCGAAGCTGGCATCGTCGGCCGGCACATCCTCGAACACACCGTGGCGCACCTCGATGCGGTCGCCCAGCCCGGCTTCGCGGATCTTCTTGCGGTTGTAGTCGTTCTGGATGGCCGAAATGTTCAGGCCCACGGCCTTGCAGTCGAATTTCTGCACCAGGCGACGCATCGCCCCGCCATAGCCCGATCCCATGTCGAGCACGCGCGTATCGGGGGCCAGCTTCGTCAGCTTGTCGGCCATGCGGAAGATCGTGGCGTCCGATGCCTCGCGGATGTCGTTGCTGACGTCATAGAGCCCGATATGCAGATCCTCGCCGCCCCAGATCGTGGAATAGAACGTGTCCGCGTCGTCACTGTCATAGTAGTTTTCGGTGACGTCGCGGATGTCGGTCTGGCCCTCGGCGACCGCGCCGCCCCACCGCACCAGATGCATCGACGACTTCTCGGCCACATGGATGAAGAAATCCGGGTCGTCCTCGGCGTAGGTTTCCTGGAAATCACCGTAGGTGCGCACGCGCTCGAACCCGGCCTCGCCCAGAAGGCGGCGGACATAGTTCTTGCGGATCGGGCACATGTTGAGCGTGTAGTCCGAACCGTCGGGGAAGGTGTATTTCATCCGGCACAGACCTTCGTCGACATGCTCGGGTTCGGCGGTGACCTGATCGCCGCAGTAGTAGTACTTGTGCTTGGTGGAAAAGCCCTGGTCGAGCATGGCGTCGTAATTGCGCTGATCGAGGATCAGGATACCGTCATGCTTGAGCGCGGCGTAGAACTCGGCCAGCGCACGGCGGCGATCCTTCTCCTCGTGCAGATGGGTGAAGGAGTTGCCGAGGCAGATAATCGCGTCGTATTTCCCGTTGACGTCGCGGTTGAGCCAGCGCCAGTCGGCCTGAACCGTCTTCAGGATGTGTCCGCGGGCCTGCCCGTTCGCGAATGCCTTGGCCAGCATCGCCGCCGACCCGTCCGCGGTGACCACGTCGAAACCCGCCTCGATCAGCCGGACCGAGTGGAAGCCGGTGCCGGCAGCCACGTCGAGGACCGACTGCTTGCCCCGCGCCCGCAGGATATCGATGAAGAACTGGCCCTCGCTCTCGGCACGGCCGCGCCAGTCGATCAGTTCGTCCCACTTGTCCACGAACGTCATCACGTATTCCTTGCGGTAGTGATCCGTTTCGCGGTCTTGCAGCGGGTCGTCGCCGTAGACCTGTTCCTGAAGATCGAGGTCTTCGTTCGCGCTCCGGTCATGGGCATCCGACATGTCAGGCTCCTCTGTCACTCTTGCTATCGGCGGGCGGAGGCTCCGCATCGCCGTATTCCGGTTCTCCATACGCGCCATCAGGGCCCACAGGACCCGGACAACCCCGGCTTGCCCGGGGCTTCGCTGACGACTTGTCCGGCTTGGGCGCCGTGAACCCGCCATCGCGCTCGATCGGCGCGGGCGCCGCTTCCACCCTTCAGGCGGCGCGGTTGGATGTTTTGCGACACAATACAAACTGAAAGCGACATTTCAAGCTCTGTGTGCAGTTTTTCTGCGTCGCGGCATCCACAGCACCGGCGCCTGTATCGGGCAACCCTCTGCAATCAGGCGCAGATGCTGCTGACATCGCGCGGCTGCGCCCCTACATTGGGCGAGGAAGGAGTGGCGCATGGATGGTGACGTTTTCGGGCGACTGGCTTATCTCGCCCTGCTGGGCACGGTGCTGATCAGCATCCTGCTGTTGCGCAACAGGAATCAGCTCGGACATCTGTTGCAGCAGGCGGTAATCTGGGCGCTCATATTCGTCGGTCTGATCGCGGCGGTCGGCCTGTGGCCCGACATCCGTCAGACGGTCATGCCCCGACAGACCATCGTGAGCGACGAAGGCCGAATCGTCGTCCCGCGCGCCCATGACGGACATTTCTACATGGTCCTCGACATCGAGGGAGAGCCGATCAATTTCATGGTCGATACGGGCGCCTCTTCGGTCGTGCTGTCGCGCGCCGATGCGCGACAGGTCGGAATCGACCCTGAGGAACTGGGCTATTACGGACGCGCGCGCACCGCGAATGGCACGGTACGCACGGCGCGCGTGCAATTGTCCGATGTCGCGTTGGGCGACATGCATGATCGCGGTGTTACAGCCTGGGTGAACGAGCAGGAGATGGATATCTCGCTGCTCGGGATGAGCTATCTCGAACGCTTCGCCACGATCGAAATCTCCAACAATCAACTGGTTCTGCGGCGCTGACCCGGCGCGAGGAAGGCCTTGGCCTCAGCCCCTGCCGGGCATGCAGCTACGCGGACATGCCCGGACATGAAAGTATCGCAGCCAGGACTTTCGGGATGCCGCCAGGCGCGGTTCACATCCATCGCCGTGGATGTATCATCGGCGCGGCAATTTCGTGAGATGCCCGACGACAGCTTGGCGCAATCATGCGCTGTTCGGGCGGTTCGGCAAAACCGTCCTTCACGACCGCGACAGACTGCATTACCCCTTCCTTGCCGAGAAGCGCCGACGCCAGCATGCGGGGAAGAGGATGAACCGACCGATCGAGGCACATGGGCTTGTGAAGTCATATGGGGCGGTGAAGGCCGTACAGGGCCTGTCGCTGCACCTGGACAGTGCCGAGGCGCTGGGCCTGCTGGGCCCGAACGGTGCGGGGAAATCGACCGCGCTATCGATGCTCATGGGGCTGCGCCCGCCCGATGCCGGGCAGGTGCGCATCTTCGGGCACGCGGCCGGCAGCGCTGCGGCACGGGCACGGATGGGCGTCACACCGCAGACTGCGGGTTTCCCGGATCAGCTGTCGCCGCGCGAAGTCCTCACCTATGCCGCCGCGCGGCGCCAGGGCGGTGCGGTGCTGGATGACGTGGTGGCGGCGTTCGGGCTGGAACGCCTGATCGACCGACGCATGGCCGGTTTCTCGGGCGGTGAGGTCCGGCGTGTGGCCTTGGCGCTGGCCTTCATTGGCCGGCCCGGGCTGGTGTTTCTGGACGAGCCCACCGCGGGGCTCGATGCCGCTGCCCAGGAAGCCTTTTGCAGCATCGCGCGCGATTATGTTGCGCTGGGTGGCGCATTGATCCTGACATCGCATCACTGGGACGAGATAGAAGCCGTCTGCGACCGCATCGTCATGATCGACAACGGCCGGCAGGTGCTGGGCGGATCGCTGACGGAAATCCGCGCCCGGATGCAGGGGCGGCAGATCGGCTTCAGCCTGCCGGCGGGCAAGATGCCCCCCGGCTGGCTGAAAGCACAGCGCAAGGGTGCGCGCTGGATGGTGGAATGCGACGACAGCGATACCTGCCTGCGCCGCATGATCGACGAGGGCGTGGCCTTCTCCGAACTGACGGTCGTGCCTCTCGGGCTGAGGGACATCATCGCCCGCTTCGAACAGCAACAGGACCGCCCATGAGCGCCCGGCAGCTTCGCGCGGAGATCGTTCTCGTCTTGCTCGTACTCGGGCGACAGCCCGGGTTCTGGGTTCCGACAGTGCTCTTCCCGTCCATGCTCTATGCATTCTTCGGCGCCGGATTCATGAGCTTCGGCCCGGCGGCGGGCTATGCGATGGCCTCATTCGCCGTCTACGCGGTTCTCGGCGTCGGATTCTATCAGTTCGGGGTCACCGTCGCGCAGGATCGCGCCGACCCCTTTGTGATCTGGCAACGTCTGCTGCCCGGGTCCTCGATCGCCCCCTGGGTGGCGCGGGTGCTTGTGGGCATGGGGTTTGCAACGCTGGCGATGACGCTGGTGCTGATGCTGGGCAAACTCCTTAGCGGCGTGGTTCTGGACGAAGCTGTGGCCTGGCTGCGGCTGGCCGGGATAACCCTGATGGCGGCCTTTCCCGCCACGTTGATGGGCACTGCACTGGGCTCGATCGCCTCGCCGCGCGCGGCCGTACCGCTGGCCAACCTGATCTTCCTGCCGCTGGCCTATCTGGGCGGGCTCTGGATGCCACCCTATCTACTGCCCGAATTCGTGACCGCCATATCGATCTGGACACCGACCCGGGCGATGGGCGAACTGGCCTGGGCCGCGCTGGACGGGCGGCCCGTGCCGGCGCGGTACCTGCTCGTGCTGGCGGGGTGGACGACGCTTGCCGCGGCCATCACCTGGGCGGGTCAAAGGCGCCATCGCAAGGCGCTGTTCGGATAGGCCACCAAGCCCGTCGTCGCGGCGCCGCGGCAGCAAGAACGCCGCAGATGCGCACAGGCGACCGGATCCGCCCTGCATGCCGGTTGGCCATTCTTCCTGAGCCGGGGTGGCGAAAACGCACGCCATTCAATCCAGCGAACCGGGCGTCGCACGGCCGACATCTTCGGGCGCGACGGCCACGGACTTCACGACAGCATGGCATCGCTGGCCGGGCTCCAACCCCATCGCCGCGACCGACCGACGGGTGACGCGCGCGGTCAGGCGTTGCCCCGGAGCGCCGGACCCGCCAGGCCCCAGGATCAGCGACACCAGCGCGCCGGGGCCTTTGCCGAGGCGAATCTCGTCGATGGTCCCCGACAGGATACTGAGTGCCGACAACCCCTCGGGACGCACACGCGACAGGATCACATCCCGCGCCGCGACGCGCACTCGGATCGCGGCGCCCGGCGCCTCGGACACGTGCGGCAGAAGGATCGAGCCGCCCCCCGTGGCCAGCTCGCTCAGCCCATCGCCATGGTGCGCCACCACCTGCGCGGTCAGCACGGATGCCGCGCCGCGCGCGCCGACGGCCGCCACGTCACCGAGCACCTGCTCGGGCGGTCCGAGCGCCGCGACCCGGCCATTGCTGAGGGCCATCACGGTCGTCGCCAGCCGGGCCACCTCGCCCGAGGAATGACTGACATAGAGAATCGGCACCGAAACCTCGTCACGCAGACGCTCGAAATAGGGCAGGATCTCGGCCTTTCGCGCCTCGTCGAGGGCTGCCAATGGCTCATCCGCGAGGATCAACCTGGGCGCGGCGAGCAGCGCGCGGCCGATGGCGACGCGCTGCTTCTCGCCGCCCGACAGCGCCGCGGGGCGCCGCGCCAGAAGATGACCGATGCCAAGCAGCTCAATCACATGATCGAGGCTTTCGCCGCGCACATCGCGGGGCGCGAACCAGCGACCGTAAAGCAGGTTCTGCCGCACCGTCATGTGCGGAAACAGCCGCCCCTCCTGGAAGATGTAGCCAAGCCGACGGCGGTTCGCCGGCAGCCAATGCCGTGCATCGGTGTCCACGAGCACCCAGTCGCCGGCCGCGATCCGCCCGGCATCGGGTCGCAAAAGGCCGGCCACCGCATTGACCAGCGTCGTCTTGCCCGAGCCCGATGGGCCGAACAGGACCGTCACCCCCGCCGGGGCCTCGACATCCACATCCAGCTCGAACCCCTCGAACCGGTGCCGGACCCGCAGCGCCAGCGTCATGAGGCCCCCACCAGGCGGGCCACGCGGCGCGCGACGAACTCCGACAGCAGCAGCGCGGCCATGGCGATGACGATGGCGACGATTACCAGCCGCATCGCCGCCTCCTCTCCGCCGGGCACCTGCAGGAAGGTATAGATTGCCAGCGGCATGGTCTCGGTCTCGCCGCGAATGTTCGATACGAAAGTGATGGTTGCCCCGAACTCGCCGATGGCCTTGGCGAAGGCCAGGATGGCGCCGGCCAAGATGCCCGGCAGGATCAGCGGCAGCGTGACCGTCACGAACACCCAAAGGCGCGAGGCCCCCAGCGTTTCCGCCGCCTGCTCCAGCCGGGGGTCGACGGCCTCGATGGCAATCCGGATCACGCGCACCATCAACGGGAAGGCCATGACGCCTGCCGCGACCGCCGCGCCGGTCCAGCGAAAGGCAACGACAATGCCGAACCATTGATCCAGGAACTGCCCCATAGGCCCCCGCCGCCCCAGGAGAAGCAGCAGCAGATACCCCGTCACCACCGGCGGCAGGATCAGCGGCAGATGCACCATGCCGTTCAACAGCTGCTTGCCCGGAAACTCCTTGCGCGCCAGCGCATAGGCGACGAGGATGCCCAGAGGCAGGCTGACCAGGGTCGCCCAGATGGCCACGCGTGCCGACAGGCGCACCGCCGCCCATTCCGCGGGACCCAGCCAGCCTGAAAGCGATTCCCACATCACTCGATCACGTGAAAGCCATGGTCGGCCCAAATCGGGCGAGCAGCCGGCGAGGTCAGGAAACCCAGGAACTCTGCACTTTCGGGGCTGGACGATTGCGCCGTGATCGCCGCGGGCAGGATGATGGGTGGATGGCTGTCCTCGGGAAACGTACCGATGAGACTGACATTGTCGTCAATCGCCGCGTCGGTGGCATAGACGATGCCCAGCGGCGCTTCACCCATTGCAACAAAGGCCAGCGCCGAACGTACATTGTAGGATTGCACGACGCGTTGTGCCACCGGTTCCCACAACCCCAGCGCGGTCAGGGCGGCCTTGCCATAGACGCCCGCCGGGACGGCATCGACCAGCGCCATCGACAGCCGCCCGCCATCGAGCATCCCGACGAGGTCGAGGGTTTCGTCGATGGTGACGGGCGCCACATCGCAGCCATGCGCGATCAGCACCAGGGTGTTGCCAAGGATGTCGCGCCGCGTTCCCGCGTCCAGATCGCCCGAGGCCTCGAGCGCATCCATCCAGTCGACACTGGCGGAGATGAAGATATCCGCCGGCGCGCCTCCCTGGATCTGGCGCGCGAGGGCCGAGGACCCGGCAAAGGACACGGTCGCGCGTTTGCCCGTCTCGGCCGTCCATTCCTCGGCCACTGCGTTCAGCGCGTTGGTCAGGCTGGCCGCGGCGAAAACCACGACCTCGTCGGCGGCGGCGCGGATCGGCGCGGCGACAAGAGCGAGCGCCGGGAAGCAAGCAAGAACCGTGCGGCGGGCGGCGGAGCGGAGCATACGGACCATCCCGTTGATATGTTCTCAAAAACATATCGCAGAAGGAAGGTCGTCGGCGCAAGCATTATCTTCCTGCGCGAATACCGTGACGCCTCGATGCCGCCGCGTTCGTGAACAGCACGGCCTCAGCCCGCTTCGGGCCGGGCGGGGACACTGCATGCGCTCGGCCTAGGCAAATGACTTGGCGAGGTCGCGCAGTTCGTTCTTCCTGACCTTCCCTGTCGTCGTCTTGGGCAATTCGCAGAAGACGATCTTCTTGGGGCGTTGAAATCCCGCGAGATGCGCGCGGGCATGCGTCAGCAGTTCCTCCTCGGTGGCCGTCGCGCCGTTTGCCAGCTCGACAAAGGCGCAAGGAACCTCGCCCCATTTCGCGTCCGGCATCGCCACGACAGCAGCCAGGCTCACGGCGGGGTGCGTATAGATGGCGTTCTCCACCGTGATGGATGAGATGTTCTCGCCGCCCGAGATGATGATGTCCTTGGCGCGATCGCGGATCTCGACATAGCCGTCGGGGTGTTGCACCGCGATGTCGCCGGACCAGAACCAGCCATCCCTGAATGCCCTGGCGGTCTCGTCGGGCTGCTTGAGATAGCCTTTCATGACGATGTTGCCCCGAAAGACGATCTCGCCCAGCGTCTCGCCATCCCAGGGCACCGGATGACCGGACTCGGGGTCGAGCACGAGCACGTCTTCCTGCAGTTCATACGCAACGCCCTGACGCGCCTTCAGGCGCGCGCGGTCCTGCGGGGGCAGATCCTGCCATCCCGGTTTTTCGGCGCAGACGACAGCGGGGCCGTAAACCTCGGTCAAACCGTAGACATGCGTGATGGAGATGCCCATCGCCTCCATGCCGGCGATGACCGTGGCCGGAGGCGGCGCGGCGGCGGTCATCATCGCAACCTTCTGCGGAAAATCGCGCCGGTCCTCCGGCGGCGCGCCCGAGATCATCGACATGATGATCGGCGCACCGCAAAGATGCGTGACGCCGTGATCCGCGAACGCCGCGTAGATGGCATCGGCGCGGGGCGCGCGCAGGAACACATGGCATCCCGCCAGCAGCGTGATCGTCCACGGAAAACACCAGCCATTGCAGTGAAACAGCGGCAGCGTCCACAGATACACGGGATGATGCGGCATCTGCCACGTCACCACATTGTTGACCGCATTGGTCCAGGCGCCGCGATGGGAATAGACGACACCCTTGGGCCGCCCGGTGGTCCCCGACGTGTAATTCAGCGCCAGCGCATCCCACTCGTCATCGGGCAGCGTATAGGGGTGTTCGGGATCGCCTTCGGCGAGCAGGTCGTCATAGGTGAGCGCCCCGATCCGGTCGCCACCGGGGCCTTGCGGATCCTCGATATCGACGATCAGCAGGTCACGCCCGGATTGACGCAGCGCGTCGGCCGCCAGCGCGGAATACTCGGTATCGACCAGCAGCACCTTGGCATCGCCGTGATCGAGGATGTAGGCGATGGTCGCAGCGTCCAGCCGCACGTTATTGGCATTGATCACCGCCCCCAGCATCGGCACGGCCAGCGCGCATTCGAGCGCCTCGGGGATGTTGGGGGCGATCACCGCGACCGTATCACCCCGCGCGACGCCGCGCCGCGCCAGGGCAGAGGCAAGGCGCCTGCAGCGCGCGGCGACCTCGCCCCAGTTGCGCCGTATGGACCCGTGAATCTGTGCCGGCAGTTCGGGATGCACGCGTTCGGCGCGTTTCAGAATCGAAACGGGCGACAGCGGCGCGTGATTGGCGCCGCAACGCGCCAGTTCGGGCCCATCATACGTCATTCGCCGCTCCAGTCGGGCATGGGTTCCTTGCGTGTGAACGCGCCGATGCCGGCCTCGGTATCGCGCGCCATCATGTTCTCGGCCATCACGCGCCCGGTATGGGCATAGGCCTCTTCGAGCGGCATCTCCGCCTGCTCGTAGAAGGCGCGCTTGCCGATCCTGATCGCGGCGGGCGATTTGTCGGCAATGGCTCGGGCCATGGCCGCCGAGGCATCTTCCAGCTCGGCACGCGGGACCACGCGGTTGATCAGCCCCATCTCGCGCGCCCGGGCCGCAGAGACGAACTCACCCAAGAGCAGCATCTCCATCGCCATCTTTCGCGGGATGTTGCGGCTCAGCGCGACCATCGGCGTCGAGCAGAACAGCCCGATATTCACACCCGAGGTCGCAAGGCGCGCATCGTCGGCGGCCACCGCGAGATCGCAGGACGCGACGAGCTGACACCCGGCCGCGGTGGCGATCCCCTTGACCTCGGCGATGACCGGTTGGGGCAGCCGCACCACTCGCATCATCATCGCCGAACAGGTCGCGAAGAGATCCTGAAAATACTGAAAACCGCCGTCGTCATCGGCGCGGCGCGCGGTCATTTCCTTGAGGTTGTGGCCTGCACAGAAGTGATCGCCGGCACTGCGCAGGATCACCACCTTGACCGAACGATCCTGCGCGATGTCGTCGAATCTTTCGGACAGCGCGGCCAGCATCGCCTCGGACAATGCATTGATCGACTTCGGCTGGTTGAGCGTGAGCACGGCAACGCCCGCGTCATCGCTGCGCTCCACGAGGTCGGTGGTGGACATCTCGCCTTCATAAGCCATTGGCATACCCCTCCTGCACGGACGCGCCCAGATCACCGCGCGCAATGTCGCCAGCCCGCATCATGACGCGCGGGACCGGGTTGATCAATCGATGCCGGCACGTTGGCGGCATTCCCCCGGACAAAAGACATGCTCGGCGCGGCATTCCGGGCCATTGCCCTGCTTCGCGGCCCTGAACGAACGGACCTCGGCGCACCCGGTTGGCGACAGCACGCCACAGGGTTAAGCAGGGCGCCGCGCGACACGGCCTGCGCTTCGGTGCGGCCGCCGACCCCGCCGCCAGTTCAACAATCAACGGACGACATCATGAGCCAGAACCTCTCGCGAAGCCAGACCACGCGCAAGATCGTCACCGCGCATCGCGGCGGCGTCGTCGCCGCCCAGCACCGCCGCGCCGCGGAGATCGGCGCCGAGGTGCTCGGTCAGGGCGGGGACGCCGTGGATGCCGCCGTGGCCGTCTCCTTCGTGCTCGGGGTCGTCGAACCCTGGATGAGCGGCCCGGGGGGGGGCGGCGCGATGATGATCTGGCGCGCAGAGACCGGCGCGGCGCATGCCGTCAATTTCGGCATGCGTGCGCCGGCCGCGCTCGACCCGGCGGACTACCCGCTCGCC
>LFIK01001908.1_pt1 | contig 16683 bp, 23 predicted proteins | sample 643401 | NCBI WGS metagenome assembly LFIK01 (sample SAMN03777447, study PRJNA286221) | soda lake metagenome | biome: soda lake; feature: Kulunda steppe; material: water; isolation source: sample T5-Br brine of Lake Tanatar-5 | place: Russia: Kulunda steppe | collected 2010-07
ACAGACCAGTTGGGAGTGGTGCGCTTTACACCTAAGATACCTTTAAGCAAGCACATGTGAACTGCTTGCAGAGGGCAGTCCATCTCAGCTCCTTGCTTCATGTACCTAGTGCCCCATATTTGACTTGCATACATGCTTGCTGGAAGTGCATAATTTTTAGCCAACCAAAGCATGCTGTGTGGTCTCTGTTAAGCGGTGCTCCAATGCAAACTGCCTGATTCTACGACAACCAGCCACGAAAGGCGTAAGCATATGCTCAGCTGCAGCAGCCATATTGTGCGTCTTGGTGAAGATCATGCCCAGGTTTTTAAAAGAATCTTTGTTGGCAAGCTGCACCGTGATGAACAATTCAGCGTCTAAGGGACATGATATTACGCCAAGAGACTGCTGCATGCAAACTATACTCGTGGCATGACCATAACTGTGCATGATCAGCAGTGCGAAGTGCATGTCGGGTTGGTGATGTGGCAGACTCACTCTTGCCGTGTGACTCTTTAGTGCTACTGTCTGGGTAAGGATCTGCCATTTTGGCCTTCAAGCAGGCTTCTGATTTATTTCATACAAGTGAAAAAGCTTTAGTGACAGCAGCGACTGGTGTATGTGCACTCACTGATGTGCTTGGGTTGCCACCTTCTTCAGGCAGGAGGTCAGTACGCTTGAGAGCGCCCATTAGCGTGGCCATTGGGACCTGAAATGAGACTTCAAAGGCAGCTTCTGCAATGCTGCTAGATCAGTGATGGCCAGCTTGTCACCTGGCACACGAGCAGTCGCCATGACAGGCGGAAGAGGCTTCTGTGGCAAAGGTGCTGCCCCTGGTGTGCTAGACTTGTTGACAGGCGCAGCTCTGAATGGCACTGGTGTGGCAGCTTAGACTTTGTGATTGACATCGCTCGTTTCTGCACGCTCAGTCATAAGTGCATGCTTGGGTGGCCATATGCAGTGGCAGGCTTCTAAAGCACTTGCAATATCAGGTGTGTATGCAGCATCAGGTGCAGCGGTAGCGGTCATGTGATTGCAGCGATTGCGTATGTGCGGTAGCAGCTGTGTTGCTCGAGTGCTTTCCCTGCAAGTCAGGTGCAGGCTTATGTGATGTATAATCAGGCCCATGGCATGTGATATGCTGTGGGTGATGGTGACCGCAAGCATCGTGCCTGGGATGCCTTGATTGTAATGTGGATGGACATGATGGGTCATTTTGCCAAAACGGCCTGCTTCAAGGATGTGTAGGCAGCGCAGGATTCCCTGTCCAATCCCTTTGAATGTAGTTTGGGTCTGTGATTTGTTTGCAGCAGACTGTGAGCTGTGCATATTACGAACCATCTGCCTCACCAGACGGCACTCATCCGTGGTATGCGAGCAGAGGCCATGCATGATGCATCTCTTGGTCCCTTGAGGCTTAGCTCTATTTGTGGCTTGTGTAAGTAGTGAGTGCTTGATGTGAGTATTGCTGGTGGTTCGCTGTGGTGCACTTCCATGCAGGTTTGGTGCCAGTGGGGCAGGGCAAGCTGTTAGACCTACCACTTTCTCAATCCTCTTTGGTATTATGGATTCCATCTAATTCAGCTGCTGCTGGTGCTGGTGCAATATGTCAGTCAAGCTCTCGACTTGCACGTCCTGATGTGCCATGTAGACCTGCAGCATGTGCTGATGCAGCTCCGGAACATGCTTCACTTTTTGCATGAGCATAAGCACAGCTCACTTTTCAGTTGATGCTTTGTGTATTTAACATACTCGTGGGCAAACGTGCTTGGGTCAACGTCACTGTTAAGTGTGAGGTCTTGTAGCTCCTGATCAGGGTCAGCATCAAGATGCGCAAAATTCTCTTTGCGCTTGGCAAAAAGGATTGCAGTCAGGGTGCCACTAGTGCCGCCAGGCACAGCTGCGAGCAGCTCTGTTAGGTGGGCTTCATACCAGTAGTATGCGGGGCTGTCATGTGGAAATGCTTGTAGGCAAAATAGATGCACAAGGTCACGCTCAGCAACTTGGCGCCTGCTCATGATATTAGTTCTCACAAACAAATTTGGGCTTCTGCTAGCCAACCTTTCAGGCCATCTCTGTCCTTTTCTTCCCTAAATACAGGTGAGGTTTCAGGAACGTGATAGTGGGCATGATGGCAAATAGCGTGTGTTGTGTCAGGGCTTGCTGTACCAGGCTTGTGGTACCAGATTCAGGTGTGGAATCTGTTGAGTGTACTCACCCTGAGGTGCGCTAATGGCAGCTAGTTACGTTCTCGCAGTGCGCGAGTTACAGAAGCACAAATCAATCTATGTGAGAAAACCCTTGGGGGTCAGACGCGGCAGCATATCCAGTCCAATCAAAAGTGAGCTGTCCAGGCTCAGAAATCAGTACACACGGTGTATTAATGTGATAATTCAGTCACACAGGTGCAAACGGAGGAAGCTTGTGCCAGCCTTAGCTCTTGTGCAAATGCTCATTCGGGTGGCCTTGCAGATCCCCAATGATCTGGTCAGCTCCGATTCCCTGGGTCCGTCCCCACCATCCTGCCACTGAGTCCTAAGCCTGCCGTTACCCAGTGGTCACAATGGCCCTCGGCCGCCTAGTGCGTTTACGGACAGGCATGCGTTGCTGTGCAAGCTTGTGCCAGTGGTTGCGCGCAGCGCCCCAGCTAATCCCCTGAACTTAGATCCACTGGCACAGCTTGTTGCAGCGTGGCTATCTTGCATCAGATGAAGTTTGTTGTGGACCTCAGGAAGAGGCAATTGGATTATTGGACACCTTATTGTAATACACATCCACGAGAGCGCAACAGCAAACGCTCCACTTACCATCAATGATGCGCCCTCCCTACCAAGAGGACCCTGGTCACACATTCGCCATACACCTTATCTAGATACATGCTCCTAGATCTTCTTCGTGGCATTATTTGCAGCGTGCACGCTTCAGACTTTATGCCCACACACTAAAAATTGAACGGTCCAACAACCCTAACCACATGCAGACCATGTTAAACCAACTACGAGCGTATGCACGAAGAAAGTCTCACTGTCAATACACAAAGTCTGAGGTGATGTGCTTCAACTATTATACCAGCAATCTGGCCCCTCTCTTTTATGATGGGGCGCAGCTCCCCTACACAGATGCCTTCAAATTACTGGGCATGGTTTGTGACAGACATATCAATTTGAATAATGCAGCTGATGCAGCGCTGCCTCCATTCATAGCTAGTACTTTCCGCATCAAACAGTTCGTATGGGAACATGACCTTACAAACAGGTTACACATCTGCATGTGGCTCATTAAAACGTACGCAATTCCTGCTGGTATGTACGCAAGCCAGGTTTGGGCCAACCCATTCTTACGACAGGGCAAAGAAATGGACAATCCTTTATAGTAATGGCTGGTGACAGTGCTCAAGAGGATTCTCATGGTCAAGGACACCTGTGTCCCCTTCATGGTGCGTCATGCACAAGTGTGGTCTAGAGCCTCTACAGTTCAACTGTATACGGGCGGCAGTGCAGCTATACAATGCTTTAACCCAAAGCAATAGCTCCACTGTGAGAATATCTTGCAAGCTGACATGCAACTGAGCTCACGGTGCGATGATTGCTGGTTATCCCACATCCTGTCTGCCATGAATGGTCTCACTGTGAGACTCTCACACAATCCTACTTGTTCAAGGAAAGGCTGCTGAAGTGTGAGCCCATTATTGCGGACGTCAGGGAGAGGCACTTGGATTATTGGACACCTTATCCTGATATACTTCCACGAGAGCGCAACTTGCGTTGAACAGCAAACGCTCCACTAACCATCAACTGTGTGCCCTCCCTACCAGGAGGGCCCTGGTCACACATTCGCCATACACCCTTCCTAGATCCATGCTTCTTGATCTTCCTTGTGACATTATTTGCAGCATGGCTCGCTTCAGACTTCGTGCCCACACTCTACAAATTGAAACTGTGACCTGGACTCACAATACTTCCCCTAGTTGTGACTTGTGTAATGCTCATGATGTACAGGATGAGCAACACTTCCTTTTTCACTGCACCCATCCACATGAGGTCTCTCTCCGAAGGACTTATGCTTCCCTATTTCCATCCGCAGGCTTAAACAATGCTTTCTGGGCCAGAAATACAATAATTTAAATCTATTCCTCCATGCACTGAGTTTTTTTTTATCAGCAGGCTAGCAGTCGCATTTCTTGACCGAAGGCCTTTTTCTTGTAACCCTTGTAAAGAGTCTTAAGGAACGAATACCAGCTGCATTCCCCTTCTCTTTGCCTACGAGGACTTGTTACTTGCGTTCAAGGTTTCCGGGAAAAGCCAGTTAATTATAAAAGGCATGTGTATAGTTTGGCTAACAATATGTGGCTGCATGGTGAGGACTTTAAAATCAAAATAGCAATAAACTTCCTTTTAAATAAACTTCCTTTTTTCCTACATTTATCACTTTCTTTCTATGAGCAGGCGAGTAGTGGCACTTGTCGAATGAAGGCCTCATCTTTGTAATCCTTGTAGGTCGCACATCAAGCAGGCTTCAGCAAATCCTCTCCTTACCTTGTTATAATCCTGATCCACACTGACAAGCATGACTCGCAGGAATCAGGAAGGCAAAGCCAGGGTTTACATAGGCATCTTTGATGAACGAAAAAAATTGCATGCAGGTGGATCGAGGACGAAATAATGACAAGGGAGACACCCCTTCATCATCCACCGTCATCATCCATGAGTGCAATGACAATGACTGACAGATGTAGATTTGCATGAGGAGTTACAAGATTGGATGGCTGTGCAATCAATTAGGCACATAACATGCACAGATATCACAGCTAGCTTTCTTCTTGCAGAAACATGAGCAAGCCGCAAACACAGTCCACCAGAAATTCATTCACATCAACTTGCAGCCTTAAACCCATCTCTACAACGCCGGGTGTCGTCTGCAGCTACCAAAGGACTAAACAACGAGGGCTGCGCTTCAAACCAGTTATAAAAAAAATTTGGAGCGCAGATGGGAAAATACTCATGAAGTTGACAATTTCTCCGTGGCCTAAGCCCAAGACACACAGGTTCTAGGCCCCGTGACAGATTCATCAGACCTCTTTAGAGCCAGGGGTCTAATACTAGTTTTGAGCTCATGAGCAACCTAATTGCATGTTACGTGACAAAAGCACAGCATAGAAGAATTTGCTTGATGTAATATATGCAGAGGTCGGAGTGGCAACCCAGCCAAGATTTCACCACCCCCCCATGCATGGAAGGCACCATGAATGTGCACCTGAGAGTGACCTTCCCCCTGCTGGGCTGAGGAGCGGCTAGGAGGCAGAAAGCTTACAATAAATGCTGTGACTGTGTTGACCAAGTCATACACAAGGTACAGCATGAAATGCATTCGAGCAAGTAGCCACATTGTTTGTGGATTGGATCTGAGCATGTTGCAGTTATACATGTACAGCTCGTCAAAGCGATTGCGTGTGCAGCAATCAGGAGCTCAGGAGGAGCATTGGATATGTGGATGAAGTCCTGAAGTGTATGAAGGAACGAAACACACAACTTGTGCATACTGAATATGCATGCACAGTTTGCCTGTCTCTGTGGATGGAGAGCATAAAAAGCCAGGTCACCGGCTAGAAAAATGGCACTGAGACAACTCAAAGGAAAGCTGTCTGCCATGCCATATGCACGGCGCACGGAGATAATGAAGGTCAAGCACAACTCATGAGCACTTATGAAGCTCCACACATGCTACGTTCACCAACAGCGTTCTGCTGCACTTTGCTTAAAGAATTGACAGCCGGGACTGGTGTGCACGATGCCTTGACTCAGGGAGCTGGTGGGACTAATGCAACAACCCAAGGAAAGCATGAAGGTGCACAAGACAAGAAATCTGTTGTACTTGGTCTTCTAATCAAATGCGCATTGCCGCATTGCATTCATGGCATTCGTTATCTCCGCCCAAAAAGTGAGTGCTTCCTACAACTCATTCAATCACAATTTCAAGTATCACAGCCAGCGCATGCCGATGGCACCTCAAGTGTGGGCTCAAGGCCAACTATGCGCTTATAAACATGTACAGCTAGTGCCCCTGGCTTGATGGCGATGTGGTGCAGTGCTGGCGCACGCGGCCCCCTGGGTGCGTTGCCCGCATGGCAACTTCAGCGTCTAAGTGCAGCAAGTGCTGTCTACCAGGGCAAAAAACACGGGACAAAAAAGACGGGACAAGGGCTACAAGGGCCACAAGGGCTACAAGGGGTTAGGCACCCCGGTGCCAAGCACACCCACCATCCACCACACTTGCACATGCCCCAGTGCTGTACACAAAATACGGGACTACAAGGGCTACAAGGGCTTAGGCACCCCGGTGCCAAGCACACACCCACCATCCACCACACACTTGCACATATGCCCCAGTGCTGTACACAACCTGCCTCCCCACTGCGTCAAATGCACAAAAGTGCTCTGCTCAGCCTGAGCAAGATCGCAAAGAACCCCTGTCGCCACCCGCGACGAAACAGTGCGCACTCAGGATGAAGATGATGAGGGTGCACAGGGGTCGCTGAAGGTGGAAGCCCAGGAACAGGAAATGGGCATTCCCAACTACAGAGAGCAGCAGAAGTATCGCCTTCACCTATGCCTTGAAACTCTGGAGGGCAGGAGACCATACGCTCAATGACCAAGGTTGAAAGCCCACGTATGCTCAAATGCCGCTGAAGCTCTAAACCCTGATCTGCAAGGTGCGTTTCTGCATGCGCTTCATGTGTTCATTCATTTCACCTCCTTGCCACGTGTTCTGGCCCCTTTCCCCATGTCCTCGTACCTATTGCATCAACCAAACAACTCGAAGGACCATTTTTCTACTGACCACGGTTCCTGTCAGACGCATGCGTATATTCAACATATCCCAAGGCTGTGCTTTGCTGCATAGTCGGCTGCACCTCAAATGAGGCAATGCTTGTTAGCACCTAGGCCTCAACACTCCCAGGAGCGTGGTCATTGGCCCACGAGCTTTCTCTTGTTGTGATCATACTATTCTGTGCACAAAGACGCCGTCAAGGCTGGCACTATCAGGCTCCCCTCCCCTGCAACACTCAGGAACAGCCTGTGGCGCAACTGCACGCTTCTCCTGCCTCACCCAACTTCTACTCCCTCACACATTCCCTTGTGGCTCCGTGCACTGACATGTCAAGCAGGCAGACCGCTGTTGTGCACGCCTCTACGGGTGAGGCCGGCAGGGGCACTCCAGCAGTGCGCCCCCTTAGCGGCACTCAGCAGCGTACACGCGCAGCAGCGCACACAAGTATCAGCGACAAAAAAAAGACAGCGCGTGCTGCCGGGCGCAGCAGACCTGGCTTATTTCTCTGTTGGATAGTGCGCGTGCGCAGACACCTTGTTTGCCCTCTTGGTTGACGTGGCGGGCCTAGGCGGAGGGGCTGTTGACGTGCACCTGCAGGCACATGCGCCAGGGACCAGGTGACCCAGCGCAGTGCAGTGCCACGTGACCACAGGTGACCCAGCGCAGTGCAGTGCCACGTGACCACAGGTGACCTAGCGCAGTGCAGTGCCATGTGACCAGGTGACCCAGCGCAGTGCAGTGCCAGGTGACAAAGTAAAGGGGAGCGATGAAGGGTGGAGCTGATGGCAGGCGATAGGCTTCACTGGGCATGGCCAGGGAGTGCAGCAGCACGGCAGCTCCAGGCTGGCACAGGCCGCTGGGCAGCGGCAGGCTGCAGCCTCTGTGCCGTACCAATCTCTCCTTGGTTTTCATCGTTAATAATCAAATAATCATTGGGGGTCTCCGTGCTATGTAATCTGTTTGCATAATAACTTGCACTTACATATAAATAAAGGGACTAAAAAATATCAGAAGGGGCTATCTGAGGCCCAAATCGGGTATGGTTTTGGCATGCTCCCAGGGCATGGTCTCTCTGACGGGGCCCTTTCAAGCTTAGTGTTAGATGGTAGCCCTGCTTGCAAGCTTTTCACAGCACTCGAGCTTGAAAGGGCCCCGTCAGGGAAACCGTGCCTAATGGGCCGCGGCGTGAACCCTACTGTTCACAGCCAGATGACACCCACTGCACCAAATTACATGAATTTTGGTGTTTGGTGCTCTTGTAATAAAGAAACATTATTGCAAAAGAACTGGAGTGAAAACACCTTGTGGTTGGTGAGTTGTCGATTTTTGGTCTAAGAAAAAGCAGCAAAAGGGGTGCCAAAATGGGTCAAAAATTGACCCCCTCCAAACCTGGGTTTCAACATCCAATATCAATTAGTGACGTAATAGAAGTATGCTGGTGGTGTTTTGGGGGTAAAAAGACCTGTGGCTGGGTCGTGTTGAGGGCATACGTGTGCTGTTTATGCCAAAATAGGCCAAAAACAGAGGCTGAGCACCCAGGCCACCAGGGGCGCCCATTTCACCCCAAATTCTACCTGTAGCCTAGTTATATGATCAAAATACAATCTACATAAAAAAGATCATGCCAGCCCTCTGAAAAATATTCAGGTTTAGTCGGGGCCAGGCTTGGGCCTGATTATGATGCTCCATGCTCATTGGGGCCAAGGGCGCTATCTGGTGTAAGTTGCACAAAGCAGAAGCATCTGGAGACAGACAGGCAGCCCAGGGGGCTATGGATCTGCCACAATTCCGATACTGCTCGCTGGGTTGAGGAGCATGAGAGGCAGCAAGTAGCAGCCATTGCAGCCTGGCCCGCGCCTCCTAGGCCTGCGGGCAGGCCCAGGAAGCTGCCTGTAGTTGAGGCAGGCACAAGAGAGAATGCCTTTGAGCCAAGGGCAGGGGGAGAGGGGCTGAGCCTATGGAGGTGTCCTCCGCAGGCAAAGGAGGTCACTTCTGAAGAGGACACAGGAATGCACAAGTAGAGGCTGCTACAATGCTGGCAGAGTGTGCCAAGTGTGAGAGAGTTTGCGTTGAACGCAATGTTATGAGGGGCCTCGCGGGCACACCAAATACTCGCGGAAAATGAATGTAGTTATTTGAGAACCCCGCGTCAAGTGGGACTCACGATACTATACGAGCGATGCGCAATGTGCGCACGCAGCAGCTGACTAGAGGTGCAGGCGGCGTCAGCCTGCTACAGCAAGCACACGCAGCAGTGGATGGCGCGCGCAAGGTGTTTGTGGCTATGGGCCACAGCCGTGCACGGGCTGCAGGGCACCTTCTCACCTGTGGGCTGGCGCCAGGCTGCAGCGGCGCGGCCCTCCCCCTGCCTGGCTGCTCCTCAGGCCTTATGGGCCGCGGCCGGCTGCCGCTCACTTGCGCGAGCAGCGCTGACACCGTAGCCTGGGCTTTGTGGCCCTCCTCATCTGCGCAGTAGGCAGTGGCAAGACCCAGCACACACGCATTTCAGCACCTAGATGGGCGCGCGCTTCCGGCCCAGAGCAGAGGACAGATCTGGCGCCGGATGCAGCAGCCCTGCTCGCCCACTGCATGCGGCGGCACGACCGGGCACATATGCAATCCAGCGCGACCGCGCGCATCCGGCCTAGGGCAAAGAGCAAATCTGGCACCAGACGTGGTGGGGTGCCTGGTGCGCATGGAGCGACCCGTACCAAGCCAGCAGCACTTGGCGCCCGGCTCCGTGCACGGACACTGCTCTCAGGGAGGAGGTGTCTCACTTGGGCGCGCTTGGGTGCTCCAGACCGCGCCTCAGGGCACAGCGAGTCACCCACAGAGCAGCTCAGGGAAACACGCGTGTGCTGGGGACGCGTGCACAATTTGCACTGTGTGGTGGGGGCGCGCGAGTGTGGGGCATGCGCCTGGGGGGAATACATGCTCTTCCCCTCAGGCCGCTCTTTCTGGTGGGCAGGGCGCAGCGGGCGCTGCAGCAGTAGCAGGAAACAAGCGGGCACACCATTGCCCCACCTGTCAAGCCGGCATCAGGGCTGGGGCGTGGGAGGCTCCGCTTCCCCGTTGGGCCGCCGTCATCGGATGCGCCCGCGCGTTGAGCGTGGTGTGCGTGCCCAGCGAGGCCTGCGGGGATGCGCATGTGCCGTGGGTATTGCAGTTGGGGGCAAGGACGCGTGTGCGTGTGTGCGCGCGCATGTGTGTGGGCTTGCCTTGCAGTGCGAATGTCCCCAGGTGGGGCGCTTCCGAGCGGACCTTGCACGCCTTCATGCCCAGCAGCAGGTGCTGCTTGCCTATGGCACGCCAGCACGCTCCTTTGTGTACGGCAGCGAGGCGTGCAGCAGGGTGGACCCCCCCCTCTAAAAAAATATGCATCACAAGTGTGACCATGATGGCACCTTTTGGGTTGGAGTGTACATCTGGTGCAAGCACCGTGCAAACCCGTCTCTTCCCTGTCTTTGGGATGCCTCTGAAGGCTCCCACAGCCCCACCCACCTCCGATGCCCTCAGGGAAACCATGCAGGTCTTGGAAGGACTGCGGGTGCAGGCACATGGAAATGGCGTGCAACAGCGTTATGGAGCGGGGGCCCCCAGGCGCGCATCTGAAGCGTGTTGCGCAATCTGGGTTGCAGGTGGTGCGCGGCCATGTATGCGCGCCGCCCAGAGCAGGGGGCGTCCTGCCTCTGCCAGGTAGGTGCCTGTGCGCGCAGGCAGGCCCCTACCAGAGGGGCAGTGAGCCCAAGTGCAGACCCCTCCCAGAGGGTCAAGGAGCCCAAGTGCAGGCCCCTCCAAAAGGGGCAAGGAGCCCAAGTGCAGGCCCCTCCCAGAGGGTCAAGGAGCCTGAATCATGCGTTGTGGTACTAAATGGGATGAGGCCTTGTGTGCCCGGCGCACCCCGCTGGCCAGCGGTGCGGTGGCTTAGGCAGCTGCAGGGAGAGCCACGCGCTTCAGCTCACACTACAGCTGCACACGCGTGCACACGCACACGAACACACGCACACACACTCTGTGCACACGCGCACTCAACACCGTGCGTGACCAAGGGCAAGGGTGGCCAGGTGACACATGGAGCGTGCCTGCGCAGACGCACAGCGTGCGAGACGGGTGGTGGCACGCGGCAAATGGCGCCCTGCCTGCACGCACCAGCTGTGGCATGGAGGCTGGCATCGCCGGGAGGTGGCCGTGGCTGTGGAACTGCTCGCTCGGCATTTCAACTTTGCTGCCGACGGTGTCCAGTCCGTACGTGGGCGAGGGCCGGATGCTGCCAGTGAAGTTGGACTGCAGGGGTACGGCAAAAGAGGTCGCATTGCGCTGCTGTCAGCTGCGCGTGCACTCTGTGGCAGGCCAGGGCACGTGACGAAAGGGTGAGCCGGCTAATGCCTTTCATCGGCACCCACACCAAGCAGGCATGTGCGCCTTGCTGTGCACACACGGATGATGAAGGGCTTAGGGTGCCACAAGCTGGCCAAGCTGGGGTGCAGCATCCTGACCATGGCCGTGCCCTTACAGCTGCGCCGGGCACGACGCATCAGGGCAGCAACCCAGCAGCCTGTCACCAGGCGAACATCACATGCAGTCTGTGGTGCTTAGCTGCCACAGCTGTGCACAAGTCGCTGCTCCCGACTGCTCCCTCCCGACTGCTCCCTCATGTGTGCTCCCTCCCGTGTGCTCCCTCCCGTGCGCTCGCTGCCGTGCGTTCCAGACCCACCCACCGAGGACAGGAAGCCGGACAACTGGGTGGCCGCGCTGTCGCGGGGGGTGTCGGTGTTGAGGGACAGCGTGGCCAGCTCGGAGCTGAGGCTGTCGCGCAGCATGTCGCCCTGCGCATAGACGACAACAACACGAGCGGGGCGTGCTGGCGTGGGACTCTGCTAACTCTGCTGCCTTGGATGCGCTCACACACAGGTGCACCAGGCCCCTGCCGCGCGCGCTGGCTGCGCATCAGGCGGGCTCAGCTTGTGGCGGCACAACTGCCTGGGACAGGCACCAAGCACCAGTGACATGGAACACACGGGTGTGGCCCTCCCACGCAGTAGCCTTGGATGCGCAGCCTCTGCGCACCAGGCCCCTGCTGCATGTGCGCTGCGCTGGCTGTGCCTCAGGCAGACCCTCAGCATTCAGGCGCCTGCCCCTGGCGGGTGGTCCCAGAGGCGCAGGGCCACCACCCCGTGTGTGGCGCTGCTCTGGCAGTTACATGCACCCACTCACTCGCGCCTCCCCCTCCGTCCTCCCTCCCCCGTCTGGCCTTGACCCATGCAGCTCTGGCCTTACAGCACGCAGGGCCCCAGCACGTACCTGGCTGTAGAAATCATCCTGGTACGGGACCGCCAGCTGCCAGGGGGCTGTCGGGTGCAGGCTGCTGCCGCTTTGCAGCTCATAGCCAGGCTGCCCGCCCAGGCCGAGGTCGCTGGCCAGCGACTGATGCCCTGGCTCGCTGCCGTCAAAGCTGGGGCGGTCGAACACGGTACACCTCCCGCCCTGCTTCAGGTACGCCCAGCGCTCGGGCGTGGCTGGCCACACGGGCAGGGGCTGCAGCACGTCTTCCCTGCCCAGCGGGTGCATCGCTGCCGGGCGCGGCTGGCCATGCTCGAGGGGGAACATGGGGAAGGGCGGCAGCTGGGGCTGCGGGGGGAGGGCCTCCCCGCCCGCCGCCCACAGGTGCGGGGCAGCGGCGGCCAGCTCGGGCGGCTGCGCGCCGCCGCTGCCATGGCCCTCCAGCCGCCCGCTGTAGGTCATGGGGGGCCGGGCGGGAAATGCAGGCGGCGACGCGCCCAGCAACGTGCCGTCCGCGCTACATGCCGCCCTGCGGCGCTGCCGCGCACGCGCCTCTCTGGGCAGCCCTGCCGCTGCAGCCGCAGCCGCTGCTGCGCCCGCGCCCAGCTCGGACCCGCTGCTTGTGCTGCGTCGCTGCTTATTTTGCCCGCGCCCCAGCGCGGCCGTCCTGCTGCTGCCGCCTGCCGGCCCACCCTCGGCTGCTGGCCCTGCCCCTGGCCCAAGCCTACTGGTGTTAGCCTGCACGCATGAAGGCGCCTGGGGCTTGGGGTTGCTGTTCGCCAGCTGCTGCCTGTCCGTGCCCTCGTGCAGCACGCTTGAGCGTGGCCCCAGGCGCGACGCTGCCGCTACCTGAGCCTCCCCGCCCATAGCACCCCCTTGCAGCCCCAGGTACTCCTGCAGCAACCCACGATGCGCTGCTGCCTGCTGCTGCTGCTGCTGCTGCTGCTGCTGCTGGATGCTCTGCAGCCGTGAGATTTCTGCAGCAAGGGTGCCCATGGGCATGGGCAGGTGCTGCTGCTGCTGCTGCTGCTGCTGCTGCTGCTGCTGTTGCTGCCTGTTTGCTGAGCCCTGCCAGGGCAACACAAACACACACACACATTGCCAACCGTGAGCGGTCATAATTGCGCACAACTTTGACATGGGTACAGCTGGGAGTCAGCACGCATGCAGGCCCACATGTGCGTGGAAGGGCATGCTGGCTTACAATGGCGCGCATCCATGAGCAACCCACGACGTAGCACAGGGCACCAAGCCACACCAGTCGCAGCAGCCTGCACACCACACCCCCATGCCTGATGATGTCACTTGGCGGGCCACAGCTCTGGTGTCTCTCTGCATGTGCCTTCACATTTGTGGACCCGCGCAGCGCCTGACCCGCACCCTTGACCCCTGTCCCCACACGCTCCACCACACACCTGCTGCATTGCCTGCAGCGCCTGCAGCTTCAGTGCCAGCTGGGACGCCTGGAGGCTTTCAGGCAGGGGCACATGCTGCATCACTGGCATCCACTGTGGCAGCAGCTGCTGCTGCTGCTGCTGCTGCTGCTGCTGCTGCTGGGGCAAGCTTAGGTCCATCGGCTCCAGGAGCTGCGAGAGGCTGCGCGAGCGCGTCTCCAATACGGGGCCCGCCAGCAGCTGCGGCTGCGGCGCTAACTGCTGCGGCACCTCGACCTGCACGCGTGCGCATGCACACAAGAACATTGGCACCTCGGAATGGGAACTAGTGTGCGCGTCTGTATGTGTGTGTGCGTCTCTATGCGTGCATACGTTTCGTGCGCGTATCTGCGCGTATCTGCCTCCCCATGAAGGAGGTCCGTGTATCTTCTCTGTACCTGAGGTTGGCTGCGCGTGCGTTGCCCTGAGCCCTGCGCTTGGCCAGCCATCTGCTGGAGCAGCGAAAATTGAAGGTCAGCTGCAGCTAGCGGCCCCTCTGCAGCCTGCTGCTGCTGCTGCTGCTGCTGCTGCTGTGCCCCCGGAGGCTGAAGTGAGAAGGGCTTGGGTGCAGGTGGGGCGCGGCCCTTGCTCCCTGCGCCTGCAGGCTGATGGCTCTGTACCTGCTGGTCCATCAGGGTCTGCAGAACCTGCAAGGGGCGGGGAGCCAGGCGTGGTGTGTGGTGAGTGGCTCGTGGTGTGTGCCGGAGCTGCAAGCAGAATGCAGCAAATGGGCTCAATGCCTGTGCTGCTGCTGGAGGCGCACTGGCTAGGCCTTCATCCTGAAAACAACGCACATGCCTGGGGGCAACACAGAAGGAATGCTGTTCAGCGCAATGCTATTCAGCCAAGGCGGGAGGCGGGCAGATGCGGGGGATGATTCCCCCAGTCAAGCTCATAGGAGCACACATGGAGGCCGCAAGCAACACGCACGCACATGCACGTGCACGCCCACACAAGTACACATGTCGCGCGCAGGGCAGGCACCTGGACCATCTGGGCCTGGGTCAGACCCATCATGTGGGGCGCAAAGCGCTCGACGAGGCCCTTCACGCGCTCCATGAACTCCTCATCCTGCCTCTGCTTCTGCAGCTGCTGCTGCTTCTGCAGCTCTAGCAGCTGGGCTGTGAGGTTAGGGTCCAGGCTGCTCCTCAGCACAGGCTCAGGCTTCTTGGGCTCCTGAAACTCTGCAGGGGCACACGCAGCATTGGCGCACGCACACTCTGACGAGGGGGTTGGTATAACACGTGTTGGGGCGGCGGCAGCCGCTGTGCAGGGGCAACGGCAGGCAGGCTGCGCATCGCTTGGCGAGCAGCTGTCGCATGGCTGTTTGCGACCCCTCGAGCTCTGCTGCCGCACAGCCGCAGCCACAGCCGCGGGCCCCCTCCCATGGGCTTTTGCCAGTTAGAGAAAAAGATGAAAAAACTCAAGATGCAGGCTGTCCGGGTGTATAAGGTGTCCAGGTAGATAGGGGCTGTGTGCAACTGTACATGACGTCGCCGCCCTTATTGTAGGCAAGAAAGGTGGGAATAGGCAGCCAGCTGATAAGGCCAGGCATGCAGGGTTGAGGGTTGCTGGCTGCTTGGCTATTCAGCGAGTGGAAAGCGCAGCTGCAGCAGCAGCAGTGTCCAAAGCCCAGCGCAGACATCATAAGCTTGCCCTTCCGATGAACACACGTGAGCCGCGACTTCTCCAGAGCTGTGTGCAGTGGGTTTTCCTCGAGGGAAAGAATCGCGCAGCAAGCAGCTCTGGATCGCACAAACCAACCATATTTGCCTCAAAGGCCAACGGAGAACAACACCTGTGCCGCTTGTGCTACCCGGCAGCTTGGGACATAAGAAAGAACTAAAGAAAAGGGATGGTGCAGCCTGGATACCAGGCATCTGCTCAGTCAACAGCGCACACCTCCACTCCCTCACCTAATCAATGACTGACAAACGCAACCAAGCATGCCCCGATCCATTCTCACCCCACCCATGCAATAATTGCACACCTTGGGTGAGCTCCGCTTGGACCTGCTGCTGCAGCCACACGGGATCATCCTCAGGCTTGCGCAGCTCCTCTTCTGTGTGAGCAAAGAAGCAGATGCGCCGCTTGCAGTTGACGCCGTCGGTGCACATCTGCAGCAGATCGGGGAAAACATAAGCTTGGTCAACTGGTTAGCATGGTAGCTGAGAGGGGCAGCTCTGCTCAGCGTAGCCGTGTGGCTGCAAAGCTTCAGGTTTGATAGACAATACAGCTAGCTCTCTGATTGCGGAAGACTGCAGAAGACATTCCCTCGCCTGTCCTGTCTGTGCCAGCATAGGACTAGCATTGACATGGCAAAGCAGCCACATTAACAAAAGACTCTCTCTCTCTCTCTCTCTCTCTCTCCTTGCCATACATGCCAAAGCTTTTCTATAAGCAGGAAGGACATCTGGTCCACAACACCAGAGCTGCCAATTGCAGTGCACCATGCAGCGGCGAGTCTTATCAGAGAAAAGACCCTAGCCTACCTTTTTCCAGCCGACCCTGACTAGCAGGCAAGAATTCCATATGCAGCCATAAGTCAGGCACCACAACCCCTGCCAAAAAAGGGGGGCCCCTTTCGATCCTGGATTTAAGCATGGAATATGTCTGCCATCATCATAAGGGACTTTTCCGGATACTCGAGCAGGCGACGGAGCACCTGAGATGGAAAGTCGATTATCCACCCTCGCAACCTGTGGGTTCGGGGTTCGAACCTCACTGGAGGCCACAACCGGCTAAGCTGCCCTCATTCGGCGGATACAGCCTTGAAACCTTACCTTACCTAAGGGACTTTTTGGCACACATGGGTCCAAGGGGGGTGCACCCAGCCGATTTGCTGGAAATTAGTGGGTGCGTTACGCTATCGTTTTTAACTTCAAATAATATACAAGATATGTATTATAATTATATTACATATATTTTTAAATATTTTTTAGTGACTTGGTAATGTCGAGTGGCTCAGACGAAAGTGCTCCCAGGCCACCCCGCCCTGCCAGTATGGTCTGGGCACACAAGTACGGTCAGAATGTGCATCAGGAGGGCAAGATCTACAAAGAGTGGTAGGCTGAGCTATTTTCTGCCTTTCAGAGCAGGCCAGCACACGAGATAAGGGACTGCGAAGCAATCTCAGCGCAAGAGGCCATCAAACAGAGGAAAA
>LFIK01001909.1_pt1 | contig 16682 bp, 20 predicted proteins | sample 643401 | NCBI WGS metagenome assembly LFIK01 (sample SAMN03777447, study PRJNA286221) | soda lake metagenome | biome: soda lake; feature: Kulunda steppe; material: water; isolation source: sample T5-Br brine of Lake Tanatar-5 | place: Russia: Kulunda steppe | collected 2010-07
TCCTGTGTAATTCAGGAAATAAGAGTTGTTTCCGTATCTGAGATAGAGAACAAGCGCTATCAGTGGCTATGTGGGTACACTTTGCCCTTAGTGCAGAAGCTATGCCAGTCAGTTCTGCTCTGTTTATATTATTGCTTATCCCAACTCCGCCAGGCAGAGAGCCCTAACTTGTGAACTTGTAGCTTGGAAATGTAGTTCACCTGTGTAGCTCACAAGACACATTGCTCTGCGCGGCCCAACGGCCTGACCCGCCTGCTGCTTATTCTTGAAACCCCCGAAAAACTTCTTATCAATCACCCAGCCCTTGTTAGGAAGCCCACACTAGGAAGCCCACGCCTGAGAGCCCACGCTAGGAGGCCCACGCCTGAAGGCCCACGCTAGGAGGCCATGCAAGCTTTTAGAAAAAGGCAGCTGCTCACACTGGTGCCCCTTGAATTCTTGCAGCTTAGAGTAGCTACCTAATCTGCTTGTGTTACACACGCTTTAATCGACATGGGATCGGTCCAGGCCCACAGTAAGGGGCGCGTAGGCACTGAGAAGTAGAATAGTAAAGGGCATGTATTGCAGAATACTCCTGTTTACGGGTTGCCCCTACAACACTAAGAGTGAAGGATTCTCAGTTGATTCAAGGGTTGTGTACAGTGACTATGTAGCGTCACATCTTGAAGAAAAGCAATCCAACTTGTGTCCAGGGCAGCCTTGAGCTGCTCCCACTCCGACTGCGCAGTCCAATCTTCACAGCGCTCACAGTCACCTGGGCATACATCCCGCTTTCCCCGCCCTTCAAGGCTGCGCCTGTCAATATCATGTGGTGTGGTGTGATCCACATCCTTGATCTAGCACGGACACAATCTAGCACAAACAAGCTGGAAAACAGGCGTTCTCTTGATCATCAACTAAAGGGCGCAGCATTGCAAAATTTTTGGAACATCCTCACTAGCCTTCTGGATTCTCACCTTGCCCCTGCACTGATTTATGGATCTCTCTAGTGCATTCTTGTGGTGAACACCATTATTCTATGCACAGCTGCAACATCACTAATTTTGTCACCAAATTCATGCGATCCGGGCCTCCTTGACCTTGGCATGGCATTTATATTACTTGTTTATGTCCCAGTGAAGTAGCCATGCGCAATAGCTTTACAGCCATTTAATCAGATTAACCCGAATGACTAATGGTTCTTGGTTGCTCATCTTGGGGGGTATGAAATGTTGCCGAGAACCTCCCTTAGAATGTCTTGACCGTGCGTGCACACCTGCCTGACTACTTGCCCTGCTACTCATGCCATGTCAGGTCAAAAAGGCAGCCATCCAATCACTAACCATTTTCCTAGGTGGAGTTCCCTCGAGGCTGAATGATGGGAAACAGGAACAAGAAAAATGGCAAGAGTCAGAAGCTACTTTGCATGTTCTGCTTGCACTCGCTTGTTCTGATTACTTTCGTATGTATTGCCTGCTTTACAAAAGCAAAGTAATTTCCCACACTTGCATCCAGAGGCGACTCCTGTTTCTTAAATTGGAAAGTGAAAGATGATTGCATTGCTTCCTCCCTCAAAATTTTGCCAGAAAATAATATTAGTTTTTATTTATTTGCGGTCAATACTGCATGCATCTAACTATAGCAGATACAATACGTGCGCAGCTCAGGTGAGAGCACTCACCAAACAGCAGTAGATGTGCATAAGTTTTCCTTTGAAAACAGGCCTGCAACCAAAAGGCTAGTACTCTTACTCTATTGAAGGCCCCTTACCCCCTAGGTAGTTATATTGACTTGAATGTAACTTTTTTACATGATTTCCTACTTGCAAGGTTTTCTTATCCCGACGAAGAGGCCTAACGAAGAGGTGAGAAATGGTTTATCTTGCTTTCTTAAAAAAATTAAGAATTAAATAATCTTGTTATGTATCGTTGTTGTGGCCGTTGAATGCCCCCAACGAGATATGAATACACCCTTGCTTCCTTATCATTTCTAGAGGGAGTTCCTGGATTGAAGGAGATATGGGAAGGGTTTGCTGTTTGACTGAACAGCTCTTGTGAGAACCCCTTGAATATGGCAGAAGCGGACAACCCCATACCCTTGGTGCAGCTATTTGTGAGTGCTTACAGCAACCACCACAGTATTATTTTGTAGGTTATTTGATTGCTTGCATGCTTGCATAAGGACAGTCGAACTACACAGGAAATGGGAATATGCAAGACCATGCGGATGCCAGAGCCAAGACGTTGCCTTGTCTGCATATGTGTGCGCAAATGGTGTGTGCATGTATGCATTTGTGTGCTTGTGTGCATGCGCGAGTACATGCGCGCGTGCGTGTGCGTATGTACGTGTTGGCGTGTGCAAGCTTGTGCACGCGTGTGAATGTGTATACATGAATGTTGCAACACACACACACACAGTCTCACTGCAGGTAGCACTGGAAATGCCCTACAGGCTCTGGACCCGCAGCTCACATGTATGCATCTCGCTTTTCTGTTGGTATGCAGCTGCTAGGGCTCTTTGGAGTTGTGCTGGTGCTGGGAAACTACTTCAAGAAGACCAGCCTGGAAAGCTTCATTGGAGCACCCACGATAGGGATATGCCTTGGCATAGCATTCTCAGCCATCATCGTGTACGGAGGCGCGAACGAGGAGTACAAAAAAGTGCTCAGCTTTGAGCCAGACATATTCTTGTACGCCCTGCTGCCAACCATCATCATCGATGCCAGCCTGAATGTGAATGCACACCTGCTGCTGCTCAACTTTGGCACCATTTTGAACTGCGCGTTCATCGGCACCACGGGGGCCACCTTCCTCATTGGAGTGCTGCAATGGGCCTTTGGGCAAGCGGGCATCGCATACAAGATGTCCTTCCTACACAACCTGGTGAGCAATTGAGCAGGCAGGCAGGCAGGCAGGTAGGTAGTGCATGGCAGTTGACTCTCCTGCACAGCTGACGAGCAAAAGCCGCAAATCAGCATCAGTACCCCATCCAAGCCGGCAGGTTATCCTACACGCAGCCTGAAGCTTTCCTCAATATTGCAACACCTCCAAGGTTCCTGTTTGACCTTCACCCCTGCACTGGCTTAAACTGTACAGTAACGTCAGCTTGTACTCAGCACAAATGCGATGGCTGATGGCTGAGCTGTGTGGACCATCATGGCTGTGTAGCTGGTTGAGCTGCGAAGACCATTTCAGCTATGTGGCTGTGTACATGGCTGAGCTGTGTAGACCATCGCGGCTGGGTGGCTGTGCACATGGCTGAGCTGTGTAGACCATCACAGTCGTGTGGCTGTGTACATGGCTGAGCTATGTAGACCATCACGGCCGCGTAGCTGTGTGCATGGTTGAGCTGTGTGGACCATCACGGCTGCGTAGCTATGTAGATGGCTGAGCTGTGTAGACCAACTTATCGAATGTGGAACATGCATTGGTGGGACTGCAGCATGCAAGCGCATAATGCTTGTTAATATTCCTTTACATCTGCGCAAATGCCCTCCCTCAGGAAGGTTGATATGGTGCCTAAGCCCTAGTTAACCCCTTTCCTCCTGAATTGATGGAGGGAGTGTATTCACTGCGTACGCAGTGTTTCTTTTCTTTCCTCAAATGCCCTCTAATCATCAGAGTCCACCTCGTGCATCCTCCACCAGTGTCTACCTCGTGCATCCTTGAAAAGCTGCTGGCCATCCTCTCCCCACGCCTACCATTGTTTTCGTGCAGTTGTTGGGAACCGTGATATCAGCGACCGACCCGGTGTCTGTTTTGGCTGTCTTCCACGCTCTCGAAGCAGATGGAAACCTGTTCATCACGGTGAGGGTGCTGCTAGGGTAGTACGGGCGCTGTGTGTGGCAGGTGAGTGTGTTGCTCGAACAGTGATGATGCTATGTGTAGCGGATGGAAGCCTGCTCATCACGGTGAGGGTGCCGCGAGGGCAGTACTGGTGTAGGGCAGTACTGGTGTTTCTGGGGCAGTGCTGCAGTGCTAGGGTGTTGCTAGGGCAGTACTGGTGCAGTGTCTTCACTTCATTTGATATGTGTCCTGTAGCTGCTTCCGCTCCAACTGCAAAGCCCAGCCATTTTTTCCTCTGCTAAGGTCACAAGCTTGCATGGCACATCCTGGAATTCATCTGTGCAAATCCTGCTCACAGGTGTTTGGGGAGTCTGTGATCAATGATGCTGTTGCCGAGGTGGGATTGCTGTGTAAGCCATGTTAGGCCTATCAATGATGATGTTAGGCCTATCAATAATGATGTTAGGCCTATCAATGATGCTGTTGCTGTGGGATTGCTGTGTAAGCCATGTTAGGCCTATTAGCAGCTGTCCAGACCACTGATCATGCAGCCGTCAAACAATGGTGCTTGCTACGCCCTGCAACTCTTACGGATCATGTTTACGCCAGCAATTTTTGTGGCCATTACAGCCCAAGTAAAAACAATTTAAAGTAGGGTACAATGCGCGTGGAGCGCTGTTTGGGGGCATCATGCACAAGAATCGATAGCTTTGTGGCCAGACGTGGCCTGTTGTGGCCATCTATCATTTGGAGTTGCAGCCCTCCTAGCCCTCTTGCTGCCCCTCCTGCTTCCTCCTGCTCAGAACTGCATGACACTGAGTTTTGAGCTTCTAATGCACCAAGGATCAAGAGAATTTGCACACCATTCATAAAGGCTGGAGATTTGAGTTTCGCAGTTGGGTTCTGGTTTTGAGCAATAAGCATGTTATGGCCAGTTGTCTATTGCAGCTTAGCATAAGTTTCTGGCCCAGGTTTCAGCATTCCATTTCATTTGCAACACTGAAAAATATGCTGGGTGCACGCATGTGGTGTGCAGGTACTCTTTGAGACAGTGTCCAGCTTTTTGGATTACAAAGGTCACACCGCTGTGCCTGCCACTGCAAGGGAGGTGTGGCGAGGTGAAGTATGACTCTTGCTTTTCTTGTCCCTCGTGCGTTTGAAACTGGCTGTCTTACTCCTTGACTTTTGATCGTGAATGAAAAAGCAAATTACGGATAAAAGCAATCGCTCATGTCGCTCTTGCAGCCATTGGCATATTCATCGGCATTTTTGCGGGCAGCATTGTCATGGGACTTGCTTTTGGATTCGTGAATACTATCTTCGTGAGGACGGGGCACTTCAAATCACAAGGTTCTGCGTAAGTATGCCGAGTCACAAGTGTGTGCGCGCTTGCATGCCTGTGCTCATCTCTTAGTTGGGTTGACATGTATGTAAACGATACTTAACGCACAGTGCATTATGTATTCGGCTGCTTTCTTTGTAACCTGAGATAAACTTGATGATCCTCCACCAAACCTGTCAGAACTCTGCTTTCTTTAAAGTGCTAGGCAGTATCTTGCTTGTCTTCACCCTGCTGCTACAGAGCGCCTTCTACCGCTCACACATGCATCGCATACACAGCTACACGCATATTTAAAAATGTGGGTCTCTTTTGGGGGGCTGCTTGGTTGCTACCTTGGTATCAAGTATCACGTCAATTAAAATTGACGCGTCAGCATTGAGAGCCTCTGCTTTGCTTCGCTTCCAACAACTCTGGTCTGTTGTGTGGATGTCAAGACAGATATTGCATACCCAAGGAGTCCTGTGCTACCCAACATGTACTTTAGACTGCTATATGCATGCACTCTCTTGCTACCACTTTAAGCTTACCACCTTCTACAGTGCCTTCAAGCACAGTTGAATGGGGTTCTTGTCAGCACTTTCTATCTGGTCAAATCCTTACCATGCACAAAATTGCTTTATTTTGCTACAATGAATGTTGTTTGGCAACGAGAGTTACAATGCACCAAATGTATTGAGGAGCAGTGTGAAATGTTATACAATCCCCATTATGTGGCTTTTTGGTCAAGCTCGAAGCCCTTCTACCTTAAACCGCTAGACCCCTCCTGCCATTCCACTTGCAGGTACGAGACTGGACTTGTGATTGTTTTCTTGTATGCGTCATACTTTGCGGTGAGTTTTAGCTCTGATTTTTATTTGCATAGGCCATTCAAGAGACGTAGACGTTGGTATGACAAACAAATCTATAAAAGGCTGACATGTTGTCACTGGGTGTTCAAAATTGTGTTGGGGGTGAAGTTCATTCATCTTGATACAATCAAGGGCATGACATGTAGATGTGGAACCTTTGGCAAGGGAAAATGGCTTGCAGGGGGCAGATTGAACGCACAACGCACAACGCACAAAGTGATTTCTTTTGTGCTTACCTGCAGTGTCAGGCTAAGTATTTTTGTCCCTCCATGTGGCATAAAGCTGACTATGGCCCTGTGCACTCTGATGTTTGCTCCATTTTCAGGCAACAGTGGCACATCTATCAGGCATTGTGACAGTGTTCTTCTGTGGCCTGGTAAGTCACGTCTGAAACGCAAACATGAAGCTGTGTCTGTTGCTAAGATTTATTGGCAGCTACACTTTCAGTCATTAACTGCTAGTGCCATCAGCCATCTACCTACATGCTAAGGAAGGTACTTAATACAAAGAAATTATGCCTTGGGATGTGCTTCATTGCTATGAGCAAGCACCTGTTGTAACCATCTGAGAGACACTGACGAGTTGGATACTAAGCTGTTGAGAATTTCTTGCTTGTTATGCTGTGCAGATTGTGAAAGCATACACGTGGCCAAACCTTGATCCAGAGGCTCGACTCCTCATTCATTCCACGTTTGAGCTCTTGGCAAGTGAGTATTAGACCACGTTTGAGTTTGCATGAAGAATTTGTCTTGCTCTTAAGCAAGGCATGTCTAACAGGCTTTGTACCTGGCATGAGTCACTTCAGCAGCATTGAAATTGTAGTATTATGATAGTATATGAAAAATGAGATTTTGTAACAGGGTATGTGAGTGTATGCGTTTATAAAGATTTGCATTTAACATTTATCGATGATGGGCCAATGCCGTTCCTCGCCGAACTCATATATTTAGTTGACATTACTATGAGCACATGAATGCGTACATGTGGATGAGGCAGCTCAATGCAGAAGCTGCAAGGTCAACTTTCAGATTCAAGCATGGAGGTCCAACCAGAGATTCTGTTGAAAGCTTGCCTCTGACTAGTGTCCTGACATGCTTGACATGTCACCAGGCTTGCTGGATATATTCCTTTTTGTGTACATTGGCATCACGGTATTCGCCTTGGAGATCTTCAGCATCTGGCGATTTGCGGTATGTAGCACTTCAGTCACTTTGTTTGATAGTACTTCAACAGCAGATGTGCCAGCCCTATTGGTTAAAGCCCTATTGGTTAATTGCTACAGTGCTTGTATTGTTGCCTTCGCATGGCGCAGCTTCTCGACAGGCCTTGATGAAAGTCTTTATGTGAAGAGTATGCACAGGCATTCAGTGCATCAGCACTGTAAGAGTGGGGCATTGTTTTGTGCTTTATATTGGAAATGAGAGTAATATTTGCCCTTGAACATTTCTTCAATTTGCGTACTAGAGATTCTGAAGGTGGTCCTTCAAGTCACCCCAAACAGTGAATAAGATCAGCAGGTTGTCCTCATTTGCCATGCCCTCAATTTTTGTCGCAGGCTCTGTGTTTGATATCAATAGCTGTGGGACGCCTTGCTGGTATTCTCTGCTCTGTTTCAGTGCCTAATCTGCTGCGCCCCCCCCAACGGAGGATGGGTCCCAAAGTCCTGGTGAGTTCTTTGATGCCAAGCTTGAAGCCGGTGGTGCAAGTAATCATGCATGCTCTCACTTGAGTGGTTACAATAGCCATGCCTACGTACCTGTACCTGACAAGGGAGGGCAGCTTCAGCCTATTGGGCAATCTTAACCCAGAAAATCGCAAATATGGATCAGGCAAGATGGGTTCTAAAAGAGAAGAGGCACCAGATATAAGCTCAAACAGCAAGATGGCTCAAGTTGATGGCAAACCTCAGAATACTTTGCTACGTTTCACCAAAATGTTTGCTTCTGCTTAGTTGCCATTAAAGCAACACGACTGAAAAAATGGTCACGCCTTTTACCATGTCACTGCTACAGCCACTTAGGTGTAATATGCAGCATAAATAGACCAGCAATTGTCCAGGGCACATGCTGTCCATGTAGACTCACAGTACTGTGTGCTGCTACTGCGCAGTTCTTGATGTGGTGGTCAGGCCTCAGAGGAGCAATGGCTTTTGCTTTGGCAAGTCTTGCTGCTAAGAGATTTCATGAGCAGGGCGAGGTGATGCGGACATGCGTCTTTTACGTGGTAGGTCAAGTTTTCGTGAGGATGCTTGTGCTTTGTATAGCTTGGGCCAGCTCCCTTGCCATTCGATTGGATGTTTCCCCTCCTTGAATACTTGAAAAAAATACCTCAACCCTGTTTTGCATGCCTTCACATGGTGAGCTGTGCTTGTTTTGGCGTTTACGTCTTTCCTGCATGGCGAGGCTGGTGCAGCATGGCCCTTACGCTGTGCATGATAAATTGCAACAATAACAGTACCATCAGAAGCTATGATATATGTATGAGCAGCACAATCCACATTCTCTGTGGTACATTGCACTGTATTGTTCATGCATACACAAGGCCTGAGCAAGGCACATTCAGACAAGCATGCAGCTAATTCATCTAACTTATCCGTAAGGGCTGCTTGCTTCACAAGGTTAATTATCATCGATCAGATCACACAGGAGGCAGAGAATGCCCTGCCAAAAAATCTGTTGGAGACTTGCCTAGGCTAGTTGAGCCTTACTCTTAGTAAGCCATGAGCAACTTATCTATCAGAAAATTACTGTCTATTTTGCCTTCATCTACAGGCATTCCTGACAGTTGTTTTTAATGGGGGGACAATTGGATGGCTCCTGCAAGTAACAAAAATGACAGAGGCTGACCGCCTGGCAGGACTTGAAAAAAAGTCGGCCTTGTACCAGCTAGATGAAGAGTCAGAGGAGGGGCTCCACGATCAAGCTGATGAAAAAGGTATTCACACATAAGGGCACGCAGGTTGTTGGACTTGATCAAATTTTTAAACAAAAGATATGACACAATGTAATGCTCTTGAGCTGATATACTAAGAATTTTGTCTTTTATTCTTCTACATGAGCTAGCTTCAACCTTGCACATGCATGTATGTGTTACGGCGTGTGTGCAATGTGCACGTGTATGCTTCCGCACGTGTTTGCATATGGCTCCACATGTGCTCTTGCAGTGATCTGAAGAAGATAGACGATAAGGCACTTCCTAATTGCTCTTCTAAGCGCTCTCCTGTTCTAGTAGCATTCATCAAAGCAGGCTACTGCTATGGCAGCACACACACAGCCATATATACAGTGTGCTTTCATTTGCTTTTAGTGTGCACTTATTCTTGCAAGTCAACTTGACCAGGTTACAAATGAGCGGCTGGTGACCTGCGCAAATCAGATACATACACGCATTCATATGGTAAAGATAGACCAGTACATATTGCATTGATTACCCTGTGCCATTGCCCTGACCTATTGACTCACAGGGACTGGCCCGCCAACCACGCCCCAGAGCCCCGACCACGGGCCCTTCCAGCACACCTTCATCAACCCGCTCCCAGAGTTCCACCCTCCGCCCAGTCACCCACTGCGCACCACCAACACTCAGAGACAGCTGGGAGCGCAGTCTCTCCCGCCTGCCCGAATTCAGCGCCGCTCGCAAACTGGCAGGCCCCAGCCCAGGCCCTTCCAGCCGCTGGCTGCGCCCAGCTATTCACCGTGGGAGGAGCAGCACCGTGTGCACGTCCCCCTGGACGCACAGTCCTACAAGCCGTGGGAGGGGGACATAGAGCGCGTGTCGCGCCCCAGCAGGAGGCCTGGCCTGCGCACCCAGTCTGCGCCCCTCGCCAAGCGCAGCATGCCGTCCTTCCTTGGCACGCGTTCGATCATACCGGTGGACAACCCAAGGCGCATGCGTGTGGACTACCAGCTGCGGCAGCAGCAGCGCCAGATGGAGGTTTTGAATGAGGTGGTGAACGAGCAGGTGCAGGCTCCAGAGGAGGTCAAGCAGAGACGTGGCGTGCTGGAGTGGCTACAGTCTCACAATCTCGCCTTCTACAATGCCATGATGGCCATCGACCAGAGGCTGCTGAGCAAGGTACCTGCGCTTGGTGTCTGTGCCCCCTATTTCTGACAGATGTTCCCGAGGCTGCCCCCCTACCACTGCATTTGCTTGATACCAGACAATAGTGCTCTGTTTGCCCCAGAGACAGCACTTCATTCTGGCATGTCATCATAATAGAGGATTCTATGACTAAGGGCTTCACAGCTGGAGCTAATGCCGCCCTCCATGAGCTATGGGCTGGTGATCTTGTTCACAGGCTGACTGACCACCTGCTTCTCATCCTCACTTTTCACCTGTGCCCTCATATTGCTTGCACAGTGGCTCATACCGCCTGACAATGACCCAAGGGATTCAAGTGGCCACTAGTAAGGTTGACAAGTAAATGACACGTTATTTTCCCTTGAAGATATGAGGTCAGATGTTGCGGTGTTGCGCTGTGAGAGATGCGATTGGCAACACTGCATAACTTGGAGCATATCTTGGATGTGCAGTGCCAGGCCTGAAGTTGGCTTGAATGACTCTGCCTCCCTGTTCATTTTTAAGTCAATGGCTGCATAATTGCCATCAACTGTGCATTTGTGATGATGGGCAGGCACACTGCTTTGGCGGAGCATGCGGGATGCGATGAAGCTTTGCCTTCAACGGAATTCGCTTGCTGAAGCAATGGTGCCTCACTGTCAGAGTTGCGCATACCCATGAAAGCCCTGCAATTCTTTCATTGCAGCCATCCTGCTTGTAAGCTTCCCGGGTAACTCACAATTTGTATCTCTCTTGACCGGCTGATGTTGTATCATTTTTCTGAGCGCCGATTGTGAGTTACAACTGTCTACTTGTTGTGCCTGCATGGATTGCAGATTTGATCTTTATCCTTCTGACCATCTTGACCCCATAGTGTGTTTTCCAAGATGGAAGAATTGCAAGTGCAAAGGATACTAGGGTTGTAAAGTTTTGAAGATGTTTACTACAAAGAGCCTGTTACATCTTTTAACAAACAGAAGAAAAATCACCGTCTGGATGTAGCGAGTGCGTGAGCAAGAGAGTAAGGGAATAGAAGTGTAGCCCTTCACTCCTCTTTGCCAAGTGGATCTGTGCTTGCAGGCATGACCATTGCCATTTAGGGATTTGCATGCTGGGATCGTATGTTGCATGTGCACCTACCCAACTGGGGCCCTCCATGGCTTGTTCGTGCGTGTGTGTTTATTATGAAGAGAAGGAAACATGCATGTGCATGTGCGCGCGCGTGTGCCTGGGCGTGTGCATGTGCATGGTAGAAAACAGGAGACCTTGGAGAGCAGATGGCAACAAATGTGCTTTTCAACTTGGGCAATAAATACGATTACCTCCGCCGCCAGATGGGGACCCATACAATGTGCAATTGTACCAATCGATTCGTGACCAACCACATTCCCGTGCGTACACGACAATATGAAGTAACAATTTATTTGGAACAGGTTGCCTGGAATTCTTGTTAGGAAACCCGCACCAGAGGAACCGTCGCAACAAAGAAAACCCCGACAAATCAAGGACCATGGGAGCAAAGCAGCAGCAGGAGCTGCGTGCTGAGGCAAACGCGCCCCAAGAACACAAGCTGCTTCCGGTTACCCTGCTGAGCGGCTTTTTAGGTTTGTACCTGCCCCGGGGTGGCGTATGGGCTTCGTTTCCTGCTTACTTGGGAGAGGTCATGCCGTCAGCGAACAGCAAGTTGCTCGCCCCTGGCAACTCTTCCTTTCGAAGAACAAATGCCTGAGATTCTGGCTTTGGATAAGGTGGCTTGCATTCTCCTGTGGCTCATTCCCCCCCTTGAACAAGCCGTGAATGCTGCTCTGTCCTGCAGGATCTGGAAAGACTACACTACTCAAGCACATCCTGCAGGAAAACCATGGAATGAAGGTGTGTAAACTTGCCCTTCAATTGAAAACCCTTCTGATGGCGGCTTGCCGAGTGCAAAGAAAATGTCTGCGTGCACCTCCTAACCATGTTCAATGCTACAAACTTCAACAGTCACAAGATTAACAACACTTGTTTGATGCAATCCATTTCAACTCATGAAATTACGCAGATTTGAATGTTGCTGGCTTTCTTAGTGCCGAACATCGCCTTCACACAATCAACGTTGCTAAACTTATAAGAACCAATCAGGCGCTGTTCATAGCCTTCTCTCATCTGGTTGTTTGTCCATTGTCTGTCAGCAAATTGGTAGCCGAGCTCCTTCAGCCCAATGGCCAGCTTTTCTTTCTTAACCTGCTCGTCGATGAGGATGCAAACCTGGATTGTGCATCTAAATCTTTTTCCAGGTAGCTGTGATCGTCAATGACATGGCAGAGTTGAACATAGATGCGGCTCTGATTTCAAAGGGTGGCGCCGGCCAGCTAGTGCACAGGCCAGAGAGCCTCGTGCAGATGCAGAACGGGTGAGTCTTGGGCACTTGTGAGCTGCTCTGTTTGTGCAAAGTGAAAGCTTTGCACTGGCAGTTAGTGGCACAGGAGTACAGCGGCTTGTGTCCGCTGGTGTTTCTTGAGGAAATTGCATGGTCCTCATATCTGCCCACCTGCGCGCATGCACATTGTACGAAACAGCCCTGCTCCAAGGAGAACCACAGGTCTAAGCTGGCCTTGATCATGTAAGGTGGAGGTCTCCTGCCCTACCTTCCCTCTGCCGCTGCCAGCGCTGTTGCAGCGGGCGCTGCGAAGTGGTGGCACAGTGGCAGGAGCGCTTGCCATTCGGTGGGCTGCATCCATCACAAATAGGGCATGGTATGGTCCTATGTTTAGCTTCATATGATTCCATGTTAATCCACGAGTTGCTGGTTGTGGGCCATTTTGCTTTCACTGAAACAGGTGGGGCTTTAATCGCCATTGCAAGCGACTTAAAGCAGCACCCATAGTCCCCGCGAGGAGCTGCAGTAGTGCAGAGAAGCCACATTCCTGTCCAGCGCGTCACCTGGACGACATTTTGACCTGGCATGCTTAGCGGACTAGCAAGTGAATAAGCTCTTGTGTTTCCTTGTCAACACAGGAGCGATGCGTGTCAGTGGGAATTGGCTGTGAAAGCAGGCACAGCACACTCAAGCATGCCGGTGCGCGCAGCGCGGCGTCCCCGGGGCCTAAATGCATTACAAGAAAGCAGCCTGGCAGAGTGCAATCTCTTCTGCACTTCACTTTGATGCAGGTGCATCTGCTGTACACTGCGGGAGGATTTGCTGGAGGAGGTCTCTAAGCTTGCCCGCGACGGCAAATTTGACTACTGTGTCATCGAATCAACAGGTGGGTGTGGGTGGCGAGCGCTTGGACCCGCGTGCCAGATGTTTCAGGTGTTGCCTGAAGCTCGTCATGCTGACGCAGTTGAATTGCTCCAAAGTCGGCAAGCAAACCCAAACATCACTCTTAGTGACCACAATTTGTTGCACACTCCGTGGGCGCTTGGTGGCTGTTGATGGCTGCACCCTTTGAGCACTGCATGTCTGTTTATGGCTGCAAACCAAGGGCACTGCACTGCATGGCTGTCGGTTGCTGCTCACTGCGGGTGCTCGGAGGCTGTTGGGAGTGGCATTTTGTGGGCCCTTGGTGATGGACAAGATACTACTCGATCCTGCCTCACCACGAATGTGAACATTGCCAAACACGCGCTGCCAGTGTCTGTCGGGTGGTGGCTGCACTCAATGAGTCAAGTTTCCTGATGGACTGGAGGATCCCTGCGGTGCAATTGAGTGCTAGCCTTCCTGCTCAGTGCTTTGCGACAGCCTTGCTACAGCAGTTTGGGTGTCAGTGAGTGCTGTTCACGGGCTCATACGTACCAGTGCTTGAACATTTCAGCAAGCACGCACAGTTAACTGCATGCAAAAAAATGCTCAGCAGGCATGAGCTCAGGCCCGTGCGATGGAGGCCAGAGCCTGTGCACTCGTGACCATATGCCCTCATTCGTGCCCTCCCATCTTGACAGGGTAACAAAACCAGACTGTCCCTGGCCTCCAGATCACAGTCAACTACCAAACTAACCATCAGGCCCTGGCCCAGGCTGATCTAGGGATCGGCCGGTTCATCAATTGGGACCATTCCCTGGTCAGCACATTAGCAGACCCTTGTTGTGGGCATTCTTTTCACGCAGGCATCAGCGAGCCCATGCAGGTTGCGGAGACCTTTGCATTCCAGCTGCCATCACCTGAAGAGGTGGCGGCGGCAGAGGCTGCCGCAAACAATGGCGCCAGCGTGCAGGAGGAGCAGCCGCGGGTGGGCCAGAAGGCGAAGGCTGCAAAGGACGAGGCAGAGGTGCCTCCACAAAAGAAGAAGTCCAAGACCTCTGCGGCCGAGAATGGCGCTGTAGAGGAGCAGGCACAGAAGAAAGGTGATGAGGGTAGAACCAGGCAGCGACAGCTAACTTTGGGCAGAGAGCCTTGGATGTGAGCCGTCAGCAATGCTGACAAAGCATACATTCGGGGCGGGAGGTATGCTAGGGCGAAGCTGGGTGTTTGTGTGTTGGGGAGGGGTTGTGAGTGCATGTTCACTTGTTTTTGCCTCAGACGAGGCCGCTTATGATTTCAAGCCACAAGCTGTCATTGTACAGGCTGGCCCATCCGACACCAGCAAGACCTGCCACACGCTGCCTGCACTGCATGCGCCAAAAACGCGCTCCATGTGTGATGATGGGCTGCAGGCAAGGAAGGTAAGGGGGGAGCGTCGGAGGCGATGGAGGTTGAGGCAGCAGCTGATGCTGGCGCAAGCTGCCCGCTGGGCGGCATGCCCACGCTCATGGACATTGCGCGGCTAGACACGTGCGTGACGGTGGTGGACGCGTCGCGCTTCTATGATGACCTGACCAGCATCGAGGAGCTGGCGGACAGGTGCGGTGGCAATGTTGGTGCAGGGGAGAGGCAGTGTTGGTGCGAGGGAGGGGGAGTGTTGGTGTGGGGGAGGGGCAGTATTCGTCCAGTGGAGGGGCAGTGCTGTGGTCAAGGGGAGGGGCAGTGCTGGTCAAGGGGAGGGGAGGGAAGGGGAGGGAAGGGGAGGGTGGAGAGAGCCATGGTGCGGGGCGATGGTTCAAGGAGGGGGAGCTGCGCTGGGGTTGCATTAGATATGTGTATGGCGTGCACATGAAGTGTAAGGGTCAGGGCTGGCTGGGTGCGCGCATCAGCTGGGTGCGCAAGGACTTGAGGTATGGGAGCTGAGTGCTGGCGTGGGGAGCGCAGGTGATTCGTTCTTGTCCTTGGCTCGGGGTGGCAAGCACGTGCCTTGCAAGCGCAGCTGTGGTGCAAGCAGCTGCACAGCTCTAGTGCACGCTGGTGCAAGCACTTGAGGGCAAGAGGGGAGGAATCCACCCCAGATAGGCTGGGTACATATGTTTCATACATACAGGAGGGAGTCCTCTGCCAGCTGATGGTGGAGGCTGGCATGTAGGTTGGGAGGTGCAGGGATGCACTGGCATGTGGGTTAAGAGGTGCAGGGATGCACTGGCATGTGGGTTGGGAGGTGCATGGATGCACTGGCATGTGGGTTGGGAGGTGCATGGATGCACTGGCTTGTGGCACCTCTGGATGCACTGGCTTGTGGCACCCCTGGATGCGCTGGCTTGTGGCACCTCTGGATGCACTGGCTTGTGGCACTGTGATTGTGGCAGTGATGCAGCGCTTGTGGCTGGATGCAGGCATATTGCAGTACTGGTCGAGTCTTTGATGATGGGTACCATGCATTGTGTGTAACCTAATGCCTGAAGGCTGCCCAAAGCCGTGTGCTGACCCTAGCATGCGTGTGCAATAATAGCACATGCTTGTGCATGCGCATGCACTGCCCCTGCACCCACCCCCTGCACACAGATGCGTGCACGCACGCGCTCATATGCACACAAATACCACACTTCTGTAGGCATCCTGAAGAGACCCCTGAGGGCGACATGCGCAACATTGCGCAGCTGCTTGTTGACCAAGTGGAGTTTGCGGACGTGATCCTGCTGAACAAGGCGGATGTTGTGTCAAAGGTGCGAGTGATGTGGAAGGGGTGCTATGGTTCTGCTGGACAAGCAAATGTTGTGTGAAGTGTGGGCAAGTGACGTGCAACACCTTGCACTGCCAGCTGGTGCGCAACTGACTAATCAGAGTTCAACTGGAACAAGCCTGCAAGCTGCACCATGCTCCCAAGCCTGAGGGCGACATGCCTGTTACTTTATTCTTCACTGTCATCCTACGAATTTGAGGGTCTACCAAAGGCTTGTTGTCTTGTCCGTGCCTGTGCTGTAATGGGCACTAGTGTTAATGCTCTGTTGCCACGCGTGCGCTGCATGCTGTGCCCGTGCCGCCCCTGCTACTCTTGTTTGCACGCCTGTGCTGTGCTCTGTGCACAGCTGTTCTGCACTCCGTGTCCACGCTTGTGCTGGCTGGCTGGAAGCAGTAGAAATGCACAGTGTTTTGCCATCACATGTCAAGATACAACAAATGCAAGGTTGGAATGCAGTTTCAGCAACCCTGTGATTGCAGTGTCCACGTATGTCCACAGTGATTGCAGTGTGATTGCAGTGTGATTGCAGTGTCCACATATGTCCACAGTGATTGCAGTGTCCACATAGGTCCACATAGGTCCACATAGGTCCACGTATGTCCACGTATGTCCACATAGGTCCACATAGGTCCACATAGGTCCACATAGGTCCACATAGGTCCACATACGTCCACATAGGTCCACATAGGTCCACATAGGTCCA
>LFIK01001910.1_pt1 | contig 16681 bp, 9 predicted proteins | sample 643401 | NCBI WGS metagenome assembly LFIK01 (sample SAMN03777447, study PRJNA286221) | soda lake metagenome | biome: soda lake; feature: Kulunda steppe; material: water; isolation source: sample T5-Br brine of Lake Tanatar-5 | place: Russia: Kulunda steppe | collected 2010-07
TATAATTATCTGCAGGGAAAGTTTCTAAAATAGAAGCTTCTGGACTAATTGAAATATTACTAATAAATGGATAAATACTTGTTTGTTCTGTTAATGCTAATAAAAAATTTAATAAGAAAATTTTTCTTTTTGATAAATCTTCTAATACCATTTTTCGTTCATTATAACTATCCCACATGTATTTTACTAATAATGCAAAACCTAAAACATATCTTAAAATATCTAATGATAACCAAGGAATAACAAAAAAACGCCAACCCAAAATTACACTAGTTAGCCAAAACATATTACCAGCAATTGTACCTAAACCTGAAATATATCCAGCTTCAAGACCTTGCATTACAAAACGTCTTAATGTAATAATATGGGCTGTACTTGTAGGTAAAAATAAAAAACAACTATTTAAAAGACCAATAGTAAATTTTTCTATACCAGTTACTAAACCTATAGTTTTTTCATTAGGACTTAATGCTGGAGTCTCTAAAAAATTAAATGCATTATGAAAATAACCATCTAATACTGATATTTCTGAAATCATAGCTGAACTTATATCTGGAATAAGTATAGGTAAACTCCAAATATTTTTTAACCATGATAAACTTATAAAATCTATTATAAAGTTTTTTAATGAAAGAACCACATAAGTTATTAAAGGTCCTAATTCTGCATATTTTGAAAAAGATTCTGAATCATATTCAATTAGTTTATGAACAACTTCTAAATAATCCTTGACAGAAGTTACTACTGAAAGAACAGGAATCATATATTTATATCCTTCTTTTATAAAATTTTACTCGCTTTGCGATATTATTACATAATATTTTTTAATTATTAATCTATTAATTATTTCTACAATATAAATAAAAATTATTTAATTTTAATAATTAATTAATTAATTTAATTTTATTTTTAAATAATTAATTAATTAATTTAATTTTATTAACGATTCATTAGTTATTTACGATCATTAATCTTTAATTAAATTTTTTTTTAATTAATATTTAAATTTAGAAAATTTTTTTATAAAGAAATTTTCTTGGGCCTATTTTAAATATTTTTAGATATATATCTGTATATATAAATATATAAATATTTAAATATTTAAATCTAATTAATATTTATAAATACATAAATATATAAAATATATTTAATCTAATTAATATTTATAAATACATAAATAAATAAAATATTTTTAATCTAATTAATATTTATATTTACATAAATATATAAAATTTATATTTAATTTGTTTTACTTTTGAATTTTATAAATATTTTTTTTTTTTTTTATTTTATATTAACTGTTTTGTTTTATAGTATACTACTCTTGTAGAATATAAGAGTCTATATACTATTTTTTTATAAAAAATTTTTAAAGTTAATTATTTTATTAAATAAATTAAAATCTTTTTTTCTTTATTGTTTATTGTATGTATATAATATAATCAATATTATATTTTAATATTAAAAATAGTTTTTTTAAAACTTTAACTTTTATTTATATATATAAATATGTAAAAATATATATATATAATATATTATATTTATAATATATAATATATATTATATTATTTATATAAATATAATAATAAATATTATATTAAAAATTATATTTATAATATATATATATTTTATTTTTATGAATAAAAAATTAATATTAATAACTCATCTTTATATTTGAAAAATAAAGTATTACAATAGAAATATATTGATATATATTGAAATATATATTTATTGAAATATAAAAAAAGACATAAGAAAATTTTTTTATAAAAAAATTTTCTTATATTCAATTTGTAAAATAAGAAGTTGCAAATCTACCCTTATAAAGTTACTCAACAACTTAGAAATTTGAAAAAAATAAAGGAAATGAGTTAGCTATAATAGACATATACAAATACAAAAGTCATATTGTATATATATGATATATCTCTATAGATAATAATGAAAAAAAGCAAATCTATTGAGATTAAAGTTAAAAAAAAAAAAATATATATAATTCCTAACAAAAAACAAAATAAAATTTTTTTATAAAAAAATTTTCTAAAGTGATTAAATTAAATTGATAATACATAAATAACTAGAAAATTTATTTCTATAATGAACTTATAAAATATTTTTGAATTAAAAAAATTAAATTGATGGAATCAAAAAGATATTTCTAATTATAATTAGAAATAATTATTAATATATATATATTTTTTTTTTTTTAACTTTAAAAAAGAGAAAAACTTTAAATATAAATAATAAAAACTATAATTTTTTTTTTTTAAGTTTTAAATTAATGGATAATTTTTTTTTTTTTTTATTATTTATAATTAATTTATTATAAATGTGACAAATATATTATTTATAATATAGCCATTAATTATTCAAAGTTTTATTTATCTTTTTTCAAAAAAAAATATATAAAAATAAATTAAATATGTTAAGTCCAAAAAGAACGAAATTTCGTAAACAACATCGTGGTAGATTAAAAGGAAAAGCTTATCGTGGAAGTAAAATAGCTTTTGGTGATTTTGCTTTACAAGCTCTTGAGCCATGTTGGATTACTTCTCGTCAAATTGAATCAGGAAGACGTGTGCTTACACGTTATGTACGTCGTGGTGGTAAATTATGGATACGTATTTTTCCAGACAAGCCTATTACAGCACGTCCAGCAGGTACACGTATGGGATCTGGTAAAGGTGCACCAGAATATTGGGTAGCTGTCGTAAAACCAGGAAAAATTATTTATGAAATCCGTGGTGTTACAGAAGTTGTAGCACGACAAGCTTTAAGAATTGCTTCATATAAAATGCCAATTAAAACTAAATTTTTAGGTCGTAGTGGTGTTTAAAAAAAGTTTTTAGTAACAAATACCAAATAAAATTTTATTTGAAAATTTTATTGCCTTAAAAAATTTTTTAAAATAAAGTAAAGAATTAATAAAAAATTTTATAAATTCTTGTTTAATTATTATGTTTGTTAATATATATATTAAGCGAATAAATGTTATTTTAAAGTTATATTAATTAACTTAAAAAAGTAGCATTTTTATAAATGAAGAATGAAAAATATAGAAAGATTTTTATCTTTTTTATTATTAATAAATTTTTTATACAAAAAAATTATCTATTTTTTAATAAAATTTTATTGAGTTAATTAACTCAATATCTGATTTAAAAAATAAAAAAATCTTTCTCCTTAGTTTTTGGTAGTTTTAAAACAAAATGGACTTATTATATAATTATTGTAGTAATTACAATTACTAGATTTAATTGAATAACCAAAAACTATTAAATATAATCAATAAATTAATTATGATCAAACCTCAATCTTATTTAAATGTCGCTGATAATAGTGGTGCACGAAAATTAATGTGTATTCGTGTTTTAGGTTCAGGCTCTGGAAATATTGGTGATACTATTATTGCCGTAGTTAAAGATGCTATTCCAAATATGCCTACAAAAAAATCGGATGTAGTTCGAGCAGTTATTGTACGTACAAAAAAAGGTATTCGTAGAACAAATGGTATGAATATCAAATTTGATGATAACGCCGCTGTTATTGTTAATAAAGAAGGTAATTTACGTGGTACTCGTGTTTTCGGACCAATTGCTCGTGAATTAAGAGATCGTAATTTTACTAAAATTATCTCTTTAGCACCAGAAGTATTATAAATAAAAGTTTATAAATTAGTTAAGATAGTATAAATCTTAATTTATACTAGATTTATTATCTAGGATTAGTATCCTAAGAAACCAATGAGTAAAAAAAAAAATAAAGTGAAAAGCTCACGAATATCAACAATTTAGTTGACATTGTGTTTAATCAAATTAAGAAAAATTCAACTAATTTTACTTTTATATTATATATGTATATAAAAGTTATATTAAATTACTTAATAAGTAACAAAAATGGTTAATTTATTAGTTATAATAACTAATAACTGATTTTTATTAATACATTTAAGAATATTTAAAGTATTTATAAGAAAAAATTTATATAGATATAATTGATTTGCTTCACTTTAAGATTAAAAAAAACAAAATATGGCACAAACACAAAGATTAAAAAAACAATATGTAGAAACAATTGTTCCTACTCTTATGAAAAAATTCCAATACAAAAATATCCATGAAGTTCCTAAAATTGAAAAAATTGTAATTAATAGAGGTATTGGTAGTGCATCACAAAATCAAAAAATGGTGGATTCTGCTTTAAAAGAATTAGGTATGATTGCTGGACAAAAAGGCGTTATTACACGTTCTAAAAAAGCAATTGCTAGTTTTAAATTAAGAGAACAAATGCCAGTTGGTGTAGCTGTTACTTTACGAGGTAATCGTATGTATGGTTTTTTAGACCGATTAATTAACCTAGCACTACCACGTGTTCGTGATTTTCAAGGTATTAACCCAAGAAGTTTTGACAAAAAAGGTAATTATAGCTTAGGTTTAGAGGAACAATTAATGTTTCCTGAAATTGAATATGATAAAATTGATCAAATTCGTGGTATGGATATTTCTATTGTAACAACAGCAACAAAACAAGAAGAAGGATTAAGTCTTTTACAAGAATTTGGATTACCTTTTAAATAATATTTAACTACTTATAGTACTTATAATTATAAGTAGAACTTATAAATTGTAAATTTATATAATTTATTTTTTTTTTATTTGAATCAATTAAATATAATAATTAAATATAAAAATTAAATACATACTTATATATTATCTTAAAACTAAATATGCTTTTTAAGCATAAAAAAAAAAAATACTTAAATTTTTTAATAAAAATTTAAGATAAATTCATTTTATTAAATGATGAATTTTAAAAACTCTTATAAATTTATAAATTATAATTTATAAATTTATAAGAGTTTTTCTAGTTATATGTTTATAGCATATAACTTATATAGAACGAATAATAAAAAAAATTATCCCAACTAGGAAAAACAAATGATTACATCATTAACTCGAGGTTTTATTCATGATAGTATTAGTGATATGCTTACACGAATCCGAAATGCTTGTTTAGCAAAAAAATCTAATGTTATTGTACCTCATACAAAATTAAATTTAGAAATTGCAAATATTTTAGAAAAAGAAGGTTTTATTCAAGGTTTTCAAATGTCATTAGAATCTAATGATATAATCATTCGATTAAAATATCGTTCAAAACAAGTATATCGTGGTAAAACAAAAGAATCTTGTATTACTAACTTAAAACGAATTAGTAAACCTGGTCTTCGTATTTATGCGAATACAAAAGAAATTCCCCGTATTTTAGGTGGTACAGGCATTGTAATTCTTTCAACACCTACTGGTATTATGACTGATCGAGAAGCTCGCTTAAAAAAAACAGGTGGAGAGTTAATTTGTTCAGTTTGGTAAACATTCTAACTAATTCTTTTTTCATATATCATTATGATCTTTTGTTAAAAAAAAAAAAACATAAATAAAAATTTATATAAAAATATATTTAAAATTAAATATATTATATAATAATATATGATTGATGTTTATTAATATGATTAATATCATATTTTTTTTTACAATAAATTGTAAATTTTTACAATTTACTGATAATTTAGCTTATTAGTTTGAAAAAAAAAAAACGTAATTTAACATAAAAACATTATATAATGTTGTAAAAAGTTTTTGTTTGATTTTTAAATGATGTTTTAATGTGTTGAAAAAATAAAAAAGCGCGTGAAAAACAATCAATAATGGAATAAAACCATTATTGATTAGTTTAGTGCAGTTATTCAATTACATTAAAACAGAACAAAATAAAATTTTTTTATAAAAAAATTTTCTAATTTTTTTTATTTGTTTGGGGCCAACAAACGTTAGAAAATACTTTTTTATTTAACGTGGTTTTAATAAAGAAAAAAAAAAAACAGGCCACTTATCTTTTTTGTGTCTTTTAAAATAAGGAAAACATTTAAAAATCGTTAATTGTTATTTTTAGGAGTAATCCCATGACAATTAGTTCACCAGAACGTGAAGCAAAAAAAGTAAAGATTGCAGTTGATCGCAATCCTGTTGAAACAAATTTTGAAAAATGGGCGTGCGACCTGAAAAAGGAATGTGACAAATCAATTCGTTAGTGTGTTTAAAATCTTATTAAAAATTTAAAAAATAAAAGGATAGACTTTTTCATCAAAAATAGAAAGAGTCTATCCTTTTATCTTTCAAGTATTTGGTAACAAATTTATTTTTTTAAGACATTAGAAAATTTTTTTATAAAAAAATTTTCTTTTTAGATTTTTTTTAATCAAAAAAAAAAAAAAAATAATTTTAACGTTTTTACATAACGTTTTAATGAAAAATTTTTTTTTTCCATATAAATTATATTTTTAACAAAAAAAAGATTGCATGTAAATATATAATTATTGAAAATTATTGTAATTTATTCCAATAAGTATAAAATTTTATATTTTCTAGATAATTTATAAATTTCTGATTTTTATATAAATTTGACTAAATTAAAATATTTTGTTATCGTTAAGAAAAGAAAACAAAATCACAAAAGAAAATTTTTTTATAAAAAAATTTTCTAAAAAAATTTTTTTATAAAAAAATTTTCTAATATTAAAATAGATATAAAATCTATATCTATAATAAAAAAAATATTATATATATATTATATATATAATATATATTGAATTAAACATTAAATAATGTTAATAATTAATATTAATAATTAATATTAATACACAAATATTAATACACATTAAATAATATTAATTAATTATAATTAATAATATTAATATTATTAATATTATTAATATTATTAATATTAATAATATAATATTATTTATTAATATCTTAATAAGAAATTTACAGTTTCTTTAATTAAAAAATAAAAAGAAGCAAAATAAAAATGTTGCCGTTAATTAGAAGGCAATTTATAAGCAAACAAATTAGAAAAAATTAAAGAGTTGAAAACGAAAATAACTCTTGTGATTCACATGAAAGAGTTAAAAGTAATGATTATGATTTTATCTGTAAAAAAAAATTTTCTTTTGTTAAAAATCTTTACTTTAATTCGTATAATTTATCACTAATGACTAAAAAACTTTTATAGTTTTTTATTTAGAAAACTCCCAAAGAAAATTTTTTTTAAAAAAAATTTTCTAAAGAAAAAAAATTAAATTATAATTTTTCTAAGATGATTTTTCTTTTATTTAATTTAAAAATATATTTTTGGAGATTCGCATTCATCATTAGTAATTGTTTAGACTATGTATAATTGAAGAGATTAATCTTAGACGGTAAACTCTTAAAAGAGTTAACAATAAATAAAGTATAAGAAATCAATTATACAAGTCAAAAAAAAAATTTAAAAATTTTATAATTATGTCTGTAACAAAAAAACCAGATTTAAGTGATCCAGTGTTAAAAGCAAAATTAGCTAAAGGTATGGGACACAACACATATGGTGAACCAGCTTGGCCTAATGACTTACTTTACATGTTCCCTGTTGTAATTTTTGGTACATTTGCATGTGTTATTGGTTTAGCAGTATTAGAACCTGGTTCTCTTGGTGAACCAGCAAACCCTTTTGCTACACCACTTGAAATTTTACCAGAATGGTATTTCTACCCAGTTTTCCAAATTTTACGTGTTGTACCTAACAAATTATTAGGTGTTTTATTAATGGCTGCTGTACCAGTTGGTTTAATGACAGTACCTTTTATTGAAAATATTAACAAATTCCAAAACCCTTACCGTCGTCCAATTGCAACTATTTTATTCTTAGTTGGTACTGTAGCTGCTGTTTGGTTAGGTATTGGTGCTTGTTTCCCTATTGATATTTCTTTAACTTTCGGATTATTCTAATCTAAAATCAATTGTAGAAATATTCGATTTACCTATTCCTACATAAATATATTTTAATATGCCATATATATATAGTTATATATATGGCATATTATCTTTAGTAATATATTTTTTGCTAAAACTTAATAAGTTTTTTATTTAAATATATTAGAAAAAAATTTTTAAAAAATAAATAAATTTTCTTTAAGTGAATTGTCTTTATTTTTCTTTAGATTTATTTTTTTTTATTAAAAAATTCTGTAATAGACTTTTTATCTATATGATAGAGTAATATTTTATTAGAAATAAAATAATCAAATAAAACAAAATATTTAAATAAATAGAAAAAATTTTTATAGAAAAATTATTTCTAAAAAAAAAAAAATTATATTTATAAACGCTAGATTTTTTTATCCAACTTTTTTTTGTCTTTTTTTAAAAGAAAATTTTATGATTTAAATTCCCTAAAGTCCGTATAAAATATAATATATATTTAATTTATATATTGTAAGGATTTTCCAATAATTATTGGAAAATCCTTATCAATATATATTGATATATATTTATGTCAATGATTTATTAATAAGCAGTTAGATGCACAATTAGAAGTTCATTTCTGCAAGTTGAACTTTTTCGAATTGTTTTTTCTTAAGTACTAATAACACTTGAGCTAATAATACACAAACAAAGAATACTAATAATCCTTGGATACGTGCAGGGTTTTGTAGAACGATTTCTACATCTTTTTGACCAAAACCACCAACGTTAGGGTTTGTAGTTAAAGGTTGATCAGCAGTTAAAACTTGTCCTTCTTTAACAATTAATTCAGGACCAGGTGGAACTTTTTCTGTAACTGTTTCACCATTAGCTTTTTCAATAGTTACTAAGTAACCACCTTTTTTCTCGCTAGCTGTTGCAATAGATACAACTTTACCAGGAGCTGGAGTGTTATAAACAGTGTTATTTGATTTTGAACCATCTGGATAAAGTTGACCACGTCCACGGTTAGCACCTAAATAAATAGGGTATTTTAAGTATGAAACATTTTTATTTTTTGCAGGATCAGGAGAAAGAATAGGTACAACTAATTCGCTATAAGTTTTTCCTGGTAACGGACCAACTACAAGAATGTTTTTTTTCTCAGGACTATATGGTTGGTAGTAGACATTACCTACTTTTTTCTTCATTTCTTCTGGGATACGATCAGCTGGCGCTAATTCGAATCCTTCAGGAAGAATTAAAACAAAACCTACGTTTAAATCACCTTTTTTACCTTTAGCCGTTACTTGTTGTAGTGATTTATCATATGGAATTTGAACAGTAGCTTCAAATACTGTATCAGGTAATACAGCTTGAGGAACTTCGATATCTGCAGGTTTTTGTGCTAAGTGACAGTTCGCACAAACAATACGACCTGTAGCTTCACGTGGGTTTTCGTAGTTTTGTTGTGCAAAAATTGGATAAGCTTGCACATTAGGTGTCGAACTAATTAATAAACCGGCAATTACCGTAAAAAAGAATTTTTTTAAATTCACAAATATTTAATCTATGACCTTTGGTCTAATAACAAATATAAAGAAAAACATCCAAAGATTTTATCTTTGGATAAATATTTTTTTAAGAAAATTTTTTTATAAAAAAATTTTCTTTGCAAAAAAAAAAAAATTTTTCAATATATGTGATATTTCTAATAGAACTGAAAAATTACATAAAATTTTCTAAAATCATAAGAAAATTTTTTTATAAAAAAATTTTCTTTGTTTCATTTTTTCACAAATAGCTATTTATATATTAAAAATATGTTAATGCTATAAAACATTTTAATCTTAATCTTCTCAAAAACTATTTTAGCATAAAATCAAATCAATGTTAATTAAAACAAAAAAAATTCATTAAGTGAATTTTTTTCATTCTACAAAAAGTAAACTCACTAAATAAAACAAAATATAAAAAATAAGTATTTTATTATCTTCCAGTTTTCATTTTTTCTAACATAAGAAAATTTTTTTATAAAAAAAATTTTCTTAGTTAAAAAAACTATTTTTTATTTTTTAAGAAAAAAACTTTTATTTACTAAATAAAAGTTTCTTTGGGAATAAAATTTTTAAATCGATAATTTTTTTAATTTTATTTAGTTAAAAACTTAGAAAATTTTTTTATTAAAAAATTTTCTTTTGTTTTAATATAACAATTATTAATTGTTAAATAAAAAATAATTAAAATTAATAGCGTAACATCAAATTATAGTTAAAAAAGTAATAAGAAAGTAATAAAAAAGTAATAAGAAAGTAATAAAAAAGTAATAAGAAAGTAATAAGAAAGTAATAAGAAAGTAATAAAAAAAGATTATAAATCTAAAAAAAAAGATTTTGTCTTATTTTAAAGTTTTTAGAATAGAAATAAAAGAAAATTATCTTCTATTGGTTAAGATAATTTTCTTTTATTTCTATTCTGAATTCTATTTAGAATATAAATTTTGTTTATAAAATTTTAATATAATAAATTTTAATATAATAAATTTTAATACATTCTAATAAATTTTAATATAATAAATTTTAATACATTCTAATAAATTTTAATAAATTCTAATTAATTTTAATAAATTCTAATAAAAGAAAATTTTTTTATAAAAAAATTTTCTAATGTTTATATTTTAAAAAATAAATAATTAAGAATTAAAAATTTAGAATATATTAAATATTAAAAATTTAGAATATATTAAATATTAAAAATTTAAATACTTTGAATTAGTGAATAGAATAAAATTCTACCTGGAGTAGTGGACATGTATTGATGTAATAATTGTGAAGAAGAATCAAAATGACGGATATAATTATAAGATAAATCTTGCCAATGTCCAGTAGTTGAAACACGAATTTCAAGAGGTTCCTCTTGGTCGTTACCATTTTCGATTAATCCAGACCATTTTACCCAAACTAAAGCATGTAAATCTATTTGTTGTAAGTCATATGCATAAAGAACTTTTTGCAAGTCTGTAAAAAATAAACCGGATCCACGTAATAAAGAAAGAGTAGCTTTATTAGAATTGGTAGTTAAATAATAACAACCTAAAACCATATCTTGACTGGGAATAGATAAAGGATCACCTGTAGCAGGTGAAAGCAAATTATTACGAGATAACATAAGTTTCCAAGCTTCAGCACGAGCTTCAATAGTAATAGGAACATGAACAGCCATTTGATCTCCATCAAAATCGGCATTAAAAGATGAACAAACCAATGGATGCAATAAAATAGCACGACCTTCAACTAATTTAGGAACAAAGGCTTGGAAACCTAATCGGTGTAAAGTAGGCGCACGATTTAATAATACTGGAGAAACTTGCATAATTTCACGTAAAAGTTCAAGAGCTAATGGACGATTATTTTTGATTAAAGCTTTAGCACCAACGACTGTTTTAGCATAATTTTTATTTAAAATAATTTTTAATAAAAAAGGTAAATATAATTCTAAAGCCATTTCTAATGGAATTCCACATTCGTAAAGTTTTAATTTAGGACCAACTACAATAACTGAACGACCAGAATAATCAACTCGTTTACCAAGTAAAAATTGTCTAAAACGACCTTGTTTACCTTTTAAAATATCGGATAAGGATTTTAAAGCACGTCCTCGCGAATCTTTTTCACCACTATTTTGACTATTTTGTATTAAATTATCCACTGCTTCTTGTAATAAACGTTGTGCATATTTCATTTCATATGAATGACTTGTAGCTGGGTCTTTCAAAAATTTTTTAAGACGATCATTTCGATAAATAATTCGTTGATAAAATCTATTTAAATCTGAGGCTGCAATTTGACCACCCATTTTAACAATAGGTCGTAAATCAGGTGGTAATACAGGTAAAACAGTTATAATCATTGAAGATGGATCTGAGTCTTTTCTAAATAATTTACGTACTAATTTGGTACGTCGTATTAATAAATCACGTTTCTTACATAATTCTTTCATTTCTGTTTGTGAAGTTCTATCATAAATAAAGATTTTTATGTGTTTTTTTAATTTAAAGATAGATTTATTTAAAATATATAATAATAATCTATTTTGCTTATCTAATTTTTTCATTTCAGATAAAGTTAATTCGCTTAATAATTGTTGAATTATACCAGGACCTGAGAAAAACGAATTATTAATTAATACACCATAAGGTTCTTTATTTTGTAAAAAACTAGTTGCTTGAGTTTGTGAAACTATTGAATTTTTATATGAGCTATAAACTTGAGAATTAAAAGTTGTAGAAGAAATACGGTCTTTATAAGCAAAAATGGGTTGATCTTTAGAATTTGAAACCGCTGTGTTATACAATAAAAAAATTTGCCAATCTTTACCTTCATTTACTCGACTACCCCAACGTTCACGATGTGACAATGTATATACATTATTAAATAAACGTTTTTTCTTACTCATTTCTAATGGTGAATTTATATTTCGATTTACTATATCACTTTTTGATGTATTTTTAAATTCATTACTTTTGTTACCTTGTTTATATCCCACATTAGAAAATTTTTTTATAAAAAAATTTTCTTTGGAAAATTTTTTTATAAAAAAATTTTCTTTGCTATTTTTATTTATAAATTTATCTTTTTCACTAATAAAAGTAAAAGGTAAATTTTTAGGAGAAGGGTATAATTTATTGTCTTTTATTTTATCTTTTATTGCATATTTTCCAAGATTTAAATAATATAAATCTAAAGAAGTTTGATTTAATAATTTTGATGAAAATAATTTTGAAATATTTTCATTTAATAAAAAGTAAGGAATATTATTATTTTTAATAGTAAATGATTCTAATAAATCAAAATTTCTTTTATTAAAAAATATTTTTTGATTTTTAAAATTAATATTATTTTCTTTTAATAAATTTTTAGCAATTTTAAATAATTGACGCTTATAACTTAATTTAATATCTATTTGTTTATTATTATGCTCTGTTTCAATATTTTCGTTTATTGCAATATAAGTTTCAGATTTTAAACTCGTACTAGATCTCGTTTTTTGGTATAATTTACCAACAATTAAAGGAGTCATAAAACCGTTTATAGCTAATAAGTCAACAAGTGAAGAAATATCAAAACTTAAAAAGTTTGTCATTTCGTCAGATTTTTTGTTTATAAGTTGAGGTATACTATAAGGTATTGGAATATGAGTAAAATTAAAACGTATTTCTGGATTCCAACTGGGTTTTAATCTATAAACTTGTTTATTTAACAATATACTGTCGGTTTGAATAGTATAATTTTTCGTATTTTGTAAATGTAGATTAAAAATAGGTTGTTTTATATTTTGTAATGTAAGTAATATGTTTTTTTTGAAATAACTTTTAACAAGTAAAATAATATTTTTTAAATGCTTTAAACTAGTTTTATTAGCATAAATTTTATTTATTCTATAATAATGTAAAAATATATCAAAATTATTTAAATTCAAATTTTCAGGTTCGTAATTATTTGAATTATTTTTTGTTTTAAATAAAGTGTTTTTTGAATTCCAACTTATAAAATTTTTTTCTAAAAAAATTTTCTTTTGATCCGTTTTTAAAAAATACGAAATTGTTTTATACATTGCTTTGACATAAGCTTTTTTATAAATATTTTGCCATGTTTTAACAATAGAATTTATTATTATTTTTTTGTATAACATTCGTTGAAGAGTAGCTTTAATATACAAATCAATAGGACTTTTTTTATTTATTTTATTTATTATTTTAGAAAAACCAATTGTATCAATTTTAGATTGATAATAATTATTAGAAATATTTAACTCTTTTTTAAGTGAATTTTCTATAGTATTTTTATTTGAAATAGAATCAAATAATGAATCTGAATTGTATCTAAAATTAGTTTCTGTATCTTCATTTAAAATTAATCCTTGTTTTTCATATAATCTTTTTTGAATTAAAAAAGTTTCTAGATTAAATGAATTATTGGAAAATAAATTTTCCACTAAATCATTGTAAATAATACCTAATTGTAAAGTATAAATTAATTGTAAAATGTAAAATCTAATATCTTTATCTTTATTAAGAATACCTAAGTCTTTTAAGATATTATCATATAAATTTAATTCTTTTACATTTTTTTCTTCTTTAGAAAATTTTTTTATAAAAAAATTTTCTTTTATAGGTTTTTGCAAAAAAGTCAGCAATTGAGAAGTTTTATTTACAGATAAATTTCTGTTTTTATTTATAGAATAATAATTGTATGATTCATCAGTTTTTGATGATTGTTTTACATTTTTTTCCCACTTGTTAATAATATTTATACGTTTTATACGAGAATTTAAGTAAATATCTTTTTTTGTGGATGTTAAATCAATAGAAGTATCATTATAAATAGTATCATTATAAATAGGATCATTATAAATAGGATCATTATAAATAGGATCATTATAAATAGGATCATTATTATAAGATGTTAATCTGTTTGAATTAGAATGTGTTAAATTTGTTTCAGACATTTGATTTGATATAGTTCCCATATTCTTGGCTTTAAACCATGAAGCATAAATCTTTGATGGAGAATCTAAATCGAATCCGGAAATTTTATAAGTTTGTAAAGCACTAGCGGCTGATTCAGAGTGTTCGATAGTCAATGTTTCAGAACAATATGTTATAGATTGTAAATAACGTTTTTTAATGTCTAATAAAATCGATAAATAACTTGGCGTACCTTTTAAAAACCATACGTGAGTAACTGGAGATATTAATTTAATATAACCTAACTGATAACGACGAATTACAGACCAAGTGTATTCTACATCACAATCAGGACAAAATTTTCTAAGTTTACGTGTAGTTTTTTTTTTATCTTTAGTTACTCCAAAAGTTAATTCACCCAAAGATTTTTTTGATTCAATATTATCTTGAATTTTTTCTTCATATTCATTTTCTTTAGTATTTTTATTTTGTTTTTCTGTTTCTCGAAGCGAATATTTTGCAGTTTTATCAATTTTTCCACAAGAACATTCAAAATCTTTTAAAGGACCAAAAATTCGTTCACAAAATAAACCCCCTTTTTGAGGTTTAAAAGTTTTATGATGTAATGTATTTGCATTTAATACTTCCCCATATATTTTTCCATTTGGTAAAGTCTTTTCGGCCCACTGTAAAATCCTTAAAGGAGAAGCTATTCCTATTGTTACCAATTTTACTTCTGTAAATTTAGAATAAGATGTATATAATCTTTTTTGAAAATTATATTTTTTTCTTTCTGTAAAACTAGTTTTTTCTAAATTAGTAGTAACCTTATCCATATAATAATTTTTCGAATCTTCAGTTTTTTTATTTAATCCATATGTACAAATATTATTATTCGTATATTTTTTTAGTTGGTTTCTGGTAATCCCTTTATAATTTATATTTTTTTGAATAGACACAATAAAAGGACGTTTTATACGTTTATCATAATAATTACAAGAATAAAAAAAATTCATTGTTTATATTTTATATTTTTCTGTTCGTCAAGAGGTTATTTTTACCTTTTTACATAAAAATTTTTTTTAAATAAATACCAAAGGAAATTTTTTTATAAAAAAAATTTTCTAAAGGAAATTTTTTATATATATAATTTTTTTTTTTCATAAATTAATTTATGAAATAATTACCTCTTAATTATTCCTAATTTTTATATTTATTTTTTTTATACTCATCCGCAAATTATAAAAATACAATTTTTTTTTTTTCGGAATGGCAGGACTCGAACCTGCAACCACACGCTCCCAAAGCGTATACGCTACCAAATTGCGCTACATCCCGTTAAATTAATGAAAGATGTTATCAATATAACATATATTGATCGTATTTGCTATAATTAATTAAAAAAAAAAAACTATAATTTATTTTTAGTTATTTTATGCTAATAAATAAAATAAAAATTTTGATTAAAAATTCTTTCTTAGTTTTAAAAGATTGATACTAATATTTTTTTTTAGTATAAATAAATATAAAAATATTTATATTAAAAAAAAATTTAATTTGTAAAAATAAAAAAATAGGTATATCTTTATATATATATATACCTATATTATATTTGATTGATATAATATCAATCAAATATAAAAAAATATTTTTCGATTGAGATATATTGTTTTTTTTTTCTTTATAGGCACGTCCGGACTCGAACCGAAAACCTACTGCTTGTAAGGCAGTCACTCTACCATTGAGTTACGCGCCTGCTTTTTTTTTATTTCAAATTATATTCTAATTATATATAAAAATTATATTTTTTGCTAGAACTAAAAAAATGTTATTTTCTACATATGAAATCACATAAAAAGTAAAAAAGTAATAATTTTATATTATTAAAGATAATAATCTTTTAATTAAAACCAAAGAAAATTTTAGAAAATTTTATTATAAAAAAATTTTCTTTTGTATAAAAAAAAATAAAATTCATTTTCTGAAGTGAACTTTTAAAGCTTTTTATTAATAAAAAATGCATATATAGTATAAGTATACTATATAAAAATGTTTAAAATAAAAAAAATGTATATATATATATTTTATACAAAAAATAAAAACGGTAAGGTGAAAACACTTTAAATATAAAAAATTTAAAGATATATCCACCTTACCGTTTTTTTTAATAAAAAAACAAGAAGAAAATAAAATTTTTAAAAATTTTTCTTCTTTAATAGTTCTAATTTAGAAGAACTATTTTATATTTACGTTTTTATATGTAAATAATTTAATTATTCAATGATAGATGTAACAACACCAGCACCTACAGTACGTCCACCTTCACGAATAGCAAAACGCATACCTTTTTCAATGGCAATAGCGTTAATTAATTCAACAACCATACTAATACGGTCACCAGGCATTGCCATTTTATTAGAGTGTTCTTCAGCAA
>LFIK01001911.1_pt1 | contig 16678 bp, 12 predicted proteins | sample 643401 | NCBI WGS metagenome assembly LFIK01 (sample SAMN03777447, study PRJNA286221) | soda lake metagenome | biome: soda lake; feature: Kulunda steppe; material: water; isolation source: sample T5-Br brine of Lake Tanatar-5 | place: Russia: Kulunda steppe | collected 2010-07
GAAAGGTGCACAAATTAACCATGGAATATTATCGTCTAACCCAAAAGACAAGCTTTAAAGATATAAAACTTCTAAAAAAAACACGTCTGGATTGTATCGGATACGTAAATCTCGATATGTCGAGAGATCCGGTAGCCAAGGCTCAAGCACTTTGTACCTTAAATGAGTGGCATTTTTCTCTTTAAATTTTTTTTATATTATTTGTTTCTATAAAAGAAAATAACCCTTTTTATAAATAAAGAATGACAGAAAAAACGAAAGAGAATTCGAAAAATACGGAAAAGAAACCAGTAGCTACTACACCTAAAAAACGTGCAACGAAACCTAAAAAAAAGAAAACATCCATTACGGATACGGTGACTAAACCATTTAAATATGTCGTCAATCAAATGAAAAAGCTGTAAATTAAAAATAACAGATTTATAAAGGATTAATCATGACTTACAACCTAAGTGTGGAACATTTGATATTTTTAAATGTTTTAATCATTTTGACTTATTTTACTCTTTGGATTTTCATTGTTAATAAAGATAAAAGTAAAAATAAAGATAAAACAGAACGTGAAGAACGGTTTCAAGATTTAGATATAAATCCTGAATTACCATTTTCCAGTACACACCGCCATTTTTGTCTAGGGGGTTTTTGCATGCAATGGGGAACATCGGAAGATACACGTATAACACGCTTACCTGGCTCAACTAATTTTGATTGGCATCGTGTAATTTACGATTTTCCTTTTGATTTTGCACTTGCTACTTATATAACTCCTAAAAAGAAAGATAACCATGGAAGAACAAATGTTAAGATTCAAGAATATGCCAGAGAATATTTTGATTGTCTTGCTCGTGTTAAAGAACGACCATTTTCTTGGTTAGCCATTGGTTTAAAAATCACTCCAATTCAATAATTTTCGAATTATATTAAGTTTTATATATTCAGAAGAACTCATGTCTTTTTTGGGTTTACGAAGCAAAACTTTTCATATTTATCTCACTTTATCTTTGCTGCTCATACCTTTGAGTTTATTTATATTGATTATAGTACTATCATTTCAAAAAAATAATAAACATAATAAACATAATAAAAAAGAAGGTTTTCTTAGAGATTCTCATTTGGAAAATAATAGCAGTATTAACGATTTAAGATTCAAACGTGAACGTTTAACGTTTCCTAATTTTCATTTTCATGCTCATCACCCTGGATTCTTGCATATAGGTAATTTTCTATTACAATGGGGTTCTGCCAACACAGATCCAAAATTTGTTCGAAATTATTCACCCGGACAAATAAAAGGTGGTTTTTGTATTCCCAATGCCACAAATACTGGTAGAATGAATTTGAAATATGAAGGTATGCATAATGATCATATCAGAAACTCGAGTAATTTGAAGAATCATAGATGTGAAAGACCAATATTATATTTGGCATATGGATTTTGTCCGCCTCATGATCACGATGTGAAAATCACATATTCAAATCGTTCGTCCGTGTATAGAACTGATTGGTTAAATCTATTTAATTTGTCTATTCAAAGACAACGTGAAAGTATCAATTACAACTGGGACTATGATGAAAGTAGCCGTCTAGAATTTTTACGACGTAGTAGTTTGAGTATGGATCCCTTAACTCGTACACGTTTTAAACGTTTAAGTTCGGCATTAAGACATCCTCATAGTGAAGAACGAATTTATCCAAGAAGGCACCCTAACGACTGTGATGGTTAAATTGTACTATATGTATCTGCCCAACCATAATCATTTATCCTTTCTTTTTCATCATCCTCACTCTCACTAAGGGTGCGAATCTCATTGGCGGTGATTTTACCCCAAATAATCCATAAACACGAAGAAGTCGTGCTGCAATGAACTTTACCGTTTTCTTCGACCCATATTTGTTCATTTCTTTCTGACCCGTTTTCCAATACAGAATGATAAGCTAAACCTCCTAACCAATTTCGGGCGAATTCTTTTTCAATTACGGTCTGAGCTTCATCTCTAGACTCCATTAATTCAATTAAACGATCGAGCTTTCTTTTAAGATCTCGACCATAATAAACAATAAACGTATTTATTCCATAATAACCCCATCCTCTACCTTGATATTTTTTGGCATCTTGATACAACCGCATCAAGGATTCATGAATAGTACTTCCACGAGGATCATACACACTCTTGATAGTTCTTTTTTCAACACTATTAAACAAGTTGATCATTTCATCACTGACTTGATTTGTCCCAGAACCCATTCGTTTACCATTTAATCGAAGTTGTTGCCGTACTTGTCCTTCCGCACCAAAACGAAAGAAAAAATCCCCTATGATCACATAACCATTATATTCATCAATGTCTTTGGATTTAAAGTTCAGAAAAGGGATGCGTAAATAATTTTTAGGGTTGGATGAATACGAATCACTCACGCCTGAAAACTGTTCGGCTGTTTTCCAATATCTTTTCCGATAAAATTCCCATTCCCATAAACTTAAACATAAAATAAACACAAACACAATGAAATTTAACACAAGTGATGTATAAAGAAGTGTACGTTGATTTCGGAGAATGTAGCTTAAAATGAATTGCAAAAACCCCATTTAATATTTAGTCTATGCCTATTAAATTAAACGATAAAAACCTACCCTAAAAATTTGACGATCATGACAAACTCATAAAAATTAAATAAACAAAGCTATTCGATTAATGTTGTGGTATTAAAGTATTTTTCAATCTTCGTTTAGGGGGTAACCAGAAATCGGATCGACCGACAAAGAGTACATTTCGCCATTCTCGAATTGTTTTGCAATGTCATTAAGGGATTTTTGGCGCGATCGAAGATAAATTGCTTGCCCGATAGGTTCTTCAGAATAGTCTATCACGCCCTTGTCACCTTCTTTTTGTGAATTTTCATTATTCATTTTCATTTGTGTCATCGTATCCTTTGAATGGCTAGAATTCTCTGTAGAGGATTTGGTTGTGTTTTTATCGATAGAATTCGTCATTATAAATCGGTTAAAATATGGGTTAACATATTGGTTTATAAATTGTTTATCGTTGAGTTTACTCAAACGGGCCACCAACATTTGTGAAGCGGGAGAAGTACGTAAGAACATTTTTATTACCTTATATATATTTTTATTGATTTTTAATCAGAATGTATTCTTGATTTTTTTTTCAATTTTTCTAATTGTTTTTCTTGTTTTTTCATTTCTTGAAGAACTTCATTCTCTTGTTTTTTCATTCGTTTTTCTAGTTTTTTTCGATCCTTTTCTTGTTGCTTCGTTTCTTTTTGTCTTTGCAAATGAAGATTTCTCATTTCATGTTGTTGTCGCAAAATCTCTATTCTGTTCTGCAGGTTTTCCATTGCACTTTGGTGAGCATTCATTGCCATTTTATCTTTTAATGGAAGTTGTTGTTGTTTCCACCAAATAGATGAAATACTCTTTGCATTATTCACTCTACCATCAATGAACTTTTTAGCCTTCGGTGCCGTATAATCATATAACTCTTTCGCCTTCGGTGCCGTAAAATCATATAGTTCTTTTGCCTTCGGTGCCGTAAAATCATATAGTTCTTTTGCCTTCGGTGCCGTAAAATCATGTAACTCTTTCACCTTCGGTGCCGTAAAATCAGCAAGTTGTTTTTGTCCTGCTTTTGCTGCTTTTGAAAGTTCTTGACCGGTTTTTGATAATGCTTTTTGATTGAAATTATTTGCTCCCCATCTTAAAATTTTACCTTGAAATTCTGCAAATTTCATCATATCTTCTGAATTAGACGTTAAAGAATGGATTGCAGCTTTTGAAAGTGCTTCTTGATTAGTGTTATCTTCTCTTAGTTTTGATATATCTATGAAAGAACCGCTATTTTTTGTTGCTTTCGTACCTTGTCTACCTTGTCTACCTTTCATACCTTTAAAACGTTGCGCTGCATAGACGGCTAAGGCCACAGCTACATATTTGGGACCATGGCTTAAAAGATGTTGTCCTACGGCTTTTATTATCCCTGTTAAGCGATTTTGACGTGGAGCTATTGTGCCCTTACTATTGCTCACTCCCTGATAAAGTTTACGTACATCTTTCGCGATACTTTCATAATTTTTAAATGCTTCATTTGCATCTATACGGACATATGGATTAGCGCGCATCATACGTAGAATCAAAATAAGAACACGATTGTATAAGTTCTCTGTGGATGCACTCCATTCTACCACATTAAAGTTTCTTTGTCTAAATTGATCAAATGAGATAATCAAACACTCGAGTAAAGTAGCCCCCAATGTATAAACGTTGGCTTTTGTGGCCAAGGCTTCTAATTCTTGCCGAAAAAACGTTTTTATATTGATGTTTTTATCGGCGTGACTTTCTTTCTTTCCTTCCACACGTAGGCGAATGTCATTGACAAAATTATCAATGTCCATCTGTCTCAGAGACTTTAGTTTATCGATCAAACGCATATAATTATCTAAAGCATTGCTGTTCCTGATGCTAGTAAAATAACTATCCATTGCTATTTTTAAACGTTGTATGCGTGCATCGAAATCTTCGTTTTTAAAGAGTTGTTTTTTCATAGCATTTTCATGACTTTCTTCAGCTGGTGATAACATAAAATGAGCGAAAATATGTTCCGGAGGAGTATAAAAATCCACTATGTTTAAGTTTTCACGATAATTAGCCTTATAAAAATTATTAGCATGTTGTGTCCGCATAAACTCACTTAATAAAAAGCGTTTGTATCGTTCGTCTAAAACGATATTTAAAGGCATCATATCAGGTTGCACGATATTATGGCGTTCGAGGTATTTTAACCCGTTGAACAAGGATTTCATATGCACAAAGTAACTCCAAAAGAGTGCTTCTTTTGCGTAAAGAACAAGCACCTTAGTACCATGTTTCACTCTGAGTTGTTTTAGCGAATGGTTTTGAATTGATTGAAGGCGTTCTTGAGTCATCCCTTGACAACGTTGCAAGACTTTCAGAGATTCATCCGATAAATTCGAAATATCCACCGAGCATGGCGGTTTTATTTCTGTGACGAAATCCACGCGGTCTACAAAACTGTTCGAATTATTGTTATTTTTACTATTATTTTTACTATTATTTTTAGTATTACTTATAGGATTTGGAAAAAAAGTGGTATAGTTTTTAAATTCACGACGCATATCCTCATCCGAATTGTAAATTTTAGATATATAGTCCTGAGAACTCGCTGTTGTGTTATTATTAACCGTTTTACAGGGAAGCGCAGGAGCATATTTGCACCCGTGTTCGAAATCTCCTAAAAAAGTAATTGTATCATCCATATTCTAGTCTGTATTGATTATATTTATAATTATGGCTTATAATTATTTCAGAAGCCAATTGGAGATTAATTGCATATTAAAATTTCCTTACAACATCTAAAAGGATTTATTATTCATTATGCATCCGGCGATTGTTGCCATCGCCAAAGGCGAACAAGATTATATTCTCGAATTTGTCGTCTATCATATCTCGATCGGTTTTGCCTCTCTTTACGTTTATGATAACGAAGATTCTCCTACATATGCTGCTTTATTCGATCAAGCCGTGAAAGATAACAAGTTATCACCTGACTACCGAGAACGTATTCATGTCATTCATTTTCCGGGCAACCATTTCGAAAAAGGTGTCCAATACAAAGCCCTCGATCATTTTGTGGACCATTATATGCGCGACGCATCACGGGGCATAACACACGTTTTACATATTGATATTGACGAGTTTTTAGTGTTTAATCCATGTCATACTAAAGATAATAACCATGAACCTTTTTTATTCACCTTTATTCGCGAATTTATCGAAAATGAACCATGTGTAGCTGGCGTTGGTATTAACTGGCGTTTTTATGGTTCTTTAGAAATAAATAAAGAAGAAAATAAAGAAGAAAATAAAGAAGAAAAACAAGAAGAAGAAAAATCAGTGCTCAAACGCTTTTTGTGGGCGAATAGAGAATATAAAGAGGGAGATGACGTTTTTCCTCCGTGTCGGCATATAAAAACATTGTTTCGTGTTGATCGTTTTAAGAAATTTAGGGATTGCCATAGCATCGAAAGTATCGCCGGCACATATGTTGTCGATACCCACAAAAATAAGATCAGAAACAAATCGATCATCGACAATGTCTTCTATGATGTGGCCCAATTGAAGCATTATAAAGTGAAAACGTTTCCTGAATTTAAACGTGCCTTTCTACGAGGACGGGCAGATTTCTCTTCCGAAAAAAACGGGGATCTTACCCAATATGATGATGAATATATACGGTCTATTTTCAATGTTTATGACCAAAAAGATGTCAAGGTCATGCATTGACACCAGGTAAATTCCCCGAAGTGTCGGCTATTGCGTGGGTTAGGATCTGCCATTTTGGCCTTTAAGCAAGCGGTCTGAAGTGTTCACTATTTTGTAATGTATCAAAACCTTGTAAAAATGTTTTAACAGGTTTTGGAAGCCTTTCTACTGATTCAACATTGATTCTTGTTGCTAAAATTGGTTTTATCGTAGTTTCATCTACTTTATGCGAAATCGGTTTTATTAAGGATTTATACGCTTTATTCCAAGATTGTGATGCCAAATCAAGTGCTTTAATAACGTAGTACTCTTGAAGATTTGGGTACATACCCGTTTTTCCTTTTTCAATCGGATTATTCGGATTATTCGGATTATTCGGATTCTTAATTAGAGACATTATTGTGCCTACTAAATGAACAGGTTCGTCAGCTTTTGCAGGTTCGTCAACTTTTGCAGGTTGTTCAGAATTTGCAACTTCGTCAACTTTTACAACTTCGTCAACTTTTGCAGCTTCGTCGACTTTTGCAGGTTGTTCAGAATTTACAGGTTCGTCAGCTTTTGCAGGTTCATGGTTTGTTTTTCCGAAGATTCCCGGCAATGCTCTTTTAATCATATTTGAGGACATTTCCCCCTTACTATCTATTTTCTTATGAAGTTTAACTAATTGTTCAAAAGACATTCCCTTTAAATCAACAATTACTTTACCCATGTTTTTATAGTTTTTGGCTAGATAGTGCAACAATACTCCAGCCTTTTCCGGCATTTTTCTGGCCATTGTCATAAATCCTGGAGCATCTCGCAAAGGTGTAAAAGTTTTTAAGAGGTAATACCAAAGGAGAGTTTTGAATATTAGTCCTTTGAATTTCCAGATCATTCTGATAGGGAATGTTATACCAAGCCAAGTACCACGTGCAACTTTTCCTGTGAGATCAGCAGTACCGCGTACAGCCTTACCTGCAAGTCCTACAGTACCGCGTGCAGCTTTTCCGGTAAACCCTATAGTGCCTCGAGTCGCACCCGATATACCTCTGGTAAATCTACTTTCACCCCATTTGAACGTACCCGCATTTCGAATTTCATCACGCATTGGGTAAAATGATCTGTCGATTAACAGAACATCGTGTGGATAACGCTGATAAACTTCGCGTCTTATCAGATCATATTCTGCAAAAGCTTCTACAGCACCGATACGTTCATATGGGTTGCCGTTCATCATTTTGAGGATGAGTTGTGACAACCTTCCGAAAATATCGCTGTACTGTTTTTGCCATAAGATTTTGTCGCCCTTTTCGATCGATCCATCGCGATGATAAGAGGTGTATAAAGACATTATTAAAGCATCGTATAAAACGGCTCCCATGTTATAAACTCCTGAACCATCAGGTACGTTGCGCATTATGCGTTGAAAGTTTACTACTATATCAGTCCCTGTGCTTTGTTGCATAAGTTCTTTAACCCTTTGATGGAAACGATAGATTTCCTGTTCACGTCCCGAAGAAATAGTGGTATAAAGTTCGCGAAATGATTGTGGGATATCTATTCCTTTCAATTTGACAATATCGATGACTTTCTTAAAATAGCGGTTCGAAGCCTCATCCATTAAGCCTGCATAAAGTTGTATTTCATTGTTAGTAGCTAATTCAGTCATTTCCGTTGACGGTATTTGTGTGTCACTAAAATAGTGCAAATTGTTCATCATTTTTTGATAATACAGGTACTCTGGTGGATTAAAAAATGAATTATGTGAATGAAAGATTGTATTTTGATTGGTATAAAACGTAATACGTGGGTAAGTATTCATAAAGTTACTAAATAGGAATTTGCGTTGTTTGTGGTCAAAGATGATGTTTGTCTTACGTATATCCCCGAGAATGACACCATTTTGATTACATGTGGCTATACCTTTAAAAAGTCGCTCCATATTCATGTAACAACTCCAAAATGACTTCTCTTTCAAAAAGTAGTAAAGGGTATTCGCACCGTATTTAACGTAAAGTTGCTTTACCGGTGAACTGTACGATCCTGGTCTATACATTTCACAATGGTTTTCTAATTCTTTTCTTCCATTCGAAGAGAGTTTATCATAATCGGCATCACATGGCATGATTATTTCGGTTGTGAATTCGCGTTTTTGATCGCCTCTTTCAAAGAACATTCTATAGCGTTCCCATTCTACGTTACGTGTATGAGCATCTTTATAGATTTTGGACATATACATGTTTAGATTTACAGTCGGGATATTCGATGTACTTATTAATGAAAAACCTCCTGTTGATGTTGGTTGCGTCGTTTGAAGTGAATCAGGACGACAAGGTATCGCCGGGACAATCAAACAAGCATAATCTGACACTGATCCCACTACTGTAATATGTTGTCCGTCGATTGATCCAGGGATCTGTAAATCCGTGTTCGCATTTGCGTTGTCTGTGATTAAAGTATTTGCTCGTGTTGTGTTTCTAGATGTGTTTCTAGATGTGTTTCTAGATGTATTTCTAGATGTGTTTGAAGAAACAACTGCAGGAGGAACCACAGAAGGAACCACAGAAGGAACCACAGAAGGAACAACCGAATTAACAGCAGGAGGTGGCATATTGACAGTTGGGGTTATCGTATTAGTAGGGACAGCCGCATTGGCTTTTACATTGACTTTTACATTGGCTTTTACATTGGATGATGCATTGCTATTATTCGATTTTTTCGTAGAACTATTCACTGGACTATTCACTGGACTATTCACTGAACTATTTTTCGCTGGACTTTTGGATGAAGTCGTTTGAATAGTATTTTCAGCAGAAGCTGCAGAATTATTATTAATATTAATAGCATAACTTTGAACATTTTCGGCATTTTTCTTTGCTGAATTTTGGATAACGGGGCTCGCTCCACCTTTTTGTGTTTTTTTAACGTTTATTTTGTTTTGCATCATATACAGGTAATTCCTTTCTTTGTTATATTGGGCGATATTTACAAAATCGGCTTGTTTATTAAAAGAAATCATTAAAATCATTAAAACTATTATTATTCATTTCACGTTTTTTATTATTTTTATTAGGTGACGTGGCTACTATTCTTCTAGGACTTTTGGTTGTTATTGGTTGTTTTTGTCGGTTAAGACTATTATTGTTATTAAAATACTCTTCTAAAAAGACGGGTACGTTCTGACTGTTTAGCATTGCGTTTTCGTCTCTATAAATTTCTTGCACGTGTCCCAAAAGACTCATAAATTGCCCATATGCATCATTCGCGTTTATTCTATCGAAAGGGTTAGCTAACATCATACGTGAAATAAGCATACATAGCTTTTCATACAAAGGTTCTGTGGTGGGACTCCATCCGATTAAATCGCGTCCGTGTCCATCATCTCTTTTGTTATCCCCATTATTTTGTTTAGGTGTTTTGTGTCGGTCTTTCGAGCGTTTAAAAGCGATCAGCAAACACTCGAATAGAGTCGCACCTAAAGCATAAACGTTGGCCGCAGGTGCAATAAGAGCCATTTCTCTGTCAAACACCCATTGTTTATTGGGTTCTATATGTTGCATTATACGTTTATTCATTTGAGCGGCGAAATTAACGATATCCCTACGTCGGACATCTCTTACGCGATTATTTAGATCCGTAAACATTACGGGAACGCGGTTTTTAAAGTATTTTTCAGTATATATTTTAAAGTCTTCCGTATAAACATCGATGTCTTTATTTTCCACTAGTTCGTTTTTTACGGCATATGTGAATTGCGATCTGACGAGATCAGTATTTGTATAAACCATATAAGCATATTTCATTTCGGGAGCGAAAAAGAAATAAGGGTAACCCAGTACATCCAGATTTGTACGATCGTAAAAAGATACGCGGTCATGGCTGTTCATAAAATTACTGAATAAAAAACGCTTATTTTCGTTATCGAACACAATATTAAGCGGTCGCATTTCTCCTTGGACAATTCCATGGCTCGATAAAATACGTATTCCTGAAAATAAAGATTCCATATGGCGAAAATATTTCCAAAATACCATATCGAGCGCATAAAATAAAAGCACATTGGCTCCGTATTTAACGTAAAGTTGTTTGACCATGGGGATACTTTGTTTTTTGTTATAGACCTTGCATTTTTCCAATTCTTTTTTTGCTTCTTTTGACAACCGAGAAATGTCGGCGTCACATGGAGCGAGTAATTCGGTACTAAATAAGCGTTGCTTGTCACCCTTTTGATAAAATGCTTTATAACGTGTCCATTCACGCTGACGGATCTCGTCGTGTTTATAGATTTTGGACATGTATTTTGTTAAATCCAGGTTGTCAAAAACGCTCACATTCAAATTCAAACGTCTAGCGCACGGGATAGCTGGAGCATATTTACATCCATAAGGTAAGCTGCCTAAATATTCAGTTTCGTAAACACCAATATTATCACCACCCATTATCTTTTATATTTATTGTGTTATAGTTTATCGTTTAATTTTAGGAGTGATTAATTTATGGGTTGCTTCTCTGTCTTCCAAAAGTAAAAAAACGTTTTAAAGGGTTTCCTTCACTCTTCATTTTATTAGTCATGTAGCTTCCAACGGCACCTGCTGCATATCTTGGCCCTTGACTAGATAAATGATGACCGACACTTTTCATCATCCCTGCAAACAGGTTACGAGCACCTAATAAGCTGCCTTGACTTTCTTTAGCGTCTTTGTTTTTATTATTTAATAAAGACCGCATTTCCGTGTTATTCACATCTTCATGTAATACGAACAGCGTATTTGACGTGATTTCGGATAAACGGTCATTGAGATTGGTATTTGTGATTGTGCGTTTTATTTCATTTACGATATCATTATATTGATAAAGCGCTTCTTGAGGAGTGAGACGTTCATACGGGTTAGCTCGCATCATTCTTTGAATGAGCTGAAGAACCTTAGAATAATGGTGTTGTGATGTCAAGTTCCATTGGATATTATCTTTGTGACGTCTTTTAACTTCTTCCAAAGAGACGTTTAAACACTCTAAAAGACATGCCCCTAGACTATAAACGTTTGTTCGTGCACTAAGATTCTCGAGATTACGCCGCACAAACAGTTTAAAATCTCCTACCGATCGCGCGTTTTCGCGCATACCGGTGATCAAATCCTCTATATCTGATGCACGAAGCCTAGCCAAATTGCTTGACCAATTTTCGATCATAGCTGTCTTGTCCGAAGAGGTGCTTAGATATGACATAAAGTTTTTTCGAATATTACGAAAATGTTGTTCAAAATGCGGGTTAAACATCATCTTTTTATCAGGATTGTCATCATTTAATACATAAGCTGCATATGTCACTTCTGGTGGCGTATAATACGTATAAAAGTCGGGGTGTGCTCTTGGATGAGGGAGCTCTTTATCTTTATAAAAAGTGCGCGTAGTTCGAGCGTCCATGAATTCGCTCAGCAGAAAACGCCGCTTATTTGGGTCATAGACAAGATTAAGGGGCGTCATATTGGGATGAATAATGTTTTGAACTTCCATGAAAACAAGCGCCTCAAACAAACTTTTTAGATGCACAAAATAAGCCCAAAAAAGAGCTTCTTTGGCGTATAATACGAGAAGATTCGCTCCAAACTTTATTTGGACTTGCCGCAGGGGATAGTTTACATTATCGTTTATATGATGAGTGCGAATAAACTGACAACGAGTCAGCATGTCCAACGATTTTGACGAGGTTTTTGCAATATCCACAAAACAAGGTTTCACCACTTCTGTGCTATATTGACGGTTAGTATCTTCATCTTTATAAAGTGTTCGATAGTTTCCCCATTCATCACGGAGTGCTTCCACATCATAATAAAGTTTAGATATATAACCGGTCAGGTAATTTGCATTATTTGCATTATTTGCATTATTTGCATTATTCGTATTAATCGTATTATTGGTACTTACGCGACAAGGTAATGGGGGCACGATTTTGCATCCATTTGAAAAATGTCCCAAAAAATAAGACGTTTCCATTGCACTTTTAATGCACTTTTATTGCACTTTTAATGCAGTTTTCTTACTTTATCCATCGATATTTGTCATTCATTCATTTATCAATCATTATCATTATTTATCGGATCATCTTAAAGATGTCATATTAAGGGTGTCATATTAAGGGTGTCGTATTATCAGTGTTATTATATTAAATGACCTAATCGAACTCACTAAAATCTTCGGGCTGATATCGAGTACTATTTCGTGCATTATTCACATTATTGCGGCGTGGACTAAAGGTATTGGGAGCAACTTGTTGTTTAGCATTCATTCTTGCTTCTTCGGTCCAATAAATTGTTCCAAGTTGACCTTGAACCATCAAGGTAATTAACGTAAGTATCATAGACACAGAAAATGGGTTGCGAAGATGTCTATTTACGGCGATTTTCCATCCTAATTTACGTCCCATATTTATGACGTTTAACATAAATTTTCCTAGATGCCAAGTTAGGGGGATAAAAAACATTTTCTTAGCTGGATTTTCTCGTTTATCGTTTTGTTTATTGTTTGGATCGGTTCCCCGTCCTGCATTTGTTCCTTCTCCGTAAAAAAGTTTGTGAAAAAAAGTTTTAAAATCTTCAATATCTTTTCCGGTAAGTATAGGTAACAATATATTGCCTCCTACCCGTTTAGCATTCATTACTATAAACAAAAAGATTAATCCTAACATTATACCTTTTACAACGATGTTTCGCTTTATACCTCGGATAATGTAAAAATTAATAGGATCTTTTACACGATTAAAATTTCGACCGATAAAATCGAAAACACGCTGATGATGACTTCTATGGTAAGTATATAATTTCCTTTCTTGTTCATCAATTTTATTAACGATTTTGTTAATATGCGACTCAGTATTAACAAAATTATAATTACCTCCTAGAGCGAAACGATCCACCTGTAGCATTGTTTTCAAAAGATTAAATACTTTTTCGTAAATTTTATCTGAATGGTTATTAAACCGTATAAAGTCACGTCTTTCAGCACCACGTTTTGACTTGTTAAATCCATAATGCAAAGTGTAAGCGATCAACATACCCACATTATAAATCATACATACCTTATTACTTATAGCTGATTCGTAAAAAATATACGCGATTGAGTATTTGTAGCGTATAAACCTTTGTAATAATCTTAATAAATCTTTCTCATAGCGTTTTATCGTTTGTTTAAAAAACTCCCCGATGTAGTGTGGTTTTTTATTATAAGGTACTTTACCCCAGAACTTCTGATCGAAATATATATTTGTACTTTTTTCAAAGCGTTTCATGAACGACATATAACTTTTATGATCATTCCGATCGTATATAGTTTCGATTACTTCGCGTTTTGTCAACTCGTAAAGCTCCTTGTTTTTTCTAATTGCTAACTTGCATAAAATAAATTCTGGTGGCAAAAAATAATACAAGTCGAGTTTATTTAAAGAATCTAACGCAAATGCTTTGAAATGATTCGAATTTACATCAACACCCTGTGGATGTGCTTGTATATATGTGTCTATATACAGAAGGTTTTCAAAATTTAATATTGAAAATGATTGATTATTCTTATTAAAAACGACATCTCTTGGTGTAAATAAAATGCTTCTGTTTCCTATTCTTGATAACCCATAGATTAAATTTCTAAAATATTCCATCATCAAAAGAAACACTTTTTTTTCAGAATTCATACTTCTTTCCAGAACATAAACAAGATTTAAATGTCCTTTTGTTACTAGTATTTCATTGAGGTTATTCTCATCTATAGAGCATTCATCCAAGAAATTATAATTCTTAATACGATCTGTATCAATTATCACCTTTATGTCACCTCTAAATATTTTCTCTACTAGATAGGGATAACGAAAAGGAGTTATTATTCCTGATGCTCTTTTATTTGATCTTAAAATGTCTTTTATTATGCTATATTTTTTAACTTCCGATTCATATGCTTCCCGATTTTTGAAGAAGCGTGATGCAAACTTAGTATAATCTGTTTTTCTTGTCAAGAAAGAATTCGTAGTGTTTAATAATGCTCTGCTACCTTGTTCATTGTATACAGTATCGTAAGGAATTGCCGGATATACAATGCAACTTGTCTTCGTTCGGTTAACTACTTTTGGTTCTATATAAAAGGTTTCTTCATCCATAATATAATTTCTTCTGTTTATTTTTATATTAATTAGCGGTTTTCTTTTAAACTAAATATTTGATGATGTCATAATTTGATCGTATCTTTTTAAAGCTTGCGAAGGTGTTAAACGGTCCGATGGATTCGGTTTCATCATATCTATAATGAGTTTCCCCAATTTGTTATAAAATGCACGATTTTCAAACCAAATCACTTTATCTTCTGGGTTTTTATCTTTTTTAGCTGGATGCAAACTATAATATAAGCTTAGCTCTAAAAGGGCAAAAATGCTGCTTCCAAGCCCATAGACATCCATTTTATTTGCATATTTACGTAAAATACGTCTTACCGTATCATTTTTCGCATTTTTTCTTTCGATCGATCCAACCATGTTGAATTCTTTTTTCTCGTATTCTTGTTTCCAGATATTTTCCCATTCGAGCAGCATGCGGGGAGCTTCTTTTCGGATGCTGTCCCGAAAAACATAGATGATCTCGGATAAAATAGGGGGTATATCATTTGGATCACCAAAATAATCTATAGCATATTCTGTTGTTCTATAAGCCATTTTAAAATTCTCAGGATGCCGGTATAATTCGAGAGATTGGCGCCGTGTGAGCGAAAACGGATTATCTGTTTTTAAGCGTATATTGCTATAAATGTAAGAAGCCATCAGATGTTCTGGTGGATTCGTATAATACACATGATTAAGGTAATGTTCGCGTCTGACATCAAACATGTAATCAAAAGAGGTCATGAGTCCAAAATCTATATAGAACATGCGTTTGGTATAGGAATTATAAGTGATGTTTTCGATTTTTACGTCGGCATGTGCAATTTTCTTTTTTTCCATTTGGACAAGACCTATAAAGAGGGGTCGCATGTGTTTGACCATTTCGATAAAAGGTATGTATTTTGCTTGTTCGTATAAATCCATTCCACCATCTTCTATAATAAGTTGTGTTTGTCGATTTTTTTTCTCGAGAGTTGGTGTGCGTTGTGGTTTACTATGATCACATTTTTTGAAAGTATTGTAAGAGTTATTGTTGAGGGGACGTGTATTGGCTTGACAACTCCCTATCATATGTGTGGTAAAGATAGCGTCCGCATTGATTTTGTGTACGTATTTTTCGAAATGTTTACGTTCTTTGAGGGCTCCTTTTTCATTAGCGAATATTTTTGAAACATAAGCTTTATTTGTGTTTTCTACGTTTTTTACGTTTTGTATGTTTTTGGTTTGGTTTTTTTGACGATGTTTGGCAGGGATAAAGGTATTAGGATAGCAATTGAGAGAGGGGCGAAAGACGCATCCGTGGGCTCCTTCGCCGGCTAATTGTAATTTTTTGGTTTTCTTATGTTTCTTTTGTTTTTTGTTTATCGAATTATACGGTTTTTCTGACATTACTTTTACGTATGAGTGATTCTTTATGTTTTGAGAGATTTTATAGCTTTTTCTCTTTGATTGTTCTTTTATTGTTCTCTTGGTGCTTTGTGCGTCACACAATGCGATAAATGTGTAGGGTTAGGGTCGTTTAGGGGATGAGTGCAATAAAACCCGGATTTGGGACACATGTCCTTTTATTTATTTTTTGGTTGTTAGCCTTTAAAGCTTGTTTGTGTAAGGTTTTATAGTGTATATGCGCTAGATATTACGCACGGATATAGCCGGAGTCAGTTGCAGGGACACATTTACAAAACCGCATTTGGGACACATGTGTTGAGTTGTGATTCTTTTTTCGTGTTTGAGGAAAAATCCAACTTCTAGCGGCAAAAGATAGCATGCTGCTTCTTTAAAGAGATAGCGTTTATCATGAATAAGCTGGTCACAATCACATATCTATCCTCTCACACGATGACGTACAGCATACTCTAAATAAATGTGGCATAGTGTAGATAAATGTGGCAAAATGTTACCTAGGGGGTTAATAGCTTACAACTCTAAGTTCAAGTTTAGTTCCCCCTCTTATCTTCTGATCAGTTCAACCAATCACGAGGGTGTGACAATCCGTCTTTAAGACGCGTTTAACACGATCACTAGACCATCTGCCCGCAACTTATAGCCCCTCTGTCATATGCTGATCAGTTCAGACGATCACGAGGGTGCGGCAACTTCCCTGTAGAACGCGTTTTACACGACTATAAGACTATGCACACCCATTTATAGCCCCCTCTGTCATATGCTGATCAGTTCAGACGATCACGAGGGTGCGGCAACTTCCCTGTAGAACGCGTTTTACACGACTATAAGACTATGCGCACCCATTTATAGCCCCCTCTGTC
>LFIK01001912.1_pt1 | contig 16676 bp, 10 predicted proteins | sample 643401 | NCBI WGS metagenome assembly LFIK01 (sample SAMN03777447, study PRJNA286221) | soda lake metagenome | biome: soda lake; feature: Kulunda steppe; material: water; isolation source: sample T5-Br brine of Lake Tanatar-5 | place: Russia: Kulunda steppe | collected 2010-07
CTGCACAGCGGCGACTGCCCGCGAGACGCATACTTGCCGTGTACCTGGCCGGGCTGGTGATTGCGTCCGCCCTGTGGATCGAGCATCCCTCGCTGATCATCGCCAGCGACGCCCTGCACTTCCACGGCATGTCCGTCTTTCCCGAATACGGTGCCCTTGCCCCCGTGTTCTTCGCCGTCCTGCTGACGCTCGGCGCGGCCGTGCTGGTGATTCTGCTGCGCTCGCCCCTGCGGCACCGCAACCGCCTGGGCTGGAGCCTGAACCTGTTCGGGTTTTCCGCGCTGCTGCTGGCCGGGACCCACGACGCACTACGGGAATTCGGTATCTTTATCCTGCCCATGGCCACCTTGTCCGTGGGCTTCACCTGCTTCCAGGTCGGGGCATTCTCGTTCCTGGCGTTCCATTACGCGCGCGTTCTTCAGGAACGCAGTGATCAGCAGGTACGCCTGCAGCGGATGGCCGATGCGCTGGAGCGGGATCAGACCACGGGCCTGTTCACCAAGGCGTTCCTGCAAAAGCACCTGGACCGGCTCGGCCCCAACGCCCAGGGCGGCTTGCTGTTCATCGACCTGGACAACTTCAAGGCGGTGAACGATCAACACGGGCACCTCTGCGGCGATATCGTCATCGCGGACGTGGCGAACCTGCTGCGCGAGGAACTGCGCAGCAAGGACCTGCCCTGCCGCTGGGGCGGGGATGAATTCCTGGTGTACCTGCCGGACACGGAGCCCCCTCATGCGCGGGCGCTCGGGGAACGCCTCCTGGGTCTGGTGGACGGCCTGCGGTTCGAGCGCGTGCCCAATCTGCGCATCCGCATGAGCATGGGCTATGCGCCATTCGATGGCGGTGGCTGGCGGGAGACCATCGCCCGGGCGGACGCCGCGCTCTATCAATCCAAGCACAATGGCAGAAACCAGATCACGGTGTTCGAGCACACCCAGCCCGACACCATTGAAGTAACCAACACGGCGCTCCCTCTGCCCTGAGGAAGCGCCAGCCCACCCCACCCACATGCACTAAATTGCCCTATTCTGGTGCGCGCGCCCGTTTTCATGGATCATGGCGCCTTTGGAAATTCTTAGAAAGCGCTCCGACTGTGATGCAAGCCTTGGAGAAGAGCGAATGACTGTCAGACTCGACGAGAAGCTGGAACCGATTTACCAGGACGTCCTGCGCCGCAACCCCGGCGAGAACGAATTCCATCAGGCTGTCCACGAAGTGCTGGAAACCCTGGGGCCGGTGCTGGTGAAGTACCCGGAACTGGCGGAGCACAAAGTCATCCAGCGGATCTGCGAGCCCGAACGGCAGATCATCTTTCGCGTACCCTGGCAGGACGACAAGGGCGAAATTCACATCAACCGCGCCTTCCGCGTGGAGTTCAACAGCGCTCTCGGCCCCTACAAGGGCGGCATGCGCTTTCACCCGTCGGTGTACCTGGGGATCATCAAGTTCCTGGGCTTCGAGCAGATCTTCAAGAACGCCCTGACCGATCTGCCCATCGGCGGCGGCAAGGGCGGAAGTGACTTCGACCCCAAGGGCAAGTCTGACGACGAGATCATGCGTTTCTGCCAGAGCCTGATGACCGAACTCTATCGGCACCTGGGTGAGTACACCGACGTGCCCGCCGGCGACATCGGCGTGGGGCAGCGGGAGGTCGGCTACCTATTCGGCCAGTACAAGCGCATCACCAACCGCTATGAATCCGGCGTGTTCACCGGCAAGGGCCTGGACTGGGGTGGCAGCCGCGCCCGCAAGGAGGCCACCGGCTACGGCACCGTATTCTTCGTGCAGGAAATGCTGAAGGCACGCAAGGAATCCCTGGACGGCAAGACCTGCATCGTCTCCGGCTCCGGCAATGTGGCTATTTATGCCATGGAGAAGGCGATACAACTCGGTGCGAAGGTCATTGCCTGCTCTGACTCGGCCGGCATCATCGTCGACGAGAAGGGGATCGACCTGGATCTGGTGAAACGCATCAAGGAAGTGGAGCGCCGCCGCATCAGTGCCTACGCGGAGCAGCGCAAGAGCGCGAAATACGTGGAAGACGGCAACCTCTGGGAAGTGCCCTGTGACGTGGCCCTGCCCTGCGCGACCCAGAACGAGCTCAACGGGAAGGATGCCAAGAAACTGGTGGAAAGCGGCTGCACCGCGGTGGCGGAAGGCGCCAACATGCCCTGCACCCCGGAAGCCATTCGCGTGTTCCAGGATGCGGGCATTGCCTACGGCCCCGGCAAGGCCGCCAATGCCGGCGGCGTCGCTACCAGTGCGCTGGAAATGCAGCAGAACGCCAGCCGTGACTCCTGGACCTTCAGCCACACCGAGAAACGTCTGGAAGAGATCATGATCAACATCCACCACAATTGCCACGAGACAGCCGAGGAATTCGGCGCTCCCGGCAACTACGTGGTGGGAGCCAATATCACCGGTTTCCTCAAGGTGAGCAAGGCCATGGTGGCCATGGGACTGATCTGATCACATCGCCGCGCGGCTGACGAAGCGTGAGGACCGACATGACCCGGGCGGGGGCTCAGCCCCCCGCCCGGGTCGGACACAGGGCATTGACGACATGGTCGGCGAACCCCCTGGCGATCTCCCCGCCGGTCAACGGCCCGCCCTCGCTGAACCAGCGGTTGATGTTGTTGATTGCTCCCATGAAAAAGAACACGGCAAGTTTGGAATCGCACGGGCTGATCTCACCGGCATCCACGGCCTGCTGCACCAGTTGCCGGAGCCGGCCGTCCAGCATCCGCCGCCGGCGCTGGATGCTTTCATGGTGCTCCGGAGTCATCGAGTAATACTCGGTCAGCACCACGCAGGTGCCCAACTCGCTGGTCATGCGCGTGATGTAGCCCTCGGCAAAGCGGCGGATCCGCTGCAGCGGTGATTCCACCTGGCGCAGCGCCTCCTCGAAGGCCTCTTCCGCCAGGCCCACCGCCATCCGGTGGCATTCGTAAAGAATCTCGTGCTTGTTCCGCACGTAACGGTAGAGCATCGGCTTGGTGACCGAAAGCTGCGCGGCGATGTCGTCCAGCGTGGTGTTGTGAAACCCCCGATGACCGAACACCCGGCCGGCCGCCAGCACCAGGGCGCGCCGACGCGCCTCATGACGGTCCGATGCGCTGGCCGGCGCATCATGCCAGCCTTGCACGTGCCCCGGGCGGGCGCCTGCGCCTTCTGAAGAATCCCCCATCACCCACCATGCCCCCTCTGACTGAACGAACCCGGCGGTTGAAACCGACGCCACCGCCGCGCGTGCCGCACGGAGTTTACGAATCGCCGCAGCGCTGTCCAGCAGCATGTCACTTGCGGAAGCACAGAACTGTTCGCATGACCACACGGTGACTGTCGCTTTGTTGACAGCCCGTCAGACCAAGCCTAGCCTTGAAACAAGGGTGTTACCCGCGAGTAACAATAAAAACAAGGCACAACAATCATTCTGCCTCGCTGCCATCCCTGTATTTCCGGCCACACGGCTGACGGGGATCGTCCGCGGCGCCGGCAGCCGCTGCACGGGGTGCCCTGGCGCCCCGGCGCAAGCAGAGAGCCGTCAATGACACAGGTCGACACGCCCGTCAGAGCGCCCGGTATCCGGCATCGTTTGCTTTACGGCAACCGGCTTGTGCCCTGCTTTATCGACGGCCCGGACAATCTCGACGACCTGCTGCGCACCACGGTTGCCGTGGCGGCAGAGCGCACGGCGGTCGTCGATGGCGACTTCAGCCTCAGCTACCGGGAACTCGACCGCGAAGTGGATCGCGTGGCCGCGTCCCTGCGTGCACGGGGTATTGGCGCTGGCGATCGGGTGGCACTGTTTCTCGGCAACCGCTGGCAACTGATTGCGGCGCTGTTCGCCGTCTGGCGGCTTGGCGCCATCGCGGTGCCCATCGGCACGCGGCAGACCACCGCCGAACTCGGCTACATGCTCAATCAGTGTTCGGCTTCCGCCATCATCCACGAGGCCGATTTGGCCGGGCGCCTACCCCGGCCGGAGACGACACCGGAACTCCACCTGCGGGTGGCCGTGGGTGACGAAGCAGGCACGCAGACGGCAGACGGCAGCCCGGGCACGGTACGCTACGAGCAGCTGACGGGCATCGAGGCGGGAACGTGCCCGCCTCCGCCAGTGGATGACCAGGCGCCCGCCTGCATCATGTACACGTCTGGCACCACGGGTCGGCCGAAGGGCGCCATGCTGTCCCATCTCGGCTTCTACCACACGGCAAGGAACTACGAACTCCGGTTCGGCTACGGGCCGGACGACCGCATGCTGCTGGTGGTGCCTGCAACGCATATCTCCGGCCTGCTGGCCTGCGTCATGGTCATGTTCCAGGTGGGCGGCTGCGTGGTCTGCATGCGCGCCTTCTCGGCCCCCGAGGTGCTCAAGACCATCGCGGAACAGCGCGTTACCGCATCCACCATGGTGCCGGCCATGTACAACCTGTGCCTGCTGGAACCGGATTTCGAGCGATACGACCTGTCCTGCTGGCGCACCGGACACTTCGGCGGCGCCGCAGTCCCGGAGGTGACCATTGAGCGCCTGGCGCAGAAGCTGCCACAGCTGCGGTTACTCAACGGCTTTGGCGCCACGGAAACCACGTCAGCAGTGACCCTGACAGACCCGGCGCACGCGAACGCCAACCTGGATTCCGTGGGTACGGCACTGCCCTGCGTGGATATACGCATACTGGACCAGTCCGGCCGGGAAGTCGCCGCCGGCGAATCCGGAGAACTCTGGATACGCAGCCCCGGCAATGCGATCGGCTATTGGAACAACCCCGAAGCCACACGCCAGGCCTTCGTCGCCGGCTACTGGCGCAGCGGCGACATCGGCAGCATCGACGAACAGGGCCTGGTGCGCGTGTTCGACCGGATCAAGGACATGATCAACCGCGGCGGCTACAAGGTGTACAGCGTGGAACTGGAGAACGTGATCCAGCGTTTTCCCGACGTGATCGAAGTGGCGGCGGTTGGCAGCCCCTGCCCGGTACTCGGCGAGCGGGTCCACGTGTTCATCCACGCGCGGGAGCCCATCGACCCGGACGCGCTACGCCGGTTCTGCGGGCAGGAACTGGCGGACTACAAGGTTCCTGACCTGATCACCGTCAGCGCCGACCCTTTGCCCCGCAACCCCAATGGCAAGCTCATCAAGACCCCGTTACGCGACGCCGCCAAAACCATGGCGGCCGAATCGGTTTCTCACTAACAGGACGCAACCCATGTCAAACACGGTCTACATCCTCGGCGGTCAACAGACCGACTTCTCCCGCAACGCCGCCCGCGCCGGCGAGGGCCTATTCGAGCTGTTGCGCGATTCGGTGCTCGACGCGCTGGCGGATGCCGATCTCGACGCAAACGCCATTGACGCCTGCCACGTGGGCAACTTTGCCGGGGAACTGTTCACCGGCCAGGGTCAGCTCGGCGGCATGTTCGCTGCGATCGATCCGGGCTTCTACGGTACGCCGGCCGCGCGCCATGAAGCCGCCTGTGCCTCGGGCAGCATTGCCCTGCTCGCCGCCATGGCCGAGATCGAGGCCGGCCGCTACGACTGTGTGCTGGTCACCGGCGTGGAGGTGGAGCGCAACGTCTCCGGGGAACAGGCCGCCCAGCACCTGGGGGCCGCCATGTGGGTGGGCCGCGAAGGCCAGGAAGCCCGCTATCCCTGGCCCTACATGTTTCACCTGGTCGGTGAGGAATACGAGCGCCGCTACGGGCTGCGCTACGAACACCTGGGCGCCATTGCCGAACTCAACCTGGGCAACGCGAAGCGCAACCCCAATGCCCAGACGCGCAACTGGCGCTTCGAACCGGAAAGCTTCACCGAGGACGACCAGGCCAACCCCGTGATCGAGGGCATGATCCGCCGTCAGGACTGCGGCCAGGTAAGCGATGGCGCGGCAGCCGTGGTGCTGGCCTCCGAACGCTTTGCCCGGCAATGGGCACGGCGCCGAGGCCTGGCGGTGGACTCGCTTCCGTTTATCGCCGGCTGGGGCCACCGCACGGCCCATCTGCGGCTGGAGGAGAAACTGGCGGTCAGCCGCGACAGCGACTACGTGTTCCCCCATGTCCGGGATGCGATTCAGGCGGCCTTCAAGCGGGCCGGCATCAGTGATGCGGCGGCGATTGACGGCATCGAAACACATGACTGCTTCACCACCACCGAGTACATGGCCATCGATCACTTCGGCATCACGCCGCCCGGCGAGAGCTGGCGTGCGGTGGAATCGGGCGATATCGCGATTGGCGGGCGCATTCCCATCAACCCCAGCGGGGGCTTGATCGGGCTGGGTCATCCGGTGGGTGCGACGGGCGTGCGCATGCTGCTGGATGCGGCCCGACAGGTGACCGGCAGCGCCGGCGACTACCAGGTGGACGGAGCGAAGCGGTTCGCCACGCTGAATCTGGGTGGCAGCGCAACCACGGTGGTGAGCTTCGTCGTCCAGGGCGCGCGCTAGCCTGCCGCTGCCGGCGGCGACTAACCGGAGCCCGGGTGGAGACAGCACACATCGGATTTTCAGGACCACGGCCCCGAACCCTTGGGACCGGATGCAGGGATCGCATGCACGGGATACGCGGGCGGACGGCGCGCGCGTATCCGATCCATACGATGGAGGAGACCGGCATGACCGATAATATCAAAATGTCTCGTCGCAAGTTCCTGGGTACCGGAGCCAAGGCCACCGTCGGTGCGGCGGCCATTCTGGGCGCACCCGCCGTCATCGCTTCGCCGAACCGCAAGATCAAGTGGCGCATGCAGACGCACTGGCCCCAGGGCACCTGGTACTACCGGGACGTTTTCGAGGAATTCGCCAGGCGCGTTTACACGGCCACCGATGGCGAACTGGAAATCGAGACCCATCCGCCCGGTTCGGTGGTGGGCACGGCAGACAAGATTACCGCAACCCGCCGCGGCACACTGGATGCCGCGTTCACCTTTCCCGCCTACTGGATCGGACAGATGCCGGTCGCCGGCCACCTGAACGGCAACCTGGGGACCTTCGACAGCAAGGTCGAGATGGAATATTTCATGTACGAAATGGGTGCCCTGGACATTATTCGGGAAGCCTATGCCGATCGCGGCATCTACCTGTGCGGCCCGGTGGCATCCGGCGGGGTGACCATATTCGCCAAGGATCCGTTACGCAGCCTTTCCGATTTCCGCGGATACAACATCCGCACCACCGGCACCGCGGCGCGGGTGTTCGAAAAGCTCGGCGCGGCCCCTGTCGCTATCGGCGGCGGCGAGCTGTACCAGGCCCTGCAGACCGGTGTGGTCGATGCGGCCCACTGGGGCAGCGTCTCCGGCGGCATGAGCATGAACTTCAACGAGGTCACCTCGTATATCATGCAGCCCGACTTCATCAACCCCACCAACGGCGAGATTTTCGTGTCGCTGGAACGGTGGAACGAGCTGGGTAGCGACCACAAGCAGATCCTGGACGACGCGGTCCGCTCCATTTCCAGTCACTACAACGCCCGCGTGCTGCATCACGACCTGACCGGCATGCGGGACTTCGTGGAGAACGACGGCGGCGAAATTGTGCAGATGGACGACGAGGTCATGGAGGCCGTCCGTGTCTACTCCATGGAGGTGGTGGACGAGGTCTCCGAACGTGATCCGGACTACTCCGGGCGCGTCGGCGCATTGCTGCATGAATTCATGGAGCTGACCGGCAAGATCTGAGCCGAGCTGTCCCCGGTGCGCGGAACGCCCGCGCACCGGGGACATGTTTTCACCACAACGGCAGCGAAACACGCCCGGCGCCACGCAGGGATTGCGTGACGGCGTCGGTCCATTCCATGTAGTGCACGCCGGTGGCAAAGTCCGTGAGCCGTACCGGGGCACCGGTACGGATGGACTCGACAAAATCCTGCTCCACCCGCCATTCATCGCGCCGTTCCGGCGCAACGGGGACCGGCTTCAGGGCCTGGTCACCCCGTTTGCCCAGAAACAGCTCCATGCCACCGCCGGCCGGCTGGCACAGGCGCAAGGTGCCTTCGGTACCGTGCACGAGAATGTCCACCGGGTAAGGCGTAAGCCCGGCCACCGTGGTGACGCACATGCGCAGCTGCCCGCCCTGCTCCAGCTCGCCGGTGATATCGATGTAATCCGGGATGCTCATCGCAACGCGCCGCCCGCGGGCATCCTGCCGATGCCTGACCACGGTCTGCCCCACGGCCTGCACCGTTCGCATCGGCCCCACCCAGCGGATCAGGCTTTCGTACCAGATGCCCATGCTCATGATGTTGTTGCCGGAGAACGCGCGCTCGTGCCGCCAGTGCAGCGGCGAATTCCAATCCGGAAACGCGCTTCCGGCTGCCAGCCGGGCGTCCACGGCGATCACCTCGCCGATCTCGCCTGCGGCGAACATCTCCATGACGGTGGGATCGAAGGCGAAGGTCAGCGGCGCGGGAACAATCTGCGCCACCTGCCCCGGATGGGCCCGGGCCACGTCCAGCATGCGGTGGGCCTCCACGCTGTTCAGCGCCATGCGCGCCTCGCACAGCACGTGCTTGCCCGCCTCCAGCGCGGCGATGGTGATGGGCGCGTGCATGTAGGGCCAGGTGCCAATGCACACGGCATCCACCTGTTCATCGTCGATCACCGCACCCCAGTTCTCGGCAATGCGGGGAATGTTCCACTCCTCGGCAAACGCCTGGCTGGATTCCGGTGTGCGGTTGGCCACGGTGACCACCTCCACTCCGGGAATCGCCCGAAACCCGGGCATGTGGCGCTCCCGCATATTGCCACCAGCCCCGATCAGACCGACACGCAACGGCTGTTCTGTCATTGTTCTTTCTCCTCCTGTGGGCGGACGCCGACATCGCTTTGCCGACTTGTCCATCGGACTATGGAAGACTGTACCTATTCCTGGAGCTATGCGCCGAGTTCAATGCCCGCCGACACAGGAACACGAGCGATGCTGCTACCGGCACTGGGCAAACCCCTGGTCTGCGCCTGCCTGCCAAGGTCTCGCCCATGCTGAGCCGCAGCACCCTGGAGCGCTACCAGGTCATTGCCTATTTGCTGGCCATCGCCATCGGGCTGCTTGCTGGGGGACTGCTCCCGGCGGGGACCGGCGCGCTCGAGGCCGCAGTGTGGCCGGTCCTGGGGTTGTTGCTGTACACCACCTTCACCCAGATTCCGCTGACGCGGCTACGCCTGGCGCTCTCCAGCGGGCGATTCCTGGCAGCGGCGCTGCTGGGTAATTTCCTGGTCATTCCCCTGCTGGTACTGGGGCTCCTGCTGCTGGCGCCGGATGACCCGGCCATCCGGCTGGGTCTGCTGTTGGTGCTGCTGGTGCCCTGCACGGACTGGTTCATCACCTTCTCCCACCTGGGGGGAGGCGACACGCGGCATGCCCTTGCGTTCTCCCCGGTGAGCCTGCTGCTGCAACTGGTGTTGCTGCCGGTGTACTTGTGGCTTTTCCTCGACGTTGAAGTCTCCGCGAGCCTGGTGCAGCGGAACCTGCTGCTGGCCTTTTCCGGGCTTGTGCTACTTCCCCTTTTGGCAGCCTACGCCACCGAACGCTGGGCGGAACGCAGCCCCGCCTGCGAGCGGCTGGTGGACAGCCTGGGGTGGTTTCCCGTGCCGCTGCTGGCGCTGGTGGCCCTGCTCATCGCCGCATCCCAGGCCGCAGTCGTGATGGCCTCCATCGGTCTGCTGGCCCAGTTGTTGCCCGTATTTGTGGGCTTCCTTGTCATCGCCGCACTGCTTGCCAGATTACTCGCCCGCCTGTTGCTGCTGCCAACCTCCCAGGGCCGCGTGCTCGCGTTCAGCTTCGGCACACGCAACTCCTTCGTCGTGCTTCCGCTGGCGCTGGCGCTACCGGCCTCCTTTGAACTGGCGGTCGTGGTGATCGTCATGCAATCGCTGGTGGAACTCCTGGGCATGGCGGCCTATCTGTGGTGGATACCGAAACACCTGTTTCCCGCCTGACCAGACCGCCCATTCCATGACACCTCCATAGCCCAAACGGGTTAGTGGACTAATCCATCTGGGGTATCCCGCCTTTACATCCCCCGCGCCCGGTCTATACGGTGGACCCGATCATGACATGAGGGAAAAACACGATGACTACCAACGTTCAACGGAAGCTTCCCTTTCTGGCACTGTGTTCCGGCGTACTCTTCAGCACGGTCCTGCTGACCGGGTGCCTCAGTGGATCGGACGGATCGGACGGATCTGACGGATCGGATGGTGCCGATGGCGCGGCCGGAGCTGACGGCACCGATGGCGAGCCGGCGGGACCGGTTATCGCCAATATCTCCACGGTGGGCGCGCCGATCCTCCCGGGCGGGCAGGTACAGGTGTCCGTCTCGGCCAGCAGCCCGTCAGGCAAACCGTTGAGCTATGAATGGAACATCCCGGACGGCTGGACGGGAGACGACAGCGGCGACAGCCTGCTGGTGGTCACGGCGCCGGAGGACCAGGCCGCGAAGGCCGAGTTGAGCGTTGAGGTCAGCGACGGGGAGCGCACCCGCAGTGCCCACGTGATGCTGGCCACCCGCGGCCCGGCTATCGAGGATTGGTCTGCCGACGTGCCGGACGACGAACCGCTGGGCCCGGGAGACACCCTGGCCCTGACCGTGGACGCCTACAACCAGGATGGCACGGCACTGCGCCACCATCCCACCATTGGCGGCAAGCGCTTTGCGGATCGGGCGGACACGTGGAGCTGGTTCATTACCCCCAGGGCCATGGGCGGCATTTACCGCTGGGAGTCGGTTGTTGAAGACCCCAGCGGGCTGACAGCCCGCGCGGGGCAGAACGTCAGCATTCAGGGGGCCTCCGCCTGGCCCGCCTACGGCGGAAACCGTCAGCGTTCCGGCCATGCGATCAATCCGAATGCGGATGCCGCGGAAGGCGATATCCGCTGGGATCGGGACGCGGGGTTCAATTTAGGATATCTGGCCGTTAACAGAACGACTTTGGGGGCTGATGATAGCGTCTACGTGGTTGAGCTACGCGGCGCCCTCGCTGCCCTGGATGCAGCGGACGGTGCTAGGACGGTCATCTTTGACAGTGACAGCACTTCGAACCGGATCTCGAATGCTGTCGCGGTCGGTGCCGATGGCACGCTTTACGCGGGCACGCGGGACGGTCGGGTGCTGGCCATTGACCCGGATCCGGACATGGAGCCGGAAGAGAACTATCGCGTTATCTACCAGGCCGATGACGAAATCACCACCAGTCCGGCTATTGGCGCGGATGGCACCGTGTTTGTTGGCTCAAGCAATCATAGTGTCTATGCGCTGAACCCGGATAACGACAAAAAATCCTGGCGGTTTGCAGCCGGTGACCAGATTCACGAGGGTCCGGCACTGGGGCCGGACGGCACTGTCTACGTGGGCTCGGATGATGGCCATGTCTACGCCCTGAGCCGGGATACCGGTGAACCGGTCTGGCAGTTTGAAACCGATGATTCCTTGGGCAGTTCGCCCGTCGTGAGCGGGGACAACAGGGTTTACGTGGTCTCGGACGCCCCAACGGTATACGCGCTGGACGCCGTGGATGGGAGCAAGCACTGGAGTCACGAATTCCCCCAGGGTTCAGGGAGCACGCCCGCGCTTTCTGCAGACAACGCGACGTTATACGTGACGCCCAGCAGCCACGACACGCTCTACGCCCTGCATACCGCGGACGGCACCGAGAACTGGCGACACACCGGGCTGGATACCCCATCAGGCGATGACCGCGCGTTGCGCATATCTCCCACGTTAGGAGCAGACGGAACGGTCTACCTGGCGGACACCGATGACCTTTGGGCGCTGAACCCCGACACCGGCAACATTATCTGGCGTGAGGACTCACCTGGTGCCGGGACTCCGGCCGTGGGTAGCGACGGCACCGTTTATGTCGTTCAAGCGGAATTCATTTCCCCAGTCGCGATTGCCGTAGAATAGGGAAGAGTCTTGGCAACAGCAGATCAGCCGCTGCTGCACCACGTCGGCCATCACCCGCAGGCCGCTGGCGCTGACATCGTGGAGACGGACCGCTGCCAGGACGGCGGCGTCCACACCCTCGTCGTCGTCCGGCGGCAATGCGCAAGCGGCGGTCTGCTTCAGCCAGTCGGGCCGGTATTCGCAGTCCGGCTCGGAGGGGAACAGCGCCACGTAGCCGATGCGGGATTCCACCAGGTCCTGGAAGAAGTGCGAACCGAAGGACAGGTCGGGCACCATGCCGGCGCCCAGTTCCGCCACTTCCACCAGCACGCTGATGTGGTTGATGTCCGAGAAGCGGACCGGAACGCCCAGGTCCGCGCTGCTGGTGCCCCAGCGGCCGGGGCCGATGAGCAGCGTCGGGCAATGTTCCCGATCCGCCATGCCGCGGTTCAACCGCCCGATCAGCCGGGCCACGGCATGCTTCCGGGCAGTGCTGAGGGCGCTGTAGGCCGGACCATCCACATGAATGACACGGGCAATGGGCAGGTCCATGTTGCCGCCCATGAAGTGCCCTTGGGTGGCGAAGTACAGGTGCTCGGCTGCCACCTGTGGCGGCAGCTGCACCTGCACGGACGGCCCCAGCGTGGCCAGCGGGCGGCATTGCACCAGGTTCAGCGCAGGCCCGCCGGCATCATCCAGGTGCACGGTGAATTCCACGTCCACCGGATGGGCATAGGCCCGCTCCAGCGTCTTGAGCATGGCCTGGGCGCGGTCGACGAACGCCGCATTGTCCAGTAGCGGCGCGAAACTCAAGCGCCACACGGGCTGGTCATCCCCCAGTTCCCGAGCGCGCCGGGTGGCCTCCCGATCCTGCTCGGCAAGCCACTGCAGCGGCAGATCCGGTGCCTCGCGCACCAGTTGCCGCAGCGACACGGCCTGGTGCCGGTTGTCCGCCACGTCCAGCACGTCCACGGTGTGCTGGGCATAACGCCAGGCATCCTCGCGGTTTCGGAACGGGCGCTTGCGCGGCTGGTCCAGCGCGGCCACGCAGGCGTGGTCCCCTTCAATGCGGTCCACGGCCCGGGTACCCAGCCCCATGACCAGGCGCAGCATGCCGGCCTGAGGGTCCATGCTGGCATCCCAGACGAAGGTGTTCCAGGAAACCCCCACGCCCGCGGCGTCCGGCAGGTAATAGCGGCCGTGGTAGCGGCCATTGACCCGCTGAAGCAGCAGCGCCATGGGCTCTTCCTGGTCGGCCAGGCCACGCTGGCGGCGGTAGTTGAGCGCATCCTCGCTCATGGTGGATGCGTAAACACGGCGGATGGCGTCCTCAAGCTGCGTCAGCCGCTCCTCCGGGCTGCCCTGGTTCACGCAGAAAACGCTGTCGTACTTGCCGGCAAAGGCATTGCCGAAGCCGTCCTCCAGCAGGCTGCTGGAGCGCACCAGGATCGGGTACTGGCCGTAGTGATCCAGCATGCGCTCCAGTTCCAGGCGAACCTCGGGCGGCATCTCGCCATGCAGCATGTCCTCGCGCAGGGCGCGGGCCTCCTCCAGGTAGCCGGCCTCGGTGCGCTGGCGCATGACCCGCGGCCACCAGCCGTTGTGTACCAGGTAGGCGTAATAGACGTCGGAACCCAGGTAGTGGGAATCGTGGGGCTCCAGGGCCTCTTCCCAGCGCTGCGCATCCTCATGCAGCAGGATCTGCCGCGCCAGCAGCATGCCCACGGCCTTGCCGCCGATGTAGCCGCTGCCCACCATGCGCCCCCGGATGGACAGCAGTTCCTCCAGGCCCAGGTAGCGCCGCGCCAGGTCCAGCATGCGGGGATCGCGGCTGATCAGTACCTGCAGAATCTGCTCCTGGACGTCCGCCCGGCTTGCCGGCTCCGCATCGGCCATCACTGCTTCCGAGGCGGCCAGGAACAGTCGGTCCCAGTAGTCCAGCAGGCGCTGCTGGCTTTCCTGCCGGTGCTGCTGCTCCAGCTGGGCCTGCAGCCGCGTGGCCTCGCTGCTGTCCACCACGGGCAGGAACTGGTCGCCCCGTTGCCGGTGGGGCAGGAACATGGTGGGCGACTGGCGCCGCCACACCTTCACCGGCTGCACCTGCATCTCGTCCGCGGCGCGACGCACGTCGATCAGCACCTGGGTGGTCTCGCGGATGCGCGACAGGGTGATGTGGGAGTGGCTCTGCGGATGCAGGGCGAAATAGGCCACGGTATCCAGCTCGAACAGGTAGGGGCAGACCACGCGGAAGAAATTGCCCACCATGTGATCAGTGGCCCAGGCGCCCAGCAGGTCAGACAGGCAGTCGCAGACGTAAAAGGCGCCGCGGCCGTAATCGGTGATGAGCTGGTAGACGTGGCGGGTGAACGCCTCGAAGCCGCGCAGCGCGTCCACGTTGACGATGCGCACGCCGGGCCCGGCCTCCACCAGCGGCGCGTGCTGGCCATAACGCAGGTAGACAATGGAACGGCGCTGGGCAATGGCCGCTTCCACGAAGGGCTGAACGAAGCGTTGGTAATCAGCGATGTCATCCACCCGCCAGACCACGTTGTCGCCGATACGCAGTCCGTCCAGCACCGTGTCCAGCCCGGCAACCCCCGTGGACACCCGCTGCCCCTTCTTCGCTGCATCACTCATCGCGCCCGTCGCTCCAGGACCGCCTGCACGTCAGCCCGGGCCCGCGCCAGCAGGGCCTGGGTGTCCACCGTTTCCAGTACCGCCTGCACGGCTCGCTTTGGGCCGCCCGGCCCCCAGGAACTGCCGTTGCGGAAGTAATCCTCGGCCACGCGCCCCAGAATCCAGGTGCTGGCATACCCCACCGCCCCCTGCGCGCTGGCGGTCAGTGCGGTGGAAAGGCCACCGCTGCCGAGCTTCAATGCGGACGAGAACAGGCCCACGGTCCACAGGCTGCCCATCAGCGCACCCAGTTGCGTGATGATCACGGCAAGCAGGCGCCAGGATTCCCGGCGGGTGACCGGCAGGCCGTAGATACGCCCCAGGTGGGTGATAAGGGCGGCATCCAGCGCCGCGGCCGCCGCCAGATCCGCTGCTGGAACAGGGTTCAGCGCCACGGCAACGCCCTTGGCCAGCGCATAGTTGTCGGTGACCCGCCGGGCCATATCCCGGCGCAGAATGGTGATCCGCTCCGCCACCTGGTCGCTCAGGCGACTGGCGAACACGCCCGCGTTCAGCGCCACCAGCGCCTGGCCCTGCCCGTCAACCACCGACCAGAGGCGTTCCACCAGGGCCTGTATCTCGGGCGAACGCGCTTCCCGGCGTTCCCGCTCGCTGCCGTCCGCCTGCACCTCCACCACGATACGCGGCGCCGGTGCCGCGCTCACCGCCAGCACGTGCTCGGGCGGGATCAGCCCTGCGCTGCGCTGGCGCAGGTGCTGCAGCAGGCGATCGCGTTCAGCCTGCGTGTAGCGATCGGCCTTGTTCAGCACCAGCAAAACGGGCCGGGCATGGCCCGCCGCGGCCTGCAGCGCACTCCATTCATTGCGGGTGAGATCGCCTTCCACCACGAACAGCACCACGTCCGCCATGGAAGCGGCCCGATGGGCCAGGGCCTCGCGCCCCTCGCCGCCGATCTCATCCAGACCGGGCGTGTCGCACAGGTGTACCTGGCCGTCGCTGGCGGTGCGCCAGGCCTCACGCCCGGTCACCACGGTTTCCCCATGCAGGGGGCTGGTGCTGAACGCCTCGCGCCCCAGCAAGGCATTCAGCAGGGACGACTTACCCACGCTCACCCGGCCCAGCACGACGATATCGAGCTGGCCATGCTCCAGGCGCTCCAGCAATTGCTCCACCGCGAGAAAGTCCGCCTGCAGCGCCTGGCGCACTTCGGCCGGGATGCGCGCATCCTCGAGCAGCCCGCGCAGGCTGTCCCGCACCTGCCACAGCGGTTCGGGCGGCCCCGCGCCCTGCTCAGCCGGCGTTGCCGGGGCGGTGGTCGTCCCCGTCGCCGGCCTGTTCGATCGCCGTTTGCGCCAGTTGTCGCGCAGGCGCTGCCAGATCGTCACGGGTCAGTTCCTCGAAGTGTTCGAGCACACGGTGTTCATCCAGTCTGCCATCCTCCTCCAGCACCTGAATCAGCGCCATGCCCACGGTGCGGAACAGCAGGCCGTAGGCCACGGCGTGGATCAGCCCGCCGGCGATGGTGCCCATACCGGGGAAGGCCTTGCAGGCGTTTCCGGCGATCCCCATCACCACGGGGCGGGTCGCGCTGGTGCGCCCCTGCAGCGCGGCCAGCAGGTTATCCACCTGAACCGTGCGTACCGGCACATCGAACAGCCGGCACAGTTCACGCACCATGGCCGCTGCCAGCGCCCCCTGGATCAGCAGGTCGGTGCCGGGCGCCACCGCTGCCAGGGCGCCGACCACCGCGCGCCGGGAATACCGCTCCACCAGGGCATCGGCGGCATCGCGCCGCTGCCCGCGCACCGCCTGTTCCAGCTTGCCTGCCGCCAGCAGGAAGACGGATTCATCCCGCAAGCGTGTCAGCAGTTCCGCATCCCGGTCCAGCAGCCGCTGCAGTTCACGCCGAACCGCGCGCACGTCCGCCGCTCGCGGGCGCAACTTCAGTTCCTCCGTGCCGTCCGGCAGCCGTCGGTGCACCGTTTCCGATCCGCCTGCGGTGGCCAGCACCACGGGCACCGCGTCGCCCACCCGCGCCTGCACGCGGCGCTGGATGGCGGCCATGTCCTCGGCGGTGTAGCGGTCCGATTTGTTGAGCACCAGCAGCAGGGGCCGCCGCAGTTCCCGCAGCAGATCGAACCAGCGCCATTCGCTGC
>LFIK01001914.1_pt1 | contig 16659 bp, 16 predicted proteins | sample 643401 | NCBI WGS metagenome assembly LFIK01 (sample SAMN03777447, study PRJNA286221) | soda lake metagenome | biome: soda lake; feature: Kulunda steppe; material: water; isolation source: sample T5-Br brine of Lake Tanatar-5 | place: Russia: Kulunda steppe | collected 2010-07
CTTCTGCCCGCATCAGCTCTTGCCCCCACCCCTGGGCCAGTTCTCAGCTTCTGCCCGCATCAGCTCTTGCCCCCACCCCTGGGCCAGTTCTCAGCTTCTGCCCGCATCAGCTGTCCCATGATGCCCCCCATCAGCTGCTGCTCCTGCAGCAGGCGTGTGAGAGGCACATGAGCATCAAACGGCTGGCACGCATGTTGCTGGCGTTTGGCAGGGTAGCATGCATAGGGGGTTTAGACGTCCTCAACTATCAAACTTCCATCCCTTCATAAATGACCATTTCCACGTGCGAGTGAACCACACACATGATCCCGTGACAAGGATCATTGAGATGGAAACCTTGTATGCAGCCAACTATGGGCTGTGCCAGTCAATTTGTGCCTTGCATCTGCAGTCCTGTGTCTCCAATCCTTCACCCTTACATGAGCTCCAATCCTTCACCCTCTGTGCAAGTGTGATCCTGACAGCTTGGTATGCACCTTAAATTAAAGATACTGCGCCTTCAAAAATGCACTTCATGTGGTGTTATGCTTGTATGCCACGCAAATTGCATGTTCTCTTAACTGCTGGCACGGGCAGCCTGAGCCAGTGGTCTGCGTACACTCACACTGTCAAACCACACAACAGCCTCGCCCCGTGACTGTGTGGGCAGCGCATCAGCCTTGCACGCACACATGCGCGCACACACACATACACATACAAACACATACACACATACACACGCATACACATACACACACATACACACACACATGTGACCCGCACCAACTTTGCACAGCTTCCCCCGCCTTACAGCAGCCACACAGAGCCCTGCATGAGACCACTTGCAGTCTTAACCCCCAACAAAGGGTGTGTCGCCCTTGGCAGAGGAGGGGAACATGTGTAACACTTTCCCCAACAAGAAATGACATCTTGTTAACAAGCATATATCCCTGGCTGAGGGAAGGCATGTGCAGCACAGTATGCGCCACATCCCCATCAACTTACGAACACCTGCACAACCTACTCGCCAGATGAATGCAACTCACTCCCATACTGCGCGTGCGTGCATGTGCGTGAACGCTTGCATGCATGTATCTGTACATACGTAGACAAGCCTGCCTGCTGCAATCCTGTGCAGCCTATTCAGGTGCCCAACAACAAAATGGGCAGGATGCCACGCATGGGGCTTGGCAGGGCGGCCCTCCTCACCTGCGGGCTCATCAGCATCCTCATCACCATCACCACCAGGCGGCCTTTCTCACCCGCAGGCTCATTAGCACCCTCATCACCATCACAATCATCACCATCGGGCGGCCTCCCTCACCTGTGGGGTCAAGCCGCGTGTGCGGTGCCCAATTTCTCCATCTTGTGCTCCCCCCTCCCCGTACAGGGCAAGCTGCTGGTTGCGCGATAAGTGTCTGCCGGGCCTGCTGGTCAGCTTCACTGACACATCGGCCCCACTTTGCGGCGGCGGCGTCAGCTGCTGCTGCTGCTGCTGCTGCTGCTGCTGCTGCTGCTGTTGCTGTTGCTGCCGCCGCCGCCGCTGCTGCTGCAGGTGGTCAGCTGCGTGATGGAGCTCAGGCTGCAGCGGCAATACTGGCGTGGCGCCTTGCTGCTGCTGCTGCTGCTGCCCTGCCTTGCCACTGTGGGGCTGCGCCCATGGCCAACCAAACTTTGGGAAGGGCCACTGGAAGAGGCCCCCACCCCCCTTTCTGGCTCCTGCGCCCCCCTGCAACCCGTTCGTGCCTTGCAGCCCCTCTACGCCCTCACTGCTTGTGCCCACCCCCTGCACACCCATGCCCCCTGTGCCCCCCACAGAAACGCCATTTCCGCCGCTGCGCACTGCGCGCGTGTGCTGCAAGCGTCGCTGCTGCCCCTCCGGGGTAGAGAATGCAGTGGCCGCCATGCGCGCCGCAACGTCCGCCTCCAAGGCGGCGGCCCGTGAGGCTTCCACGCTGCGGGGGCATGCACGTGTGGGGTAAGCTTGGTTGGGGCATGCAGGCGTATGTGTGCCTGGGTGCATGAGGGGAGGGGGCCACTCAGAGGCTCTATGCGCAGGCGCATGTGGGGCCGCAAGGCGTGGGTGCGTCTTTGGCGCAGCATGCACGAGTACACAAGTGACGCAGCATGCACGAGTACACAAGTGGAGATGCAAGCAGAGCACACGTATGGGATTGTGGCCGCCACGCACACCCAAACCCATCCACAGATGCACACCAACAAGCACCTCCAAGCCCCTACAGATTCCAGCGCCTACAGGTCCCAGCGCCTACATATCCCAGCTCACCCACCAAGAGATTCCCCGCCTGCACATTCCAGCTCACCCACCTACACAACTCCTGCCCACCCACCTACAAATCCCTGCCCATCCGCCAAGAGACTCCCCACTTGCACGTTCCCGCTCACTCACCTGCACCACTCCCGGCCACCCACCTACACAATCCCCGCCCACCACCAACCTGCATGCCATGACCGGCCCGCAGAAGTCGTCCGCCAGGAACTTGCCCTCCTGCACATCAAACTCTGCCTGCTGCTGCCCCCGCCTCAGTCGCACCCCACACCCATGGATGAGGCCCGCGCGCCACTCACCCCGGTAAACGCTGCGCACGGCGCGGGCAGCAGGAGCAGCTGTGCCACAGAGCGAAGGGAGGGGAAAGCGCCCCACCCTCTACAGCCTCTGTGGCCCTGTAACAAAACCAGGCTTTCCTTGATGACCAGATCACCTTCAACTACCTAACCATCATCAGGCTCAGGCTTTGGGTTGGACTGGGGATTGGCCAGTTCATTAAACCGGGATCGTTCCCCGGCCAGCCCATTTAAAGACCTTTCTGCATAGCATTCCTTATAGGCCCGCCCACAGGCACAAGGCCCTGAATACCATGCGGTCATGTCACAGCTGTCCTGGAGGTAGCCCACAGTAGCAGCATGCACAGACATGGTGCAGGCGTGCACGCGCGCTCACGCACACACGAGCGTACACATACACATAGCACGCACACGCACGTGCACACGCACGTGCACACAAGCACTTGGGCATGCTCTCATGGTTGAGTGGCCTGGTTGCTGGTGCATAGCGCACGTGCTGAGCAGAGCGCTGGCATTCAGTTGCCCCAGAGTGCAGGGCTAAATCCTCGCAAGCACACATATGCGCGCGCACATAGCCCTTGAGCAGTGCATAAGCGGTGAGAGAATGTGCGTACGCAAAGCAAGATGCTAGGGGAGTGAGCCGCCCTGGCCAGGACAGAAATCACTTGCATGCAGAGACTGACCACAGGCGTCTGACGCATGGCATGCGGATGAGATGTGCGTGGCGCGTGGATGAGACCGCATGCCCGCCCAACAAGGAACAAGAGAGGCCACTTAGCACCTTTGCCCAAAATTATGTGTACAGCACTGCGTGTGCATCTACCCTCCAAACTCCAAGCTGCACTGTGCCGGTTCTTAAATTGACACACTCACGTGCCATTTTGCCAAACATACACGCCGTAGCCGTCTGGAAGTCCGTTGGCAAACTCGCCCTCGTACCTGTGAACAGTCGGGTTCCAAATTCAGTTGGAGTTCCTGTAGAAATGTCCAATTCAAGGCCACACCACGGCATGTCAACAGGCAGATTCTCAAGAGCATGCGGCTCACAAGTCTGTGAATTGCCCAGAAACAAAGAAACGACGACAGTGGCTGCGACTGGAAGGATGCTCGTCAAGCAATCCAAGGTTCCTCTCTTGTTCTAGTTCTGCTAAAAGACACTAAATTCAGCCGCACCGGTCAGCATTTGCATGCTGGAACACGCCGCTGCGGTGGAGGCGGCCACTCTTTGTCAACCCCTCATACCTGCAAGACATGTTTATTAAAACTATCAAGATCTGTGGTTTTGAGGTCATGCCACTGCCAGCAAGCTTTTGTTAGCTGCCGAAAGCTGGCAAAACGCAGGGGAGAGCAATGGCTCGCCTGAAGAAAAAAGCGCAGGAAGCACAAGGATTTTGCTATAGATCCCACAAGCATCTGGTTGTGCAGGTGGCACGTACGTTGCACCATTGGGCCATTGCAGGCTCTCCCACTGGACATCTTGTTGATGCCCCTTGAGATCCATCCTCTTGAAGTGAGATTTAAAATCGATTCATCATATATATTTCCAGTGAAATTAGATGGCAGGTTAAGCCTGTGTAGACGTAGGATGAGATGCTTCTGAGGTTGAATCCTTCAGTTTTGGTGTCAGTTTACTAAATATTTGGCGTACAACTTATCAAATCGAAACTAAAACATGGATTGGACACAAATCGTAGCATAACGTGCGCACATGCTTGTTGCATGCTTACAAGCTCAGGTCTTGTGAGGGCAAGGACCCTCCTTTGCAGCGGTACAGAAAAGATGAAGCGATCCAAGGTCATTGATGCGACCACGGCATCCACACCTGCTGGCAAAAAGGCCAAGAAACCAAAGTCACTTCTAATGCCTTCAGTGAACCCAGATGGTGAGCTGGGGAATAAAGCTTCCAGAATCCTCGCAAAGCTCCAAGTAAGTCTGGGTAGCATTGCTAAAGTTTCATTAGTATCAAGCAAATTGGAGCTACATCCTTCTGCCGTCAACCACATGATGCCTACAGGAGTTGTACCCCAACCCTCCTATTCCTTTAAAACACGAAAGCAGTTTCCAGCTTCTGGTAGCTTGTATGCTATCTGCGCAGGTGCGAGCATGGCTCTCCATTGACTGGGGTCACACACACACACACACACACACACACACACACACACACACACACACACACACACACACTTACACATAATAGCACAAACTTACACATATTAGCATGTACACGCATGCATATACATCGCAACTGAGCATCGCAGCCAGGTTCACAATTTCCAGCTTTGGATGGTGCTGCCAAATTCCAGCTTAGTTTAACCCAGAAATAGAGGAGAAAGTGTGCAAACGCATGCAAACTACTGGTATCCTTTGTTTCATTAGCAAGCTTGCGTTTCTTTCACTTGCAGAGCACTGATGTCAAAGTCAAGTGAGTTGCCACATTTTGGTCACTGCCATCCACTCTTTACGGATCATGGCGAACGTGTAGCATCATAAAAACTTTGGCATCGAGATAAATCACATTTATAGTGCGCAACGCATGTCTGCTTGCATATCTTGTCCGCTGCACATTCATTTATCACAAAGGGAAATAAAGATGGGGGCCTGAAATGCAACATTGTGGTTTCAAGACCAGTGTGCTGAGTCTGTCCATGGTTCTTTTGTAATTATCGTGCCCTCAAGCCTTCTGTTCCGTGACCGTGTAATCTGTCAGAATTGGACGTCATGTGTGGTGTGGCCTTTGAGCATCAGCTGCAACTCTACCATGGCCCTCAAGCACGTATACCCAGATGACATATGGAGCCATGCCGTAAAGTTCTGTAGCCTGCTCAGCCTCACAGCCTTCTCATCCATGGAGACTTCTCATGGACTACCCTACCGCACAACCTTACTTATTGTGCAGTGAAGTAACCCCGGAGCTGTTCCGGAGGTGGCCCACAGCAGCAGGCATGTCCACGGCGCAGGTGTGCTTGCATGCATGAGAGCAACGCCTTTGAGGCTCATAATAAAAGTAACGCGGACTTCATCTGGGTGTTACTCTTCTCAATGCCTGCCCCTTGCGATTAGCTCTCCATGCAGGTTGGATTGCTAGTACCTGGAAGCACATGCACTTTTGCTAGTGCGTTGACAGGATTTGGGATGATTAACCTATGAACACATTCCTTTGCTGCAAGGACTTACGTGAAAAGAGGCAAATGACTCTTGCCCACACACACGTACAGTGCAATGGAATGTGCATAATTGCATTGTCAATGCTTGGCAAGGTTGCATGGAGCATCATGAAGCACGTGGTGTTGTTTGTTTATGTCTGTCTCTGCAGCAGCTTTGAGCGGTTCTTACCACACATTCTTACCACACGATGGAAAGCGCATGATTGCATCGTCTGTGCCTCAGGCCCACCAATGCCTGGCCTTTGCTTATGATTCAACTTCTTTTGGCCATCAGTCCTGGCGTTTGCTTATGAATCATATGATATTATCCAGTTTCCTTTAGCATGCATCATTATCTAATCCCCTCCCGTGGCTTTGGCTGCTGCTTGTATTTGCAGATCCCTGAAATTGAGAGTGTCATCCGTGTGCTGGGCCTTGCCCCCACTAAGGCCAAAAATATCTCTGCGACAAGCAAGGTGGGCCTGGACAAGATTAGCAGGGTTGCTTGATAAAGTTGCACACTGCCATCCATAGGCTGCGCCTTGGCCCTATGAGCTAAAATGTTTTGCTGCAAGAAGGGTCCTCGGTTTCACCCCCTTGCCCACGCAGGCACGTAAATCTCTGCGACAAGCAACAAATAAGGCACCCAAAAAACTGGCTCGTTAGCTTATGTGCTCTGTTACAGGCTACGTTGTCAAACCCACATCTGTTACAGGCTACTGTGCTCTACCTACATTTTTGAAGCCGCTGCTCCAACTCTGGCTATCAAGCATTCCTCTGTAGCTATTTACTGTAGGGACGCTCCAAAATCACCATTCCAAAAGTGCGTGCACACTCAAGAGCCAGTGCTTTAAACTTGTTTGTGAAGAGCCATAAGGAACAATCTAATCACTTGGTCATCCACCTGCCTGCAGGCACTGGTGGAGATGCATGGTGGGGAGGTGCCAGACACCTTTGATGCCCTGGAGTCCCTGCCTGGCATAGGTGCGCATGCCCTTGCAGTTTGACTTTTGTTTATGTGCACGTGGGTGCGTATGTGTGTGCATCTGTGGGTGACTGGGTATGTATGTGTGGATGTGCGTGAGTGTGTGTGTCCGATCAAGCACTCGCGCAGCTCCACCTGCACCTGCGCAGGTCATAAGACGGCAAGTGTGGTCATGAGCCAGGCTTATAACCACAGCGCATTCCCTGTGGACACGCACATCCATAGGTGAGCATTGCTTATCTTTGCTACTCATGGGGAGCTGCTGCAGCTGCTGTGTTTGAGATAAAATCAAGCGGTGCTGCGACTGAGAATGTCGTTTTTTCGTTGATGCTTGCGTTTGTGCATACTAGGTATGCCAGATAGGGTACCGACCCATCCTTGTTTACTCTTTGAATTCTCCTTACACAAAGAGAAGGAGGTGTGTTCTTTATGTCACTTAAATGGCTGCTTCCAGGATCCTATGAATGCAAAGGCCTGCCTTTTTATTGTTGCTTCTAACAGAGCAATCTGCAAGTCCTGCAAGCATGCCTGTTGGCAAAGTGCAAGCACTAGACGGCACTGCATGCTGCAACTGAACCTGCACTTGTTGTTTTGATGACCGTTTTAATGACAAAGTTTCATCAGAAAGCAAGAATTCACAACCTTCTATTCTACAGTGTCGAGCATCCACCTGTGAGGCTTTTCCTGTGCTTCAAGCCTGCAGCATGGATCTGAATTTTGTACCTACAGCCTTAGTCTGCAACACTTCATGCTCAGTCCTAATCAGGCACATCCAAGAGCTGAAATAGGCAATCCCAAGGCGATTCTTTCCGTGCAGAAAGCTCCCTGGTGTTGCAAACTCACTCTTGCTGCAGGCTTGCTGGTTCAGTTGCTTGCAATGCAGTTGCTGCAGGCTCGCTTGCTTTAATTGTCAAGAAATGAACAAAAGTCATTAATGGTTGCCAGTCATTTTATGTTGTGTCTGCAGGCTTGCCCAGCGCTGGGGGCTGTCAAATGGGCACAGTGTGGAGCAGACAGAGGCTGACTTAAAAGCGCTTATGCCTGAAAGCTCGTGGCGAGACGCCCACCTGCAGGTGCGTGTGCAAGTGCATACGTGTATGAATGTGCATACAGGTGCTTAGTCAGATTCAACAGCTCCGGATAGTCGAGCAGGCGGCGGGGCACCTGAGATGGGAAGTCGATTATCCACCCTCGCAACCTGTGGGTTCGGGGTTCGAACCTCACGGATACAGCCTCGAAACCTTACCCTTACCCTTAGTCAGATTCAATAAGTCATTCAATAACATAGGTATGTAATGAGGGTGGCATGGTGTGCAAACTGACTGTCAAAGGTGGAGCCAACACCGCTTTAAAGCTGACTGCTGGGCCAACTAGTTTCTGGGCCATCTGACTGCTCGGCTGCGATTAATCTGACCACTGGGTCATGTAACTGCTGGGCCGTAACAAATCTGACCGCTGGGCCATGTAACTACTGGACCGCAATTAATCTGACCGCTGGGCCATCTGACCGCTGGGCCAGCAGCGCTGGTTGCTAAGAAATGGGCTTCTGGTGTAAGCACTTGGGGGCGCTGCCCATGATCAGCACGCTGTGAGCTCAGGCGTCTCTTTAACTGTATGTGAAGGTGCCAACAAAGTCGCCAGATGTGGGTAGTGGACCCCAAGAGCATGCTAAACCCATGATTTTTGGGGGCGAAGTCCCCCTCCGGCAACATGAAGTACGATGCACAAGCAAGATCCGTCTGAGCACATAGATATGTGCGAGGGCAAGGCCGTTGTAGGTGGTGCTACTTCAGAAGGAATCTGTGGATCTGCCAACTCAAGCGACACAGAAGCTCTGTGTCTCTAGCTCTGTGTGGACATGAGTTGGGCTCGATCAGCGCTACCTAGATACGTGCTGGGAGGGTAGGGCCAGCGGTGCAGGCACGTGATCTGATGCATGGCAGGCTCAGGACATGCTGTCAGGACATGCTGTACATGGTGTCAGAATATGCTGTCAGGACACGCTGTCAGGACTTGCTGTCAGGACATGCTGTCAGGACACGTTGTCAGGACATGCTGTCAGAATATGCTGTCAAGACACGTTTTCAGGACATGCTGTCAGGACAAGCTCTCAGGAGGGGTTCAAAGGCGAATGAGGGGCTTGTGTGGCCAGGGGCCGTGTGAGGCGGAGGTTTGTTAGAAGGTGGCCATGGTTTGGGGCATGACCTGGAGGTGTTGAATAGGGATGCACAAGATACCAGTTGATCTGCCCTCGCGCAGGCTGGGGAAGCAACCGGGAAGGGAAGTTTGGGTCACGCAGCAGCTAGGCAAATAAGCGTAGATCTGATACAGACTAGCAAAGCATAAGTGGATCTGCCTTCACGTAGACCAGGAAAGCTTGTTTTGGTGCAGCCCTTGGCACTGGCAGCCTCATGGCGTGCCCTTCATCCGCTTTGCTCCATGTTGTGCCTTTGTACCTCTTCTGCTGTGGAAAGTGCCTATACCTCTCCAGCTGTGCTGCTACGCTGTGTCCTGCCTCTGTACCTCCTCTGCTGTACGAAGCGCCAATTCTTCTTCAGCTGCGCTGCTACGCTGTGTTGCGACTATGTCTCTCTAGCTGCATCATTGCGCTGCAGCGCTAGGTTGTATTTGCGTCTCTCCTGCTGCACCATTGCACTGCTGCCCTGTGCCGTTCCTGCGCCCCTCCTGCTGCCCCATTGCACTGCTACCCTGTGTTGTGCATGTGCCCCTCCTGCTGCCCCATTGCGCTGCTACCCTGTGTTGTGCCTGTGCCCCTCCTGCTGCCCCATTGCACTGCTACGCTGTGTCATGGCTGTGCCCCTCCTGCTGCCCCATTGCGCTGCTTTGCTGTGTTGTGGCTGTGCCCATCCTGCTACACCATTGCGCTGCTTCGCTGTGTCGTGGCTGTGCCCCTCCTGCTGCCCCATTGCGCTGCTTTGCTGTGTCATGGCTGTGTCCCTCCTGCTACACCATTGCGCTGCTTTGCTGTGTCGTGGCTGTGTCCCTCCTGCTACACCATTGCGCTGCTTTGCTGTGTCGTGGCTGTGTCCCTCCTGCTGCCCCATTGCGCTGCTTTGTTGTGTCGTGGCTGTGTCCCTCCTGCTACACCATTGTGCTGCTTTGCTGTGTCGTGGCTGTGCCCCTCCTGCTGCCCCATTGCGATGCTTTGCTGTGTCATGGCTGTGCCCCTCCTGCTGCCCCATTGCGCTGCTTTGCTGTGTTGTGGCTGTGCCCCTCCTGCTGCCCCATTGCGCTGCTTTGCTGTGTCGTGGCTGTGCCCCTCCTGCTGCCCCATTGCGCTGCTTCGCTGTGTCGTGGCTGTGCCCCTCCTGCTACACTCTTGGCTCCAAGCCAGTACCTCTCCCTTGCCATACGGAGTGATGTGTGCTGCTGCATGACCCTGTGCCCAGATCATCTACTTTGGGCGCGAGCATTGCCCCGCTGTGGGGCACGATCCCACCGGCTGCCCAATCTGCTCCTGGGCTGCGGTCCCACCGTATAACAAGTGAGTGTTTCCACACACACACTTCACGCTCACATGCTTCGTGCCTTAAACAACAAAAAATGGAGGCTGCTTCATCTGCTCCAGGGCTGCGGCTCCACTAGACAACAAGTGAGTGCCTCATCAGTGCGCACACACGAACTTTTATTGCCTTTTGTATTGCATGTGATCTACAATAACATGTGAGTCTGTGCAGCCATTTTGTGCAACAATTGTTGGCGTGCACCTTTTGTGTGTGCATTAAGTGCCACCCCTGTGTGCAGTATATGCCCTGAGAGTTTGTACAACAAGCGCTACCCCTGTGTGTGTACATCAAGCGCTTCCCCTCTGCGTGTGCAAGCGCTACCCCTGTGTGTGTACATCAAGCGCTACCCCTCTGTGTGTGCATGCGCTACCCCGCTGTGTGCACAAGAAATGTTACCCCTGTGTGCAGTAAGTCCTGAGAGTGTTGCCCCTCTGTGGTTCTAGCAAAAGCAAGGCTGGTTTTCTGTAAGCGTAAGAGAGTGCGTGCCAAGCGTGCAACAATCGTTCTGAAAACAATTGTGTCTTGTCCTTCCGTTTACCGGCCGGGGCTGTGCTGTGCCTCTTCAAGCAAGCAGGAAAGGAGTGCCTGCCAGCATTGATCTTTAGCAGTGAAAAACAGCATTTTTGTGCGCAATATCCTGTGACGGGATGTGGCTCAGAGGCCCTTTTGCGCACACATGCATGGCTACAACAAGCCCTGCACCGTGCGCGCCTCACATCCATCAGGTCCCTGCCCTAAGTCATGATCATGCTTTGGACGTACCTTGCAGGGTGGGCTCCTCCCCCGCACGCCCTGGCCAGAAGCCACCTGCTTTGGCCCGCACGCGCTTCACGCCCACCAAACTGCAGCAGGCAGCATCTCCAGGCCAGCCGCCGGCCGCTCAAGCGCTGCATGAGCAGGAAGGCCAGCCGCCGGCTGTTAGAGCCGCGCGCGGCTCCGCAAAGCGGCGGCTCCTTCCACTGGCGCCCACCGAGCCGGCAGAGGGGCAGTTGCTGGAGAGGAAGACCAGGCAGCAGGCTGCAGCCTCAGCAGGCGAGCAGAGCATGGGTTTGAGTTCTGCAGGTGTGTGTACCTGCATGTGTGCGTGCGTGGATGCGCGTAGGCCTGCGCACAGCGCAGCAGGTGCCAAGCTGCAGCATAAGCCATGTTGTTCTCCTGCTCACAAGCGACACTGCTCCTGCTCACAAGCGACTCTGTTCTTGCTCACAAGCGACTCTTCTCCTGCTCACAAGGGACACTGCTCCTGGTCACAAGTGACACTGCTCCTGCTCACAAGCGACACTGCTCCTGCTCACAAGCAACACTGCTCCTGATCACAAGCGACACTGCTCCTCTGCTCACAAGCTACACTGCTCCTTGTTCTCCTGCTCACAAGCTACACTGAAGCTCATGCACAAGGGCTCCCGCACATGCATGGAGGTTGTGTATGGACCTGTGAAGATAAGCCTTTTCGAATTTGGGGCACAGGGCCCTCGCGTCTGTGTGCCTGAGGGGCTGTGCATGTCATGTCTGTGGCACACACGCCTGTCATGTCTGTGGCACACACGCCTGTCAAGTCTGTGGCACACACGCATGTCGGAGATCTTATGCGTTGACCAGGGCAGACATGTATGGGGCAACAATGGTTGGTGAAAGGTGCTGCCACAAGGCTGTGGTCGGGGCAAAGTTGGGAGTTGAGGTGGTCGGGTGACAGCTGTGTGTGTATGTGCAGATATTGGGGAGGTAGGGTGATAGCTGTGTGTGTGTGCGCGCATGTGTGCGTGTCCTTGAGGTGGGCTGCAGAGGCAGTGTAGTTGCCAACTTAAGGCCATCAAGCTCTCAAAATATTTCATTTTGTGAGGCTTGACGTGAGAACACTGAGAACACAGATCCAGCAGGGCTGCATGAAGTCCCAGGAAGACTCATTCTTGACTGGATGGGACACACGGCATACCAAGGTAGGAATTTGTTTGAGAATGCCATATTCATTCACAGATCCTGCTTGCCCTGTGGGTGGTGTGCGCAGAGCAAAACAAGCTGGCAGCAAGCAGGCCCTCCGGGAGGAGTAGAAGAGGGGCGGGCAAAGGAAAGGCACAATGATGGTGCTGCACTCTCGCTACTTATTATGAACCAGTCTTGTCTGCCCCAAATCACTGTTGTCACCATTGATTCAATCATGTTGTCCAAATACAGTGTGCCTAATTTCATGCCTTGGCTTTCACACTTCAGCAGATACTTTTGAGATCCTTCGTATTATGCCATCAACTTATCCTCAAGGCGTCCCTTTTGATTCTTCATGTTGGGCGCTGACATGGGGACAAAACATATTTCCCAATCTGGACCTCATTAGATCCACAAATGATTTATCACAGTCTGTAACGCTCATGCAAGATGCCAGCCTCAACACGCAAGACAGGCGCGCACCCAATAGTGTGCAGCATTACGTATCATATGCTTCTTTGAGCCCGAACAGGGTATTCACATTGGAGATCATTTCTGAATGCTAGGTCTTTTTGCTAAGGTGTGGCCTTGTCTTGGACTCCTCATCTCTCCAAACACCATGTATTTCTTGCACTTCAAAAATGGGAAGCATGTCAGTGGGAAGCGCTGAGGCATGCGGTCCAATAAGTCCAGTAAGTTAATTCACTGCAGCAACTCACTGAGTTTGGCAAAGGGTGGGGCCATCAGAATGTGCTTGGTGTGTAGCCTGAGGTCTGTTACACCTGGGCACAGACAGTATGGTAGAGAATGCATTAAGTCTTGCACATGCTGGGCTTCTGACATCTTGTGTGCCTGTGAAGGACTGCAGGGCTGTGGCACAATTTCACAAGCCTTCTTGCAGGGAAACCCTACTTGTTATCCATACTTTAGTGCTGACCTGAGGTTGAGGATGAAAAGAGTGTGGAGGGATGTTGCTGACCTGGACCCAAAGGAGTGCAACAATGAAGTTGCAACTTATCAGTCTAGGTTTGCCTCTTCCCTTCTTGATCTTCAGGCTGGTTCACATGCTCCTGTGCAAAGCAAGATTGCTTCTCTGCTGCTAGCAGTGCTACCTCGCTATTTGTCCCTTGAACTTTCAAAAGTAAGTTATAAGCATGTCATGAGGAATTCGTGCAGGTTATTTTGTACGTGCACGCTTGCACAGAGGAGCCGCCTCTTTGGCAAGGCGGAAATGAATACTGCGACACGCACACGCACACACACACACACACACACACACACACACACACGCACACACGCACGCACACGCGCACACACACATACACACACATGCAAGTGCCTGTGTGCTGCTGAGCAATATTATTTGCATGTTCTTTTTTTGTCCACTTCAACAAGGCTTGCTTGTGCGCTCCCTCAGAACGAAAGATTTACTCTCTTTTTTGTTCCCATCTCCAGACTGGCAATGTTATTTTTCACGAAAGCCAGGATTGCATCAGGTAAAGTTTACCTCTCTAAGATCAGCTCCGACATTTGAGCCGGCGAAAATTGAATGTCCACCCTCGCAACCTGTGGGTTCAGGATTCAAACCTTCCTTTTTTCAAACAGAGGCTTCGGCTAAGCTGCCCTGTTCGGCAGGTACAACCTTGGAAACCTTAAACCTTACTTCCCTAATCTTACTTAAGCTTCATGATCAGTTACCTTGTAAATAACTAACACATTACAATTACTTGGGAGAACCAATGGCTTTTCTGTGTAGGACCCTTCTCATATGCATGCATTGCATCATTAGACTTTCTTTGATTCCCTCTTTAAGCGGCACAACTAACTCCGTCCACTGAACGGGCAGTTCAGACTTCATGGACATCTTCTTGGCTGGTAATGACCAGCCACAAACTGATAACGCCAATGACCACTGGCGCGCTGGTGGTTAAGTTTGAAACTCCATTTTACAAGCTCCAAAAAAGGGCCTTCACTGAAGGCATTAGTCAAGAAGTGTGAGTGCTAGTCAGCAGTACCAGCAGTAAATTTTATTTTACATAGAGCGTCACTGAAAAATTGTTCCTCATTATATAAAAATTGCTACATCTATGGCTCTAAAGGATGTCTGTTGTGCCAAGCGTGAAGAGAGGGGCACGTTCTGAGTGCAAGCATCAAATTATAGCCCTCCTCACACTTGCAAGGCAAACTTAGAGGGTCCGCCGTGCACTGCATTAGAAGGCCACTTTCTCACCACAGCCTCTACATTGGTCTGCAGCGCTGGCTACTCACCGCTCAACACTGGCAAGGAAACATGGAGAAGGAGGTGCCATCCTGCCCATAGTCTACCCAAATGTTGTGTCAAGAGTCAAAGTCTGATGTCAATGAACAACTGGCCAACCCAGTAAGAATGCTGTTTACAAGTGGGCCAAAGCATAGCCCAATTTCCCCAAATGACTAGTCAGCCCGATAACATTGCTGCTTACAAGCGGGCCCTAGTTGAAGCCTCATTCCAACAAATGACTGGCCACCCCAGGAACAATGCTGCTCACAAGTGGGCCCATGAGGAGCCTCCTGCCAGTTGTTGCCGTAGGAGCCAGCTTCTAGCATGGATTGAGCAGCTCAGTTGACGCTTGGGCCTTGTTCGGGACAAGCGTGGGCCAAGCCAGCATTTCATTTTGTCAAGCAGCTTGGGCACTGATCGAGCCCAGCTGCTTCTGCAACAGGCTGGTCACATGCAGCAGCTGCAGGTGCTCATCGGCTCCGTCCACTAGGTCCTTGTCTGCCACAGCCATGGCCTCCAAGGCGCCCGCTTTCTGCGCGCAGGAGACAGCGCAGCCGCAACAAGCCAGAGACTTGCTCAGAACAGGTGCTCTGGCCAAAGGTAGGGAGCAAGCTTTGCATAATCGTGCCTGCCGACGGGGGTACTAGTCAACAAGGTTCGTACAATCATGCCTGCATAATTGTGCTTTGGCCAAGTTAGGAAGCGAGGTTTGCATATACGTGCCTGCATAATTGTGCTTTGGCCAAGCTAGGAGGCGAGGTTTGCAGGTTCGTGCCTGCATAATTGTGCTTTGGCCAAGGTAGGAAGCGAGGTTTGCAGGTTCATGTCTGCCAGCAAGGGTAGCAAACAGAAGGCTAAGTCCAGCGCAGGTACACTACGCCACTGGCCGCTTGCATTGCACCCCAAAAGCCTAGCACAAGTATGCACTATGTGCAGGGTGACAGCCGAGCAGGCCACTTGTGTGAGCACGTGCGCACGAGCGCGTCTTAAGCAGCAAAGCAGCAGAGCTTGAAGTTTGCTGAGCGAGCGGACAGGGCAGCACATGTGCAAAGCTTGTGAGCAGTTCACCTGCCAGGTGCAGCACACACGCACGTGCCTGTTTGTTTGCTTACAGGCATATGGGCACATTTAGAACCCAGGGTCTCAGCAGTTGACGGAAGGAGCGTTTTCACTTCCAAAGAGAGATTTTTTCCTCTCTCGGCAAAGTCTCAGGGCAGACTTGGGGCCCATTTACAGTGAGGAAGAGCTCCAGTCCTCGGTCAAAATTACAGTGAGGAAGAGCCCCATTCCTCTGTAAAAATCACAGTGAGGAAGAGCCCCTGTCCTCTGTCAAAATTCACAGTGAGGAAGAGCTCCAGTCCTCTGTCAAAATTTACAGTGAGGAAGGGCCCCAGTCCTCTGTCAAAATTACAGTGAGGAAGACTTCCAGTCCTCTGTCAGATGTAGGCACAAAGCCTTGCAGCTTGTGTCAAGTCTTCCTTTTCCTGGACATGCCTCCAGGGCAGATACGCCCCTGGAGCACCTCCAGAGAAAAAAGTAGGCCTTCAAAGCATCCCCACAGTGGAATTCAGGCCTCCCACCCGTCATGGAACTAAGGCGCACATGGATAAAAGGGAGAACAGACGAACAGACCATCAGCCAGTGAGCACAGACTATCTGCCAGGGGAGCAGAGACCATCAGTCAGGGAGCACAGACCATCAGCCAGGGAGCACAGGCCATCTGCCAGAGAGCACACACCATCAGCCTTGGTGAAGTCATGCAGCAAGCAGATGCGGGCAGGCAGGCCCTGCTTAGAAGGAAAGGCCCTGCAAGAATGAAACCTCAACCATAACCCTGCGAAGTAGGGCAAATAAGGGAGGTGCTGCAGGGAGCAGAAAGGAGCCGCAGGGAACGGAAAGGAGCCGCAGGGACACCAGGCCTGCCCAAGTCTAGGCACTCCATACCCAAATGGGCGGACGTAATGATGATAGGAACGCAGTGCATGCAGGCACGATTGCATGCGTTTGGGCAAGGGATGCGCTCAAGACAAGGCCCAAACGAACCCTGTCAGTCTGGACCTTGTCAGTCTCACCCCGTGCTTGCCCCGTGCAGGCCCTTGCTTGCCCTGTGCAGGCCCTTGCTTGCCCCGTGCAGGCCCTTGCTTGCCCCGTGGGTGCGATCCTCTGTGCAATGCCCCGTGGGTGCCATCCTCTGTGCAATGCCCCGTGGGTGCGATCCTCTGTGCAATGCCCCGTGGGTGCCATCCTCTGTGCAATGCC
>LFIK01001915.1_pt1 | contig 16657 bp, 15 predicted proteins | sample 643401 | NCBI WGS metagenome assembly LFIK01 (sample SAMN03777447, study PRJNA286221) | soda lake metagenome | biome: soda lake; feature: Kulunda steppe; material: water; isolation source: sample T5-Br brine of Lake Tanatar-5 | place: Russia: Kulunda steppe | collected 2010-07
ACAATTGCCTGTTTGAATGAATTCAAGAAGAGGCATCACCATCCAAAAATGATTGAAATATAAGTGTGGGTCTGGAGTGTTTACAGATGAGCTTCTGCCTAAACACTCATGCAAAAAAAACACGCGTGCTCTCACTTAAAAGATAGCTAGCACCTTGCTCTGATGATTCTAGGTGCATACTAAATGGAGTGTTTGTAAAGATCATGCGTGCTTTTCAGGTTCTACTTTGATCCAGACCCAATCTACTAAGTCACATGTCAGGAAAGCCTTAATCCCCACAACCCCCAAAAGTGCAACTTGATATGCTTGCATTCTTGTGCTCCACATCTTTTGTGCCCTGATTGTTGCTCCCTTGCATTATGAAGTTGTGCACCAGGGCGGTAGTCATTGCAGCACTTACTTTCAATAAAGAGCACAGAAATCAACTGGGACATCTATTTTCAGCCTTTATGCATTACCAGATTCCCATAACATCTATGACAAGTTGTTATCAGAATTGACCGGAAATCCTAGCGCCAGAGATCAAACCCAAGCACTGATTCCCAGCCTTGTTACATGCATTCTTCGCATAATTTCAGTGACTGTAATGATTTGCACCAGGTTCATTTCCAGCTTATCACTGTATCATAAATTAAGATCCATTATACTATGTATTACTATGTATGGTTGTCCCCACCACTGGGTCACCCCTTTCTTAGGCAAACGTGGCCAAATAGGCCTCTCAAGGCATAACTGTGCATCCACCGCACCGTTTCCCGACCTGATCACACCATTGGATAGCTAATATTTTTTCGGTTCTGAAGGTGGTCTTGGGGTCGAAATTGGTGCGGTAGGTGGAAGGCAATTTAGGAAAAATGGTGTTTGATGTTGGAAGAGTGCGCGCTGTTTCCCACTCCCAGCCCCAAACTCCAAGCTTGAGATGACTACAGATGTGTAAAATTGGCCCGCACATACTGTGTGGATTTGGGCGTGGGAAGCTCTCCCGTTGAGCTGTGCACTCAAAAGGGACAAATGTGATGCAACGTTTTGGCCATCCGCTTCCCACCCACACCCTCCATTGGCTCCATTTTAAATTTTCTAGATTTGATTTGATTGCCCGCAACCCTCAGACTTGGTCTGGCTTGAAAGCATGCATGTGTTGCGGAGATATCGCACTTCCTGTGTTTGGACCTTTATCCGGTCGCGACAGGGTCATCCACGGAACACACCTTCCAGACTGCTCCCCCTAATCCATCTTCGCAGCGTCAAATCATCATGCAAGAGCAGCCAAAGTTCTGGAAGGCGGCAGGATTGGAGCAAGTTTGGGGATGCACCATTTGCCTGCCAAAAGGGTGGAAAATGGTGCCAGAATGGCCAAAGGCGCACACGACGCGCCCCCACCTTGCATTTTCTCACACAGCCTGACTTCTTATGACATATGTACATGTTGTGCATGGTTGGGTCTGGAAATGGGGCCAGCAAGTGGGCGGAAATGCTAATTGGCCATGTTTGGGGGGGTCTAGTGGTGGGGACGACCTGTCCCATTTGCCCAAAATCACACTTCATCTGCTGGATCAGTGGCGCTGATAATGCCCCGCTTGAAACTCCATTCAAGCTTGTCGCTTATCAATATTTTCATCGTTGAAGATTAACATGCTTGTGACTCCAGGAATCTCAGAATGTGCAGAGGCAATTACAAAGCTTAAACATGGCACTTATACTTTAACAATATCTATTTTAAAAAATTGCGTTAGATTATAAAAAATGTTAATACATTGAAAGAAAAAGAAATTTTAAAATTAAAGATATATTTATAAAATTCAAAAATCAGAAAATGAAAAATAAATTTTTCTTTTAATTTCACACCCTCTGTCTTTGCATCTGTGGCTTGGCAGTGGCATGCTGCAGGTGAAAAAGCTATGTGACGGGGCTTGCGTGACAGGCTTTTCCTGTTGAGATATGAAATGTGAGGGCGTCTCTACAAAGATGAGGTTAAATACTGACCTAGAGGAATTGATTGGCAGAGACACAGGACATGAGATGGTCTAATTTATGAGTGAACATGATGAAATAAAACAGAAAATAACCTGCTTGTAAAGCAGCATGCATACCACGCACATTCTGCAGTGTTCAAGATGTAAGACACCTGGTAACCAAGAAACGTGCTGCACTGTGTGTCTTCTATGCAGGTCCTGGAAAGGCAGAGTGACTAAAGACCTGGACGTCCCTCTATCTTGCCTAAGTAAGCCTTGTTTTGAAGGTTGAGGAAGGGGCAGAATAGGAAATTCAGATGGCTAGAAACATATCAATGGACATCCCCACCACTGGGCCACCCCTTCCTTAGGCGAAGGTGGCCAAATAAGGTCCTCAAGGCACAACTTTGCAACCACCGCAACTTGCCCTGAGCATTGGATGGCCTGGATTTCTTTGGTTCCAATGGTGCCATTGGAGTCAAAATTGGTGGTGTGGGTGGAAAGAAACTTTGGGAAAAATAAGGTCTTAACATGGAACAGCGCACACTGTTTCCTGCACACACCCCCAAGCCTTGAGGTGCCTGCAAATGTATGAAATTGGGCCGCATCTCTGTGAATTTGTGCGTGGGAAGCTCTGCTGTGCCCTCAGGAGAGACTGACATTACCAAATGTTTTGGTCTACCACTTTCCAACCACACCCTCAATTGGCTCCATTTGAAATTATCAAGATCACTTATGCCTGTCCGCAACCCTCAGGCTTGGTCAGGCTTGAAAGCATGCAAGGGTTGCAGGGATACAGCATTTCCTGTGTTGCACCCACAACCCGATGCGACAGGGTCACCCACGGAACACACATTCCCAGTCCCTTCCCCCAAATCCGACCTTGTTGCATCAAATCATCTTGCAAGTGTGGCTTATGTCCTAGAAGTGGCAGGATTGGAGCAAGTTTCAGAATGTGCTGTTTCCTGCCGAAGTGGTGCAAAACAGTTCCAGAAAAGCTTGTGGCGTGCTCACCGTGCCCCCAACTTTCTTTTTTCACAGATCCTTTTATAATGTTTGCAACATTTGTACATTTTATGCATGGTTGGGGCTGGCAGTACAGTGAGCATGGGGACAAAAAAGCAAATGGGCCATGTCTCGGGGGGTCCAATGGTGGGGACGACCCAATGCATTGCCCGTAACCCTTACAAATTGTTGCGGTGGCACTTATGTTGGTTCACTCCCACTGCTGGACTCCACCTCAAGGCCCCCCTCAAGCTTGCAGGATCACTGAGCAAGTTTGGGCAAGGCAGTCGGCAGCTGTAGTGGCTGGAGGGCTTAGTGACCCTAATTTGCCCAGGTAGGATTGCCTGATGGTGGGGACGAACGTAAGAATTGCTGTATCACCTGCAGGCGATGTGGCAGCAGCAGCAGCAGCAGGAGCAGAAGCAGCAGTGGCAGCAGATGTGAGGTGGATCAGCGGAGCGCCGAAGGAGGCCATGCCAAGATTTGCGAGCAGCACCACACACCACTCTGAGGGGGCCTTAGCACTTGAGCTAGCCAAGGATGACAACAACAGATGCATGAAGCCCACCAAGGGCTCCAAGAGTGAGTTGGACTCTTGATCGACAGATTCTGTCTAGTTGATTTCTGCCAAATGCACTTAATGGCAAAGTTTTGTCCATGTGCATGTGCAGCACAATGCATGAGGCAGGGGCATGTGCTGCATGCACAAGGTATCTGTGCGGCACAAAGTAAGAGCCTGCAAGCAGGTGCTCCATTTATATCCAATAGCCACCATGTGCTCCTATCCACTACTGCACACCCGAGGTGTGTGGGTGGGCTTATCAGGCAGAGGAGCCATGCAAGCACACAGTGCCCAGAAGCACTAAAATCGGTGATTTCAAGTACCTACTCAGTCCTTCTTTACGCTCTTCACAGGTTTGCATTGGAGCCCTTCAGCGCTGGAGCACGGCGACCACCAGGACACTCTGACAGGAGCTGGATCCAGCAGGAACCGGCGGCACAAATCGCTCCTCATGTAAGTATAATCTATATTTCATAGTATGAAGTTACTGTTTAAGGTGTAGGTATTATTTTGAATGAAGTACTAGTATAGTTAGTAAAGGTATTCCTGCTGCTTGATGCTTGTATGGAAGGAGAGTTTAGTATCCAACTAACATTGGCCATTAAGTCTTGGGCTTTCGTGGCATCATGACTCAGCAAGACACCGGGCTCTGGCCAGCTGGCATAGCCAGATGATTAGCATGGGCTCTTGTTGCCATTGCTACTGTGAATGATTCAAGTAAAAGGCATCATACCCGTATGTGGAGGCACTCGCTTTTGGTGCGTTGCTATGTGCACATATTGAGAAACATTAAGATCACATTGTTTACCATAGAAATGCATCTTTGTGTTCAGATACCTAGATGGGATGCAATAATATGCCTGCAGGTCAGAGAAAGAAATCGCCAAATTTGAAGCGGGGCTTGGATGTGAAGGCAACCTTCGCACTAAGACTCTCTTACGGTCTCTATCCCAAGTATCTGTAAAAGACTTGTTGATGTGCCTCCCAATTTCGAGGGGCAATTGTCTGTAATCGCTAACCTCCCGTGCTTGCATTTGTGAGAGTTCCATTCTGCCCAGACACCAGTGCTTTGAAGGTTTTGGGGTGTGTTGCCAAATGGTGACACACACTAATTCCGCTATGATTTTGTGTGTCGCCATGGTGACTCGCTGATGCTGCTAGGATTTTGTGTGTGATTTTGTATATGATTTTGTATATGATTTTGTATATGATTTTGTGTGTCGCCATGGTGACTCGCTGATGCTGCTAGGAGATGGGAGGTTGAGGGAGGTGGGGGAGCAGGGGGGTTCTGGTTTTCAGCTGGTGGCCCAAGAGCCCTTATTTCCACCATGCTAGTTGACTATTGGAATGGCTTAAAATCAAAGGGTCGCGAGGGTCCCCCAAGTAAACTAACTCCCTGTATATAAGAATAATGCATGGTTCCATGTCTGGCTCGATACGATTGCTTTGTCCTAGAAACTTACCCTGATTGCCATAGTACTCAGAGGGTCAGTGAGCATCTCTAATCTGCTGATAATTGATTTTTATCCGCAGGCCCGGTTGGGGCAGAGTCAATTGCCCCATTCACAGTCTCCTCAGTCAAGCTCCGGTGTGTACCTCAGCTACGAGCAGTTTGAAGTGGGGTCGACAGATCATGCGACCCTACAAAGCAGACACCCCCTGGCTTCATCCGAGAGCCCACAAGCGAAGACATGCGGCAGCCTTGAATATGCAGGTAGGGATCCCTCCTTTCCTGCCTGTTCGACTGCCCTAGTGTACACTGTCGAAAGGTGCCACTTATGCATTGGATTGATGCACTTATACTGTCAGGGAGGGTGTTGCTCGCTCAAATCTTAATCTTGGCATGCAAATGCTGATTGAAGTATTGTGCTCTTTGTCTAGTTTTTTGCCAATTTGATTTCACTTTGTAGTCCAGACACTGGTGTCAAACTCTATGCATGGCTTTCTACCTCTAGATGAGCCTGTAGTCTACTCATTTAGATAAGTAAAATATCATCTTGTTGTGCACACACAGACTAAACTGCGGTTACACCACCAGACAAGCTGTGCGCCCCCAACATGCTAAGCAATGCTGTTGCAACATGACCATTGTACCAGGCATTGCATGCCTCCATTTTTGTAAGCTGCAGATTCTCCTGGCCAGCACCCACCTTGGCACCCCTGCCAAGGTCCTGCACATGCATCCAGCGCACCAGGACTTCCAGCAGCGCAATCACTCACCTCCGTACAAACACTTGACGCTACCCAGACATTATCCCAGGTGTGCAGGATCTCCTGCTATGTTGAAACATGCCCATTTAGGTTGTCCACTGCCTCATATCATCCCAATTAAGTGTTCTATACTGCGAAGTGCTTGAACTACTCAGGTGTTTTCCTCCTATCTTGACTTCTATGCATGACCAGAGGGGTGTAATTGGGGCATTTTGGGGGGTTTCCTTTTTTCTGAGCTTTTTTTTGGCCATACGGCTGCACCTCATGACCTTTTTTAAAAGGTATACTCACTTGAACCAGTTAGGCAAAAAGCGCCCTAGTTCAAAGGCAGGAGGGCTGCAAGCTGGTGGGAGTTGCATGAATTGCATGCATGCTAGGCTTAAAGGTCCCCAACAGGTGGCCATCTTGCACTAAAAATGCATCCTTGTGAAGCCTTTGCAAACGTGAGTTGGTTTGGCAGGAAAATACGGGGCTGGGAGGGTCCGATTTCCAACCCCTCGGGCTGCTTTCATTCAAGCTGAGTCGCCAAACACACAACGCCCCAACCACGGCACCTTTTTATTACATTATTTTGTTTTGTGTTTGAATTGGTGCCATTGTACCAGAGAAGTAACAATGACATAGTATTGCACTCTTAGTGATCCGAAACGTCAATATTCTCACAAACGTGAACCCTACGTTATGTAGGTTTTGGCTATGCATGCAAGGATACAAATTACTAGGACTTACAGAATTTTGACAATGCCCACTGCATCCTGGCCAGGGTTGTGCCATTATGGTGGACGGCTCGGTGCCTGCTTGGAACAGGATGGTGTTTTGGTCGACCAATTGGTCAATTTGCCACTGGCTCCCTCTTTTGATTGTATGCAGTTGTACACAAATTGTAGAAGTGCGTAGATCTACAATTTGAATTGTGTCCAGCTAGCATTATTCCGTCTAGATGGTCATTACATCTTAGTGTTAAAGCACAACCCTGATCCTGGCACGCACTCCGGAATCTGCCCAGACATGCACCCAAATTGCCAGGACCTAGTAATATCCCCCTAATGCATGACTGATGCATGACTTGGCGTGTGCTATTCGCGTGCCATGATACACTCATTTTTAGGGCTTGACTCTTGACTCAGGGTCGCTGACTCATGTTCCTCGATGGCATGTTGCTGCAACCTCTCATCAATGAGCCTATGGTGCTTTCCTGTGAGCCCATGATTGAACTTATTGGGCACAACACTCCAGCTGAGGCAAGGTCTTTGCTCCTTGATGGTTGTGTGGAGCGTGTGCTCAATGATTGCAAATGCGCGCGCCATAACTAAGTTTGGCCTCAAGAAAAGGCAGGTAGGAGTTCACCAAAAGGTTATTGCTTTGGTGCACCTTGTATCTTGATGCATCAGTGTGTGTGACTATTTGAAGCACTTGGGCAACACAGCAAGAGGGGTTTTGGCTAAGTGGTCCGCACAGGCAGTGATGGGCTGCTGTCTGCAGGTCTAGAAAAGCATGCCATAAGAAAGCTGTAAGCCAAGCTCCTTGATGGCCCCTGAGCTCCTAAACCAGTCATAAGCTCAGCGCGCAGGTTGTTGAAAGCCCACTTTTGTGGATTGGATTAAGCCAGGTCGTTCAATAAGCTAAATGCTCAGTGTGCAGGCCTTGCATAACTCACATTTCAAGGGTTGACTGTAACAGTCAGGTTAGTAGTTCACGCCGGTTTGGCGCAGGGTGCAGGGAATGTGCATCACAGGGTACGGAAGGCCACGTGATGTACTAATCAAGGCAGAGGTCCGTGTGGCGCACATTCCCAGCATTGACTTCGTCCCTCATCCTGCTGCTGCATCTATTCCTCCCGTCTCGCTCCCATTCGACCCCCCGGGTTGGAACAAAGAATACTACCAGCTGCCTTGTCCCCGACAGTGAGCAAAAGGTTGTTAGTCAGATGAAGACGCTGCGCAGGACTTACAGGGCAAATTACCCCAACCTAATATCCCAATCCTCGTGCGTCACAGGTGAAAACCAGCAAATGTGCTCCTGGCGGAACTTGCCAAGTTTCAGGTGATTATTGCAAAAACTAGCATGATTGATCAGGTTCTCATAAAGGCTTGTGCCAATCATAACACCAATACGCTCGGTCAACATTTCCTGGCAGGAATTAGTAGCACAGATGACATTGTCCTGCTTGGTCCTTACACCTGGGTTTGTGCTTCTCCAAAAGCAACCCAAAAGGACTACATCCCGGTATGCCTAAGTATAATTCTGGCATGAAATTCGTGCTTTCTGCTTTGCTAAGGCACTTGTCCTCTCATCGCATGGCTCAGCCTGATCTGACAGCTATTGCCCCAACTTGACCGTCTGCTTTCATTGATGTGCCCTTGCTACAGAACCAAATGCAGTGCCCCCGGCATCTACGGGAGTTGCGCCACTTTCCTTGCAAGAAATGACATTTGATGTCAAAGTCTCCTTATTAATGTCTGCAGAAGCCAGCAGGTATGTTTAAAGGGGTTCTTATATTAAAAGGACTAGCTGGGAGGAAGCAGTGCTTGAGCCCAGGGGCATTGGATGTTTTAAGCTGCCATTTTAAGCCAAGTTTTCTAAAAAATAAGCACACATCCTTCCTCTGGTGGTTTGCTGCTTTGAATTGCAGGCAAGTGCCACGTGGAGATTGTGTAAAGTGACATGTGTACACCTTTTGCGTGATGTGACACGATACACTGCACTTCAACCATTTGAACTTGTGACAGTGTGTGTGTGTGTGAGTTTGTGGTCAAATGTGCGCAGATGTGCTGCATGTGCCTGTACCCAACATGAATGCAGGACCCCCCTTCTTGTCGTCATCTCAAACATTACTCACCATCTGTGAGTAGTAGTCAGTCAGTCAGTTCTAGAAAGCGCCATGTGCCAGACTCGTTATAAACCAAGAGATGATGCTTTGCTGATTAAAGACCTGCTAGACTTGCAATACTTTTCTCTGGCCAGGCAGTCCTTGGTGAGCATGCTTCTGTGCCACAGCTGGTGCGCAAGACAGTGCCTAAATAGTCCAAACGGCAAGCAAAGGCTGTCCAAATGGAAGTCGCACTTGCCAGACGGTGTTTTGCGGATGAAAGGCCTGCGCAGCCCATAGCTTTTGGGGTCATGACAATTCTGGCTTTCCACCGTGGAGAACCTTTAGAAATTGATCGTGACAACAGTGAATGATTTCAATTTTAGTCAGTTTCAAATGCCACAACATCTCCCAATTCTGCATTCAGGCATGTACAGGCCACTCTTCAAGCGCTGGCAGAGTCACAGCTTGCCCTTTTGTCCAGCATGATGCCACAGCATGCCATTCAGGTGTGCAGATGTGCAGATGTGTTGTAAGTCAGTGAGCCCTTCTATTCTACTCTACTTCAAGAATGAAGTTCATGCTGCAACACACCATCCATGTGCATACCCGCAACTAGAGTGAATGTATGCATGCTGCATGCATGTCGTGCTGTGGCCATTTAACTATGGTGTGCAGAAGTGTTGCTTCAGCCTCGTGCTGTTGCTGTCCACCCGTGCAGGTTTATCATAGCATGTCTTGAAACACGTTTACACCTTCAACCAATACAAGTTAAGCCTTGTTGTAAAGCTAGCTCCACCTGTTTGGTGAAGAGTCACCGCAACACCATTCAGGGGCACTCAGACAGGAGCGGATCCGGTGTGCCTAGATACCTGTGCTGTGGTTTCCACTGCAGTTCTTGGCACTGGAGTGCTCTGAGTCCGTGCCAGAGCACGTGGGTCAGCTTGCGAGATCACATGAAGCAGTGACCCTGCTGTTCATGGACATATGTGGCTTCACTGCAATGTCAAAGGTGAGGCAGTCGTGCAAACCGGCCTTTTCACCCTTTGCGCTGATGGTCTTACGCACGCTTGTGGCTGCTGGTGCTGTATCAGGGCAGTGCTGGCTACAGGCTGACAGCAATGCATCAAATCTTGCCATTGCACAAAAGAAGAGTCTAGCGGCACAAGCCTGGCTGCCATGATAATGAGCCAAGCCTTGTGTTATGAAGATAACCTGCTGGATAGTAGAACAACTTCTCAAATCTGGATGCAATCTTTTGCGTTTGCAGAGTGTTAAAGCTTCTCAAGTGCTGATTTTCCTAAACACACTATTTTCTATCTTTGATCGGCTAACTGACGTGCACGGAGTTCACAAGGTAACGGCATGCTCAGGGCAGTAGCTTGGCTTCAGGTGCAAGAACAGCTGTGTGGGAATTCAAGCAGGTGTATGTAGAGAGGGAAAGCATACTTAAAAAATCCTCTTTGTTAGACTAAAGACCAGTTTATCTGAAGCTTGAGTTGCCACCTGAACTTTGGGCATGTGAGAGGCATCACAGCAGCTGTGGTATGAGCCAACCAGGCTTGCAAAAGACACCTTGTAAGCCTAAAGTGGCTTTCCTCACGTCATCTTCTATTGGAGCCTGTTGATTTGTTTTTTTGGTTAGATTTCTGTTTCGAAGCGAACAGAGGGTTCAAAGCAATGCCCTGGCCTGCACACTGCCCGTATACTCCAGTCTTGTACCTGCATCTCTGCTTCCCACCATGCATCCCCTGGAATGTTATCCAAGCATCACACAACAAAAAGTATAAGCTTGAGAGAAGATCATCGTATTTTGCTTGGCGTATTTTCCTGATGCAGGTCGAAACTGCCGGCGATTGTTACATTGTTTCTGGCGGTGTATTGTCACCCACTCGATCTTCGGACGGATTTGAATTGGTTGTCGACCAGAACCATGACCCTGCAGCCTCTGCTAAGCGAGTCATGGCCTTTGCCAAGGCAATGCTGGAAGCAGCAGAGCAGGTAAAAATGTATGTGTGTATGCACTTGGGTGTTAGGACGGGGAGTGCTTGTTAGCACTGAAGGAAATAGACACAAATAGCTTGGCCTGGGGTTTGTGCCTATGTCAGGTTGGGCAAAAGATATGAACAGCAACTTCCCTTGACTCCCCACAGGGTGTGACTGGGTAGAATGTTTCACTGTATGATTTCGCAGATTGAAGTGTTTATATCATCCTGTTTTGGCATGATAATCATCCACCTGGTCATGATCTTGCCTTTTCTGAGATGATTTAGCAGGCCAGACAGAGCCTGTGTCTGCTCATCATGGGGTTGCCAATGTGTAATGAAGTGCAAAGATTATGTCCTTTTACTGCTGTGCCGTGATGAAATGAAGGTTTAGTACATGTGCAGCCAAATCTGTAGCATGGGCTTATGCTCACTTTCAACATTTTACAAGTTCCCTGCAGGTCAGAATGCCCGATACAAATGAACCTGTACGCGTGAGGATAGGCATTCACACAGGTGTGTTCTTTTTTTAACGTATGCTTTTACGAAGACACACTCTACATTTGTGGTTGAATAGGGTGAAGTCTTTTGTGAGCCAAAATGGCTTACATAAGTCGGAGCTGAAATCCACTTTTAATGTTGTACTAAGGATGTATATTGGTTGTGATTCAGAGGTAAAGAATTAGCTCTCGATGGACCTTGGTAACTTTTGGCGGGTGGGCCTGGGCCAAAAAGGCCAAAAAGATAGGCTTCGGGAGACAAGAGCACATCCAGGCTATTACCCAGGCTCTCACTCAGATAGGCCCCTGTGCAATCCTTGGCTGTTTGCGACATGCCAGGCGACGTCGTGTCCGGACTGATAGGCAGCAAGCTGCCCAAGTATAGCTTGTTTGGAGATACCATGAACACTGCGAGCAGGATGGAGAGCACTGGTAAGACGACAAAGCCTTCAACATTGGGTTCGGCCTGCTCTTTTTTCCCTATCATCTTTCTTGTAGCAACATGGCAGTGTTCACTTGGTTGACATGCTTGCATTTTTCCATGGATCATCTAGAAGCCCAAGCTGCCTTATAAAGGCATGGCCCGGAGGCTTAGATTTTGCACTGGCGCCATGAACGCTCAAAGTTGTCCACTTGGAACCTCAAAGCGATGATTGATGCACTTACAAACCACAGAAATACAACCTACCCATCTCTCAAAGCGATAATTGATGCACTTACGAACCACAGAAATACAACCTACCCATCTCTCAAAGCGATAATTGATGCACTAACAAACCACAGAAATACAACCTACACATCTCTGGATGGGCGTGTGTGATTGGGATGCACTTCCTCCTTGAGGCCAGCAGGCAGGTCTGGCCAGCTATGCACACTGCTGCACCACACCTTGATATCACGCCTTGCAACTGCCAGTCCTGTCCCTGATCTTGCTGCATCAGGATAACCTCTTCGTGCAAAGTATTGTTGCATCTCAGGTGTGCCTGGCCGCATTCACGTTTCTGATTCCACCCATGAACTGCTGCCACATGAACAATGGGAGCCAACGGGGGGTGTTGAAGTCAAAGGCAAGGTAGGTTCGGATACAGGAGGTGATAAGATTTTCTTCCTCATGAAGGGGCGTAAGGGTAATTAGGGAGTAGGCAAAAATTAGAATATTAGAGGCTTATGATGAGGAAAACTTTGAAGGTGCAGCTCAAGGTGACACCTCAGGGGTGTTTCTCTCTGGGCCTTGCATTTCGTTTGTGTGTAATGTGATTACACGCACATCCATCATGGGAATATCCCTATTGTTGCCTATTTAGGAGAGTTTTGCACACAGGCTATGGCTGCATTACCCTCTAGCCCCGTTTCCTCTTCTGTGGCTGTCTTTGAGATGAAGAGAGCAAGTTTGTATCACATGTTGGCTTGAGGCATCCTCTGCGGCCCTTATGATGCAGAGGTGCATTGGCCTCATTGAATTGGGATTTTCAGGTGTCCCTCAGCAATTTGCAGGGTTTTGTTGGATGGCTGACCTTTGTCCTAAGGAATACTTGTGATAAGTCAATTTGTGCCCTTGTTGCAGCCTTATGCGATAAACAGATGGGTCATGTGATGGGTTTCAGGTTACTGCCTGCATCTTGGCTGACCAGGGATTTCAAATTTGAATCTTGTGAAATGGAACAAATGGAACATCATTGGCGTTTACAATACGAGATTAAATTTTGATGGTACAGAGGGTCTCGCAGGCACAGGCTTGCTCAGAACCCCCCCTTTGGTACTTCTTTTGCTGCAGTACGGCCCGTACAATTTAATTCAAATGTACCACCTGCATCCTTTCTGCTATGCTCTACTGAACCTACCCTTTACCACTGAAGTCACCCCACTATAGTGGATAGCTACATGCATTGAGGTGCCTTGTCTGTGCTTTAAGGCTCTATGGTGACCTGGTACCATCCAGGACCTTTGCATCATGGCATCATTGCCACTGGCCTTGCCCGAGGCCGGGGGGGGGGGATAAGTAAGCCCCTACTGGCCTCCCCAGCGCAACATATATTTTTTTGCAACCAAGAGTTGACAAATATACGTCAAAACAAAACCTTCACACGTGTTTCATTGTATGGAATCAACAATATTGTAGACAATGCGTATTAGCAGGTAGGCCCCTCAGAGGACACAAGCTTTAAAACCCTTGTGCGTGCGCTTATGGCATCCATGTGTGCGTTTGATAACTGCTGTGTGTGCGCACGCGCTTGCTAGGCACCCCCTGTGTGTGCTTTTCAGGCTACCGTGTGTGCGCGTGTCTGTGTGTACTTATACATCTTGGGCAACCTTGTTGATGATCTTGAGCAGACCAGGTGCTGAGGCTCAGGCACAGGTTCCCCCAAGCATAGCCTTCAAAGCACATTGTCCTCACCTTGGCCATATGCGAACAGGGCCTCATGCAAACATTCCTATGGGTCCCTGAAGCGGACCGACCTCCGAGCTTGGATCTACCTCAGGCGCTGAGGCGCTGCAATTTTTCTGGAACCCTTCCTTCAGAGCTGCTGAGGAAGACACAAGAACTGGTGGCCCAGCTCAGCATTCCTAGTCCTGCCCTCTACCCACCATCACATGTGCTCGAGGGCATGCACTTTGAAGCTGCACCTGCCATTGAGTAAGCAAGCCTCTGGCACTGCACAAGGCGTTTTCATACATAGACATGATTATGATGAATACTGGTTGAAGGCTGAGCAGCCACTATGCAAGACCTAGCACAACAGATGTCAGCTTTGCACGTTCTGACCATTTTCAGATTTGCTCGGTTATTTTTATTCAGAACAAGTTCTGACCTTGCTCGATAGATGGTGGAGTATCATAGGTATGGCAGAAGCACAAGCATCGCAACTTTGTGTTCATGCAGGGTGATCTTGCATGATCCACGCAAATCTTTCACTGCCAGAACCACATGCCAGTGTATTGTATGTGTGCTACACAAATCAGTGATTGCCATAAGCCTGCCATCTCTCCCTCAGAGTGGCGCTTTAGGAGCAGCACTTCTCTTCCGTGCACCACATGTGCGTGTGTGTGGATGGTGCATACTCGCTTTTAACCCTTCACTGTGACTCCGATGAATTAGGAAGTAGGCTTTGATACCCTGAGCCTCCCCTGTTGGTACGGACTGTTTGCTTTTAGCCTGTGCAAACTGGTGCAAGTTAAGGTTCCTGGAGTTTCTAATTAAGGGATTGTGATTTTTCTCTCAATTCGGATTTCCTTATGCATTGTTGCCCTTGGTGTCATTTGATTGCTGCAATCCATGTGTGGCATCTTTCATGATCACTGTAAGTCATGCGTAAAATCGTCCATGATCACTGCAAGTCATGCATGGCATCCAAGTTGCAGGAACTCCGGGTTCAGACAAATAGAAGGTAATATGTGTATTTGGCAGGACCTGGCACTCGTATCCTTCAACAATTTTCATTGCGCCAAGGTTTGCACCTAGTTACAGGGCAGGGATTCATGCTGATTAGGCAATGAGTGCAAGTTATTGAGTTGTGTTCAGCTCAAATGGGACCCAAATGCTGCCAAAGAACGGTGTTTGCAGGTCATGCAACGGAGTCTCTTTAGCAGTAAAGTTTAGAGCCTGAAGTATTGATTGTGCTGCGTGCAGCATGCTACCTGCTTTCTTCCTACTATTGTATCAGTTTTCCCTTCAAACTCACCAAGCTGCCTATTTTGCAATGCATGTTGACTTTCATTGACTTGCAGCACTGCTCTGCACTTTAGGGCAAAGGGGCAACATGGATAGATTTTGATTATGATAAGCTGGATGTTCTTCTATTCGTGCATTTTCCAGCTTGCCCTTTTGCTGAGCCCTCGCTTGTCGACTTTCTAAAGCATTCAACAACAACTGAACCCAGTCAGTCTGATGTAGGATTCCAAAATTGAGATTTGGCGTATACAGCCCCCAGTCTCTTGGTCTGTTGAGCAATTTGATCAGTTAACAATTGCACAGTAATTTCCTACGATGGATTGGGGCTTTCAAATGGATTTTTTATAGAAACAGAAATACGACTACGTGAGTTGGGTTCTGATCACATCAAGTCAACTAGAAAAGGCATGGAAGGCTGATATCAGCAAAGGAATCACCTTGTGCATTAAATGAAATTCTGTCTTGCTTCGAGTCATTAAATGGTCTTTTTTGGAGTGACTATGTTGTGGATATTTCAGGAGACTGTTTTATGTGCAGTAGACTCTGTCCTGACAACTAGGCGCAAGCTTGCCTTTATGAACACGCGTTTATTGACTACAAGTAAGGGTAATTGCCAGTTAAGCTGGTAAGTTTGTGGCTGGTCACCGCCAGTCAAAAAGTAGTCCATGAAGTCTTAAGTGGAATACCGGTGGAATACCGGTGGAATATGGTGGTATACGGTGGAATACTAAAATTAGTTGTGCCACTGAGAAATCAGACAGTGTGATTGGGCAAGGCATGCAAACTTCGCATTTTGAAATGTAAGGGGACTTCCCAGAAAACGATGTCAGAAAGGATGAAATTGAACGAATTTCCTTTTGCACAAACAAGTCTTCCCAGTGATAAAGACTGTGCAGAGCAGCACAATAGCACTCATTACAATGTCTATCACCACCATGCCAAGGGAGGAAACGAAAAGATGACACCAACAGTGAAAAACCTGTGAGTGAATTATGGTTGAGGTTTGCATCTGTTGCAAGCTTGCACCAGGCAAACCCCACCATCAAACTTGGAAGATGGTCTTTTTGAACAACAGGTTGGGATAGCAGCAGCTTTGGAGCTAACAGCGTGTTCTAGGTGGAGTGCCACAGTATTGGGTCTGAATAAGTGTATGCTCATACTCTTGTTGACAGGGCCCTGTACTACACATAGTATGTGACACAGTATTGAGGCTATTCCCCAGGCATTCGTGACCTATCGCAGGCAAGATTTCTGGATTGGAAATAGTACAAGCTCTCCAGCTCCTGAATGGGATCTTGAAATTATTTTTGTATGGAATAAAGAAGCACAACACATGCTATTTGATCAGAACCCAAGGTGGCGAGCAGTATTGTCTAATGCCATACCTGAGGCAATTTTCCAGCCCTTCCCACATCCACCCACTCAGAATGTGGCAAAAGTAATCAAAATACCAAGATCATTTCGGAAGAAATTGAATGACTCAGCTTTCACAAAGAACACTAAGATCTATCACTACGGCCCCTGACTTCACAACGCTTACAAAGAATAATCTCAGAATGAAGGTTCCAGACTGGCGTCTGTGGGCCTATACAAGTTTACAAGTTTACAAATTTAAGTAAACTTGTGGGCCTATACTGATGGTAGTTGCCTGACATATAAAAGTCAACAACGTGTTGGAGCAGGAGTCTTTGCCTGCGACAAAAACAGCCATCTATGTTAACACTGGCAGAGTTGGGATAAGCAATACCATAAACAGGGCAGAACTGACTGGCATAGCTTCTGCACTAAGGGCAAAGTGTACCTAAATAGCCACGAAAGAAAAGAAAGAAAGAAAAACTACGCAAGCAGCAAAAAGCTCCTCACATCAATTAAGGAAAAGGGGCCACTTGGGAAGAAAAGCCCCTTCACCAGAAAAGAAAAGGGGGGGTCAGTGAGGATCAGAAGGGTTGCGGGCAGACAAGCC